>Ga0209409_1000056_pt1 | contig 112844 bp, 84 predicted proteins | sample AD_JPNMR1_MetaG_FD_184424 | JGI IMG/M metagenome (GOLD analysis project Ga0209409, IMG submission 184424) | Active sludge microbial communities of municipal wastewater-treating anaerobic digesters from Japan - AD_JPNMR1_MetaG (SPAdes) (version 2) | ecosystem: Engineered > Bioreactor > Anaerobic... | reverse complement strand
ATCCTGACCTAAAATATGTTTTTTATTTGGTGGGGCTAATTGTTCATTTAAATTCTGTTCATCAGGGTTATATGAAGTAATTAAATGTGGAAAAATAGAACAAAAAATAAAAAACAAAATAATTAAAATAGATAAAAATAAAAAAATTTTTTTAATCATAAATCAACTAATATTTAATTCTTGGGTCAACAAATGAATAACATATATCCGTAATTAAATTTACAAAAATAAATAACACGGAAATAAATAAAACACAAGATTGAACAAGTGGATAATCTCTTGTTGTAATAGCAGTAATTAATAATTTCCCAATTCCTGGCCAGGCGAAAACACTTTCTACAATAATAGAACCAGATAATAAAGAACCAAATTGCAGACCAATAATAGTAATAACAGGAATTAAAGCATTTTTAAAAGTATGTTTAAATAAAATAACATATTTATTTAATCCTTTTGCTCTTGCAGTCAAAATATAATGTTCTTTTAAAACATCAAGCATACTTGTTCTTATCATACGAGTCAATATAGCCGCTAAATGTGAACCTAATGTTAAAGCAGGTAAAATATATGATAAAAAATTATCTTTGCCTGAAACTGGTAAAAGATTAAGCCAAATAGAAAATAAAATAATTAACATTGGACCTAACCAAAAATTCGGAATTGATATTCCAGATAACGAAAGTATTCTTGAAAAAAAATCAATAAGAGAATCTTTTTTAACAGCCGAAATAATTCCAAGCGGTAAAGCAATAATAATAGCAATAATAATTGAAAGAATAGTTAATTGTAAAGTTGCAGGAAAACGTCCTAATATTTCTTTAAAAACTGGTTGATGTGAAAAAATTGAATTACCTGCATTTAAGAAAATAATATTTTTTAAATAAATTAAGTATTGCTCTATTATTGGTTTATCTAAATTCAAATTTTTTTTCAATTCCATTTTTGCTATAGGTAAAGCATTTTCGCCAAGCATAATATCAACAGGGTCACCTGGAATTAAATGAATTGAAAAAAATATTAAAGTAATAATACCAAATATTGTAGGAATAACCTGAACCAATCTTTTCAAAATGTATTTTATAATCATAAAGAAAAGTAAAATAACTACATTACATTCTCATCTCGGATTTCACTTATCTCTGGCAAAATCATCTTTATATATTTAATTACTTTTTCTTTTATATACTTTTCAATTTCATTTGTCTTTTTTAATTTTAATATTTCATTTACTATTTGTTTTGCTTCTTTATAATTAATATTTCTTAATAATGCCTTAATATCAGGTATATACATTGGTGTCATACTTAATTCATCTACATCAAGACCAACTAATAAAATTGAATTAACTAATGAATTTGCCATTTCTCCACAAACTGATACTGTTTTTTTATGTAAATGTGCTGATTCTACAATATATTTTATTGAATTTAATATTACTGAATGTCTTGGTTTTAACAAATAACTTAATTCTTCTGTATCTCTACTTACAGCAAAAGTATATTGCAATAAATCATTTGTTCCTATACTTAAAAAATCACATTCTTTTGCGAATTCTTCTGCTAACCAAACAGCAGAAGGTATTTCAATCATTACGCCAATTTTAATATTTTCATTAAAAGGTATTACCTGTTTTTTCATTTCATATTTTATTTCTTCGATAAAAGTTTTAAATTGTAATAACTCTTCCACTACACTAACCATTGGCAATAAAATATAAACATTTCCATAAATAGAAGCACGCAAAATTGCTTTAATTTGTTGCTTAAAATAATCTAACTCTCGCAAACTTAATCTAATACCACGAATACCAAGTAAATTTGAAATTTCAGGTGAATAATTTAAACCTCTGATTGAAATTAATTTATCACCACCAATATCAAGTGTTCTTATAACTACTTTATTTGGAAAACAATGATGAACAATTTTTTTATATGCATTAAATTGTTCTTCTTCTAATGGCATTGTTATTCTATCCATATATAAAAATTCAGTTCTTAATAAACCAATTCCGTCTGCACCATAATAATTTAATGTTGGCAATTCTTCCAATAAACCAATATTAGCAGAAATAATTATTTTTTTATTATCTTTTGTTTTACATTCTAAATCTTTATTTTTCAATATTTCTGCTTCAATTGAATCAAATTTTTTCTTTATTTTTGTATAGCGTGATATAGTATTTTTTTCTGGATTTATTATTACTTTTCCATGAATAGCATTGAGAATAATTGTGTCACCATCATTTATTGTATCTAATAATTTTTTTATGCCAATAATAGCAGGAATTTTTAAGGAACTTGCCATTATTGCTGCGTGTGAATTTTTTCCGCCTTTTTCTGTTATTATTCCTTTTATGTTTTGATTTATTAATTTAATTGTATCTGATGGTGTTAGATTTTCTGCTACTATTATCTTATTTTTAAATATTTGATAATTTTCTATATTTTGTTTTGTTAATAATTTTAATATTCGATTGCCAATATCATAAATATCAGAAGCGCGTTCACGCATATATGGATCCTGTAATGATGTAAATGATTCAAAAATTGTTTTAAGTTCATCTTGAACTATCCATTCAACATTATATTTCTGCCTTTTTATTTTATTTATTACTTCAACATAAAAAACAGGGTCCTGCAAAACTAATAATTGTGTATTAAAAATTTCTGCTTCTTTTTCACCATATTTTTCGCTAACTTCTTTTTTAATGTTTAATAATTGAATTTTTGCCTCTTCAATTACCTCATTAAATCTAATTATTTCATTATTTATTTCATTATCTAAGATTTGTCTTTTTTCAATCTCAATTTTTGGTTGTTTATATATTTTTACTTCACCAATTACAATACCCCATGAAGCTACAATTCCACTTAATTCTTTTTCACTCATTTTATTCCTCTTCACCAAATTTATTTTCAAATAATTCTTTTATACTTTTCATCATCTCTTCTGCATCATCGCCATTTATACTTATATTTAATTTCGTTCCTTTTGTCGCTGCTAATAACATTATTCCCATTATACTTTTACCATTTATTTGCAAATCATTTAAACTGATAATAATATCTGATTTGAATCTATTTGTTAATTGAACAAGTTTTGCTGCCGCACGAGCATGTAAACCCATTTTATTTATTACTTCCACTTCTTCCTCAATTATCATTAATTATTTCACTCTCCTTTATAATAATTTTAATATAAATTTTTTTCATAAACAATTTTACTTTTAAAAAATTACTTTCTTTAATTATATTTGTCAAATACAATTTATTAATTTACTACAATCCAAACTGCAAATAATATTTTATTTTTGAATTTCTAATTTTTTTATAAAATTCTTTTTTCTGTCGCTGAAAAGATTCATAACCTTTTAATATTATATATTTTGCTTCTTTCAATGAAGTCAAACCAATTTCATCTAACTCTGGTTTTAAAATAAAATCAGCCTTTTTTAGTGAAAATTTTATCTTCATTTTATCAATTAACTGATAACTCCGAAATAATATTTTTAATAAATTATCATATTCTTCTTTTTCTTCATAAGTGTATGTATCAGCAGTAATTATAAAATTCATTTTTGCTTTTTTTAATATATCAGTCGGTGTATTATTTAAAACACCACCATCAACTAATAAATAGTCATTATATTTAACAGGAGGAAAAATAGCAGGAAAAGAACAGGATGCCAGAACAGCTAATTTTAATTCGCCTTTACTAAAAATAACTTCTTCGCCTTTTAATAAATCAGTTGCTGTGATAAAAATCGGAATTTTACAATCTTCAAAATATTTATTATTCAAATATTGCTCTAAAAACTTTAAAAAATTTTTATTATCAAATAATGATTTTTTAGGAAAAATTGATATACTTGTTAAACTATATTCAGCTAAACTAACTGCTATTTTTTCTATTTCATTAATACTATAACCAACAGAATATAATGCACCAATTAAAGCACCTGCTGATGTTGCACTTAAAACTGATAATTTTATTCCTTCTTCTTCTAATGCCTTTAATAAACCAATATAAACAATACTTTTAGCACCGCCACCAGATAAACATAATCCTATTTTAAACATTTCATTTATAAACTTTTATTTATGTAATAACTTTCTTACTCTTGGTGCTCGGATTCTATGTGCTGCTGGAAAACCTGAACCAAGTAATGGTCTTAAATACAATCTAAAAGCATCAGTAATATGATTTTTTTCATTATTTATAAATTCTGGTGGCATATGTTTTGTCTTACCTGCTATCTCATCAAGATTTGATAATCTATAATCAACAGAATAAAAACCTGTTCGATGTATTGTTACTGAACCATCTTTATTATACCACATTGCATATTGAACTGCTTTTTCGCCAACCTCTCTGGCTTCATGTAAATCAACATCACTGACACAACCAATAAAAGAACGCTGTAAATAGCCGAATGTATCTGAACGAACTCTTTTTATTTGTGTCTTTGCTTTTATCTGGTCACATAATAAATCACCTAATGCACCTGTGCCTGATAATTGAACATTACCATGCGCATCTTTTTCAACAACTGGTTTTAATTTTGTAACAATTGGAACATTCTTTTCGTCCTGAATGCCTTCTGATACTGCTATTACGCATCTTCCATATTTATTATAAATATTTACTACATCTTCAATAAACTTATTTATATCAAAAGGAACTTCTGGTATATATATTAAATGAGGACCATCATCAGGATATTTCTGAGCTAAACCAGCAGCAGCAGTTAAAAAACCAGCATGTCGTCCCATCACAACACCAATATATACACCAGGTAAAGCACGATTATCTAAATTTGCACCAATAAAAGCCTGTGCTACAAATCTTGCGGCAGATGGATAACCTGGTGTGTGGTCATTTATCATTAAATCATTATCAATTGTTTTTGGTATATGAATACAACGCAATTCATATTCTGCTTCCTTTGCGTAACTATTTACAATTTTTACAGTATCTGCTGAATCATTGCCACCAATATAAAAAAAATAACGAACTTCATGAGCCTTTAAAACATTAAATATTTCAAGACAATATTTTTTATCAGGTTTATCGCGAGTTGACAATAATGCTGATGATGGTGTCATTGCAACCTGTTCTAAATTATGCGTTGTTTCCTGTGTTAAATCTAAAAAATTTTCATTTATTATTCCATTAACACCATACTCTGCACCATATACCTTTGTGATTTGTGGAAATTTTCGTGCTTCTAAAACTACACCAACCAGACTTTGATTTATTACAGCAGTTGGACCGCCACCCTGCGCTACAACTACTTTTCCTTCTAATTTCATTTTCTTTCCTCCTCACTCTGATTTAATTTTTTATATATTTTATTTTTATAATAATTTATTGTCAATATAAAATTTTTTCTTTTGATTTATTTTCTGGAAATTGTTAATATATTTTATTAACATTTATTCTATCGAATAATGCCTATTTTTCCTATCTTTTTTTGACCATCTTTTGTTGTCATTATATAAATATAAATTCCTGATGATACAAAATTACCGTCTTCATTCTTCAAATCCCATTTATAACCTTCTATTACTCTATCACTATTTTCATTCAATTCAATTACTAATTTTCCTGTTGAATCTAAAATTTTAATTTTTGAATTTGCCTGAACTCCAGCAAAAGTAATATATGGCACATTTTTATGATATTTTATGTTATATGGATTTGGATAAGGTCCAGCATTTATTTCATTACGTGGTCTAAATCTACCTGCTGATAAAACAAGTTGATTACTCTGAATTTCAAGATAAACTAATAATACATCGCCTGATGTAACACCATAAATTACATTTGTGTCTCCTGCTTTTGCAGGGTCATTTGTTATAAAAAGTTCAACTCTATATATTTTACTTGATTTTGTTGTTTCTGTAAGTGTATAATTTTTTGTATTTATTATTCCACCTGTCAGAGGAACATATTTTTTTGGTGCTGATTGAAGTGCTGTTGGATTATATGTAATTATTTGAATAGAAACAGTATCACGAACCCATTTTGAACTTAGTGAATTTGATGTTTCAATTGCTTCAAATAATAATGTATCACCTTCATCAAATTCATAGTTAAAATTTTCTAACGATACTCTATTACCATTTATATATTTATATACTTTTATTTCTACTTCATCTGGTGGATTAAATACAGCAACTTTTTTACTGAGTATTTTTGTATCAGCCCAAATTGGTGCATTTACTGGTGGACTCCAAATAATAATTATTGTATCACCTCTTTGAACTTTTATCTCAGTATATGATGTATCAGTTTGTTCTATTGTATAATCCTCAACTAATTTAATTATGTGTCTATAAAAAATTGATGTATTATCAATTTGTGTTAAGGTAATTGTTTTTGTATCTTTTAAAACATTTGTTTCAGAATATATTTTCACTGCTAAATTTATTTTATCTCTTACTCTATAATTTGCATCAAAAGCAGTTGCTTCTATGCCAATATATTCAAGGTCGAATTCTTCTTCGAGCATTGTAATTTCAGTATTTGGATAGATAAAATTTAGTTCTTGGACATCATTTGGCTCAAGTGAATCTTTTACTTCAATACTTGCTGATTTATTTGTTATTGTGTCAGTAACAACAATTGAATCACCTGAAAAAGCTTTTATTTGAGGTGGTGTTGCAGTTGGAAATGAAACTCTAAATATATCTAATTCTGCTCGATACACACCAGAATTCTTATCTGTTTCTGTCATTTCAATTAAAAATGTATCAGCTCGCATTACAATAGAAGAACCAACACGATAAAATGAACATATCGCTAAATTAAATTTATCAGGAAATAAAGGATTTGCATCTTCACCATCAACCTGAATATGTAATCTATCGCCATATAATGGTGGATAAATTAATGGTCTTGACCAATCACTTTCCATAAAAGTAATTTGATTTATTGATTTTGGTCTTAATAAATTCGCAACATAATAAACTGCAGAATCTACTTTACTATGTAAATAATAAGCAGACGAATCACTTATATATGGAATAAATGTTAATTTAGTCCCAAATGTTGCTTTTATTTTATCCTGTGTTTCATTTGTAATATTTTCTGTTAAATATGCCACACCACGATATAATCTACTATTCATTGTCGTCTCTGTTAAAATAACTGTAATTGTATCAAGAACAAGCATATCATTTGTTATATATAAAGCAATGGTATCAATTACTGCCGGATTACTATATGTATCTTCTTCTATTGCTTGAATATATAATGTAGAATTTATTGGTATTTCATATTTACCATAAGGTATCGCATAATCAGAAGCTTTATAAATTGCAATTTCTTTTATATTATTTGGTGGTTTTGGAATTGGAACAATAACTTTTACAATATCAGTTTCAGATTGAGGATTCTTCTTCCATTGAAGCAGAATTGTATCACCACCATCAACATTTAATATTGGTGGAATAGCATAGATATTTGTTGGTATAGTTGGTAATTCACTTAATGCGACTATACCTCTATAAAAACCTGTAGTTAATCCTGTTTCCTTTAATGTTATTTCTACTTTATCACCACTTCTTAAATTTATTACTTCTACTACTGCAATATCAGCAAGTAAAGTATTTGCTATATCACCAAATAATTCAATATTTAAAACTTCTCCAAATGTTACTTCTCGATTTAATATGTTTTGATAATCTGCTTCCATAAATTGTAAAGAAGTAATATACTTTGGTTCCTCAAAATCAGCAACAATAGCAGTATCAAAGTAAATATTGCCAAGTGAATCTTTACACCATACTACAATTGTATAACCTGTATCAGCTTTTAATAAAACTTTATAAGTATCATTAACAGTACTTAAATTAACATCACCACGATATTGACCTGTATTTTTATCTGTTTCCCATAATGTTAATGATATATGTCCTTCAGACTGATTTATAGCATTTGTAGAATCTAATTGATAGGTTTCATTAGCAATTTTATTATATATACAAGGTTTTTGTGTAGCAGCATCTATTTGAAATAAATAATTTGGATTATAAGAAAAAATTCTTACAAAATTTTCAGTTGTAAATTCTTGTAATAATGGTGATGCATCTTCGCCATTTAACTCAACATATAATTTTGTTCTATTTAATACTTTACTTAATGTTCCATTATTTAATAAATTTTCTGATAATAAAGCAGAATAATTTGCATTTTTAAATCTAATAGAATTTATCAAATTTGGATTTTTATTTGAAACAACAACTAAAATAACAGGAGGTGGTGAAAATAAAGGTGGAGCTAAGTTAACACCTTTTAATGAAGTAATTATAACTGTGTCACCATAATTTACTCCTAATATTTTTTGCGTTATATTACTAACATCACCTAATCTCGCAAAACCACGATATACACCTTGCGCTGGACCAATTTCTGTTAATTCAATATAAATAGTATCATTGGAACCCATTTTATTGAGCGCAATCATTGTAGTATCAATAAGAATATTATTTCCTATATCACCACGCACTTCAAAATATAAATAAGCATCACGTGCTACTTCTTTATATAATGTTGAATTTGTATAAGTAGCATCAGTAAATACATTTATTGTATATGTTCTATCAGGCGATTGCGGTAAAGCAATATATGTAAAATCCCAATATGGATATTGCCGAGGATAAGATTGATCTTCTGGATAAACCTCAATTGTATCACCTTTATTTGCATAAATATAATTATAGTTATCATCTGTTCGGTAATAAATTAATGGAATTAATTCTGGTGTTGTAACACGATATATTTCAGAACCAACCTCTGTTTCTGTGAGTAAAACCCTAATATATGTATCTGTTCCATAAGAAGATGATGACTTTATTAATACTGTTATTGTATCTTTTAAAATAGAAGCTGACCCTTCGCCTATTACCTGTGGATATAATCTATCCTCAATATTCAAATTTAACCTATTTAATTCTTGTGTATAAGATGAGTTAGTAAAAAATCGAACTGCTTTGATTGTTGGTTGTTTATATTGTTGAACTATTAATTCAATAGGATAAGTATCGCCAGAATAAGTCCCAACTACATCTGCATAAACAACAATTGTTTCACCGCGTTCAGCATATATTGCTGGTGCTGGTTGGATTGTTTCTACTACAAATGGTATATCATTAGTTATTGTATTTTTATATAAATTAGTGTTATTGCCTGTCTCTGTCATCGTTATTTTTATTACATCGCCATTTTTATTTTTTAAAATTAAATTAAATGTATCAGGTAATTCATCATTTGCATAAGGATAGGTATCAGTTGATAATCCATCAAGGTCCCAAGCTTCTGCAAAGAAATATAAATTTTTATATCTTTCTTCATAACTAACAAATAAATCAGAAACATATTGTGAATAAGAACTATCACGATATAAATATAATTTCTTTATTCGTTTTGGTGAAATATAATCTGCTACTTCAAATGTAACACGATAACCTGCTGGGTCAGTCGAAATAAATTCAACTGTATCACCACGATATACTTCAAGTCTTTGTGGCAATAAATTTGTTATCCCTACATCTGCAATATTTTTTACATATATCTCAGAATTTCTAAAAATACCTGAATGTATCGCTGTTTCAAGCAATGTTATTTCATTATTATTACCATCATGAGTTCCTCTAAAAATAATTGCAACTGTATCTGCTAATAAATTACTACTCGATAATTTATCTGCTTCTGCTTCTATATAAAGATATTGGTCCCACATAATAGGACTCATTTTTATTGATGAAAAATCCGAATTCATTAATTTTATTGAAAAAATTTCTTTTGGTGTTTTCAGTGTTGCTGTTTGAACAATATCACCATATAGTTGATTATAACCTATTGGTCCTGCTTGCCAATAACTGGTATCTGCTGGTTCAACTATTATGAAACCATTTAATTGTGTATTTAACCAATATTCAATCTGATTCTTTGTTTGGCCTAATAATACATTACCTGTATATATTCCAGTATTTTTACCTGTTTCAACTAAATCAACAAATAATTGATTTTCACCGGTTCCATATTGATTTGTATCACCACGAGTATTTGAAACAAGAACTGCTACTGTATCAACTGTAAATGGGCTACCATCATCGCCAGTAAATTTAATATATAAATAATCACCATATTTTACCTGTTCTGCATGATTTATCGGTTTTGTATAACTTGCATCAGTAAAAATTAATTGATTCATTTTTGTTGGTTTTGATAATACTGCAACTTTTATTGATGTAAATACTGTTGTATCTGTCGTTGAATAAATAAAAATAGTATCACCATAAGTAACGCCAAGTTCATCTATTGTATTATTTGTTAAATCAGTTACTTTAAAAGAACCTCTAAATTTTGAGGTATTTGGACCACTTTCTCTTAAAATTACTTCAATAAAATTTATTATTGATGGGTCATAAAAATTTGATTGTTTTGTTGCTACTGCCCGTATTTCTGTTGTATCTGCTGACACTGGATTTTTATCCTCACCCACTACTTCAATATATAAAACATCATTTAATCCAACTTCTAAATATCTATCTTTTTCATAAGTTGCATCATCTTTAATTCTAACTGCAACTATTTTATCGGGTGACATTGATATATCTACTGAAACTGTATCATATCTATATATCCATTGTATTCCATTAAATATCATATTTGTTCCATTATACCACCAACCTATATTTGATGGGGCTAAACCTAAATATACTGGTCTGGTTTCTGATACCACTATCACATCATTTAATTCATAAGCATTTATATATTTATTAAATTGTTGTGAAAAACTTTTTAATTCAAATGTACCTCTATATTTTCCTGAATTTATTGCGCTTTCTTCAAGCACTATCTCTATTCCTGTGGTATCTTTATTTGATGTCACATATACAACCGTTGTATCTTTCCAATTTGGTCCTGCATCTTCACCATCTAATTGAATATACATTACTGAATTAGGTAATACATTTGATGGTAAAATATTATTAAAATCTGATGTCATAAAATGAATTGAATTTACTTTTGTAGGTGGTCGATTTATTATTGTATGTATCTGCCATCGCCTTGTCCAACCTGTTGGATCTGGCAAAGTAACTGATTGAACAATTATTGTATCATTTAAGCCTGCCCGTAATGTGCCTAAACTCTGGTTCGTAACTACATCAAGTTTAAAAAAACCTTGATATTCACCGGCTGCTTTACTTGTCTCTCTTAATTCAACTATTATACTTTCACCATATCCTGGATTTTCTGCTATTACTGCTGTTGTATCAATTGTTAATGGATTTGCATCACGTGCTATTACTTCTACCCATACATAATCGGTCGGCAATATTCTTGTGCTTTCTGTATCAACTGCATCAATATATCTATTATCTTCTGTTATTCGAACAGTCATTATTTGTGTCGGTGATATTGGTGCTAAGCCACCAGTTATAATCACTGAATCGGATGGTAATAGTGTTGATGTTGGTGAAGCCCAATCAAAACCATCTTTCCATTTTAAATATAAAGTATCACCATCATCAATAGCAAAAATAGGTGGAACAGCATCATACCTTGTAACATCTGTTGGCGATTGTGCTAAATTTAGTCTACCTCGATATTCACCTGTTTGTGCACCCGTTTCTACTAATTTTATTGTTATTGAATCTGAATATGTCGTTTGCCCTGCTCTTATCCTATAAACAATAACTTCAACTTCATCTGGTATAACAGGCGAACCAATATCACCAAATAGCATTAAATACAGATTATCACTAAATGTTGCATAAGTGCCCCAATCATTTTCATAATCTGATGTTCGAAAATTTAAAAATGTTATATATGTTAATACTTGATTTGTAGCAACTGATATTGTATCAACTATTATTTTATAAGTATCAGCAGTATCACGAACAATAGCAAAAATCGAATCACTTTGAAATGCAGCTATAAATTTTTGGTTCGTATCCTGATAATCCCGTATTGCACAGATTCCTTGAAATTTTCCTGTATTTTTGTTTGATTCTGTTAATTTCAATTTTAAATATGAATTGGCATTTGTTATTCCAAAATTATCATAATTATTTGGATCTACATAAAAAATTGGCGTTACATTATTTGAAACTGTAAAAAGCCAAACATATAAATAATCTGGTAATTGTGGGTTTGCATCCTCTGCATTTACTTCTATATATAAATTATCTTTTTCACGAACTTTTCCACCTAATTGTGTTATTGTTTGATTAAATTCTGAATCTTTAAATTTTATATTATTTATTACTATTGGTAATGAGTTCTGTGTTACATATATTATTTTTGGATAACTTATATCAGGTATTGAAATTGAAACTGTTGTATCTTCTGCTCCTCGACCATCGCCATATACTCTTATTACTAATTGATCGCCTAAATCAACTCCCAATTCATCCAATGTATCATTTGTTGCTGGTTTTAAACTCATTATACCTCTATATCTTCCATCATTTGGTCCCATTTCCCTTAATACAACTCTTATTTGCTCACCTTTTGTATTATTTCTTATTATTAATAATGTGGTATCCATTATTACATTATTTCCTGCATCACCACGAACTTCTAAATATAATGTAGCATCAATTGCAACTACTCCTGTATCACCAACTGCCACTGAATAACCAGCATCAGTAAATACATTTAAAACAAATATTGAAGTTGGTGATTGGGGAAAACCTATTCTCGTCACATCTTTTGGTTCTATATCCGGGATTGTTTGGGTTGTATCAGTTGGTAATGTTAAACCATATTTAAACACAATAATTGTATCAAGTGCATTTGCCTGTAAATAATTTGATGCGTCGTCTCTAAAATAATATATTCGTGGTATTGGTTCTGGATTTTCTACGCGATATATTTCTGAACCTACTTCTGTTTCTTTTAGTATTATTGTAATTGAATCACTATAATCGCCTGGTGGTGTATCATCTCTATCCTGTCTAATTAAATTTACTGCAACTGTATCTCTTAATATACTTGCTGAGTTTAAACCAACGACCTGAATATAAACATAATCTTCCATCAATAAATTTGTCCCTGCTAATTCTTGTGTATATGTTGCATCAGTATAAAATCTTACACTTCTTATATTTGATGGTTGTTTGTACTCCTGTATTATTAATTCCACTGGTGCTCTATAATTTACATCATCAACAATACCATAACATATTATTGTATCACCCCGACGACCTTCTAATTGATTCGCCTGAATTGCTTGTTCTTCAACTAAAAATGGGACATCAAGCCAATTACGAAAAATATTGGAACTAATATCTGTTTCAAGTAATGTTACATACATTGAATCGCGTTGTACTCCGTTTGGATAATAAGTTACTAATTGTAACATAACTGTGTCTTGTAACATATCATTAGCATACGGCATTGTATCTGTTATTGTACCATCTATATCATAAGCTTCTACTTCAAAATAAAAATTTCTATATGCTGGTTCAAATGACATATATGTTGATACCTTTGATTCTAATGAATACGAATTATCTCTATAAACATTTATCCTTTTTAAACGCGTTGGTGTAATTGTATATGCTACTTCTCGCATAAAAACCAGAGTATCACCACCAGGTGTTGGATTTAATAAAACAATTGTAACCCATTCGCCACTTGAAACCTCTAATCTATTTGAGTACCGTTGTGTGCCTATATCATTTATATTTTTTACTTCTATACTGCTATTTCGATATATTCCTGAATGTATTCCTGTTTCTAATAAATAAAATGTATCATTGCTTGGGTCCGATACTGAGGAATAAATTATAAATGCAATTGTATCTTCAACTAAATTACTACTTGTCGTCTTATCTGCTTCTGCTTCTATATATAAAAATTCATCCCACATTATTGGGCTTAATTTTACTTGTTGAAATGTTGCATCTTTTTTTAATTCAACTTTTATAAATACTGTTGGCGGAACTGGCGTAGCTGTAATTAATGTATCCTGTGCATTTTCTATGACTCGTGTATCACTATGATATGGAAAAGTATCTATTGTATTCATTACTATATAAGAGCCCTGTCTTATTTTCATTCTCCCCTGTGAGGGTGATTTTATTACATCAAGTAAAAGCGAACCTGTGTATATACCTGTTGCTCTACCGGTTTCTTTTAATTCTAATATATATTCATAATCTGTTGTATATGGCATATAATAGCAATATAATTTTACTGCTACTGTATCTATTGTTAATGAATTACCATCTGTTCCAGTAAAACGAACATAAATATTATCATTAAAATTCACTTGAATATAAGATGACCATTTTTCTTGATAGTTAGCTTCAGTAAATACAAGTTCATTATATGTTAATGGCTTTTTAGGAACAGTCATTTTTAATGCTATTGAATCATTTACATCATATTCTACTATTATTGTATCACCAAAATTCACTTTTAATTCATCAATTGTATCATTTGACAAATCTGTTATTTTAAATTTACCTCTATATCTATTTGAATTTGCTTCACTTTCTTTTAATGTAACATGTATCACATCATTACTTGTTGTATCAGAACCACGTATTGCATATGCTTGCACTTCTAACTCATCTTTTGTATATGGATTCAAATCTGTTGCCACTACTTCAATATATACATAGCTACCATCTGTATATTCACCTGTATAATTATACATATATGTTTCATCTGTCTTCACATTTATTGATATTATTTCTATCGGTGCTATAGTTTCTCTTATTGCTATACTATCACTTTTCCCTGAGTCTAAATGAAGCACTAATATTGAATCCCCTGTTTTATATGCTTTTATTAACTTCAATATTTGATAGGTATAATTATCTAAAACAAAAGTATCTCGAAAATCGCCTGAATTGTTTCCTGTCTCTTTTAGCGTTAATATTATTGTTTCTGCTCCTACTATTGTATAAGCATTATTTGCTACTATTACATTTACTGTATCAGGATAATTTGAATTTCTATCTTCTGCTAATAATCGCACACCAATTTGAACATTAGGATTTATATAATCATCTAATACTCTTACAAATGTATTATCCATCAATTGTATTGAATGAATATTTGTTGGAGATAATGGTATTGTAATAAATATTGTATCCTGTTTACTTATATCAGTTAATGATTCTACTACTATCGTGTCACCAAAATTTACTCCTATTCTTTTTGTTGTTTGATTTGTTAAATTATCTGTATAAAAAGTTCCTTCATATCTACCACTATTATTACTTGTTTCATTCAATGTTAAAATAATACTATCTCCATTTCTTATGTTTCTTATTCTTACACTTGTTGTATCTATTCCTAATTCATTTAAATCAATTGCATTTATTACTGCCTTTATTTCTTCGTTATTCAATACTTCGATTGCTTCTTCATTTGAACTTCTATATAGATTTATACTTATTATAGTTTGAGGTGTTGTTGAATAATCTATTACTACTGTATCTCTGTTAGCATTTATTTCTTCTCTTATTACTATTGTCTCACCTTTAATAGTTGCTTTTATTACATCATAATAATCGCTCGTATAATATGAAATTGAAAATTGACCTCTATATTTTCCTGTATTATTTCCTGTCTCTGTTAATTGAACATATATTGTTTCTATACTTCCATCGATTAAATATGAATTTACTATTATTGAAAATGTATCAACTGTTTTTTCATTACCATCTAATCCATTGGCTTCAACATATAATACTGAATTTGGTAATATTTTTTCACCACTAAAATTACTATATGATGAATTCATAAAATTTAAATTATTTATTAGAATTGGTGAAAGCGGAACTGTTAAATAATATGTATTAAATGTAACTGTATTATCATATTTTAATAAACTTATACTATCACCATAATTGGCTTTTAATCGTCCACCTGATTGACTTGTATAATCTGATAATGTTATGCTACCTCTAAATATACCAGAACTTACCTCTATTAATTCTGTATATATACTTTCAGATGTTCTATTATTTTTTATTATTATTCTTGCTCTATCTGATGTATATATACTTGCATCAACGGCAAGCATTTCTATATATAAAACTTCATTTAATACTAAACTATCTGTTTTTATTGATGTGTATGATGAATTTTTTAATTCTAATTTTATTATTGTTGTTGGTTCAACTGGTTCTTGTATTCTTATTATTTTTTTATTATTACTTATACTCTCATTAAAACCTATTGTATCACCACTTACTAATGCTTTTATTTTATTCAATGCACTAAATGAATAATTATCTATATCTATATAACCTCTATATATTCCTGTATTTTTACCTGTTTCTGTTAATGTTATATTTATTGTTTCATTATATTTTGTATCATTACTTACCATTATTGAAAAAGTATCAATTGTTAATGCATTCTCATCCAGACCAATTGCTTCTATATATATTCTACTATTTAATGATACACTATCATAAATTTGATTTATATAACCTGCATCAAAATATAATTTAAATTCATTTATTATTGATGGCAGTTCAGGTCTTGTTATTTCATTTGTGTCACAGTATGATACCGCACTTTCAACATAAGTTATTATTGTATCGCCATAATTTACTCTCAAATAGCCTGTTGTTTTATTTGTATAACTTCCTAAATTAAAATTTGTCTGATATATTCCAGAACTAATTTCCTGAACTATCTTTGAAATTGTATCACCTGTATTTACATTTTTCAATACTATCACAACTGTATCTAATGAATTTACATTTCTATCTTCTGCTATTAATTTTATATAGACTATTTCATCATTTGAAAATTTTGTTGTTTTATTTGTTGTATAATTACTCTCTTTAAATTTTATTTCATAAAAATTTATTGGTGATAATGATGCCTGTATATATATAACACTTGTATTATTTGATATTGATTCTCTTATTAAAATTGTATCGCCAACATTTAATGCTTTTATATATTTTAATGTTGCACTACTAAATGGACCAATCGTCACATCATTTCTATATTTTCCTGTATTTCTATCACTTTCGATAAGCGTTAAAGTTATTGAATCATATTTTCCTGTTATTGTAATTGTCATTGTATCTATTGTATATTGATTCCCATCTAAGCCATTTGCTTCAATAAACAATTGTGTATTTAATGGTACACTTCCTGATAAAATATTTGTATATGCTGAATTACTATAAAAATTTAAATTATTTATTTGTATAGGTAGACGCGCTATTGCCACTACTAATGAATCATATTTTGTTCCATAAGTAAAATATATTGTCTCACCAGAATTTTCTTTTATTCCTATTAAATTTAATTGACTATTTGATTTACCTTCTTCAACTATTGTTATTTTCTCACTTTTATATATTTTACTATCTATTGCATCCTGATAAAGTTTTATATAAATTGTATCATTTATATTTGATGTGTGCGTACAGGTTAGTATTACAAACGATGGTGGTAAGGTAGGTGTATCTGGATAACTTGTTTCGGCTTGTATATAAAAACTTGTTCCTACTATTACATAAAATAAACTTGAATCATTAGTGCTTTCATATACATTTATTTTATCAAAATTACTTGGTGTTGAAAATAAGTTTATATATGTTAAAAATATCAAAAAAATAAATAAAATTCTTCGTAACATAGAATTATTTTATTTTCTCATAATATTTATAAATTTGTCAATAAAATTTTATAAAATTATCTTATTTAATGGATATTCCACTATTCCAGTAGCACCATTCTCTTTTAAAATTGGTATTAAATCGCGAACAGTATTTTCTTCAACTATTATATTTACTGCTGACCAATCCTTTTCTAATAATGGACTTATTGTTGGTGATTCTATTGCTGGTAATTTATTTAATATTTTTTCTAAATCGGCACATTTAATATTAAACATTAAACCAACTCTGCATTCAGCTGTTATTGCACCTTTCAATAACATTGCTATCCTTTCTACTTTGGTACGCTTCCATTCGTCTTTATATGCTTCTTTATTCATTATAAATCTTGTTGTTGAATATAATATTGTCTCTACTATTCTTAAATTATTCGCTTTCAAACTCGAACCTGTTTCTGTTACTTCGACTATTGCATCTGCTAAATAAGGTGGTTTTACTTCTGTTGCACCCCAACTAAATTCTACTTTTGCTTTTACTCCATTTGCTTTTAAATATTCTTCTGTCAATCCAACAGCTTCTGTGGCTATTACTTTTCCTTCTAAATCTTTTACTGATTTTATTGTAGAATTTTCAGGAACTGCCAGAACCCAACGAACAGGTTTTGAACTTTGTTTTGAATATGTTAATTCACATATTTCTATTACATCTGATTTATTTTCTTTTATCCAATCAAGTCCGGTTAAACCAGCATCAAGCACTCCATTTTCTACATATCTTGACATTTCCTGTGCTCTTATTAACATACACTGAATCTCTTCATCATCTATTACTGGAAAATATGACCTTGATTGAACTGTTATTTTATAACCTGCTTTTTCAAATAATTTTATTGTTGCTTCCTGTAAACTACCTGCTGGTATTCCTAATTTTAATATTCTATTTTTTGACATATTCGTGCTCCTTATTTTTTATAAATTTGTTTTGGGTCAAATATCAAATTTTTATCATATTCTACCAATTCATTATTTTCTACTCGTCTATAAAAACAAGTCTTATGCCCTGTATGGCATGCAGCACCACCTACTTGCTCTATCTTTAATATTATTGTATCTTCATCACAATCAACTAATATTTCTTTAACTATCTGAATATTACCAGATTCTTCGCCTTTCATCCATAATTTATTTCGTGAGCGTGAATAAAAATGTGCTTTCTTTGTTTCAACAGTTTTTTTATATGCTTCTTCATTCATAAAAGCAAGCATATATATTTCGTTTGTTTTATTATCCTGAACAATTACTGGTATTAAGCCATCTAATTTTTTAAAATTCGGCAAAAACATATTTCTACTTCCTCCTTATTTTTTCTTTATTTTCTTCTACTAATTTATTCAACTCTTCTTGCGTTATTCTCTCCTCTTCTATTTTCTCTGTACCTAATAAATTTTCTAATGTTTGACTTATTTTTCTTTGTTCTTCTAATAATTCTTTTATATTTAATGTGATTATTTTTATAAAATTTTTTTTATTCATATCATCATATTCTTCAAGCGCTATTATAAATTTTGGGGGCATATATTTTTCATATATTATATCTTCTTTCTTCTCTTCTAAAAATTTATTTATTTGCTTTTCTTCTTTTATTACTGCTATATTATCATTATACCAATAATACTTTTCAAAATCATACTTTTTTATTTCTTCATATTCTTTCGCACTTAATAATATTTTTATTAAATCTTTATCTTCATTTATTTCTTTAAACCATATAAATTCATCTAAAATACTTTTTATAAAATCATTTACTGCTGTTTCAGTATCAATAAAAATACTTCGCTTTACTGCCATAAAATATCGATGTTGTAAAACTGCATTTAAAAAATCTTCATTTATTATTGTTGATAATATATCAAACATATCAGTATAAAATTTTTCTTTGTTGATTAAACTTCGATTATAATAATCAAGAAAAAATTTTTTCGTGTAATTTATCACTACATTAAACATTTTACTCTCTAATTTACTCCACATAATAAATTTCTCATAATTATTTAATTCTTTTTTTTCTGAAAATAAAATATCTAATTTATTCTGCAACTTTTTACTACTAAATAATTCATCTGCTAAATAATATTGCGTTAATTTTGCTAATATTAAATCATATCCCCCATTTTTATCAATATAAAAAGCTTCTGATTTAAAATTCTTTAGTGGGAGAAAATTTGCCTTATTCAACAACTCAATACTTTTATGCCGATTATCTGTATATAGTATTGAAAACCAGTATTTATTATTATCGCTCATTATTTATTTTTCTTTGCCCTACTACTTTCAGTGGTAAGCCCCAGAGTTGAACAAATCCTTTTGCTAATTTCTGGTCAAATATATCGCCTTTATCATAAGTTGCAAGTTTCTGAACATATAACGAATTTTTTGATTGTCTTGAAGCAATTATTATATTACCTTTATATAATTTAATTTTTATTTTACCACTTACATATTCCTGTGTCTTATTTATAAAAGCATCTAATGCTTCTCTCAATGGTGAATACCACCATCCATAATAAACTAATTCAGAATATCTGGTTTCAATAGTATGCTTAAAATGATATGTCTCTCGGTCAAGACACATTGCTTCTAATTCGTGATGAGCACAATATAATATTTCTGCTGCTGGGCATTCATATATTTCTCTTGATTTTATTCCGACTAATCTGTTCTCAATCATATCTACTCTTCCAATTGAATGCCGCCCACCTATTTTATTTAATTCAGTTATTAAATCAACACAATTCATCTTTTGATTATTTAATGCCACTGGTTCACCTTTTTCAAATTCTATCTCAATATATTCTGGTTTATCAGGTGCTTCATCTATTGATTTTGTCCATAAATATATATCACTCGGTGGTTCAATTTCTGGATTCTCAAGCACACCACATTCTATACTTACACCCCATAGATTTATATCTATACTATATGGTTTTTTCTTTGTGACATCTATTGGTATTTTGTGTTTGGCTGCATATTCTATTTCTTCTTCTCGTGTTTTTAATTCCCATTCTCGAACTGGTGCCAATACTTTTAAATCTGGTGCTAATGCCATTACTGATACTTCAAATCTTACCTGATCATTTCCTTTGCCTGTTGAACCATGTGCTACTGCATCTGCTTTATATTTTCTTGCTACTTCTACTAATTTCTTTGAAATTAATGGTCTGCCTAATGCTGTTGCTAATGGATATTTCTTCTCGTATTTTACATTTGCTTTTAATGCTGGAAATATAAAATCTTTTACAAATTCTTCTTTTAAATCTTCTATTACTATTTCTTTTGCTCCTGTTTTTATTGCTCGTTCTCTTAATGGTTCTAAATATTCGCCCTGTCCTAAATCTGCTGAAAATGCTATTACTTCACATTTATAATTTTCTATTAACCATTTAATCATTACTGATGTATCCAATCCGCCACTGTATGCTAATACAATTCTTTTTATTTCCATCTTCCTACCTCCATCTTTTTTAACTTTTTATTGACTTAAATTTATTTATATTATATTAAATTTTTTAAATAGTCAATTAATTTTTATAAATTTTGATATGAAAGAATATACAATTTTAATTATTAATAATGATAAAGAAGCAAGAGCTCAATTAGAAAAAGATTTGCATAATGCTGGGTATCTTGTTTTTATTGCTGAAAATTTAAATGAAACTTTTGATTTACTTAAACTTCATAATATTGATTTATTATTAATTGACACAAATATTTTAACCAATCAAGGAATAGAAATTATTAAACAAATTAAAAATAAATATCCTATTATTAAAACTATTTTATTAGGGAAAAATTTTACTAATGAAAATATTGAATTAATTTATGAAACAGCAAATGACTTTGTAATTAAACCTTATGAATTATATGACTTGCTTTTAAGAATTTATATTCAGGTTCGTGATAAAGAAAAGATCACAAAAAAAATTGAAGATTTATCTTTTGAAAAATTTCAAACTGATATTAACAATCAAATATTAAATATGATTATTGTTGATGATGATATTGAATTAACTCAAATTTTGAAAACTAATTTTAAATCAAAAACAATGAATGTTTTAACTGCAAATTCCTTATCAGAAGCAAAAATAATTTTAGAAAATTCTGGTTTAAAAATTGATATTGCTATTGTTGATATTTTATATCCAGATAGTAAAAAAGGTGGTTTTGAAATAATAAATATTTTAAGAAAAGAGCATCAAGATTGTAGAATAATAATTTATACTGCTACTCAAACTCCTGATTTTGAATTAACTAAAGCAGGTGCTGATATTGTTTTTAGAAAACCATTAAAACCTTCTATTTTATTAAGTAATATAAATACTTTCATCAGAAATAAAATGCTTGAAAATAAACTAAATTATAATCTACAAATTCAAATGCTTATTAATGAATTTTCTAAAAAAATCAAAACTCTTGATTTATGGGATTTAAGAAATGATATAAATTTTTTTATTAAAAAAATCTTTTCACCTGATTACTATTTTTTATTTATTCTTGAAAATACTTTTTCAAACTATCTTGCTTATTTATTTTGCCATAGTCATAAAAAAATTTATGATGAATTAGAAAAAAATGCTATAATCATTAATGATGAAAATTTAATATCTGTTATAAAATCACTAAATCCTATTGAAAAAAAAAATGAAGTCTATCCTGCATCAAAAACATTAAAAAATACTATATTTCAACACTATATTATTTTTCCAATAAATTACATTAGAAAACCATCTGGAGTATTATTTTTAGGTAAATTAAATTCTTTTTTTTCTTATGATGATATTAGAAATTTAGAAACTTTTACTGATATTTTAGCAAGACAACTTGAAATTATAAATATTCACAACAAAGAAAAAGATGCAAGAAAATTAGCAGAAAAATTATCTATTACTGATGAACTAACTAAAATTTATAATACTCGTTATTATCATTTTGTTATGGAAAAAATATTTTATAAGGCAAATAAATTAAATCAAATATTTTCTCTTCTTGTATGTGATATTGATTTCTTTAAAAAATTTAATGATACTTATGGACACAAAATTGGAGATATTGTTTTACAAAAAATTGCTGAACAATTATCAAATATTGTTCGAAAAGATATTGATTTTGTTTTTAGATATGGAGGTGAAGAATTTTGTATTATTTTACCTGGTGTCTCTCAAAATGAATTAAAAATAATTTCTGAAAAAATTAGAAGTACTATAGAAAAAACTAAAATTGAAACTGATAAAGGTATTCTAAATGTTACAATTAGTATTGGTGGAACAACTTTTTCTAATAAATTTTCTTCACCTAAAGAAATGTTTAAACTTGCTGATAAAGCATTATATATTTCAAAACAAAATGGTCGTAATCAATCTTCTTTTTTATTTAATTAGTCTAACCAATTTCAAATTCAACTAAATCATTTATGATATCAACAGTTACTAATCTTACTTTTATTTTCTGACCTAATTTATATACTCTATTTTTTGTTTTTATCTCATAATGCTCAATATTAATTAGATAATTCTTTTCTTTTAAATTTGTTAAATCTATTTTTCCTTCTAATGTATTTTCAAGTTCTGCATATATGCCTGTACTATTTATACCTGTTATATATGCATCAAAAGTTTTGCCTATATATTTTTTAATATAGCGCATTAATCTTAATCTAACTGATAATCTTTCTATTTCTGCTGCAAGTCGTTCTGCTCTTGATAATTCAATTCCTTTTTCTTTTAATTCTTCATAATATTCTTTTGATGAATATTCTTTCTTCTTTTTACTATTATTCAAATTTGCTATCAAAATCCTATGAATAATTAAATCAGGATATCGCCGAATCGGTGATGTAAAATGCGTATAATATCTTTTTGATAAACCATAATGTCCTTTATTTTCTGGTGAATACCTTGCTTGTTGCATACTTCGTAATATTATTGATAATAAAAATCGCTCTTCTTCTTTTCCTTTTATTTTCTCTATTATTTTTTGTAATTCATTTGATTCTATGCGATTTTTATTCTTTATTTTTATTCCATAAGTTTCTAATATTTCTGCTAATTTTTTCATTTTTGTTATTTCTGGTTCTTCGTGTATTCTATATAAAATATAATTATTTCTTTCTGTTAAATACCTTGCAACTATTTCATTTGCTATTAGCATAAATTCCTCTATTATTTGATGTGATAATGTTCTACATTCTATTACTGTATTTTTTACATTCCCATCTTTATCAAGTTCAAATGATGGTTCTGGTAAATCAAAGTCAATGCTTCCATTTATTATTCTTTTCTTATGTAATTTTTCTGCAAGGTCTGCCATATTCTTTAACATTATATTTAATTCTTCTTTATTTTTACTTTTATATTTATTCTCTATTATTTCATCTATTTCTTTATATGAAAATCTTTTAAATGATTTTATTATTGAACGGTGTATCTCATAATTTTCAAGTTCACCATTATTATCGAATATTGCTTTTACTGTTATTGTTAATCGCTTCTTTTTTTCTTTTAAACTGCATAAATTATTGGATAATTTTTTTGGTAACATTGGAATTACTTTATCTATTAAATATATGCTCGTTCCACGATTATATGCTTCTTCATCTAATTTTGTATTTTCTTTTACATAGTAAGATACATCTGCTATATGAACATATAAAATACTTTTATTGTTCAACACTTCAACTGAAACCGCATCATCAAAATCTTTAGCTGTTTCTGGATCAATTGTTATTGTTAATAAATTTGTATAATCTTTTCTTTCAATTAAATCTTTTTCTTTTTCTATAAAATTTATTTTATTTATTTCTTTTCTTATACTCTTTGAAAATTTATCAACTAAATTATATTTTGTATAAATTATCTCTTCTTCAAATTCTTTTGTATTTATTGCGCCAATTATTTTTATTACTTCACAACTTACTTCATTTTTTTTATAGATAATATTACATTTCACTATTTTATTTATACATTCATCAGGATTTATATTTGTATGAAATCTTAGAATATTTAATACTGAACTTATTTTTTCATTTAATGGTTTTAATATATATTGTTTTTTATCTTTCAATACTGTGCCTAATATTTGTTTATTGGCTCGTTTTATTATCCTCATTATCTGACCTCTGTCAGAAAATGAATGGTTTCCTTTTTTTCTTATTATTACTTCAACTTCATCGCCATCTAATACATTTCTCATTTCTTCTTTTGGTAAATAAATATCATTGATTGAATTATCAAATGGATTTAAAAAACCAAAGCCGTTCTTATTTCTATCTACTATTCCACTTATTATCATTTTTTTGTCAAGACAGGATTTTTTTATTCATTATTCTTTTTTAAACTTTTTATCTCATTTCTTAAAACTTCTATATCTTCTATACTTTTACTTAAAAATTCTATATTTGTATTCCATTTTTCATGTGCTTCATTTATGAGTTTTAATAATTCTTCTCTTAATGTCCTTAAATTATCTGTAAAATAACTTGATTTGACAATGCTTTCAGATAAAAATTCTATATTTGTATTCCATTTTTCATTCATTTCTTTTAATTGATTTGAAAATTCATTTTTTATTTTACTTTGTTCTTCTTCTATCCTTGTTACTCGTTCCTCTAATTTTTTTATTGCTTCTTCATTTTTTACAAAAAATTTATTGCAATTAACTAAAAATAAAAAAATAATTAATGCATCAAAAAATATTATCTTTTTCATAATTCACCTCTATTTTTATTTTTAATGTTCTGCACAATAATCTTTTGGTTCTGTACCTTTGACAAATGCCATGCTAATTATTGGACAATTTTCTGTTGCTAATTTTCCTGTTGTTTTACATACATTTTTAAATACTATTCCTGATGGTGGTTCAAACTTTTCTATCGGTTCATCTTCCATTGCTTTTTTAACAAATTCAGCAAAAATTGGTGCTGCTACGCCACCGCCTGTTTGCCCTTTTTGTAATGTCAATTCACCTTTATCATAACCAATCCAAACTGCTATAACAACTGATGGTGTATAGCCAATGAACCAGGCATCACGATAATTATTTGTAGTCCCTGTCTTACCTGCTACAGGTCTTGTAATTATTGAACTAATTTTACTCGCTGTTCCACCTGGTTGTGTCACACCCTGTAAGACATCTGTCATTACATAAGCATATTCTGGTAATACTACTCGATTACCTGAAATTGTTTTTCTATATATTTCATTATCTTTTCTATCAAGTATTTTATTTATTCCATTCACATTATAATAATAACCACCATTTGCAAAACACATAAATGCATTTGCCATTTCTATTATTCGAACATCTGTTGCTCCAATTGCTGTTGGTAAATATGGTTGTAATGGACTTTTTATGCCTAATCGTTTCGCTGTATTTATCACATTTCGTATACCAACTTTATCTGCTATTCTTATTGCTGGTATATTTTGTGATTTTATTAATGCTGTTCTTATTGTTATTGGTCCTAAATAATTTTCATCATAATTTGTTGGAACCCACAATTTATTATTTGCACCTTCGAAATATACTGGTGCATCAAGAACTATTGATGCTTGTGAATAGCCTGCTTCAAATGCTGTTAAATATACAAACGGTTTAAATGATGAACCTGGTTGTCTTAAACTTTGAACTGCACGATTTAATTGATTATCTACAGTCCATTCACTGCCACCAACCATAGCAAGTATATCACCATTTCTTGTATTTAATGCTATTAATGCTCCTTCTATTTTCTGGTCTTTATAAATCCCTGTTTTTCTTGCTGTTGCATTTATATTTTTTAAATGTTCACTTATTACTTCTTCTGCTACTTGTTGATATTTTATATTTATTGTCGTATATATTTTTAAACCACCATTAAATACTAAATCGACATTATAATCTCTTAATAATTGCTTTTTTATATAATCAACAAAATGTCCTGCTTTATGTGAACGAACTCTAAAATTACTTTCAATCTCTTTTCTTTTTGTTGAATTATAATTATCCCAAAATTCTTTTATTGCTGCTTCTTTTTGCTTTTCTGTTATATAACCATCTTTTACCATTTCATTTAATACTAATAATTGTCTGTTTCTTGCCTCAACTGGATTTTTTAATGGAGAATATCTATTTGGTGCTTTTGGCAAACCTGCTAACATTGCACATTCACCTAATGTTAATTCTTTTGCTGATTTACCAAAATATACATTTGCTGCTGCTTCTAATCCATAAGCATTATGCCCAAAATATATTTTATTAAAATATCTTTCTAATATCTCATCTTTCGTTAGTTCCATCTCGATTTTTATTGCCAATAATGCTTCTTTTATTTTTCTTGATATTTCCTTTTTTGGCGATAAAAATAATGCTTTTGCAAGTTGTTGTGTTAATGAACTACCCCCCTGTGTCCCAAATCCTTTTATTATGTTTATAAATGATGCACGCATAATCCCTTTAAAATTTATTCCTCTATGTTTAAAAAAATCTTTATCTTCTATTGCTATGATGGCATTTATTATATCTTTTGGTATATCTTTATAACTTATTATTTCTCTCTTTTCTTTATAAAACTCAGCAAATAATACTCCTTCTGCTGAATATACTTTTGATGGTATGCCCCAATAACTTATATTTTCATTATCTGTTGGGTCTAATGGTTTTAATGATGGCAGTTGATGATAAAATATTTCTAATACTCCAACTATTAATGCTATAACAAAAAAAGTTATTATTACAAAAAATAAAAATATTTTATTTATTATTTTATCCGCTTTCTTTTTTACCATTTTCTTTTTCTCTCTTTAATTATGATAAAGTCTTTTTTCAATAAATATATCTACTATATCTTTGTCAAGTTTATTTTTTTCCGCTTCTTCTTTCAATATCTTTAATGCCTTATCTATTGCTATTGCTTTTTTATATGGTCTATCCCATGCTACTATTGCATCAAATACATCTGCAACAGCAATTATTCTTGCTTGAAGCGCTATTTTATCGCCTTTTAGTTTGTTTGGATAACCTGAACCATCTAATCGCTCGTGATGCATATATGCAAATTTTGGTATTTGTTCTAAATTGCTTGTCCATTTTATTTCTTTTAAAAATTTATAACTATATTCAACATGGGATTCTATTTCTACTCTTTCTTTTTCATCTAATGTCCCTTTTTTTATTTTTAACTTTTCATATTCTTCGTCTTTTATTACTTCTTCTTTTTTTCCTTCTGCATTTTTATAATTTAATTTCTTTATTTTTTCAAGTTTTTTATAATAACTCTCATCTAAATATGTTGATTCATTTATTTGTCTTAACACTTCTTTATAATTATTTATTTCAGCAAATTTTTCTTTTAATTTTTCTGTTAGTTCTTTTATTTCTTTTGTGATTTTTTTTATATCTTTTTTACTTCTTATTAATTTCATTATCCTTTTCATATAATTATTTTTATAATAGTATTTTAATAATTCAAATTTTAAAATTATACTATTTATTTGTTCACTATATAATTTATATTGTTTTGTTAATATATTTTCTCGAACACCAATTTTTCCAAAATCATGTAAGATACTTGCATATCTCAATTCTTTAATATTATCTTCATTAAATTTTATATTCTTAAATCTTCCAGTTTTTATCTCATTTATTGCTTTTGCTATTTTTACTGATAATTCTGCTACTCGTAATGAATGACCATTTGTTATTGGGTCTCTCGCTTCTATTGCTATCACACTTGCTGTTACAAAACTTTCAAACAAATTATTTATATCTTCATATAATTTACTATTTTCATAAGCCACACTAGCTTGCGCAGCTAATGATTTTGATAACTCTTCACAAAATGAATCATAAGGAATTATATTCTTTTCAATATTTGAATTGGTTAATTTTATTTTATTCTTTTTTCTATTTATTAATTGCAATACACCTATTACTTCATCTTTATTATTTTTCATTGGTATAACAAGCATATTTACTGTTCTATAGCCACTTTTTATATCAAATTCCTTATTAAATTTATATGGCGCTACTGATGAAATTTCATTTACATTTTCTATATTTAATATTTTTCCTGTTAATGCTACATAACCTGCTATACTTTCTTTATTTATTGGTATTGTGTATTCTTTAAATGGAATTTTTATTGAATCACAATGTGTTAATTTGAATCTTAAAACTTTCTTATTATTCTCTTTTTCAACAATATATAAACTTCCTGCATCACTCCTTGTTAATTCCCTGCTTTTAAATAATATTAAATCAAGTAATTTTGGAATTGATTTTTCTGATGCTAATGATATTCCTATACTATTTAAATCTTCAAGATTATGTTTTGCATCAATATATTTTTGCGCTAAATAATAATAATTATTCGCACCTTTTATTATTAAATTTATTATATTTTCATCTATCTTTTTTACAAATTGATAAAATGAATTAAATACTGTTTTACTTATTTCTTCTGGTGAATATAAGACTATATATGCTTTTGGTTTTATTTTTCTAAAATATTTTAAACATTCTTTTTCATTTACTAATCGAACATCTATTATTATTAAATAATAATCATTTAAATAATCCTTCAATTTATCAAATGAATCAACATAAATAAAATTAACTTTATAAACTGAACTTTTGATATTAAATTTTTTTTTCGAAAAAATCACAATATCCTTTAATAATTTTTTTGGTAACATTTTTTATATTTTTACTTTATTAAATATCTTTTCAAATTCTTTAATATCTTTAAAAAAATAAAGATATTGCAACGGTGAACGGTCAGGGAAACGTGCATCAAATTCTTTTAATTCTTTCATTAATGGCTTTAAAACTTTTTTCCAGCAATCTAATAAAAATACATTTCTTTTAAAAAAATTTTTATTTAACATTTCAATAACAAGTGCTACTTCAACCAATGTTCCTGTGCCACCTTTTAACGCTATATATACATCACCTAAATTAATTATTGTTCGTATTCGTTCCCAATAATCCACTGTCTCAATTTCTTCTGTTAAATATTTATTTGGTATTTGATTACCAAATGCTTTTGATGTCACGCCTATTATTTTACCTTTTTTTTCTGCTGCTCCTTTACTTACTGCTTCCATTATCCCTGTATATCCGCCATTTACTACTGCATAATTTCTTTCTGCTAAATATTTTCCTATTTCTACTCCTAATTCAAAATCTTCACTTCCTTCCTTGATTATTGCACTTCCAAATATTACTACTTTTTTTTCCATATTTTTTATATCACTCCTTTACTATATCTAAAACTATTACAACTCACACTTATTCCTACTGGTAATGAAGCAATATGAACTGGTTTTAAAACTATGTTTATTTCTAATACTGTATTTTTTCCACCATAAGCCATTGCGCCTATTCCTGATTTATTTATTTTCTCTTTTAATTTTCTTTTTATTGCCTCTACTTCTTTTAAATTATCACCTTTTAATAAGGCTAATTTGGCATATAGCATCGCTGTTGTTGATGTTCCGCCTATACATATTCCAATAAATATTGGTGGACATGCTTGCGGTATATCATTTATTATCGCTTTATATATTTCTTCTATTATTTCATCTTTTGAAACTGATGGATTTAACATTAATAATTTTGAGATATTATCACAGCCACCACCTTTTGGAAAACAGATTATTTTCAGTTTATCACTATTATCAAAAAAATAATGTATATTTGGTGGTATATTGTATTTTGTATTTGTTCTGCGATTAAAAACATTCCTTATTACTGATGCTCTTAAATACCCTTCTATTGTTGCTTGTTTTGTCCCTTCTGTTACTGCTTTATTTATATCGCCTTTTATTTGAATATTTCTTCCTATTGTTATAAAAAACTCTGGATATCCTGTATCCTGACATAATGGTATTTTTTCTCGTTCACTAATTTTATAATTTTCGATTAATTCTTTATATACTATTTTTGCTAATTTATTTTTTTCTTTTCTGGAAGTCTTTAATAATTTATTTTTTATTCTGACTGGTAATTTTATACTCGCCCTTTTATATAACTCTTTTATTAACCCCGCTATTTCTTTCTCTTCTATTATCTTCATTGAAATTTATTTTTCTCATTTACTTCCTTTTTTAATCTCTTCTTTTAATGTCTTTAATCGTTCGCGCTCTTTTCGACCCTGCATTATTTCTTGATTCAATATTTCTATTTCTTTTTTCGCTCGCTTAATTTTTAATATGTATGTTATTACTATTATTCCAAACACAAATAATATTATAATAATTGCTATTGCTAAATCGAACATTTTTTTCCTCTTTATATTTTTAAATTTACTATTTTATTCCTTTTTATCATTATTGTCAAGATTTTTTTTTATTTCAAGTAAAACTCTATCTATTTTTTTATCTGATGATTTTATTACTGTAAATAAATAATTTTCATAAGCAATTATTTCATTTTGCTGTGGTATTCTTTCTATTAAATGTATTATAAAACCATTTATTGTTGTATAATGTTCCTCTTCTGGTAAATTTAAGTTTAATTCTTCATTTAATTCAGCTATTCGATAATTTCCATCTATTTCATAACTATACTCATTAATCTTTTTTAGTGGTTCTATTACTTTATGACCTTTTGTAAATGTCTTTAATTCATAAATTACTTCACTTACTATATCATTATAATAAACTATGCCAACTATACTGCCAAATTCATCAACTACAATTGCTGATGTTCTACCTTTCTCCTGTAAATCTTTTAACAAATCATCAATTGACCTATTTAATGGAACATAAAATGGTGGCTTTATTAAATATTCATCTATTTTTTTATTATTATTTATATTACGCCAAAAATCTGTTATATTTAAGAAACCTATTATATTATCTATTCTATATTTATATACTGGTATCTTATCATATTTTGTTGAATTAAATATTTTTAATATTTCTTCTTTTGTTAATTCTGCATTAATAAGTGTTGCATTTGTTAATGGTATCATTATTTCTTTTACTGTCGTTTCTGAAAAATCAATCACTTCTTTTAACATATTTAATTTTATTTCTTTTTGTGGTTCTGCTCTCTTATTTATTTCATCTATTAATATTCTCAATTCATCTCGACTTATATTGGATTTTTCTATTTTTTTACTTGATAATATTTTACCAAGAAAAAGTGCTATATTAGATGAAATAAAAGCAAGTGGTTTAAGAATAAAATTTGCTATATATATGAAAGGTGCTATTTTATATGGATATACATTTGAAAATTCTCTGCCAAGTGACATTGGTGTTATTTCACCAAATAATAAAATCACTGGCGTTATTATAAGTGTTGATACTATCGTTTGTTCTAATTGTGGTAAATTTAACTTTTCTGAAATTAAATATGAAGTAATTTGTGCTGCCGCTACTGTGCATAGATTATTTCCTACTAATGTTGTACCAAATAAATTCTGTGGTTTCTTAATAAAATGACCAACTAATTTTGCATTTTTTACATTATTCCTTATGTTCGTTTCAAGTTTTATTTTATTTGTTGATACAAAAGACATTTCTGATGATGTAAATAATGCTTTTAAAAAAATAAATAATATTATTAAGATTATACTATAAATTATTTCTATCATTTTATCTTTCTTACTTTTACTTCATTTATATATTTATTATTACTATCAATTATTAAAAACTCAAATTTATTTATTATTATTTTTTCATTTGGTTTTGGTATTCTGCCAAATTTATATGTTAAAAAACCATTTAATGATGATGAAAAATTATCCTGAAAATTTGTATTAAAATAATTATTTATAAATGTTAAATCACAAAAACCTTTAATTATATATTCATTTTCATTTATCTTATTTATATAATTTCTATTTTCGGCATCTACATTTATTCGACCAAATATTTTTTCAAGTATTTCATTTATTGATACATAACCTATAAATGAACCATATTCATCTACTACTACAGCTGTATCCATATTATTTTTTATTAATTTTATTAATAGATTACTTAAATTCATTATTTCTGGAACATATATAATTTCTTTTTTTAATTCTTTTAGTTTCTTATCCATTTTTTCATAACTCTTTATTTCATTCAAATAAACTATTCCAGATATATTTTCAATATTATCTTTATAAACTAATATTCTTGTAAAATTTTTTTTCGCTAATACATTTAATAAATCACTTAATGTTTTTTCTTCATCTAAAATAAAAACATTTTTTTTAGGAATTAAAATATCTTTTACCAAATATTTTTCAAATTCAAAAATATTTTTAAATAAATATATTTCATCTTTATCTATTTCACCATCTTTATGACTCATTTCGATTGCTGTTTTTATATCTTCCTCTTTAAATAATAATTCTGGTGAACTTTTTATTCGCATTATTTTTCTTATTAAATTTAAAAGTGTCAATAATATCATTCTTATTGGTGTGACAATAATAAAAAATTTGGATAATAGCGGAACTGAATAATATGCAAATTTTTCATTTATTGATACTGCTATTGTTTTTGGTGTTATTTCTCCACAAATTAAAAGTAAAAAAGTCATTATTATAATTGAAACTGGTAATACAAATTTTAATATAAGTGGATTATTCTTAAAAATACTTTCTGATAATTCTCTGGTTAAACTTTCAAATATTGTTGAGGCTAATACATTTACTGATATATTACCAATTAATAGAGTTATCATTAATTTGTTTGGTGATGATAATAATTTATAGATTAATTGTTTTCTTTTATCGTTTGAATCTTTATATAATGCTAACTTATGTATGTCTATTGAAAATAATGCTGTTTCAGAACCTGAAAAATAAAATGAACAGCATAAAAGAAAAATAATTGATAATATATAAATTACCATTATTTCTTTCCTAATAATTTAAACATATTTTTCTTATATGCTTCAACACCAGGTTGATTAAATGGATTTATTCCTGCTAATAAACCACTATATGCACATGCTCTTTCAAAGAAATAAATTAAATAACCAATATTATATGCTGATAATTCATCTAATTCAATTATTATATTTGGCACTCCGCCGCTTATATGTGCCTCTAATGTCCCTTCAAGTGCTTTTAAATTCACTTCATTTATTTCTTTATTTGCTATGTAATTTAATTCATCACTATCTTCTTCAAATAATGGTATTTTTTCTGAACTATTACTCTTTTCTATTTTTATTATTGTTTCAAAAATATTTCGTTTACCTTCCTGTATTAATTGACCAAGTGAATGTAAATCAGTTGTAAAATCAACAGCAGCAGGAAAAATTCCCTTTCCTTCTTTGCCTTCACTCTCGCCAAATAATTGTTTCCACCATTCTGCAAAATAATGTAACTTTGGATTATAATTTACTAATATCTCTATTTCTTTTCCTTTGCTAAATAAAATATTTCTTATTATTGCATATTTATATGCTGGATTCTCTGGACTATTATTTAATGAATTAAGATATTTATAACAATCAAGTGCACCATTTATTAATTCATAAATATTTATTCCACTTACTGCAATTGGAAAAAGCCCAACTGGCGTTAACACTGAATATCTTCCGCCTATATCATCGGGTATTATATATGATTTATAATCTTCTGCATTTGCTATTTTTCTTAATGCACCTTTTTTAGCATCTGTGATTGCGCAAATATGTTTATTATATTTTTCACCATATTTTTTTATTAAAAAATTTTTTATTATTCTAAATGCTATTGCTGGTTCTGTTGTTGTTCCTGATTTTGATATTACATTTACATATATATCTTTCTTTTTATACTCCTTCAAATATTCTAATAATTCTTTATAATAATCAGCTGAAATATTCGTCCCTGCATAAATTATTTCTATTGATTTATCTTTTTTAAACATTGGTGTTAATGCTTCTATTACTGCTCTTGCGCCTAAATATGAACCACCTATTCCTATCAAAATAAATATCTCATTTTTCTTTCGCACTTTTTTCGCTGTTTTATATATATCTTTTAATAAATCGAATTCTATTTTCTCTGGTAAATCAAACCAACCTGTAAATTCACTGCCAGCACAATTCTTATTCTGCAAATTATTATGGATTTTATAAATTTCTTCATTATACTTTTTTATTTCTTCTTCTTTAATAAATTCTTTTATGTACTCAAAATTAAATTTAACCATATCTCTTTTCCTCCATTATTAAAAATAATTCATTTAATAAAATTCTTAAATTCAAATTATTATATAATTTTTTACAATATTCAAATATTAAAAATATCATTTCGATAATTTTATCTTCACTTTTATTTTTGCATAATTCCATTATTTCTTCTTTATAATCTACATTTATTAAATATTCAAAATTATTTGTCTTTTGAAAATAATATATATCTCTATAAAATGAAATTAAGATTTCAAAAATTTTTGTTTCATAAAATAATTTTTTTTCTTTCTCTTTTAATCTTTTTTGAAAATTATAAAATGAACGAATATAATTAATAAAATCTGCATATTTAAAATCATTATTTATATAACTTATTATTTTTTTTATTAGTGTATCCCTGAATTCAATATATTCTTCTGTAAGATAATAATTTTTTAATTCATCATAATTATTTGAAAAATTTGTTATACTTTTTATTTTTTCTTTTCCTATTTCTTCTTTATCTTTTAATAATTCGAAATATGAATAATTTGTTACTTCTAATATATTACATCTTGAAATAATAGTCAGTAATAATTTATTTTTATCATTGCAAAACAAAAAGAAAAATGTATTCTGTGGTGGTTCTTCTAATATTTTTAAAAAACTATTTGCTGCTTCTATTGTCATTTCATCTGCTTTGTATATAATAATAAATCTATATTTTGCTTCAAAATTTGTATATTTTATCATATCACTTATTTGTAATATCTGTTCTATTCCTATATATTCTTTCTCTTTTTTTATTTCGATTAAATCAGGATGAAAATTATTGTTAACCTTTTTGCAAGATGAACAATTATCACACGCACTAAAATTTTGATTATTCTTACAATTTAAAAATTTAAATAATTCAATTACTGTATTTGCTTTTATAGTTTCATCCGCACCATATAAAATATACCCCTGACCCAAATTATTATTTTCTAATTTTTTTTTGAATACTTCTATTATTTTGTTATCAATTATCTTATTTTGTGTATAAGTCTCCATTTATCTTTTCTGGTCTATAAATCTGCTTGATACATTTTTGAATTTATAATAATTCTGCAAAATTGATTTTGTTATTGTTATGCTGTTTAATTCATTGTTTATTAATGTTAAATTATTATTTAATTTTTCTTTTATGCTACTCATTTCATTTATTATTATTTCTTCCAGTTCTTTTATTTCTTCTATTTCTTTTTCATTCAATTTAATTTTTTGTAAATCAATTTTATTTATTTCATTAAATTGATTTCTTATATCATTTAGTAAACTTTCTATTTTTTCTTCTTCGCCACTCGTTATTATTTTTTTTAACTCAGATAATAAATTTTTATAATTAATTAATTGTTCCTTTATCTTTTTGAACGATGTGTTCTTCATTTGCATTTTAACCTTGAATATTTAAGCCGCCACTTGCGCCTGGCTTTTCTTCTTCTTTTATTGGTTTTACTGGTTTCGAATATGTTGGCGATTTATACTGTGGTTGCGGTATTTCCTTTGGTTGTGTATCACCTACCTTTTCTATTACCTGTCGCCATACATCCCTCAATTCTTCAAGCATTTTTAATATCTCTTTGCATATTTCTGGATTCTTTTTTATATTTGCTTCTATTAATCTGCGATTCATATATTCATATAAACTATATAAATTCTTTGCTATTTCGCCTGCTTCTAATCTTAATGCAAGCATAAGTTCTGTTATTATATCCTGTGCTTTTATTATATTGTTATTTACAATATCATACTTTTTCTTTTCAAAGCCTGTTAATGATATATTTAAAAATTTAATTGCTCCATCATACATCATTAAAATTAGTTGCCCCTGACTTGCTGTTTTTATCTGTGTCTCTTTATATTGTTTTATTGGGTCGTTATAACCTTTCATTATTTTCTCATTTCAAATATTTATTATCTATTTCTTTTAAATATGTTATCACTTCTTCTTGAAATTCTCTATTATTTAAATTATTCTTATTTTTATATAATATTATATTTATCAGGTCAAGATTTTTCTTTTCTTTTAATATTAATGAATTCCAATCTTTTTCTTTGATTAAAATATTCTGTATTTCTAACATTTTATGTTTTAATTCTATTTTAAAATCTTTTCTTACTTTTTTATTTCTTATCTTCTCTTTTATTATTTCATTATTTTTTTCGGCTGTTATTATTTCACATATTTCTGAAAATCGCTTTATTTTCGTATTTTTTATATATCCTCCTTTTAATGATGTATTGTATATCGTTTTATTTTTTATACCTTTCATTTTCTCATTAAACCACTTTAAATATTCATTTAATGAATATGTTGTATATACTTCACCTTCATTACCTTTTACCTTAATTAGATTAGAAGTAAAAAAATCTTTATAATAAAAATTTTCTAATGTATTAAACTTATTCAATGAATTCAAATGATTATCAAAATAAGAAGCAGCAAATGAATACGAACCAGAAGAAATAGATAAATCCACGCCAATTAATATTATTGGTTCTATTCCCAGATATTCCATTATACAAAAAGTCAAAGTAGCAACAGAACCACCTGCTTCATTAAAAACAAAATAATCTCTGTCATCATTAAGCAAATAATTCAATAATGGAAATCCAGTTGAAATAAATAATCTATTTGAAAATTTTGGTAAAATATAGGAACAGCCAGTTGCTTCATAAAGTAAGATTGTATTCTCATATTTATCTTTTTTAAAATGTGAAAGACTAATTTTTTGTGGGTCAAGTGTAATAACAAAATCTGGATTTAAATTATTATCAACCAGAAAATCAAAAACTGTATCAACTGCAAAAATAAAAAATTTATTTTGATTTTTTTTTATATTTTCTATTTCTAAATTTAATGAAGGACCAGCACCAATTAAAATCCCGGCATTTCCTTTTAATTCATTTTTTATTATACTTATACAATTATCATTTTGTAGATATTCTAAATTCTCAAAAAAATTTTGAAAAAATATTTTATAAAATTTTGAAATTGTTAATTCTCTTGAAATAAATGAATCTACTATATCTTTTAATTGTTTTTGTATATTTGAATAAAATTCATTAAATATGTGATATTCAACTGGATGCAAAATATATGTAATTTTCTTATATCTTGTAAAATCAAGTTGATTAAAAAAATTAATTAATTCTTTCTTTTTTTTTTCTGTAAATATATTTTTTATTTTTTGAAGATACTGGTTAAAATAATTATTTTCTATTATTTTTAAGAGTTCTTCATCTTTTTGTATTATTATTATATTTTCAAATTTAACCTTACCATTTAAATATTCAAGTATATAACCTGCACCACAACCTAAAATAATTATTAAATCATTTTCATTTATTAATATATCTTTTGTTAATCTTTTTATTTCTTCATAAGGATTATATTTAGAATGAAAATATAATTGTCGATTTGAACTATCTACTAAAACAATATTTGGATAAACATTATGTTTTACTGCTAAATATTTATAAGAAGAAATTTTCTCATTCAACTAAATCGCCCCATAAGGTATAACTTTTCGCTTCTCTTATTTTTACTCTACAAAATTTTCCAACTAAATTTTCTGCTCCTTTAAATATTACTACTTTATTTTCTGATGTCCGCCCACTTAAATAATTTTTATCTTTTGGACTTACTTTTTCTGCTAATACTTTAACTATTTTTCCAAGCATTTTTTTATTACTTTCATAAGATAATTTTAATATTTCATTTAATAAAATATTATGTCTTTCTTCTATGATATTTTGTGGAACTTTATTTTTATATGAAACTGAGGCTGTTCCTTTTCTATCTGAATATTTAAATACAAATGCAAAATCAAATTTTATTTCATTTACTAATTCAATAGTTTTTCTAAAATCATCTTCATTTTCATCAGGAAATCCAACTATTAAATCAGTCGTTATATTTATATCTGGTTTTATTTCTCTTAATTTATAAATTATTTCTTTATAATTTTCTCTCGTATATTTTCTATTCATTAATTTTAGTATTTTATCTGAACCTGATTGTAATGGTAAATGCAAATGATTTACTACTCTTTTAAATGAACTATAAGAATTTATTAAATCAATTGAAATATCTTTTGGATGCGAAGTAATGAACCGCAGCCAGAAATCAAAATTAAATTTATCAATCCTATTTAATAAATCAGAAAAAGAAATTTCATTTTCTAAATCTTTACCATAAGAATTTACATTCTGACCAAGTAATGTTATTTCTTTATATCCTTTTTCTAATAAATAATTTATTTCGTTCAATATATCTTCTGATTTTCTGCTATGTTCTCGTCCCCGTGTATAAGGCACAATACAATAAGAACAAAAATTATTGCAACCATTCATTATTGAAATAAATGCTTGAAATTTACTTTGATATTTTCTTTTTAGATAATATTTTTCATAAGGATAATAAAAATCTTCTGAACAATGAATTAATAAATTTTTAGTTTGTAAAAACTCATTTAATATTTGTGAAAAATTATAAATATCCTGCGGTCCTATAATAATATCAAGTTCTGGCAATGATTTTAATAATTCAGATTTTTCTGCCTGTGCTACACAGCCAGCTAAAATACAAATAGGAAATAAATTGTTTTGTCTTTTTTTTATTTTTAAAAAAGAACCCATTATGCTAATTGCTTTTTGTGATGAATGCTCTCGCACTGCACAGGTATTTAATATTATTATTTCTGCTTTTTCTGGTTTTTCAACTCTTTGATAATTATTTTCAATTAATTGGGTCTCAATGATTTCGCTGTCATGCTTATTCATCTGACAACCAAAGGTCATTATAAAATATTTAAGCATAATATTGCGATTAAAGAATATTTATATTTATATCATTAAATTTACTTAATGCTTCATTTACTGGTGTGTCTTTCATTATCAAATAAAATACTACTGTATCATAATTTTTATGCATACTTATCAATGATCCAATAGTCATTGCTGGTGCTTTGGCACAATAATAAAGATTTATATTTATTGAAAAACACTCTTTCATTCTTGAAATAACTGATGGATTTTCTATATATTTATTAAATTCAATCGCTTCATCCATATTTATATTATCAAGAAAATAATATGTTACTATTTCATCTTCCCATTCAACTAATATTGATTTTGATATAAAATAATAATGTTTATTTTTATTAAATATTGGAGGAATTTTTTTCTTAAAATCTTCCTCAAAATTTTCTTTTAATAAATTTAATGAAATAATACTTTTATCTTTTATAAAGAAAGAATCGTACAATCCTTTATCTTCTTTTTTTAAAATTAAAATTGGTGATGCTTTTAATTTCTTTTCTAATTCAAAGCCCCTTATAGCCATCACCCACTCTTTTGTATCAAACTCTGGGTCATTATTATCTTCCAACACGATTAAATCAATATTATCTGATTTTAACACTTGTAAAACCTTCGCTAATTCTTCTATTTCTATTTTTTTATATATTGAATGAAGATTTAATATATGATAAAAGCTTCGTTTTGTTGTAGGTAATCTTGTTGATATAATTATTTTTAATTCTTTCTTAATTGTCAACTTACCGGATGCAGCATAAGATGTGGTTGAGGTTTGAACAACTGTCTCTTTTATTATTTGCTGCGTCTCACCTTTTTTTTCGCCAACTTTTTTTGCCGCCGTCGCTCTTAATACTTTTTGTTGTAATTCTACTGCTCGTTTTTTCTTTTTTTCTTCTATTTTTTCTTTATGAGTTTCATATAACTTTCGCAATACTGCTGCGCGCATTTCTTCAAAATTTTCTAAATAATTATTTGTATCCTGACTCATCTATCTTTCCTTACCTCTCTATTAAATTTATATCTTTAATTCTATTACTTTATTATTTCCGCATATAAATTGATTAAATACTTTTCCTTTATAATTTACACATAAATTTATTTCTTCTTCACAACTATATTCTAATATTATTTTATCTTTATCTAATTTATAAATAATTTTTAAAGGTTTTCCTCGAAAATAAAATCTATCTATTCCTCGATAGTTTTCATCTATTTCAAATATTCTTAAATTAATTAAATTGTTTAATCCATTAAAATCAAAACCAAGTATATTTTCAATAAACATATTTATTACTGATAATGCTGTCCAATTCAAATAATTTGCCTTACAATAATAATTATTATCCCACCGATATGCTGGCTTTTCAAAATCAGGTGCATAAAATTCCCAGAAAGTATTAGTATATACATTTTTTTCTAACGGAGATATTTTATCCTGCTCTGGCTCAAATTCATAAAATACTTTTTGTATATTTGATAAATTTCTTTTTGTTAAAATATATGGTATATAAAAATAATTATAATTCTTCAAGCCTTCAAATAATATATAATTAATTTGTGACCATACTCCACCACGCCATTGCCAGCCCATTGACGAATACCCTTCTTCATCTGCTGATAATGCTGGAACAACATTTTTTCTATAAAATTTTGTCGGATCTAATAAATGTAAAATAAATAAATCAATTTGCTCTGGTGTTGCTAATGATGCTAAATAAGGCCAGAAGCCTGCTGCTGTTTTTAATTTTAATTTGCTCCCATCTTCCTTTACATCATAATAATAATTTGTTTCATTATCCCAGCAATATTTATTTATCTCATTTTTTATTTCATTATATCTTTGTAAAAATAGTTTCTCTTTCTCATAATAATTTAATAATTTGCATAATTTATATAATATTAAACTTGATAATGCCTGTTGTGAACTCATATCAATCCAAACTGATTTTTTATTTAAATGTTCACGCTGTAAATTATCCATTCCAGATCCTAATAAGGTATTATAAAATAATCTATTGTTATATTCTATCGAAAGATTTTCTTCTATCCAGAAATAATATTTTTCTATTTTCTCAAAAATATTTTTTATTCTCTCTATATTACCTGTAAAATATAAATACTTCCATTCAATGTAAGAAAAAATTGGCGGATTTATTAATGGCGCTGATTTCTTATATTCTGCTGTTGGTAAGCCATCAATTACTCTTAATAATCTCGGTATATAGCCATCTGCTGATTGCACGCGATAAAAATTATCAATATTTGCCATTAATGGAAATACATTATTTCCAAACATTAAAAACAATTCTGAAAAACAACAATCCCATTGATAAATACAATCATCTTTTCCTTCATTAAAATATATTTTTGAAAAATTATTTTTTGTATTACCATAACTTATTTTTGAAAAAAGTTGATGATATAATTCATTATATAATTTCTTATATTTTTCATCAGGATAAATTATTTGCGGAAAATAATTTTCATTAAATTCTTTATTAAATATACTTAATCCATTTTCATCAATTAATATAATTGAATTATTCTGGTCTAACACATTTGTTCGTATATTTTGTGCATCATTTATCCATATATTATCATTGATAACAAACTTATATTCATAATAACCAGGTTCTAATTCGATTGTAATTATCCAATCGCTATTAATTTTTTTTAAATAATGAACATTTTGATTCCAATTATTAAATGTGCCTGCTAACGCTACTTTATAATAATATGATTTATGGGGTATTTTAAATGTTATAAAAAATTTATTCATATCAATTAAAATAAATCAGGATATCTTTGAAATAAAAATAAATATGTATAATAATCAAATGTTATATCTTTTTTATATATAAATATTTTATGTAATAACGCTAATATCCATATTATTATTGATAAATTTAATATAGCAAATTCTTCTTTTAAATAAACAAATTCTTCTTTATTATATATATATTGTATCACCACATATAAATATGGTATCAAAAAAATAATTATAATTAACGGAAATGCCCATACAAGTGTTGTTCCCCATATTAATATTTGTAAAAAAAATATCCTTAATAAATATTTATAATCAAAATAATCAAACGAATCAAAATGTGAAAAAAAACTAATTTTTATGAAAAAATAATATAAACATACGATAATATCAATAATAACAATATATTTCCAAATTATTCTAAATAATTCTGTTGAATTTGCTATATTTGAATAAATATTTATCATTATATTATTTATAATTAATTTTTTTTATTTTTGCAAGAACTTTTTTATTTCACTTCTATTTTTTTCTCATCACACCAGCCTATTACATTATTATAAAAAATTTGATACCACCCTTCAAAGTATGACAAAACTAATATATTTATATTCTTCGGCAAATAAATAATTGTTTTTGTTTCTATATTATGATCTTCTCGAACATTTATGTTTTGTTCTTTTGTTTTTCCTATTTTGTTTTTTATTCTTTTTAAATTTTCTTCATTTAATTCAAGAAACTCAATTTCATTATCTAAATTTTTATAAATCAACTTTATTTCATCATCTGATACCCAGCCTTTTGTCCCATAAAATGTTGTTACTTTACACATTTTATCTCTATAACAAATCAAATACATTACATCATATTTAAATGCTTTACTAATTATTCTTGAATTTACTGAATTAGAAAAATAAATTTTTTTATAATCACTTAAATTTACTAAATTTATAAAAGTATCTGATAATTCATTATTTATTTCTTTAAGTCTTACTTTTAAAAACTTTTCAAAATCAAAATTACTAAAATATTTTTCAAACTCTACTCTATCAATTACTGTGCTTTCTACTACCTTTCTATTTACCCAACCAATAATTCCTTTTTCTGTTTTTACTCTATACCAGCGATTATAATAATTTATTGGTTCTAAATATGTGCCAACTTTTAATTCTTTGATAATTGCAAAATTGCCGCCCCAGCCTGCTCGTAATTTCGTTTTTTTCTGGGTTACTTTTAATACTACAACTGTATCTGGTTTTACTTCTTCTTTTACTTCTTCATTTTTCTCTTCTTTTACTTCAATATTATCTTTCGATATAAAATTTAATGCTATATAATTTCCACCTATTTTGCCTATATATATTACTAATGGTATTAAAATAATAATAAGTAAAATAGTTTTTAATGACATAATTCTTTACTATCAAGTATTATTGTTACTGGTCCATCATTAAAAATTTTTACCAGCATTTCTGCACCAAATATACCTGTTTCACATTTTATATTAATATCTTTTTTAAATAAATCAAGAAATTTATTAAATAATATTTTCCCTATTTCTGCTGAAGCTGCCTCTATAAAATCTGGTCGACGGCCTCTTTTACAATTTGCATATAATGTAAATTGCGGAACTAATAATACCTCGCCGTTTACTTCTATTAATGATTTATTTAATTTTTTATTCTCATCTTCAAATATTCTTAAATTAACAATTTTATTATATAAATAATTTAATTCTTTCTCTGTATCATCTTTATGAAAACCAACTAAAATAACTATTCCTTTATTTATTTCACCTACTACTTTTTCATTAATTATTACTGAGCCATATTTTACCCGCTGTATTAATACTCGCATTTATTCGCCTCTTATAAATTTTTGAACAAACTGATTTTTTGTATTTTTTATTTCTTCTGTTGTGCCTATTTCTATTATTTCACCTTGATAAAGCATTGCTATTCTATCACCAACTTTAAATGCACTATTCATATCATGTGTTACTACTATTGATGTTACTTTTAATTTATTTTGCATATCAATTATCAAGTTATTTATCGTATTTGCTGTTATTGGATCTAATCCTGTCGTTGGTTCATCATATAGTATTATTTCTGGTTCTATTGCTATTGCTCTTGCTAATGATGCTCTTTTTTTCATTCCACCACTTAATTCCGCTGGTAATAAATTTTCTGTATTACTTAAATTTACTAATGCTAATTTCTCTTTTACTATTTTATCGATTTCTTCCTTTTTTATTCTCTTATGTTCTTTTATAAAAAAAGAAACATTTTCATATATAGTCATAAAATCAAATAATGCTCCACTTTGAAATAACATTCCTATATTTTTTCTTATTGCGTTTACTTGTTCTTTTTCTGCTCGCACTATATCTATTCCTTTGACAATAATCGAACCTGAATCTACTTCCATTAATCTTAATAAACATTTCAATAATACACTTTTGCCTGTTCCACTTTGTCCTATTATTACTAATGTCTCACCTTTTCTTACATCTAAATTTAAATTTTTTAACACTACTTTATTATTAAATTTTTTATTTACATTTTTAAATTGGATTATATTTTCTTCTAAACTGTTTTTCAGCATATTTTATTCATTTTCTAATCTCAATGTATTATTACACAAAATATAAGTTTCTGAACAAACTGGACACTTATAAATTTCATTATTAACTGCAACTAATTTAATTCCACATTTACATATCCAATATTGAAATTTTGCTGGCACACCAAAATATACTGCAAAATCAGGTACATTTTTAGTTACAACTGCACCTGCTCCAATAAATGCATATTTGCCTATCGTTACTCCACATATTATTGTTGCATTTGCTCCAATTGATGCTCCTATTTTTACTATTGTTGTTTTATATTCATTTTTTCGTTCTATTGCTGAACGAGGATTTATTACATTTGTAAATACCATTGATGGTCCACAAAAAACATAATCTTCTAATATTACTTTATCATAAACTGAAACATTATTTTGTATCTTCACATAATTACCTATTTTTGCTGTTGCAGCAACAAATACATTCTGACCAAGAATACAATTATTGCCTATTTCTGCTCCTTTCATAATATGCGAAAAATGCCATATTTTTGTGCCACTTCCTATTTTTGCTCCTTCTTCTACTACACTTGTTTCATGTTTAAAATAATTCATTTCTTTCTCCTTTCTTTATTCTAATTCTTCTTCTCTTTTTATTATTGACATTGCTTCTTCACTGGTTTTTGAATTTATTAATTTTTCTTTATATTCTTCATTCATTGATAATAATGCTATTGTTTCTAATGCAAGTATATGTTGTTTTGTCTGTAACGGCGGCGTTAATATTAAAAAAATTAATTTCGCTAAACTATGGTCTATTGAATTAAAACTTATCCCTTCTTTTGAAATTATTAATGAACAACAAATCTTTTCTAATCCTTCTACTCTTGTATGTGGTATCGCTATATTTCTACCTAATCCAGTTGATTGTTCGGCTTCCCGTGTTAATACTAAATCTATTATCTCATCTGGATTTGTTATTAATTTTTCTTTATATAGTAATTCTACTAATTCCTCTATTACTTCAACTTTTGTCGTTGCTTTTGTTCCTATCTGTATTAATCGCTCATTCAATAATTCACTTAATAACATAATTATCACCTTTACTTATTTTCTCTTTTATTCTTTGATAATCTTCATAAGTATCTATTCCTATTGTATCATATTCAGTATATCCTATTTTTATTTTATATCCATTTTCAAGTATTCGTAATTGTTCTAATTTTTCTATTTGCTCTAATTTACCTTCTGCTAATTTTAAATATTTTAATAAAAAATTTTTTCGAAAAATATAAATTCCTATATGCTTATAATATTCACATTCTATATCTTTATCACGAACATAAGGAATTTTACTTCTTGAAAAATATAATGCAAAATTATTTTTATCCAGAACTACTTTTACAAAATTTGGATTCTCTATTTCTTCTTTATTCTTAAATTTTGTTATTATTGTTCCAACTTCTACTTCTCTATCTTCTAATAACAACTCTACTCCTTTATTTATTGTTTCTGGATTTATTAATGGTTCATCACCCTGTAAATTTACTACTATTTCATATTCCAACTTATAATTTTTTATTGCCCACCCTATTCTTTCAGAACCTGATTTACATTCTTCTGGCGTCATAAATATTTTATCACAAAATTTTTCTGCTTCCTCTTTTATTTTTTCATTATCAGTCACTATAATAATTTCATTAGTATATTTATTTTTTTTTGCTTGTTCATAGACTAATTGTATTATTGTTTTATCACCTATTTTTTGTAATAACTTACCTGGAAATCTTACTGATTTATATCGTGCTGGTATAAATATTCCGATTTTTTCCATTATTTTTTTCACTTCTTTCTATTTCTTTTTTTATAATATTATTAAAAATATAATCCGCTGTCCCACGTTTTTTTTCCATATATTCAATTATATCTTTTTTTATTTGCTCTTTTTGTTGTCTTATATTATTATATAACTCAAAAAAATTTTTTTCAAATTCTTCTGAATTTTTTATTGAAAATAAATATCCCTTTTCTCTCATTTCTGCTGCTTCATTTGAATTATGATATATCGGTCCACAAATTATTGGCAATCCAAATACTGCTGGTTCCATTACATTATGTATTCCTTCTTTAAAACTTCCACCTATGTATGCAACATCAGCAATTCCATACAAATGAAATAATAATCCTATTTTATCAATAAGAATTATCTCTTCATTATTAAATTTTTTTTCTCGCTCATAATCACTATATTTTAAATATGTTAATTTTATATTATTCATTCTTTTTTCTAAATCTTCTATATTATCTTTTGAAACATTATGGGGAACAAATATAATAATTAAATTTTTTATTTTTACAAATAAATGTTTTAAAACAGGTAAAATAATTTTTTCATCATCAAAATGTGAACTTCCAATTATAAAAACAAATTTATCTTTTATTATTTCTTCTGATATTATTTTTTGTATCTCTTTCTTGCGTTCAAATACATTATCAATTCTTGAATCACCTTTTACTATGATTTTTTCTGATGGATATATTTTACTATATCTCTCTTTCATTGTTTCTGAGACAACTATTATTCCATTCAAATTATTATATATCTTTTTAAAAAATTTTTTAAATACTAATCTAAATGAATTTTCCTTTATCGTGCCATTTATTAAATATTGTGGTATTTTTTCTTCTGATAATATTAATGAAAAATTTGGCCAAACATCATAGCCAAGATAAATTACTAAATCAGGTTTAATTATTTTTAACAGTGTCTTATTGTATGATCTCTTATCAAAAGGTAAATAAATCTTTATATCATATAATTCATTATTTTCTGGTGCATATTTATATCCTGATGTCGAAAAAAAAGATATTATTATTTTTATTTCTGGATATTCTTTTCTTATCTTTTTTAATATTGGTTTTGCCTGTTCATATTCACCTAATGATGCTGAATGAAACCATATCTTTTTTTCTTTATGACTAAATGTTTTTTCAAATTCAGTTATTCTTTTAAAATCTTCTTTTCTTACTCTAATAAAATCTTTATATTGCTTATTTAGAATTGACAAAAATCTTATCGTAAATAATGAAACTGGCAATATAAAAGTGTTATAAATAAATAAATTATTTTTCATTTCTTTTTCTCAAAATAAAAACTTGATTTTTTTCATTAGTTTATATATAAGTTATTTACTTTTGTAAAGTATAAAATTATTTGGTGTTATATGAAACTTATATACAAAATTGAAAATAATAAAATAATTTTAACTCAAAATGTTCAAGAAAAATATCAAATTCTTTTTTTTATAAATCCTGATAATGATGAAAAAATTTTTATAAAGAATAATTTTAATATTGATGAACACTCATTAAATTCTGCACTCGATCCTGATGAACAAGCACGAATTGAAATTAATGAAAATTATTCTTTGATTATTTTTAAAAAACCGAGAAATTATTCAGCAAAAGACCAATTTTTATTTAAAGTTATTTCAATTGGTATTTTTATCTTTAATGATTTTATGCTGATTTTAACCACTGAAGATATTCCAATTTTTGAAGGTAAACAATTTGATAAAGTAAATTCTTTTATTGACATAACTCTTAAAATTATTTATCGCTCTATATTTCATTTTCTCGAACATTTAAAAGTCATAAATATGATTTCAGATGAACTCGAAACAAAAATAAATACATCAATGGAAAATAAATATTTAATAAATTTATTTACTCTTGAAAAAAGTCTGGTTTATTACTTAAATGCAATCAATTCAAATAATTTTGTTATTGAAAAAATAAAATTAAATTCTCAAAAATTAAATCTATCAAAGAACGATTTAGAATTGCTCGAAGATATAATAATTGAAAATAATCAATGTTATAAACAAGCTGAAATTTATTCTAATATTCTTGCTGGAATGATGGATGCTCGCGTTTCTATTGTTAGTAATAATCTTAATGTTTTAATGAAAACTTTAAATATTATTACTATTGGTATTATGGTTCCTACTTTTGTTGTTAGTGCTTTTTCTATGAATGTTAAAATTCCATTAGCAGCGCATCCTTATGCATTCTGGTTTGTTATGCTTCTTTCTATATTTTCTGTTTTAATTTTTATTTTTATCTGGAAATATAAAAAATGGTGATTTATTATGAATATTAAAAAAGTTCAAGGTTTTTTAGATTATTTCAATAACGATATTATTCTTTTTAATTATATTATTGAAAAATTTAAAACAATTGTTGCTAAATATAATTTTCAGGAAATGATTACACCTATTATGGAATATGTTGAATTATTTAATAGAACACTTGGATCTGGAACTGATATAGTTGAAAAAGAAATGTATATTTTTAATTCTTCAAAAGAAAAACAAATTGCATTAAGACCTGAAAATACTGCTGGTATTATTCGTGCCTATATTGAAAATAATCTTTCACATAATTTAAGTGGAATAAAAAAATTTTTTTATATTGGTCCTATGTTTAGACACGAACGACCACAAAAAGGTAGGCTTCGCCAATTTTATCAACTTGGCTGTGAAGTTATTGGTTCTCATTCCCCTTATTCTGATGCTGAAATTATTATGTTAGCAAATAATTTTTTACTTTCATTAAATTTATATAATATTGAATTACATATAAATTCAATTGGTTGTAACACCTGTCGAAAAGAATATTTAAAAGTTCTTATAAATTATTATGAACAACAAAAAGAAAATATATGTGAAAACTGTAAAATTAGATTACAAAAAAATCCTTTACGCTTACTTGATTGCAAAGAAGAAAAATGTATTGCCATTAAAAATAATGCTCCAAAAATTAATCAACATATTTGTAATGATTGTAAATCACATTTTGAAAATGTGTTAAAAATTTTAAATAATTTTAATATAAAATATTTAATAAATCCATTTTTAGTTCGTGGCCTTGATTATTATACTCATACTACTTTTGAATTTATAAATAAAAATTTAGGTGCGCAAAATGCCGTGCTTGCTGGTGGAAGATATAATGATTTAATTGAAATTCTTGGTGGTGAAAAAGAACCTGCAATTGGTTTTGCGGCTGGTCTTGAAAGATTATTGTTATCAAGTCAAAATTTAGAAATTAAATCAAACCAAAAAAAAATTTTTATTGCAACATATAATTATAATGCTCATGATTATGCTTTACAAATAGCAGAAAAAATTAGAAAAATAAATAATTACTCTGTTGAGATAAATTTTTTAGATAAAAGTTTAAAAGCACAATTAAGAACAGCAGATAAATTAGATTTTGATTTTGTTATTGTTATTGGTGATGATGAAATAAATTCTAAAAAATTCAAAATAAAAAATTTAAAAACTGGTGAAGAAAAAGAAATAATTGAAATTGATTTAGAAAATTATTTCTCATTATAATTTTATTGCATTAATTATTTATAATTAGTATGTTTATTCTTTTTTATAGCCCCAATTAAATGTTAAAGCAAAACGATGAGAATTGCCTAAATCACTATTTGGTATAAATGCATAATCAAAAACTAAAATTTTATTTTTATTAGAGAGAAAATTAATTCCACATCCCAAATTAAAATTATTTTTATTTGCATCATTTTTTGAATCATAACCTACTCGTAAATTAAAAACAGGTAGTGGCATAAAATCAATACTTCCATAATAATTAATTTTATCTGATTTTATATATTCTGCATCTACTTCTATTTTTAATTCTGATATTTTAAAATTATGTTTATAACCAAAACCTGAAATAAACCGAGTGCTTGCTTCTTCTGCTTTTGAAACATAGGTCAATTTTCCACCAAAATTTTTAACTACAACACCCCACCATAATTTTTCATCTAAAAAAGATTTTTGTAAGGCAACAACCCCACGCACTGCATCTGCTGTTTTATCTGCTAATTTTGAATTCAAATATTTTACTCCTAATCCAAACTTAAAATTTTCTATTATTCCTGCATAATACAATCCAAGCATTTTATCTGTATTTTTATAATAACCACCTGCTGCTGGATTTGCTAAACCATTATTATTTATTATATATGTTCGTTCTATTTCATCGGTATTTAACAAAGTAAAATCTAAGCCAATAGAAATATTTTCATTTAATATTTTTATCTTATTATACACAAAACCAAAATAATTCAAATAAATTCCTTCATATAATTTGGAATTGGCAAAAATAATACCAGAATGTTCTATTCCAGCAATTGCAGAAGGATTAAGATATAAACTATTTATATCATTTGCAAACGCAGTATGCGCACCTGCTAATGCGGCTGCGAACGGTGTTGCTGGAATTCCTGCTATTATGTCACTATACGATTTTGTTGTTTTTGTAAAACCTGTATTTACTAAAAACAAAATAAAAATAATACCTATAATAATTTTATTTTTCATTTTATCTGATTATAGTTACCTTTTTAATAACTTTTTCGCCATTATTATTTTTTATTACAATTAAATATAATCCACTTGAAACATTTTCACCATCCTGATTTTTTCCGTCCCATATTATTCTTGCTGTATTCATATCTGTTTCATATTTTCTTATTAACTCACCATTCAAATTATAAATATTTATTTCATTATTACCTGTTAAATTCTTAATATGTATGCCTGTCATATTTGTTGGGTCTGTATAATTACCTCTAAATTCGCTGCCTGTTTGTGGATTACCATCATAAGGTATAAATGGATTTGGAAAAACAATTACATTTGTTAAATTATTTGAAACCTGTTCTGCTGCAAGGAAAATTCCATAGATTGAAAAATGTTCTAATTTTGCTGTGATTTTATTTTCTGCATCATTTCTTATTATTCTACTTGCTGGTAATGGTTCCCATAATTTTGCTGTTTCATTAAATGTATAAATTGTATAATTTTTGTTTACTCTAAATATTTGTGGCACTTCAAAGGTTAAATAAATTTCCGAAAAAATATTTGTATCTTCTATTAAAACACCATTCCGATATATTTTATATTCTCGAACAGTTTGTAAGCCAGCATTATAATATTCTTCTGAACCATATTTTTTTACTGATTCTATTGCATCTATTGTTTCTTTTATTTTTTCTTCTATTATCTTTATATCATTTATTACCAATAGCAATGGATTTGCTGTATCTGCAAATTGTATTGAAAGTATTATATTATTGCCATTATTATTTTCTATAATTATTTGTGTTGTGTCTGGAACTTTATTTTCTAATGTATTTAATCGTATATTTATTATTTCACTATCTTTTGATATATTAATAATTTGTGGTTTATCTACACTAATATTTGAAACTACTTCTGTTTTATAAATTAATATTATTTCTTTTGCAGTGGTATTACCAACAAAATCAATTGCTGTAATTAATAATTTGATGGTATCATTATTATTTAAACCACTAATTGGAAATGAACATGAAAAATTGTAAGTATCTATTTCATCTAATTTTACATAATATTCATTCGATAAACAATTTATCTTTACTGTATCAGATTTTGTTTGATGATTCACTCTACCTTCTATCTCTATTATATTTTGATTAATATATTCTCCTGTTAATGGTTTTATTATATTTAATATTGGTGGTGTTTTATCAATATTAAATTCAAGCATTCGTATTGTATGTGGTAATAAATTATTTTCTGTCGTCCCGATAAATACTACTTTTTTATAACCATCTGTATTAAATGTTATAGAATATGTAAAATTAATATTTGTTATAAAAGTATCAATAAAAATAGTATCATTTAATTCAGAATTATAAATATATAAACCATTCTTATTTATTGTATCGCCTATTATACCACTGAATTTAATTGTTCTTTGATTTATTGTTTTTGTTTCTGTATCTGTATAACTTAATTCATTGACTGATAATGTTGTCGAACGAATTACTATTGAATCATATAATTTATTAAAACCATTATAATAAACAAAAATTACAATTGTATCATTTGTTTCAACTGCTTTTATATAATCTAAATTATCATTAGTAAAATCAGCAAATCGAAAAGAACCTCGATATTTTCCTGTATTTTTATTTGTTTCTGTTAATATTATTGAAATCGCTTCATTTTCTAGAACATAAGTTGAAAAAGCATAACAAATAATGGTATCAATTGTTAATGAATTCCCATCACTACCATTTACTTCTACATTTAAAATTGAGTTTGTAATTATTTCATTATCAGGCAAAATACTTGAAAAATCTGATTTCATAAAATTTATATTTGTTATTAATGTTGGTGGTTTTGGTGTGGTAATAAAAATTGTATCAGCCCAGCCACGACAATATACTGTTATACTATCGCCATATCTTGCTGATAATGTTTTTAATGTGATATTTGTTAATTCCCCTAAAAATGCATTATTTCTAAATATACCTGAATTTTGTAATGTTTCATATAATGTAATTGGTATTGAACAAGATGGATTTGTTGATGGTATTCTATTATTTATCAGATAAACAATAATTGAATCAATATTATTTTGATTCTCATCTATTTTACTTAATTCAATAAATAATTCAGCATCAGGTAAAATTTCTGTTTGTAATCTTTGCTGATAATTATTTGTTTTAAAATATAAACTTAAAATATTCTCATCTTTTTCTCCTATATAACTTACAACATTCACACTATCATAATAAATAATAGAGTTTATCATCACTGAAATTATTATTGTATCATTACTAATTGCTTTAATTATATTATTTGAAAAATCACTAAAAGTTCTGATAGTAAAAGAACCTCGATATTTTCCTGTATTTTCACCTGTTTCAATTAGTTTTATTATCATTGGTTCATTTACACTGCTTGAAATAACTGTGCAACTTATTTCATCTTTTAACAAAGGATTACCATCTAATCCATTTGCTTCTATATATAAATTTGTATTCACTGATATCTCTTCGCCTAATAATTCATTATAATTTGATTTTGTAAATTGAAAATTATTTAATAAAATAGGTGGACGCGAATATGTAACAAATAATATTGAATACTTTGCTGGCTGATTATATATTTGAGCAATTATTGTATCACCATATCTTGCTTTTAAATTTAATTGTGTTTGATTTGTCGCTGTTTCACTTAATTTAAAATTTCCCCTGAATAAAAAACTGTTATTATTAATCTCAAATAAAGTAACAAAAATTGTTTCACCTAATTGACTATTTGAAATATTAACTAATATTGTATCAATTGTATTTGGGTTTTTATCTATTGCTAATGCTTCAATATATATTGTCTCGTCTGGTAAAACTTCTCTTTGTAATTCACTTATATAATTTGCCTCTTTAAACATAATATTAATTATTTCATCAGGCGTCGTTGAAGATTTTATTATTACTGTATCTGTAAAAATTTGATATGGTGAAATTGTTTGCACATATATTATATCATCTGTTGATGTGGCTTTTATATATCGTGTTGTTGTATCACTAAAATTCTTTAATGTAACTGTATTATAATATTTTCCTGTATTTTTATCGGTTTCGATTAATGTTACCAATATGCCTGAAGTGTCTTTTGATGATGAGACTAAACAAAGAACAGTATCAATTGTTAATGAATTAGCATCAATACCATTTGCTTCAATATATAATGTTGCTTCTGGGGGAACATATAAACCTGATTTTTCTGTATAATTACTGTTCATAAATTGAATATTATTTAATTGTATTGGTGCTCGAGGATAAGTTATATATGCTGTATCAACAATATTTGGATTTATATTTGAAAATACATTTATTATATCGCCATATTCTGCTTTTAATATTTTCGAACTTTGATTAGTTAAATTTCCTGATGTGGCTGAATTACGAAAAATTCCTGAACTATTTGTTGTTTCATATAATATCAAGGTAATTGTTTCCTGTTTTGTTTTATTTACTATATTTACCATTATTGTATCCGCTGTTGCTGAATTTAAATCAATTGCTGTTGCTTCGATATTTAATGTAGAATTTAATGGTAATTCAGAACTAATTATACCTGAAAAATCTAAATTTTTAAATTTTATTGAAAGTATTTCATTTGGAGAAATTGATGGCATTACTTTTATTGTTGCTGTTAATGTTTCTGAATTATCTCTATTGTTAGCCAAAATAGTAACTGTATCAAAATCATTTACTTTTAAATAATCAAGTAAATCATCAGAATAAGATGATAAAGTAAAGAAACCACGAAATTTACCAGTGTTTAAACCTGTCTCAAGTAAAGTAATTATTATACCATTTGTATCTGTTTCTGATTTACATATTACAGAAATTGTGTCCTGTGAATATTGTGAAGCATCAAGCCCATTTATTTCAACATATAATTTTGCTGTTCTTGAAACATTTGATGTGATTATATTTGTATATGTTTGGTCCATAAAAAGTATATTTGTTAATGTTATCGGAATTGGCGTCGATGTTGCTATAATATAAAAACTTACATTCAAAGATTGTGAATCAGGAACTTCAATTTTTAAGCAATCACCAATATTAACACCAATTAATTTTAATGTTGGATTTGAAATATTGCTTAATGAAATACTGCCATGATAATAACCTGTTCTTTTCCCTGTTTCTGTTAATGTAAAATAAACGATTTCATTTGGATTTTTTGTTAAATTTATTACTCTGCAACTTAATGTATCAATAATTGCATTACTGCCAACATCACCAATAACTTCAATATACAAATTAGTGTTTTGTGGAATAAAAGAACTATCAGATAAATATTCTGAGAAAGAAGAGGAAAGTGAAGCACGAAGTGAATATAATTCAGTCGGTGATTGTGGATAACCAAAAACAAAATAATTTAATGCAGTGTAAGAACCTATTGGCGCAACTGAAATAATATCACCAGCAGTAGCATATAAGTAATTAACTGAATCGCGAGTAAAATAATAGAGTTGCGGCACAATTTCATTTGGTGCAATTCTATATTTTTCACTACCTACTGATGTTTCTAATAATAAAACTGTTATACTATCATCAAAATTTGTGCCTGATAAATTTCGATACAAAACAACTTCAATTGTATCCTGTAATAATTCAGATGAACCATAACCTTCTACTTCAATATAAATATTATCGCCAAATAATAAATCGTAATCTAAAATTTTTGAATAGGTATTATCAGTATAAAACTGAATTTTTCTTATTTCTGTTGGTTGGCGATAATTTGCTATAAATAAAATAATTGGTGCACTTTCACCACTTACATTAGCATAAATATAAATAGTATCTGAACGCCTTGTTTCAAGTTCATAACTAAATGAACTTTCATAATTTATTACTCTTGGTGTTATTATATAATTTCTATAAAGATTTGAAGAAACAGCAGTTTCTCGAAGTATAATTGAGATAGTATCAGGATTATTATAACCTAATTGCGATGATAAAATTATTTCAACTGTATCCTGTAATTCATCATTTGCATAAGGCATAGTGCTACTACCAACAAAGTCATAAGCTTCCACTTCAAAATAAATAGTATTAAATGGTGGTTCAAATGATAATAATGAATTTGTAATTGGAACAGAATAAGAAGCATCACGATAAACTGAAATTCTTTTTATTACCGTTGGTGATAAATAATTTGCTGTATGCCATCTAAATGGCTGAATCGTAGCTGAAGGTTGTAGTGTGGTTGGGTCCAAAACTGTAATTTCAACATAGTCGCCCTGTCGAATTTCTAATCTATTTGAAAAAAATACCTGCCCAACATTATCATAATTTACTATTGGAATATCATTAGCTCCATTTCGAAATATACCTGTATGAAGCCCTGTTTCTATTAACTCAAATATATTTGTATCACCACCATTTTTTTCTGTTGTACTTTGAACCATTATTTTTACTGTATCTGCAATCAAATTACTACTTGTTGTTTTATCTGCTTCTATTTCTACATATAAATATTTTGTTATTATATTATGCGCATCATCTTCATATGTCCACATTATTGGACTATATTTATTATCAGAAAAATTCGAACTATCTTTTAATCGAATAGCTAAAAATTTTGTCGGTGGTATTGGTTTAACTGTTTGTATTGTATCATAACAATTCTGAATTAAATAATTTAATTCATTAGGTGATAAGATAAAATATGGTGTATCACCAAATGATAAAATTATTGTTGCACCAAGCGTTGTTTTCATTTGATTTAATGCTGGTAATTTATTTACCTGGTCTAATTTTACATAACCTGTATAAATTCCTGTATGCTTTCCTGTCTCTGTTAATATCAAATTATATATATATTCTGGTGTATCTGATGTATCTAATGTATATAAAATTACTCCAACTGTATCATTAATTAATTCATTTTCATCAGTTGCTGTTGCTCGTATATAAATATTATCACCCATATTAACCTGTAAATAATCAGGCCATTCATTTTGATAGTTAGTTGTTGTGAACTGCAATAAATTTATACTTCGTGGAGGTTTTGGTATTGTTACTTTTATTTGTATTGTATCGTTTATATCTGCTGAACTTAATTTACCTATATATATTGTATCACCATAATTTGCTTTTAATTCATCAACTGTATCATTTGATAATGTTGTTATTTTAAATTTTCCTCGAAAAATTCCTGAATCATTGGATATTTCTGTTAAATTAAAATTTATTATATCATTTGAATTTGAACTACTATATGCTTGCATTTCAAGAATATCTATTGTTAAAGGATTTAAATCTTCTACTATCACTTCTACATAAACAAATTCATCAATTGCATATTCAGTTATTTTGTTTATATCTGAATTCTCATCAATTTTTACATTTATTGCTATTATGTTTGTTGGTGATGCTGTTGTTTGTATTGTTATTGTATCAAAATAATTATTCTTATTTATTATTATTGTATCACCATTTTGATATGCTTTTATTGTATTTAATTTTTGATATGTATAATTATTCAAATTTAAAAAACCTCTAAAAATACCAGTATTTTTCCCTGTTTCTGTTAATGTGATTACAATATTATCATAAGTAGAAGAAACATTAATTTCAACTGTATCTGGATAAAATTGATTTAAATCAATTGCTGTTAATTCAATATACAATTTTGTGTATGAATTAGTATATTCACCTGCTGGTAGTGAATATGAAGAATTCATAAAATTTAAAGATTGAATAATTTGAGGAGAGTGTGGCACAGTTATAAAAATCGTATTACTTATATTATTATTTAATATCGGATAAACAATAATTGTATCACCAAAATTTGCTTTTAATCTATTTAATGTATTATTCGTTACTGTTGATAATTCTGCTATTCCGCGAAATTTTCCTGAATTACTATTTGTCTCGGTTAATGTTATTATTATACTATCCTGTTGATTTATATTGGCTATTATTACTCCTATTGTATCTATTGTTAAGTTATTGCTATCTTCGCCAATTGCTTCTATATATAATTTTTCATCTGGTAAAATTTCTCTATTTATATTTGTCGTATAATTTTCTTCTTTAAAATTTATTAATAAAATTGTGGATGGTGGTTGACTTAATTTTATTGAAATACTATCACTTCTAATGATTTGATTTACTTCTGAACTTATGTAAATTATATCATCATTATTATAAGCTTTTATTCTCTTCAAATTTGTATCACTAAAAACATCTAAATAAATAAAACCTCGATATTTTCCTGTATTATTGCCCGTTTCAAGTAATTCTATTTTTATACCTGATAAATCAAGTGTTGATGTGCAATGAATTAACAATGTATCAATAGTTAATTCATTTCCATCTGTTCCATTTGCTTCTATATATAATGTTGAAAATGCTGGAACTGCGCCTGATAAAATTGAAGAATAATCTGATGCCATAAAATTTAGATTATTTAGCATTATTGGTCCAGTTGAAATTGTGACTATTAAGGAATCATATTCAATTCCATTATAAAAAAATTTTATTAATTCACCACTATTTGCTTTAACACCAATATAATTTAATGAACTATTAGATGAACCTTCTGGCACTATTGTTATTACACTACTTTTATATGCTTTGCTATCATAAGCATCCTGTGTTAATTTTATTGTAATTGTATCTGTTAAATCAGATGTATGAATAATTGTAACATAAAAAAAATCAGGTGGAATTGTTGGGGTGGTGGGGGCATTTGTTTCTGCTTTTAGATAAAATTGTGTTCCAACTGTCACCTGCTGAATAGATGAATCAATAAATGTTATATCATTATAAACATTTAGATTAGTTAATGTAATAGGTGTACTTAATAAAGGTAATGCTATTAAAATTAATATAATAGAAAAAATAATTTTTTCTTTTTTAACAAAATTCATAATTAAGAATAAATAGTATTATATCTTTAAATTTTGTCAATTAAAAAATTTATTTATAAAATTAAATTTTTTAAATATAAAAAAAATAAAATTTGACGAACATAAAAAAAAATGTTATTAATGCTAAAACAAATTTAAAAATTATTATGATAAAATATATTGATTTTTTTCATAAAAAAATTAATTTTATATTTTTTCTTTTGATTATAATAATAACAATAATTCTATTTTTTCCTGCTCTTAATAATAATTCAGTTCCGGGTTATAATGATATTTTATTGTATTCAAATTGGCGTGTTCATATAAGGCAGGCATTTTTAAATAAAGAATTTCCATTATGGTTTCCTCATCAAATGGGTGGTATTCCTTCGCTTGTTTCTTACAATCCCTCATTATTATATCCTTTTACATTTTTACTTTTTTTTGTTGATAATATATTTTTTACTAATCTCTTATACATAATCCATTTTTTATTAATTCCATTATTTATGTATTTTTTCTTATGTTTTAATAAATTTGAAAAAAACATTGCAGCGATTTGTTCAATGATATGGGCTTTCTCAGGTTATATTCTTGTTCGTTTCTGGGTTGGTCATAGTGATTATATAATTGCTTTTACTTATGTGCCTTTGATTTTGTTGTTTTATCAAAAATTAATTCTCTTTGATAAACCAATTTTTATCTGGCTAACTGCATTTTTTGCTGGTCTTCAATTTTTCGCTGGCAGCCCTGAATATGTTGTATATACTCATATTCTTATTTTTTTATACTTTTTATACTATTTATTTACTTTAAAAAAATTTAAAATTTTTACATTTAAAACTTGCTTTTTTTATTTTCTTTTTCTTCTCTTTATTTTTATTCAATTATATCCTTTGCTTGAATATACTAAATATTCTATAAGAGGTAATTCATTTAAATTTGCAACAATGATTTCTTTTCCATTAAAAAATTTAATTACTTTTATTTTACCTTATTTTTTTGGTGACCATTTACATTTTAATTTTTGGGGTGAACAAAACTTTTTTGAACAATATTGTTATGTTGGTATTTTACCTTTATTTGCTTTTTTCATTTTGCTTATTACAAAAACAAAGCCTATTAAATATTTATATTTTTTCATTATATTCTCTGGAATTTTTTTAGCATTGGGAAAAAATAACCCTTTTTATTCAATCATTATAAAAGTAATTTTTCCATTATCAAAATTAAGAGCACCAGCAAGAGCAATGTTTTTTACGCTTTTTGGTTTTACTATGCTTACTGCTTATTTTTTAAAATATATATATAATTCTGAAATATCACTTGATTCAAAAAGACTAAAAAATTTTCTAAAAATAATTTTTATTTTTTCTATAATTTTATTTATTATTTATCTAATTCCAACAACACTTATTTTCAATCAAATCAAAAACCCAACTTTTCTAAATAAAATAAAATTACCTTATATAACATTTAGATGGAAATTATGGCATTTAGCAATTTTGCTATTTCTTTATTCACTTGCTTTTCTTAAAATCAAAAATAAAAATATTTTATTTTGCGTTTTATTCTTTTTAACATTTTATGAAACTATAATTTTTAATAATAGATATATCGATTATAATGGTCATAAAATAAATTTTTCTGATGATTTAATAATTCAACAACTTAAAAATGATAATGATTTTTTTCGTGTTTTAACTAATGAACATATCACTTCTAATTCAAAATATAATATTCATAATATTCATACAATGTTAGCATTTACTCCTACATATTTAAAAAATGTATGTGATTTTATTGCGATTGGAATTGATAATCGAAAAAATTATATTGAAGATACTTATAAAACCTGGTTTTCTATTGCTTATCTTAATAATTATAATTCGCCTTTAGTTGATTTATTTAATGTTAAATATTTTATTGATTATAATATTAATGAAAATAATAATTATAAAAAAATATTTAATAATTTTTATCTCAAACAAAATTACTTCCCGAGATTCAAATTTTTTTATAATTCAATATATGAAAATTCTTTTTCAAAAACTCTTGAATTGTTAAATAATAAAGATTTTGATTATAAAAATATTTTGATAATTAATAATGATGAAAAAATTCAATTAAATAATTTAACAAATACAAAAGAAGAAAATCAAATCATTGAAATAAAATATAATTACAATAGCATAGAATTAAAAGTTAAAATAAATCAAGAAGCAATTCTTTTCACAGGTGAAATTTATTATCCAGGTTGGAAAGTATATGTTGATGGCAAAGAACGAAAAATTTTAATTACAAATAATATATTTCGCGCAATAAAATGTGAAAAAGGCGATGAAAAAATTTTATTTATTTTTAAGCCTTTTTATTTAAAATGTGGTTTAATATCTCTCTCTTTATTTTTTTTAATTGGATTTGCTTTGATACTAAAACAAAACTGATTTAGAATTAATTATAGTAATAATTTTATTTATTGCGATAATTGAAAAAATTAAAAATAACATTGAAAAAATAAATACATATATTTTTTTAAATTTTTCAAATCTAATAAATTTTAAAAATAAATAACTTATAAACAATGATGATGAATATAAGTATCTAAAACCAAAAGAATATAATTCACCGCTTGTTTTTCTTGATACCATAATATTAGGTAACAAAATAATAAATGTAATCAAAATAAATAATATTTCTTTCCTGATATTTAATAAAATTTCTGGTAATTCTTTTCTATATTTATAAATTAACAAAACACAAATTAGTAAAATTAATAAATATAAAATATCAGTTATTTTATCAGAAATATTTAAAAAATTAAAATTATAACCAAGTAGAAAGAACATTCTAATTTTTCTAACAAAAGATTTAATAAATATTAAAATAATATTTCCCTGTATTTCACCCCTTGAAAATTTTAAATAATTAAATATTACATATAACCACAAAAAATATCCAATAAATAAAATAAAAAATGGAAGGATATTTAAAACAATTTTTTTTATATTATCTCTTTTAACAAAAAAGTATTGATATAGAGACAAAAGAATAATAATTGGAAAAATAATTATATTATTTTCTTTTGTTAAAATAAATAAAAAATTTAATATTAACGAAATAATTAAAAATAATTTTTTTTATGTATTATAAAAATTTAAATAAGAAATTATAATAAGAATTAGAAAAATATATGAGATAAGGTCTGGTAATGCCGAATGCCATATTACTGCTTCTGTGTTAACAGGATGTAAAGCAAATATTAGAATTGAAAAAAATAATAATCTCTCAGGTATTTTAAATTTTTTCAAAACTAAATAAGACAAATATATATTTATTAAATGAATAATTAAAGAAGTTAGATGAAATAAGATAATATTTTTTTTAAAAAATATTTTTTCAACTACATAAATTATTTTTATTAATGGACGATAGGCAAATTCACCTTCTTCATAAGTATGGTCGTAACCACTATAAAAATTTTTAATTAATGTTTTTTCATAACCATTTCTAAATATATGACTATCTTCAAAAAAAAATCCATTAAATAAGAATTTATAATATGTAAAAAAAGTGATTATTAAAATAATTAAAATTTTTCTTTTCAAATGTTTATTATTGATTTTACTTATTTATTATTGATATATTAAAAACTTAGCGAACATTACCACTTAAAACAGCAATTCTACTTTTAGCATATTCAACTATCTCTTTTTCCTGAGATAACTGTAATACTTTTTGATAATTTTGAAGAGCATTATTTTTATCACCAGTATTATCTAAGGCTACAGCTAAATAAAATATAACCAGTGGATTATCTGGAACCAATAAATTTGCCTTTTGTAAATCTTCTAATGATTCACTATATTTTTTTAATCTTACTTCTGATATACCTCTTACAAATCTTGCGTTAAAAAATTCGGGATATAAATTTACTGCATTTATTCCATTTACAAGAGCATTATTATCATCATTCATTTTTAGACAGGTTAAACCTGCATAAGAATAAAATAATGATTCTTCTGGATATTTATTTATTGCTTGAATAAAATATTCTTGCGCTTCTTTTAATTTATTTTGATTATATAAACTATACCCTTTATCAAATAACTTATATGCTTCTTCATTTGCTTTTAAATTTGATAATGCAACTTTATAATTATTTACTTGATATGGTCGATTTATTGCCTCTTTATAATTATTCAAATTATTTTGCGCTAATTGTATTCGTTCACTTGTTAATGGATGTGTCGATAATAATGCTTCCCATTTTGATGGTTCTTTTGAACTTAATGATTGCAAAACATTTAATACATCAACAAATGCTTGTGGATTATAACCCGCTTTTGTCATATATTCCATACCTAAACTATCTGCTTCTCGTTCATCATCTCTACTATATTTTAATAATAATAATTGTGTGCCAAAAGCGCCCGCTGCTAAATATAAATCCTTATATTTTGTATCTTTTTTATCTAAATAATATGCTACACCCATTAATAATGACTGTGCTAATATTGATTTTGTATATTGACTTGCTGTATGACGTGCATTTACATGACCTAATTCATGTGCTAATACTCCTGCCAACTGGTCTTCATTTTCTAATCGCATAAGTAAACCACGAGTTATACTTATCTTACCGCCAGGTATTGCATAAGCATTTGGTATTGATGAATTCACAACATTAAATTCATAATTTAAATTTAATCTGTGTGTATGCTGTGCTAATCTATTACCTACATCTTTTACATATTCCTGTAATCGTTTATCCTGTATTTCGCCATCCTGCATTTGAGTGTAATAAGGATAATATTGTTCACCTATACTTTTTTCTTTGCTTTCACTCATTAATGATAATTCTTTTTTCCCTGTTACAGGATTAACACTACAACCAATAAAAAAATAGATTATAAAAAATAATAATAATAAAATTTTTGTTTTCATATTATTAATTTTAAAATAAAAATTCTTAAAATTGTCAAGAAAAATACTTGTAATTTTTTATTAAATATTTTAAAAATATATTGGTTATGAATAATAAAAATAGATTATTATTATTAAATCCACCAATACAGGATAATAAATTATTTATTCGTTCAGGTTATTGTAATTCAGTTTCAAAAGCAGGTTATTATTGGGCTCCGATTGATTTACTTGTTCAAAGTGGTATATTAAAAAATCATTTTGAACTTGAAATACTTGATGCTACTGCTTTACGATGGAAAAATGATAAAACTCTTTCTTATCTAAAAAATAAATATCATTCATTTGATGGACTATTTTTTATTACAAGTCTGGCTTCAAAAGATTATGATTTTAATTTTATAGAAGTTTTAAAAAAAGAATTAAAAATAAAAAAGTTATTAGTTAGTGCTGGTTATTTACTTTTTGAAAATTATGAAGCACTTAATTTACCTTTTATTGACGGAGTTTTGCTTGATTATACAAGTTCTGAAACAATAAATTTTTTTAATTCTCAAAATGATACTTTCACTTTTATTGCTACTAAAAAAAATATTAAAACTGTCAAAGACATAATTAAATACCAATCAAATGATTTTGAGTATCCTGTTCCATTACATTTAAATTTTCCATTAAAAAAATATTATATGCCTAATTGTAAATCACTACCAATGACGAATATTATCACTAATTTAGGCTGTCCATTTAATTGTGATTTTTGCACATGGGCAAATTTAAAATATAGACAGCGAAAAATAAATAATGTTCTCGAAGAATTAAATTATCTTAATCAAAATAAAATTTATGAAATAATGTTTATTGACCCTACTTTTGGCGCTAACAAAAAATATTCTTTTGAACTTCTTAATGCTATAATAAATAATAATATTAAAATCTCATTTAGTATCGAATGCAGAGTTGATTTAATAAATGATGAATTTTTAAAATTATTAAAAAAAGCAGGTTGTCATAGTATTACTTTTGGTCTTGAAAGTGGTAATAATGAAATATTGAAAAAAATAAATAAAAATTTCACTGTTGAAGATATTAAAAATATTTTTAAATTATGCTATAAATATGATATTTTACCAACAGGTCATTTCATTATTGGTCTTCCTGGCGAAACAAAAGAAACTATATTTAATACAATTAATCTTGCAAAAGAAATAAACTGTGATTTTGCTTCTTTTAATATTGCTATGCCTTTACCTGGCACTAAAATTTACAATAAGGATGAATTTACTATCTCATCATATAGTGATGTTGATAAACCAAAAATTGTTTATGAGACAAAACTTACACCTGATGAAATTCTTTATTATGCTCATTTTGCTTTTAAAAAATTTTATTTTAGACCTTCTTATATTTTGAAAAGATTAGTCTATTTATTTAAATATCCCGTCCAATTTAAAATTATTATTTTTGAATTTTTAAATCTTATAAAAAAAATTTTTTAATTGTAAAATTGTTTTACATAATTTTTTAATTCATGGTATTTTTCTTTTAAGTGTGGATTTACTAATTCAAAAAAAATTGAGTTATTATGAAGTAGTGGTTCTTCTTTATTAAAATTATTATATTTAAACCAATATTTAGTATAAGGCACTGGCGAATAATCAGCCAGACGACAATGCGCACCTAAACTCAAAATATAATCTATTCCTGCTTTTAATTCTTCATAAGTTTCATCAGGAAAACCAATTATATAATAAACACCAATATCTTTTCGTGTAAATCCTACTTTCAGTAAATTTTTTATTGATTTTTCTAATTCTTCATTATTTACTTTATTCATCATTTCTTCCTGTCTTTTTGGATTAAATGATTCATAGCCAATTCTAATATTTTGAAAATTTGTTAATTTCATTAATTCAGCTAATTCTTCATCAATAAATTTCGCATGCACTGCATTTGGAGTTTGAAATGTTGTCTTCAATTTTCTTCTTATTATTTCTTTTAAAATTATTTTTATATGATTTTCTGGATTAATAAATAACGCATCATCATAAAACACAAAATTAGAAACATTATATTTTTCCTGTAATAATTCTAATTCATCAACAAATTTTATTGGTTCTTTTGCACTATAATGAGGCGATAAAACTTTTGAAGCACAAAATGCACAATCAAATAAACACCCTTTTGTTGACATTATGCAAATAAAAGGATTGTAAGAGTAATATGAATAATCAGGCATTGGCACATTATTAAAATTATTATAATCTTTTTTTCTAACTGACATTTCAAGAATCTTTAAAATAAAATCAGTAATATAATTCAAATCAGAAGTATTTAGAACAAAATCAGCGCCAGAATATTTTTTAGCGTGTTCTGGAAAAAGTATTGTATATATTCCGCCTAATACTATTTTACATTTTTTATAGCGTGCTTTTAAAATTTCAATCATACGAAAGACCGCTGGATACCAATATGTCATCATTGATGTAATTAATATTATATCTGGTTCTTTTACATCATCTAATTTTTTTAATAAGACTTCTTCTGTAAAACCATATCTGCCATATATTCTTGGTATATTTTTTAATATTGCTGGTTTTGATATTTCTTCTTTATAAAACTTGCCACGACCATCAGGAAAATATGCTCGACTGATTTTTGAGTAATAATCTTTCATTAATGGTTCATATCTATCCAAACAATCAATAAAAGAAATTTCACAATCATATTCTTTTAAAATTGAAATGATATAAATCAAACCAAGTGGTTTAATCCATAAATCAAAAGCAGCAAAATCAAATATCCATGGATTTATAGCAAGAATTCTTTTCATATTTCTATTTATCAAAATCAACTTTATGAATAATTAAACCAATAATAAAAATAATAATAAAAATATTAACTAAAGCTAAAAGAGCATATTTATAAGATAGTTTTAAAATAAAAAAAGAATTTAATGAAAAAAAAATATTGAGTAAATAAAAAGTAAATAGAACTCTTTTAACAGAAAAATTTAAAGAAAGCAAACGAAGTGCAAAATGGTCGTGTGAACCAATAAGTGGAGATTTTCCTTTTAAAATTCTAAATAATGAAACAAGTATTAAATCATAAATTGGTAATCCTAAAATAACAAATGGAATAATCAAGCCTAATTTATTTATGTTTGTATAACTTAAATCAACACTAATAATAGAAAAAATAAAGCCAATAAACATACTACCAGCATCGCCTAAAAAAATTTTTGCAGGTGGATAATTAAAAAAATAAAAACCACATAAAGGTATTAATAATGAGATACCAATAAAAAATACAAATTCATTTTTGGTAATAAAAGCAATAAAAATAAAAGTAAGAATAGATAAAATACTTATTCCTGCGCATAGTCCATCAAGTATATCAATTAAATTAAAGGCATTTATTATTGCAAGAAACCATACTATTGAAAAAATATAATTCAAAAATGGGAAAAAATCTTTTATAATTTTTATATTAATTTGAAAACTGCTTATAATTAAAAATACTGAAATAATAATTTGAAAAAATAATTTTGTATATGGTTTTAATCTTTTTAAATCATCTATTAAACCAAGAATATGAATAAAAAATGAAAAAATAAGAAATATAAATAATTTATTTATTGGAAGATTTTTTGTGAAAAAAAAATAGATAATTAAAATAGTGAATACTATAAAAATACCTGTTCCACCTGCATAAGGTATTGGTTTTTTATGCTTTTTTAATTCATTATCTGGTTTATCAAGAAAATTAATTTTTTTGGCTATATAAATTATTACTCTTATCACTATGAGTGAAATAAAAAAAGAAAAAATTAAAACAAGAAAATCAATTTTATTTAGCATTAGATAAGAACTCTATTTCGATAAAAAGAAAATAATTATTGCAATTATAATTAATACAAAGATAGAAACAATACAACCAATTTTTAATGAATGTTCCTGTTTTTTATTATCCTGTATAGTTATTTCTGTTTCTGATTTTGTTTCTTCTGTTGTCTTTTGCATTTCATCTTCTGCATTATATTTTTTTATTTTTAATGTTAATGGCACTGTGCAACGACCATATATTTCATTACTTATTTCAACAATTATCTCAAACATTTTAACTGATTTTACTTCAACAATTGTCATTTCTTTAATTGTCCCAACTAATATTGGATTTTTATTATTTTCATCACTTTCTTCTTTTTCATTCGCTGCTATTGCTTGTAATTGTTGTTTTATATATTGTCCCATTGGTGTTTTATCTTCAAATTTTACATATATTTTATCTTCTTTTTTTAATTGTGGAGCTGGAACTCCTTTTATTGGCGATGTAACTGGCACTACTTCAAATGCATTCTGATATTTCTGCAATACTTCTGATGATGATATTTTTGAAAAATTAAAATTAATAAATTCGCAACCGACAACCACTTCAAAATAGTTTGTTATTGTGTATTTGAATATATTTACAAAAAAATCATTTAGTTTTTGTTCTGCTCCTTCTTTTGCTAATTTTATTAATGTTTCTATCTTCTCTTTTTTACTTAATTCTTCCATTAATAAATCATTAAATTGATTTGTATAAGGTGCATCATACTTTTCGCCTCTAAATTTAATTGCAAATAAAATATCTTCCAATACCTTATAAGTTCTATTGACTTCAAATTGAACTAATAATGAAGCATTATTACAAATAATTGATTCAACTTTTTCTATTTTTTGTAACTGCAAATTTATATAACATAAAATTCCACCAATTAAAAAACCTTTTAATTTTATCTTGACTATCAACGCATTTATTTCTTTTCCATTATCAGAGGTTTTATTATTCTCATCCATATTCTTTTCCCTTATTTTACTAAATTATATTTCCAATAAATTAATTCTTTATAAAAACTTTCATTTTCAATATTACTAAAAATTTCAGGTCTTTTCTCATCTACTATTTTAAATAATGTCTTTGGTGCTAACATTATTTTTTCATCACTTTTTTTAAATTTTATAAAACTATCTGTTACAGGATAATTACCAACTATTATCTCATTAGTATCATTTAATATATTAAATAAATAAACATTATTAGTCAATAAAATATCACATAAATTTGTTATGACATTTATCTTCTTTGAAAAACTATTAATATTAAAATAAAATTTTCCATTATTTAATTTAAAAAATAGAATATTATCTTTTTCAGAAATTTCAATATTTGAATTTTCAAATACCTTAAATATAATTAAATCAAAATTAAATTTGAATTCTACTGTACCTTCATTTGTTATTATTGTTATTGGCAATTCAGAAAAAGTCATAAATTCATTTAATTCAATTTTTTCTTTCGCTTTTGTTACATAAAAATTATTTTTGCCTTTTAATGAACGAATAAATAACAAATCTTGTTTTTGAGTAATATTTGATAATTTAACATTCTTTTTCTTTTCAGTGTTTTCATCTACATTATCTTTCTGAAAATACTTTCTTATAAAATAAAATTTTGATGGTGTATAAAATAAATTATAGAATATATAAATAAAACCAATTATAAAAATTAAAGATATACTATATTTTTTAATTATCCAGAATAATGAAATACTTTTTGTTTTTCTTTTTTTCTCTGGTTTTATTTCCTCTTTTTTTACTTCTGGAAATTCAGTTTTTTCAAGTGTTTGTAAACGCATTATTATTTTATCATTAAAAGATTGTGGTAAAATATTTAATTCTAATATCTGCTTCCAATTTTGAATCGCTTTATCTATTTCGCGTTGTTCTTCTAATTCGATTATTTCTTTTATTTTTGTTTTTATTTGCTCAGGCTGATTCTTTAACTTGCCTTTTACAAGTTTTAAATTCAATTCAAATTGTTTTTCGTATTCTGTATTTTTACATAATTTTAAACAATTCATTAAAATTACTGCAGCAGTAAAATAATCTTTTTGATTTATATATTTTTTAGCATCTTGAAACAAACTTTTTAATTTATCTATGTTTAAAAATGAATTGCAATTAGAACAATATATTTCACCTTCAGAATTATAAATACCACATTTTGGACAATTCATAATAATTATTAGCCTACTTTAAAATTTAATTTTAATACCTCATTTACTTCTGTTTCAGAATGTTCTTCTTTAAATTTTTTTACTAATTCTTTTACATCAGGTGTAGATCCTGGTTTGAAATCAAAATCATATTTAATACTCATAGTATTTAATTCATATAAATATTTATCTTTAGCAACAATACTCGCAGCAGCAACTGGCAAATATCTTTCACCTTCGGTTTCCTGAATTATTTCATATTGATAATTTCTAAGCAGCCAATTTAAATATTCTTCTTTACCAAATTTATCAACAATAATTGTCTTGAATTTGATTTTTTTAAATAAGTTAACAATTGCTAAATAATGACTATAAGAAAGAATTTTATTCATATTTCTATATTTTTTATACACTTCATTATATTTAGCATTATTTAATACAATTAATGTTGTTGGTGCAATTTTCTTTATTTCAAATGCTAATTTTCTTAATTTATCTCTATCAATTTTTTTTGAATCCTGTAAATTCAAATTTGATAATAATTTTATATTTTCATCTGTTACTGCTACTGCTGCTGTTACCAGCGGTCCAAAATAATCACCTTTTCCTGCTTCATCTGTTCCACATATCGGTAATTTATACTTTTTGTTATTGATTGTAATATAATTATCGATTTCAACTAAATTAAATAAATATTCTGCCTCTTTCCCTTGAAAAAAAAGTTTTTTATTTTTATAATAAAATACACTACAATTCTTGCCTTTTAAAAACCAGATGCAATTTGGATTCTCCCGTTCTTCAAATTCATATGCTTCCATTAATATTTGCTTAATTTTATTCACTTTTTTGGTATCTTCTATAATTACAAATTTATTTGTAACTTTATTTTCCATTGCTTATTTTACCAGATTTATTAAATAATTCTTTATTGCTATATTTAACTTCTTAATAATACTTATGGAAAATCTTTTTGAATATAATAATTCTGGATTCTTTTCTATTTCAAGCAAAATAGAATAATAAATATCTTTAATTGTAACTAATGTATATAATTGTTTAATGATATTTCTATCTAAATTTTTCTCTGATTCTTTATAAAATTGTTTTGTTTTATCAATTTCATATTTTATTAAATTAAAAAAAGCAGAATTAACTTTTTCTTTTTTTAAATCTTCTTCGCTATAATTAAATTTATTTAAATCTTCTAATGGCAAATATATTCTATTATTATCTTTATCTTCTTTAATATCACGGATAATATTTGTCATTTGCAATGCTAATCCTAAATTTATACAAAATTCATAAGGAATAATTTTTTCTTTTAAAAAAATAGATGAACAAATAAAAGCAACTGTACCTGCTACTTTTAAACAATAATAATATAATTCATTAAAAGAATTATATCTGTTTTTAATTATATCCATTTTCATTCCTTCTATTATTTGCAAAAAGAACTCTGGTTCTATTTTAAAATTTTTTATTACATCTTTTAACGAATGAAATATCTCATTTTTAAATTTTTTATTTTCAAGCATATTTTTAAAATCTTTTTCAAATTCATTTATTCTTGTTAATTTTTCATTATCATCTAAATTTGAATCAGCAATATCATCTGCAATACGACAAAAAGCATATACAGAATAAATCGAAAATTTTTTTTTAGGAGGCAATAATAAAAATGAATAATAAAAATTTTTTGCGTTATTTTTTGTTATTTCAAGACTCTTTATATATGAATTTATTAACTCTTTTTTCATAATTCTAAAAAATTTATTTTATCTTCACTTAATCTTTTTATTCCCTTAATATTTTGTATTTCACCATTTTGATTATAATAATTATCTGTTATTTCATACCGACTAATCAATGGCAAATAAAAATCATAATCCTTTTCTTTACTTAATAAAAATTCTTTTATTATAATTTCTTTATTATATCTTCTTTCGTAATTCAAAACTCCAATATTTATTCTAATATTAATTTCATCATTTTGTAAATTAAATAATTCTTTATTTTTTTGATAAAATTTATATGCTCCTTCTTCATTTATATAGCGACTTAATAAATAATATTTTATCTTTTCTTTATTTATAAAATCAATTAAAGTTTTAATAAAAACTATTTTATTCAAATCAAATAATAATATATAATCATTATATTTATTTAATATTTTGCAAATATTATCAAAATTAAAATTTTCAATTTTATAAATTTCAGTCATCTTTTCTTTTTCAAATGGCTGATTATCTTTATAAATAACTATTTTTTCTATATTTCGAGTGTTTTCTATCTTTTTTAATATTACTTCATAATCAGGTCTTTCATATCTTTCGCTTAAATAAATTATTCTTTTTGTTGTAAATACTTCATTCATTGATATTGGTTTAATCACACTTTTTTCTTTATAAATAATATAATTTTTCAAATCATCAAAAGAAAAATTTTTTATCCCAAAATTTCGATTAAAGAAAATTTTTATTTTTTCTAATTCATTATTTAATAAAACTGGTGATAAATTTATTAAAACATTTTTTTCACTTTTAATAATTTCTATTAAATTTTGTAATGAAATTTTCTTATATTCTTTTTCTCTTTTGGACAAATTAAAGAAATTAAATTTTCCTCGACTGCATAAAATATCATAATTATATTCATTTATTTTTTCTGGTCTTATGCTGATAATATCTTTTTCAGTTATATTTAACTCAATATTGCAAGCAAGATTACAATACAAACACTTTGATTTTACAGTTTTTGTTTTATATGGTCCTGGTTTGCCAAATGGTACTTTTTCCATTAATGCACCTGTTGGACAGGCAACAATGCATTGGCCACAAGAAGTGCATTCTGATTTAACAAATGGCAAATTAAATTTTGAAGCAATGAGGCTATCAAAACCACGATAAATATAACCAAAGGCACCTGGTCCTTGATATTCTAAACAAATTCTTACACATTTACCGCAATTTATGCACTTATTATTATTCCGAATAATATAAGGATGAGAAATATCAACTGGTATTCTTTTTATTTCGCCTAAAAAATTATTGAAATCAACTTTATATTTTTCGCCATATTCTTTTAATTTACAATAATCAACATCATTGCAACCACAACTTAAACATCGCATTGTTTCTGTTTTTGCTTCGTTTTCAGTATATGTATTTGCTACCTCTTTATTATTATTTTTTCTTTTTTCAGCATCTAATTTTCTTGTTTCATTTCTTTGGATTTTTGGATATTTTGCAAATTCATCTTTATTTATTTCTCCAAATGTTTCTTTTGTTATTGAAAAAATTTTTGGAACTTGATATTCTTTATTATTTAAAAAATTTATTATTGCTCTTGCTGCGTGCTTGCCGGCATTTATTGCTCTTATTGCTATATCAGGGCCACTAACTGCATCACCACCAGCAAAAACTGATAGTAGATTTGTCTGATAATTATTTGTATTTACAATTATTGTATTGTCTTTATTTAATTGTAATTCTGATAATCCATTTTTATCAACATATTGACCAATTGCTAAAATAACATTATCAATATCAATTTTAAAATTTGAATTTTCAATTGGAACTGGTTTTGCCCTGCCTGATTGATCTTTTTCACCTAATTTCATTTTTATACATTCTATCGATTTTACTCTATTATTCTCATCACCAAAATATTTTACTGGATTTGTTAAAAATAAAAATTCTATTCCTTCTTCTGCTGCTTCTTGTATTTCTTCTTCATTTGCTGGCATTTGTTCTTTTGCTCGTCGATAAATAATAAAAACTTTTTCAGCACCTAATCGCAATGATGTTCTTGCTGCATCAATTGCTGTATTACCGCCACCAATAACAGCAACTTTTTTCCCTATCTCTATTTTTTTATTTGAATTTACATCTCTTAAAAAATCAATACCTTGATATATACCATTTAAATTTTCACCTTCTATATTCATTAAATTACTTTGCCAGGCACCAATGCCAATAAAAATTGCATTATATAATTTTTGTAATGATGATATTGTAAAATCTCTACCTAATTTTTTATTAAAAAGAATATTTATATCACCTGTTTTTAATAATAAATCAATTTCTTTTTGTAATATTTCTTTTGGTAATCTATATTCAGGAATACCATAACGAAGCATTCCACCTGCTGCTGGCATCATTTCATAAATATCAATTGTATAACTTTCCTGTGCGAGATAGTAAGCACAACTTAAACCAGCAGGACCAGCACCTATTATTGCTACTTTAAATTTTTTATCTGCTTCTTTTATTGGAGGAATATATGGTTGTGCAGAATTCAAATCCCAATCAGCAACAAATCTTTTTAAATTATTTATTGCAACAGCTGATTCCATATAATTTCTTCTACATTTTTCTTCACAAGGATGCGGACAAATACGACCAATTGAAACTGGTAATGGACAATCTTCTTTTATTGTTTTTATTGCGCTTCTATAATCACCACGATTTATATAAGCAATATATGCTTGAATATCTATATTTGATGGACAGGTTAATTTACAGGGCGCATAACAATCAGCATAATGATTTGAAAATAATAATTCTAAATTTGTTTTTCTTAAATTATTTAATAAATCAGTATTCGTGAAAATTTCCATTCCATCATCTATCAATGTAGCGCAGGCAGGAAATACACCTTTTCGTCCTTTTATTTCAACAATACACATCCAGCAAGAAGCATAAGGTTCTAATTTTTCATCATAGCAAAATGCTGGTAAAAATATATTATTGTCTTTGCAAACCTGTAATATTGTTTTTTTAGTATCTACATTTATTTCTTTATTATTTATTTTAACAAGCATTTTCGTCTTCCTTATTTTTCTTAAAATTTATTTTTATATAAAATTTTAAAAAAATAAAAATGTCAAATAAAAAATGTCTTTATTGAAACAAGTATTAATTTATTTAAAAAATTTGAATTTAAAAAATAAAAATAACTATAAATTTATTAGTTTTAAAATTAATAATATTTGACAAAATTATTTTAGATAATTAATATTTTCAAAAAAATATTAGAGAGGTGAAGTATGCTGATAATTTATTTAATTATTAGTTTATTATTTTTTCTTCTCGCTTATATTATATATGGAAAATATTTAATAAAAAAATTTGAATTAAATGATGAAAATCCTACACCAGCGCATTCAATGAAAGATAATGTCGATTTTATTCCAACAAGACCAATTGTTTTATTAGGTCATCATTTTTCTTCAATTGCTGGTGCTGGTCCGATTATTGGACCTATAATGGCAGCTGCTATGTTTGGCTGGTTCCCTGCTTTTTTATGGATAATAATAGGAACAATTTTTTTTGGCGGTGTACACGATTATTCTTCTATTGTTATATCAATAAGACATAAAGCAAAATCAATTGCTGAAATAATAAAAGAATATCTTGGTATTTTCCCTTACAAAATGTTTCTATTTTTTATCTAGTTAACACTTGTTTATGTGCTAATTGTTTTTCTTGATTTAACTGCAATTACATTTGTTCAAAAAGGTTCTGTTGCTACTGCTTCAATTGTATATATTATTTTAGCAGTGCTCTTTGGTTTTTTTATTTATAAACTAAAAACCAATTTTTCAATCACAACACTTATTTTTGTTATTTTAATTTTTTTAACTATAATTGTCAGTCAAAAATTTCCTTTATCTTTTCCTGTATTTTTTTATAATGATGCTAAATATACTGCTGATATTATCTTAATTGTTTATGCTTTCTTTGCTTCTATTCTACCTGTATGGTTATTACTTCAACCGCGTGATTATCTCTCTTCTTTTTTACTTTATTCTGTTATAATAATCTGTATAATTGGTTTATTGTTTGGTGGATATAAAATTTCTTATCCTGCTTTTTATGCATTTTCTGTTAATAATCAATCTTTATTTCCAGTGCTTTTTGTTACTATTGCCTGTGGTGCAATTTCAGGTTTTCATTCTCTTGTTGGTTCTGGCACAACATCAAAACAATTAAATAAAGAAAAAGATGCATTTAAAATTGGCTATGGTGCTATGATTATTGAAGGTATTTTAGCTATACTTGCTCTTGCTACAATAATGATTTTATCAAAAGAAGATGAATTAGCAAAAGCAAGTGGTCCAATTATTTTTAGTAAAGGCATTAGTAAATTTTTAAGTTTATTTAATATTCCTCAAGAATATGGCGAAAGTTATGGTCTTCTTATTTTATCTGCTTTTTTAATAACTACATTAGATACAGCAACGAGAATCAGTCGATATATATTACAGGAATTTTTTAATTGGGATATTAAAAAAACAAGAATTATTGCAACACTTCTAACATTAATTTTACCTTTAATTATTACCTTTACAAATATTAAAGATGCTCAGGGTAATCCAATTCCTGCTTACAAATCAATCTGGCCTATATTTGGCACAACAAATCAATTACTTGCTGCTCTTGCTTTATTAGCAATTACATTATGGTTAGCCAAAATAAAGAAAAATTATTTTTTCGTTTTACTGCCAATGATTTTTATGCTTGTTGTAACTTTAACTTCGCTTTTTAATATTATGCTTATTTACAAATTTACTTTGATTGGTATTATTGATATAATTCTTTTTATTTTAGCAATTTATTTAGTATTCCTGACTTTTAAAAAACTATATATAAAATAATTTGTAAAAAAATTAATTACTAAATTTATAAACCACTTCTTCAACAGAAATATGGGGTCGTGGTATTACATAATAACCAATTAGTTCGCCAACATTCTTTGCATTTTCTGCTGCTGCTTGCGTAGAAGCAGTCACAGCAGCAACAGCACCACGAAATATAGTGGAAACAAGTGCAGAACCAACTTTATACCAACCTGTACAGGATACTTCTGCTCTTTTTAATCCAGTATCAACCGCTTCAACTAAAGCAGAAAAACCTTTAGTCTCAACAATACCAAGTGCTTCCCCTTTACCAATTACATCTTCTTCTTTTTTATTCTTCTTTGTATAATCAGCTGGTTTACCTATTGGTAATCTTAAATTTGCCTCTAAATGTGGACGTGGGATAATATGTGAAGCAACTATTTTTCCTACTTTTTCTGCTGATTTTACACCAGCATCAACTGCAGCAGTGACAGCAGCAACATCGCCACGAAAAAATATTGTGCAATAACCACTACCAATTGTAATCCAACCACTCGCTATTACATCTGCTGCTTTTACACCTGCATCTGCTGCTTCTATCATTGGTGTATAACCAACAGTTTCAATCATTCCTAATGCACCACGCTCATATAAATTTATTGTTGCTTCTTTATAATTTTTTATTAAATCAACTACATAATTATGTGGTCGCGGTATTACATTTGTTGCAGTAATAGAACCAGGAAAATCCTGTTTTGATTTTACTGCATTTATTGCTGATTTTACTGCACCAACATCACCTTGATAGATAATATTCATATATCCGCCACCAATTGAAACATATTTTACAATTTCTAATTCTGAGGTTTTTGGCATAATATCTGTCGCATCTATATTACCTATTAATCCTCGTGTTTCGACAAAACCAAGTGCTAACTTTTCCATATTTTGCCTCCTTATTGTTTTTTATCTTTTTAAAACATTTTTATCTTGCTGTCAAATAAAATTTTTTTTAAAAACAGATTTATAAAATAATTATGTGTTAAAATAATTAAATAATTTTTCTAAAAATTTTTCATATAAAAAATTTTTTATGTATTGTATTCAAATTATTTTTTGTTTGCAAAATTATATTTATTTATGTATTCTAAAAACGAACAAAAAAATAATTCATTAGTAAATTATATAATACAAAAACTACGAGGTAATAAAAATGATAAATAATTTATATGATAGTGTGCTTGATATAATAGGACCAGAGATGATAGGTCCCTCATCTTCACATACAGCAGGTGCAGTGCGAATTGGTTTAGCATGTCGTAGTATATTAAATAGTCCATTAAAAAATGTAAAAATAGAATTATATAATTCATTTGCAGAAACAGGATTTGGTCATGGTACAGAAAAAGCAATTTTAGCAGGTTTATTAGGATTATCAAAATCAGATGAACGAATAAAATATTCAGATAAAATAATGAAAAAGAAAAGAATAAAATATACAATAAAAAGAATATTAACGCCAAATAACTATAAACCAAATACAGCAATAATAAAGATGAAAAGTAATAAACTCACAGTGGAAGTAGTTGCTGTTTCAATTGGTGGAGGATTAATATTAATCGAACAAATTGATGGTTTTGAAGTAAATATCACAGCAGAAAATGAGACATTAATTATAACACATAAAGATAAATTAGGTATTTTAGCAAAAATATTAAACATATTAGCAACTGAAAAAATGAATATTGTTTCTATAAATTCAGTCAGGCATAATAAACTCGAAGATATAAAAACAATAATTACTTTTGATAATTTTATTGAAGAAAAAATAAGAGAAAAAATAATGAAATTAGATGATATAATCAGAGTAAGAATAATTCATAAAATTAAGGAGATATGGTGATAATGAATGAAAAATATGAATATGAATCAGCAAGAGAATTAATTAAAAAATTAAAACACAAAAAAACAAATTTAGTAGATTTTATAATAGATAGAGAAGTGAAATTATTTGGTGTAAGTAAAGAACAAATAATTTTAAAATTAAAAAACTATCTAAAGACAATGGAAGAAGCAATAAAAAAAGGAATAAGTAAAAAATTAAATTTAATTTGTCTTGATAATGAAGCAAAAAAAATAAATAAAAATAAAATAAGGATAATGAATACATTAGAGTATGAAATATTAATCTCATCAATAGCAATAGCAGAATATAATTGCAGTATGGGAAAAATAGTTGCTTGCCCAACTGCTGGTTCTTGTGGTATTTTACCAGGTGTTTTATTTCCTATCGCAAAAAGAAATAAATTTTCAGAAGAATTACTCATAAACGCTTTATTAGTTGCAGGAGAAGTTGGAAGATTAATTGCCATAAAAACTTCTATTTCTGGTTCGATTGGTGGATGTATGGTTGAATGTGGTATTGGTGCAGCTATTACTGCAGCAGCATTAGTTTATTTATTTAATGGCAATATAGAACAAATATTTAATAGTGCAGCATTAGCATTAAAAAATAATTTAGGACTTATTTGTGATCCTGTTGCTGGTCTTGTAGAAGTGCCATGTGTAAAAAGAAATGGTTTTAAAGCATTAGAAGCATTAACAGCAGCACAATTAGCATTAGTTGGTGTTAAAAGTGTTATTCCATTTGATGAAGTGGTCGAAGTAGTAAAAGAAGTATCTGATAATATACCAAAAATATATAAAGAAACATCAAAAGGTGGATTAGCTACAACAAAAACTGGATTAAAATATAGAAAAAAATTATTAAGATAAAAATTTTTTAAAAAAGAGTTTTTTTATTTATTTAATGAAAAAATTATAATTCTGGAATAACATTTAATTCAATGAGTTTATTCATAATAGCGAGAAATCTATGCCGAATTAAATGTTCTTTTAAAATTTTTTCTCTTGCTTTTTTAACTATTTTAATTCTTGCTTCTTTATTTTCAGCATAATATTTAATTTTATCCACACAATCATCAAAGTCATAGTATATTACTACTTCTTCTCCTTCTTTAAATAAATCAAGAATATGTTTTCTAAAATCATGTAAAATGAAAGAACCTGCAAGAGGTGCGCGAAATAATCTATCTGTTGGTGACCAATTAGTGTGAAATTCCGATGGATGTGCATTACCAATCGAAAGATTTATTTTTGTCTCTGTAAGTAATTTTTTAAAATAATCAATTGTTCCTGAAATATCATATCTTGATCTATATTTTTCACCTAATATATTTTGTAATTTCTTGAAAAATTCTTCACGATAATTATTTGATGAACCTAAAAAAGAAAAATCATATTTAAAATTTTCTTCAACAATAAAATCATTGTAAAAATAATCAATTCCACAAACAGGTAAAAATAAATAAGGAATATTGTTAATAATATAAAAATTTTCAATTTCAAGAGAATTAATACAATATAAAGAAGATAATGAAATTGCTTTAATAGTATTTTTTTTAAAATTATCTGAGTTTAGCATATAAGGTTCATCGAGTTGCCATATAACTATTGGTATTTGATAATCGTATAATAATTCTAAAAAAGAAATATAATTATCATTAACAAAACTAATAAATGTAAAGAAAAAATCAATTTTTATAGATTTAAGAAAATCTAAAAATTTATTTAATTCTAATGAGTGTAAATAATTACCAGAACTATCTTTTTGTAAAAAATCAGGTATAACAAAAAAATTATTAATAGGAAAATAATTAAATGTATTAACAATATGTTGTGTATTAATTTCGTTTTTATCTAAAAATAAAATATTGTAATTCTTCATTGCAAATAATTTTTATATTGAATAAAAGAGTTGTCAATAAAAAATAAATTTTTTAATTGACTATCAAAAAACAAAAATATTAAAATATAAAGATAAATATTTTGAGGAGGTAAAAATATGATAAATCAAGTTGAATACTATCGCGATAAAAATGTAAGAGAACGAATAATAGAGTATTGTGGTGGAAGTAATGGCGATTTATCAAAAGCAACAGCAGAATATATTGTTGGCTATGGAGAAGCATTAAAATGGGAAGGTAAAGAAAAAGATTATGTTTCAACACCATTAAAAGGCTTTAATTGGGTTTTAGAAAAAGGACTCGATATTTTTCGATCGGTTTGGGATAGATATCATACTCTCTGTGTTCTTGATATTGAATATTTTAATGAAGATTATAAAGGTGATATTTATTTAAAACAAAAAACAAACTTTCATAAAATTGAACCATTATTTCAGTATTTAATCAAATTATATAAAAGTTATGGATTTACACCCATAACAATAATGACAGGTCAGGGCTATCATTTTTCAATGCAAATAAAACGCGGTTCAAAAGCAGATTTAATGTTACAGGAATATGGAAAATTAAATGATGCAGTGCAAGGCAAATATTTAACACCAACAACACATAGACATAGATATGTATCACCATTACACGGCAAAGCATTTGATGGTATGGGTAGAGTAATGGAATATTTAGCACATAAAATAATTAGAGAAGCAAAAAATATTTGCGATATACCAATAACTACAACAGATACAGCAGTAGGTAAAAGTAAATATGGAATGCGCGAAGCAATCTCAATAGACCTCTCTATGTTTGGTGACCCAATTTATATGCGTGATATAAGATGCCCATTTAGCACACATCAAAAACATAAAGTAATGCGCTGGAAAGTTGGAAATTATATAGCAGATAAAATACCAATACAATTATCATTGCCAAGAATAAAAGGTGTAAGTTTAAATGATTTATTTGAAATGCGAAGAAACTATAGAAAAGCAGCAAATTATGCAAAATCAGTAAAATGTTTTATTCCTGATGTGTCAGATAATTTTATCAAATTAATAGAAGAATATAGACATTCTGATTTATACAGATTTCATAAATATTTTGATAGTATGCAACAGGAAGCATGGTGGGATTGGCCAAAAACTTATGATAGATATAATCCAGATGAATTACCTCCGTGCGTAGCACACTGCTTAAAAGAGCCAAATCCACATTTATTAAAACCAACAAATATAGAAGCATTAACAAGAACATTGTTGTCAAAGGGATGGCATCCACAACATATCGCTGGACTTATTCGTTCTAAATTTGAAAGAAATTATGGTTGGACAGAAGATTGGACGAGATATGATGCAACAACGAGAGCATTATTTTATGTTCGATTATTTGCAGGAAAAATTGCAACTGGTGTTGACCAATTAATTGATTTTAATTGTGTTTCACATCAAGAAAAAGAATATTGCTGGAAGCCATGGTGTGGACATAATTTAGGAAATATTAAGATTGATAGAAAGAAATTATTAAAATGAAATATGTATTTGTTTCGCACGGTTTATTGACTGGTGGGCGGTCAGATTTTGATGCTGTTGCATCTTTATCTTCATTGGTTCGATTTGCCAAAATAAAAAAATTAACATATAATAAAGACTATTTTTTATGTATGACTGATTATTTTAATGGTGGATTAAATATATTAAAAAATTATTATAATTCATTAATTATTATTGCTGATATTCCACCAGAAGTATTAATAGATATGTATAAAAGAGATGGTTTTATAAATTTTTTTAGTTATTTAAAATGGCGTAATAATAATCGTCTAATTTTTCTTGACCATCATCCAAGCAATTATTATGTATTAAAATTTTTAAAAAATGTAAAAAATCGGCATATTTTTGATTATTTTGAATTTCATGATGTTGACTATGAAAAAGATAGATTAATACCATTAAATAAGAAATATTGTGCTGCTGAACGAGTTCAACATTTTTTATTCAAATTCAAATATGTTAAAGATGATGGTGTATTTTTTAAACTTCGTGTATTTGCACATGACCAGGATTTTGGTATTAGAAAAATTGAAGAAGCATTAAATATAACCTATGTAATTGGTGCGGATTATAATAATGAAAAATTAATTCATTTATTATCAGAAGGACAATTCTGGAATAATGAATTAGAAGAAGTAAAAAAAAGACATATAGCATTAACAGAAGAATTATGTAGTAAAATGAAATTAAAAAAAATAGAGACAAATATAAAAGTTGATAATAATAAAAGAATACCAAAAACAATATATTACGCATTATTACCAGAAGATAAGCGATTAAAAGTATCTGCTGCAGCGGCACATATATTTAGAAATTATCAATGTGATTTTATTATCCTTTTTCAAAGGACACCATTCTTTAGCATTAGATTACCTATAAAAGAAACTGATGTGTCAGCTGCACGAATAGCTGCATTATTTGGTGGTGGAGGACACTACGGTGCTGCATCTGTTAATCAAAAAAATAAAGGTAAATTTCAATTTCCATATAATTATATTGATGAAAACAATTTTGAAAATATAGTAAATAATGTAAATAATATAATAAGTAATTATTATTGTTAAGAGGTGTAAAATAGTGAAATTTCTAAAAATATTTAAAACCGATATTGGTTTTATATCTTTCTTTTTTTTCTTATTTATTTTTATCTTTTTTGGTTTTTTAATTTTTTTTCAACTTAAATATTTCAATAATAAAATGACTTACATTATAACATTCGATGTTATTGTTGCAATTATATTTTCTTTAATTCTTTCAAATTTTAATATACATTTTTTAAAAGATAAAATATTATTAATTTGTGAAATTTTTAATAAGAACGATTCAAATTTGTTACAAAAAAGTTTTCCAGAAAATATATATGAAACAGCAAATTTTGAATTAAGCTATATTTTTGATTTATATAATGAAGCAATAAATAAACAGGCAAAAGAAAATGAATTTTTAGAAAAAAAAATATTACAGGTAATGGAAGATAGTGATAATGTATCTGCAAATACAAAGAAGACAATTAAAAAAGTTTTTTATGCTTTTAAAATTTTTGATACAAATAATAATGAAATAAATAAATTAAAAGAGGAAGTAAATAAATTAAAGGAAAATATAAGTATTGTAAAAAGTAATAGATATAGTTTTAAAGATATTAATGAAGCAATTGAAGTTGTTCAAGGAAAATTAAATTCAGTATATCAAAGAGTAGAAATATTTATTAAAAATATTGAATTAACTAAAAAAGAAGAGGAAGAAAATATTGATTTTATTTCATCTTTAAAGAATACATTTAAAAATTTTTATGATATAATTGAAGATATAGAATTAATTGCAGTGAATGCATCAATAGAAGCTTCAAGAGTAGAAGAATCACAAGCATTTATTATATTTGCAAAAGATTTACAATTAGCAGTATCAAAATTAGCAAATGAAATACAGCAAATAACAGACAGAATACAAAAATTCCAAATTCGTGAAACTGATTTTGAAAATATTATATCTTTAATCGAAGAGTTAAAAGAAGAATATAAAAATTTGAATTTAGTAATTTTACGCTTAACACAAGATATTGAAATATTAAACAAACAGATGAGTACTTTAAATAATGCTATTGAAGTAATTGAAAATAAAATTGATAATTCAGATGAAATATTGAAACAAATAGATTTCAAAACAGTTCAAACTTTTAAAAGTAATATTGAAAGTATAACTGATAATATGAATAAACTTGAAGATATATACACACAATTAATCGAAATCAAAAAAAGAAGAATATAAAATATTGAGGTAAAAGAAATGGAAAAAAAAGATTTTGAAAAATTAAAAATGAATTATGATTTAATTTTCAACATTATAGAACATTATAGAAACTGCAAAAATATAAATGAATTTTTAAAAATAACATCAAAAATATTTTTTACAAAATTAAATATACCAGCAAATTTTTTATTTTTTAATCTTTATAAAATTTCAACAGAATCAAAATATTTTTCCTCTAAAAAGAATGATAAATTTGAATTATATACTTATGAAGACCTTGAAGGTTTATTTGCAACAACTGAACAATATAAATTTTTACAAAAATATCTGAATATTTATGAAGAAATTTTTGTAAATACATCATTTACAGAAGTTGAAGATATTTATTTTTTACAACAGAATTTAATTGTATTCTGGTTTGAAGAAATTGGATATATTATTATTGGACTTGATATTGATAATATAAAATTTTTTGAAATTATCGATAAATTTATTTGCCATCATTTATACAATACTCTTGAAAATGCATTAAAATCAATAAAACTAATATATGAGATGGAACAGATGAATAATTTTTTATCTGAAAATATTGATAGAATAGGTGAATTCGAACTTATATCAAGATATATATTAGGTGCACAAAATTTAGATAGTCTAATAAAAAGAACAATAAATTTTTTAAAGAGAAAAAGTTTTAGATTTAATGATGTGATTTTTTATGTTAATTATAATCAAACACCGATATTAATTTATTCAACAGAAAATGATGATTTTAAAATGATTAAAAATTTTAATATAGCAAATATCAAACAATATTTAGATGAATATAAAAGTGATATTTTTAATTTAATTTTTTCAAACACTAATCAAGAAAATGAAGATGATTTAATTATAAAAGTTGATTATTTATATTTTATTACAACAGATAGATTTTTAAATGTTTTACTGTTCTTTGATGAATTTGAAAAAGGACATATAGAATTTTTAAAAGAAAAATTGCTTTTTTTAATTAACAATTTTGAATCATCATTAAAAAAATTTTTATATTATGAATACATAAAAGAATTGTCAGAAAAAGATGGATTAACTGGCGTATATAATCATTCATATTTTCAAAATAAATTAAAATCATTAATAGAAAGCAAAAAGAATAATGAAATAAAAGATGAAATAACACTGTTATTTTTTGATATGGATGATTTTAAACAAATAAACGATAAATTTGGGCACATATATGGTGATACGATTTTAAAAAAAGTAGCAAATATATTAAAATCTTCTCTACCTGAAAATTCTATTCTTGCAAGATATGGTGGTGATGAATTTGTTGCTCTCGTTTTTAATCAATCATCTGAACTAATTGAAGAAATAATAAAAAATAAAATTTTTAAAGATTTAAATAATTTAAAAGATGAAGAAAAAAATATTTCAATAAGTGTATCAGTTGGCATTGGTAATATAACTGCAAACATAGGAAATAAAGACGAATTATTAAAACAAGTTGATACTGCTATGTATAATGCCAAAAGAAAAGGGAAGAATAGATTCGAATATTCATAAAATTATGGATTTTATTAAAACATATCAAGAATGGCTAAATAGTAAATTTATTGATGAGGAAACAAAATCTGAATTATTAAAAATAAAAAATAAACCGAAATTAATCAAAGAAGCATTTAGTAAAGAAATAGAATTTGGCACTGGTGGATTAAGGGGAATAATAGGGGCGGGAATAAATAGAATAAACAAATGGACAATTCGCAAAGCTACTCAGGGCATAGCAAACTATTTAAATAAAATATATCAAAATAATTCACAGATTTCTGTTGTTATTGCTTATGATACAAGGAAATATTCAAAAAAATTTGCTGAAGAAACAGCAGCAGTTTTCATTGGAAATAATATTAAAGTTTTTTTATTTGATTATTACACTCCAACGCCAATACTCTCTTTTTTTGTAAGAGAATTAAAAGCAATAGCAGGTATAGTAATAACAGCATCACATAATCCGCCAGAATATAATGGCTATAAAGTTTATTGGTCAGATGGTGGACAAATAGTTCCAGAATTAGCAAAAAAACTAATTGCTGAAATAAAAAAAATAAAAAATTTTTCAGAAATAAAAATAACTGAATTAAAAAAAAATAAATTATTAAAAATTTTACCACAATCAATAATAAAAAAATACATAAATAAAATAAAGAAATTAAGTTTCATTGATAAAACATATAAAGTTAATAATTTAAAAATAGTATATACACCATTAAATGGCACAGGTAATTTACCAGTTCGCACATTATTAAAAGAAAAAGGTTTTAAAAATATTCTTATTGTAAAAGAGCAGGAATTACCTGATGAAAATTTCACAACAGTAAAAATTCCAAATCCAGAAGAAAAAGAAGTATTTAAAAAAGCATTACAATTAGCAAGAAAAACAAATGCTGACATAATTTTAGCAACAGATCCTGATTGCGACAGAATAGGCGTTGTAGTAAGAAATACAAAAAATAAATTTGTTTTTTTAAATGGAAATAATATAGGTATATTATTAAGTGAATATATATTATCAAAATTAAAAGAAAAAAAGAGATTACCAGAAAACGGAATAATAATAAAAACAGTTGTAACAACAGATATGATAAAAGAGATTGCCAAAAATTATGGAGTAAAAATAATAGAAACATTAACAGGTTTTAAATATATTGGAGAAAAAATAAAAGAATTTGAAAAGAATAAAAAGTATAATTTTATTTTTGGATTTGAAGAAAGTTATGGTTATTTATTTGGAAATTATGTGCGAGATAAAGATGCAGTTCAGGCTGCAATGTTAATATGTGAAATTTCTGCATATTATAAAACACAAGGATTAACGCTTGATGAACAATTATTAAATTTAATGAAAAAGTATGGTTTTTATGCAGAAGAATTATATTCTTTTAATTTACCTGGATTAAGCGGTTTAGAAAAAATAAAAAAAATAATGGAGAATTTAAGAAAAAGTAAAAAAATATTTAATGATATAATTTTTATAGAAGACTACAGCGTGCAAAAAAAATATGATTTATTAAAAAATAAAGAATTAAAAATTAATTTACCAATAACAGATATGTTAAGATTTATTTTAAAAGAAGATATTAGTTTTACTGTGAGACCATCAGGCACAGAACCAAAATTAAAAATTTACTTTTCAAGTAAAGGTTCTACAAAAGAAGAAGCAGAAAAAAAATTATCAGAAATAAAAACACGAGTAATAAAATATTTAAAAAATTTGTTAATGTAAGTTACATAATAGAAGGCAAAAAAGTAGCAATTTGCGGGAAAATAAAAAGCAAAATACAACAAACAAGTAAAGCGAGAAGTAAAGGCATAGCACCAAGGAAGATTTCTTCAAGTTTTACATCATTAGCGACAGAATGAACAATATAAACATTTATTCCAACAGGTGGCGTAATAACACCAATTTGAGTAACTAATACAATAATAACGCCAAACCAGATAGGGTCAAAACCAAGTGAATTAATAATTGGAAAAAATATAGGAACAGTAAGCATAATCATAGCAAGCGAATCCATAAAGCAACCACCAATAATATACATTAAAACAATAAGTGACATAATTATATAAGAAGGTAAATTTAAAGAAGCAATTAAACTTGCAATCTCAAAAGGCAATCTTGTAACAGCTAAAAATTTTCCAAATATTTCAGCACCTAAAACAATAGTCATAATCATACAGGAAATTTTTGCAGTATCAGCAAGTGATTTTATGATAATATTTATTGATAATTGTTTTCTAAAAAAAGAAATAACAATAGTGAAAAAAGCACCAATAGCAGCAGCTTCAGTTGGAGTAAAAAAGCCAGTAAACATACCACCCATAATTAAAACAAATAATAAAAGAGTTTCAAAAACATCAGTTAGAGATTTTACTTTTTCAAATATAGAAAAATCTTTAGCAGAAGGCGCTAAAGAAGGATTTATTTTTAACCATATATAAATAACAAGAATAAATAATAAAGTAAGTAAAATACCAGGTAAAATACCAGCAGCAAATAATTTACCAATAGACTGTTGTGTCATAATACCATAAATAATAAATATTACACTTGGTGGAATCAAAATACCTAAACTACCAGCAGCAGCGACAGTGCCAGCAGCAAGTTTTGGATTATAATGATATCTTTTCATTTCAGGTATAGCGATAGTAGCCATTGTTGCAGCAGCAGCATTAGTTGAACCACAGATAGCTGAAAAACCAGCACAAGCAACAATAGTAGCCATAGCAAGCCCACCTTTTTTTGAACCAATCCAGACATAAGCAGTGCGAAATAAACCTTTACTAATACCAGAATGAAAAGCAATCTGTCCCATAAAAATAAATAATGGAATAACAGTTAAACTATAAGAAGAGAAAACATCCCAGGTATTTAACGCAATCATACTTAATGCAGCATTGAAATTCACAATTAAAGCATAACCAATGAACCCAATTATAGCCATAGCAAAACCAACAGGAATATTAAGAAAAATAAAGATAATTAAAATTATAAAACCAAAAATTCCAGTTTCAATAAAATTCATTTTTTAATTATTCCAATAAAATTTTTAATAATATCCAGAAAAACATACAAACACACAACTAAAACAGCAAAAGAAGAAAAAAAGATAAAATAATAAAAAGGAATTTTTAAAGTAAGAGAAACTTCACCTTTTTCCATTAATCTAACAGCATAATAATATAGTTCTTCACATAAAAAATACAAAAAGAATAAGCATAAAATATTTGCAATAATATTTAAAATATTTTGAAATAATTGTGGTAATAAACGAGTAATAATATTAACTGATATATGTGCTTTTTGTTTTGTAGTAAAAGCAAGCGCAAAAGCAATTGCAATAACACTTAAAAAAGAAACTAATTCATACGCACCAACTAATGGTCTTTTAAATTGTCTTCCAATTACATCAATAGTTGTAATTAACATCATTAAGAAAATTGAAATGCCTGCAATATAAATAAATATTTCTATTACTTTATTTATGAATTCTTCTATTTTTTTCATTAACATCAATCTCAAAAGAAAAGGTAATACTATTGTGCTTGTGAATATTTCTCAATCAGTGTCTTTATTGTTGTTACATAAGTATCGCCTTCTGGTGTCTTTTGAATATAGTCATCAATAACTTTCTGCACTTTATTATTCCATTCTTTTGTTTCTTTTTCATCAAGATTAATAATTTGATTTTTTAATGATAGAGTAAACTCTCTACCTTCATTATCAATTTTATCCCATATTTCTCCGTGTTTTACAATCCATTCTTTACTTACTTCTTCAAAAATTTGTTGAATATCTGCTGGTAATGATTCCCATTTATTTTTATTCATTATTACAAACATAGTTGTTGTATAACCAATTGTATAACAATCAGTTGTAAATTTTATTACTTCTGCTTGTTTCCAGCCTTTTAAAACTTCAATTGGTCCAAATGTCCCATCAACAACACCTTTTTGTAATGCTTCATAAGTTTCTCCTTGTTGCATAGCAACTGGCACAGCACCTAATGCTTTAACAATATCAGCACTTAATCCTGTTGCACGAATCTTCATTCCTTTTAAATCCTTTAATTTTTTTATTGGTTTTACAGTATGTAAAAGACCAGGACCGTGTGCGTGCACATATAAAACTTTTACTGAACTTAATTCCTGAGGATTTATTGTTTTTATAAATTCATTAGCAACGAGAGTTGCTATTTTTCCACTCTTATAACCAAGTGGTAAATCAAGAGCAGCAGTAACAGGAAAACGACCGGTAGTATAAGCAAAGCAAGACATACCCATATCAGAAATTCCTTGTTCTACGCCTTCAAATACCTGTGGTGCTTTTGTTAATGTGCCACCAGCAAAAACTGATATTTCAACTCTACCATTTGTTCTTTTCTGGATTTCCTGTGCAAATTCATTTCCTAATTGTGCTTGCAAATGAGTTGGTGGAAAAAATATACTATAAGTTAAAGTTATTGGTTTAACTGGAGCAACTGCTTGTTGTGCTAACTGTGGTTCTTCTTTTTTCGAACAATTATTAAAAACAAGTAATAATAAAAGTAGTAAAAGAAATAAATTTAAATATTTCATTTTAATACCCTCCATTTAAATTTAAAAATAAATTATTCCTACTATAATTATTAAATATCATATTGTCAAATATTTTTTTAAAAAAATTTTTTTAAATTTTTCTTGACTTTATTAAATATTTATTATTAAATTAATTATAATTTTTAAGTAGCAGTATAAAATAAATATTATAAAAAAGTAGTTTTATCTATTGAAAAAAGTAGAGATATTAAATGGAAAAAGTAGATAGTAATATAACTTATTATTGCGAAATATTATCGATACATACAGCCACATTTACATTAGATGATGTAAAAAAAGCATATCGTGAGTGTGTATTAAAATATCATCCTGACACAAATCCAGATAACGAATTATTAAATAAAAAATTTGCACAAATAGTTAAAGCATATAAATATTTAGAAAAATATTGTAGAGAATTAAAAAGTGAAATTGATAATTATAAAAAATCTGATTTTGAAAAATTAAAAAATAAATATGTAAAAGATGACAGAGAAATAAAAGATTATGAAAAAAACCGAATAAAAATAAATAATAATTACAATACAAATAATAATACAAATAATTTTAAAGAGAATAATTTTAATGAACCTATCTTACAGCCCAAAAAAAGAATAAAAATAAATGATATAAATTTTTCAAAATATCTTTTTAAAAACAGATTATTAGATTATAGAAAAAAATTCTTTTCAAAATTTGAAGAAAAAAAGAATGAAGCAAAAATAATTATAAATAATAGTGATGTGCAATTATCTATTTCTGAAATTATGTTAAGATTAACTTATTCTGATAATTATAATGTTAAGTTATATTGCATAAAAGAATTAGGTAAATCAAATTCAAGAGTTGCTTTATGGGCACTAATAAAACAATTAAATTCTGAAACTCTTCCTTTCACATTAAAAAAAGAAATATTAAAAATATTAAGAAAAAAAAGTTCAATCTTTTTCAAGAGTCTTATTAGAGAATGTCAAAATAAAATAAATAATATAATAGTTAGAAAAAAAATTTTACAAAAAGTTTAAAAAAAATTTGACATTTTGAAATTCTTAATTAAAATTCTTTTCGACAATTGCTAATAATAAAAGGTATTTTTTTTTATGCAAAAAAAGAGTGATAATTTTATATGGATTTTAACAGATATACACGGTTGTTATGAAGAATTATATAGATTATTAATTTATTGTGAAGAATTTCCAACACAAAAATATATTTTTTTAGGTGATTATATTGACCGCGGACCTGATTCACGCAAAGTAATAAATTTAATAAAAAAAATAAAAAATGAAAAAATATTATTAATGGGTAATCATGATAAAATGATGATTGATTTTTTTACAAAAATAAATAAACAAAATTATCGAACATATTATGAATTTTGGTTTATGAATGGTGGTGAAAAAACATTATTATCATATTGTGAGAACATAAATGATTTATCAACAAAAGAACCAATGGAAATAATAAAAAATATATTTCAAAAAATAGATAGTGAAGGTCATATTAAATTTTTAACTTCATTAAAATTTTCTCATCAAGAACAAATAAGAATAAAAAATAAAAAAATAAATTTTATTTTTGTTCATGCAGGTTTAAATCCTTATTTTAATATTGAAGAGCAATTAGCAATAAATTCAATAAATGAATACGAGAGTTATATTTATTCAAAACAAATTTCACCAGCAGAAACAATAATCTGGATAAGAGAAAAATTTTATGATTCTGAACTCAATTTTTTAAAAGATAATATTTTAGTTCATGGTCATACACCTATACATCATATTCTTTCAAATAATCAGCAAGAAAAATTTGAAATATTAAATAGTAATTGCATTATGCCAATAATAAAGTATGATAATAATGGTAGAATGAAAACAATAAACATTGATACTGGTTGCGTATATGGTGGTTTTTTAACGATGCTTGGATTAAATGAAAAATATTTATCAGAAGGAAAAATACTTTTTTTTCAGATTCGAAAAAATGAAAAAAAAATTTATGAACATATTATAGAATTTGATTCATCTATATATAATTAAATCTATGTCAAAAATAATTTTAATTATTTCCCTTGTTTTTTTAGCAATGTTTCCTGAAATGTTTAAATCTATCTTTATTAAAAAAAGCACTGATTTTTTAGGTAGAAAATTAAAAATCGGCGATTTTTCTTTATCAATTCGAGGAAAATTTGAGATAAAAAATTTTTATATTTACGAAAAAAATTCGAATAATGTTTTTGTTAGTTTTGAAAGTTTATCAGGTGATATAAATGTTAAAGAACTGATATTTGCTAAAATTATTATAAATGACATAAAATTAATTAAGCCAACAATATCAATAATTAAAGATTCTGATATTTATAATTTCACTGATATTGTCCAAAAAATAGAGGAAGATACGAAACAGGGATTTTTAGATAAAATTCACTTTTCATTTGAAAACATAAATTTTCAAAATGGCTTTTTTTCTTATATAGATAAAACAAACAAAAAATATCTCAATTTAAATGAAATCAATTTATACATAAAACAAATACAAACAAATCAAGATATTTTTTCAGGTAATCTTAATTTTGCATTTGCAGGAAATAAAGGAAAAGCAAATGGTAATTATGAAATCTCATTAAATCAAGGTTTTTATAAAGCAAATTTTAATATTAATAATATTTTCTTTCCACTAATTGACCAATTTATAAATTTCAATAAAAATTATATGTTCGATTTTATAATTGATGGTGATGTAAATATAAATGGTAATTATTCCAAAAATAATAGTTGTTTATTAAAAGGTAATGCAAAAATAAGAAATTGTAAAATAATTGAAAATGAATATTTACGCGAAATTCTCTTATTTGATAATTGTTTAATAAATAATTTTAATTATGATTTGATTAATAAAAAATATGTAATTGATAAAATAACATTAAAATTCCCTTATTTAAAAGTAGTCAAGAAAGACGAAAAAAATAATACAGAAGAATTTATAAATAATATAATTTTAAAAGATGAAAATATTGAAGAAAAAAATTCTGATAATACAAAAGCATTCTGGCAAATAAAAGAAATAAATGTAGAAGATGGAAAAATAGATTTAATTGATTATAATTTTGCAGAACCTTTTAAATATGAGATAAATAATATTGATTTAACAATAAAAAATTTTTCAGGAATTAAAGATGAAAATTTTAAGATAAATATAAAATGTGTATTAAATAATGGTGGTGAATTATTTGCAAATATAAATACTATTTATGATTATTTAAAATATATTAAAATAAATATGAATATAAATGATTTATATTTACCTGATTTTTCTTACTATACAAGTAAATATTTATCATACCCAATAATAGAAGGAAGAGTAGATTGGACAAGTAATATAAAAATCAAAGAAAAAAAACTTGAAAGTGAGAATTTATTAAAAATAAAAGGAATAAAAGTAGGCGAAAAAAATAAAAGTAGTGAAGGTGATGTGCCATTAAAATTTGTCGTATCAGTTTTAAAGGATAAAAAGAATAACATACTTTTTGATTTACCAATAAATGGTGATTTAAATGATACAAATTTTAAAATTTCTGAAATAATATTTTCACATATAAAAAAGAGAGTAATGCAAACAGCAGCATCTCCATTAAAATTTATTGGAAAACTTATAGGTGCTGAAAGTGATGAAATAACTGAAATTCCATTAGAATATGGAAAAATAATTTATAAAGAAGAGCAAATAAAAAGAATAAAAAATATAATAAAACTTTTAAAAGAAAAAGAAGAAATAAAAATCGAATTTACACAATATACAGATTTGAATGCTGAAAGAATAAATTTAGCATTAAATCTATGTAAAGAAAAATATTATAAAAATAGAAATAATCTTACAGATACTTATGTTTTATCAGATTATGAACAAATGATAATTTACTCAATTTCTGATAATGATACAAATTTTATAAATTACATAAAAAACTATAAATTAAATACATCAGAAACAATTCCTTTTTCATTATTAGAAAAATGTGTAAAAATAATAGGTGAGAATAGATTAAATGAAGAAATAAAAAATATTATTGAGTTAAGAAATGAAATTTTAAGAAAACAATTATTATCAGATGAAAAAATAAAAGAAGAAAGATTTATAATAAAAAATACTGATTTCCAAAAATTAGACCAAACAGAAAAAAGATGTAGATATACAATAAATGTAATTGGCGCATTAAAAAACGCAGAAAATCCATATCCAGAAAATTATTAATTTTTTTTCTAAAGCAAATCTAAAAACAAGCCGATAATATAATCAGGAAGAACAAATTAAAATAATTCAGGAGGAAATGAAAATGGAAATTACAAAAGTAAAAGTAGAACAGATGGCAAAACTATGGACGGAAGTATTAAGAAATGAAGAAGTAAAAAAAGAAAAAGAAGAGGTCAAAGAAAAAACAAATCTATTAGAAGAAGATATTGTTGATATAACAAAAGAAAATCAACTTGCAGCAGCAATTCCACCAAAATCATTAAAAGAAGCGGCAGAACTTTTATATAATATTAAATATCAAATGTTATTAGATATAGATGCAATATATAAAGCACAGGCAAATATAAAACCAGAAAATTTGATAAGCATATTATAATCAAAAAAATAATATAAAATATTTTATCGTAAAAAAACCCATCTTTTAAAAGATGGGTTTTTTTATTTTATCTTAAATCAATAATTATTCATATCTCAAAGCTTCAACAGGATTTAATGAACTTGCTTTATTTGCTGGATAAATACCGAAAAATAAACCAACTGCTAAAGAAAATAAAAAAGAAAAAATAATTGCTTCAATTGTAACTGATGTTGGGAAGCCACCAAGCATTGGTATCATTTTCGAAACTAATATGCCTACAATAATTCCTATAAAACCACCTGATACACTTACTACAATTGCTTCAAGTAAAAATTGTAAAAGAATATCTCGTTTTTTAGCGCCTATTGCTTTTCTTATTCCTATTTCTCGTGTCCGTTCTATTACTGATACAAGCATAATATTCATAATACCAATTCCACCAACAATTAAAGAAACTGCTGCAATACCACCTAATAAATATGTTAATGTTTTTGAAATTTCATTCATTTGCTCTAATAATTCTGTTTGATTTCTAATTCTAAAATCACTTTCTTCGCCATTTTTTATTCTATGTCTTAACCTTAATAAATTTTCAATTTCTGTTTCAACTAATTTCATCATATTTTCATCAAGAACCCTTATATTTATTCCAGATAATGCTTCAATGCCAAATAACCTTTTTTGAAAGGTAGTAATGGGTATTAAAATTCTATCATCAGGATTTCTAAAACCAGTTTGACCTTTTTCTTCAAGCACGCCAATTATTTCAAAACTAACTCCTTTTATTTTTATTATATTTCCTATCGGGCTTAATTCACCAAATAATTCATCTTGCACACTTTTCCCTAATACACAAACTCTTTTAAATTGTTTTACATCTTTATCATCAATAAATCTTCCATCTTTTATTTTCAAATTTGTTACTGTTAAATATTCTGGCGTAATACCAACAATTGAAGTATTAGTATTTTTATTAAAATATTTTACCTGTGCATTTTGCATTACTTCTGGTGCAACATATTCAACACCAACAATATTTCTTCTTATTGCCTCAACATCATCTAATTTTAAATTTTCGCGTTGAACATTTCTAACAGCATTACGACTACCAAATGCAGGATGAATATATAGTAATTTTGTGCCCATTTTCTGAATATTTTCATATATTTGTTTTTTAGCACCCTGACCAATTGAAATCATTGAAATTACAGAACCAACACCAATAATAATTCCTAACATCGTAAGAAACGAGCGAACTTTATTTAATAAAATACTATTTAAAGCAGCCAAAAATAATTCCCAGAATAACATATTTTTTTCACCTATTTATTATAATCATTTATTATTTGTCCATCTTTTAAAATAATAATTCTATCAGCATATTCAGCAATATCTTTTTCGTGTGTAACTAAAATTATTGTTGTTCCTTGTTTTCGTAACTCAGAAAAAATATTCATTATTTCTTCACTGACTTTACTATCTAAATTACCTGTTGGTTCATCTGCTAATATTATTGATGGTTCTGATACAATTGCGCGTGCAATAGCGACCCGCTGGCGTTGACCACCTGATAATTCTGTTGGTTTATGATTCATTCTATCTTTTAAACCAACTTTTTCAAGTGCTATTTTTGCTTTCTCTTTTGAATTTTTTTCTTTACCATATAATAAAGGTAATTGCACATTTTCAAGTGCTGTCATAAATGATAATAAATTAAATGTTTGAAAAACAAAACCAATTTTTTTATTTCTTATTACTGCTAATTCATTGTCATCTAATTTTTCAACTTCATTTCCATCCAAATAATACTTACCAGAGGTAACAGTATCAAGACATCCAATAATATTCATTAATGTTGATTTACCACTACCTGATGCACCCATTATTGCAATATATTCATTTCGTTCTATATTTAAATTTATATTTTTTAATGCTGAAACTTCTATACCTTTTCCCATTACATAAATTTTTGTTACATTCTCTAATTTAACTAACATACTTAAAAAAACCTCATTGGACGATTCCTTCTTTGTGAACTTCCACTAAAATTTTTTTTATTTCCAAATTCGATATTGCTTACCATTACTTCTTCTCCTTCTTCTATTTCTTTTGATTCGATTTCAATATAAGTGCCATCAGTTATTCCTTTTTTTACTGGTATTCGTTCATTTTTATTTCCCCGTTTTACTATTATAAATGTTTTTCTTCGAAATTCTTTTATTGCTGAAATTGGAACATATAATACATCATCTTTTTCATCAATCAAAATATCTATACTTGCACTCATTCCTAATTTTAACAAATTCTTTTTTTCATCAGTGACATTTATTTTTATTTTAAAAATTGTTACACTGCTTTTCTCTTCGCCCTGTGGTGATATTCTTTCGACAACACCTTTAAATTTTTTATCAGAAAAAGCATCAACAGAAATAAACGCTAATTGTCCAACTTTGATTTTACCAATATCACTTTCATCAATTGAAGTAATAACATAAATTTTTGATAAATCAGCAATAGTAAATAACAAAGTTCCACCACCAACATTTGAAATGCCTGATGAAATAATTTGACCTGCTGAAACTTCTTTTTTTACAATAACTCCACTAATTGGCGCATATATCTTTGTCTCTTTCTTACGTTCTTTTGCTTCTTCTAATGCTATTTCTGCTTTTCTTAATTGTGCCTCTGCTTCTGTTATTTCTAATTTTCTTATATTTATTTTTTCTAAATATACTTTTAAATTTTCACTATCTGCAATTAATTGGTCATATCTTGTTTTGGCTGAAATATATTCTGCTTTTGCATTTTCAAATTGTTCTAATGATGATAAATTATTATCATACAATTCTTTCTGTCGTTTATATTTTTTTTCTGCATTTTCCAAATTTATTTTTGCTGATTCTAATGAAGAATTTATATTTTGTAAGGTATTCTTATAATTTAATGTCTCTATTGTTAATTGGCTTTTAGCATTTTCAACTTTCGTTTTTGCATTCTGCACTTCTATTTCTGCTTTACTTAAATTTCTGATTTCATCTGATGGGTCTAACTCTAATAATAATTTTCCTTTTTCAACATAATCGCCAATTTCATAAGGCAAATTTATTATTTCACCACTTGCTTTTGATTTTACATCTATTGTATAATTTGCTTCTATTACACCTGTTGCATTGACTATTACTGTGATTTTACCACGCTCTATTTTTTCATATTTTACTAATTCAAATTTATTTTTATTATTACTGTTTCTATAAATTATTATAGTTACTACAATGATTAAAATAATTATACTTCCAATAATTAAATATTTCTTTTTAAACATACTATTATTCCTTTCATTTTTATTTCATAGTATATTAAACAATATTCAAATAATTTTATTCAATAAAAAAAATTATTGACGAGAACAATAAAAAGTTTTATCAATATTAAATTTTAAAATATGAAAAAAAATTTTTATAAATGGAATCCAGAATTATATCAAAATAATTCAGCAGCACAATATAATTGGGCTAATGCTATCTTAAATACTTATAATTTTAAGGGAAATGAAACTGTGCTTGATATTGGCTGTGGCGATGGAAAAATAACTTATCTAATTTCACAAAAATTATTTAATGGAGAAATAATAGGAATTGATTTATCAAAGGAAATGGTTGAATTTGCTCAAAAAAAATATAGTAATCAAAAAAATCTTAAATTCAAAAAATTAAATGTATTAAGGATGAGATATAAAAATAAATTTGATTTAATTTTTTCAAATGCCTGTATTCATTGGATAAAAAATCATTCACTACTTTTAAAGAAAATAAAAGACGCATTAAAAAATAATGGAAAAATATTATTATCCTTTGGCGGGCGGGGTAATGCTGAACAGGTAATAAAAATAATAAATAAAATAATCAAAATAAAAAAATGGAAATCATATTTTACTAACTTTAAATTTCCCTGGTTTTTTCCATCTGATAATTACTGGCAAACAATATTATTAAAAAATAATTTTAAAATAAATCGAATTGAGTTAGTGCCAAAATTAATGAGTTTTAATAACGAAAATGAATTTATTGGTTGGTTAAAAACAACATGGATGCCATATATCGAAAGAATTCCAGAAAAATTACAAAATTTTTTTATTTCAGAAATCACCAATAAATTTTTAAAAGAAAATATTGGATTGGATATAAAAATGATGAGATTAGAAATATATGCAGAAAAAATAACAGGAGGTTAAAATGAATCGGTATTTACTAACAACATTTTTACTTATTTGTAGTAATGTTTTTATGACATTTGCATGGTATAGTCATTTGAAAAATTTACGAGAAAAACACTGGCTAATAGCTGTGGTCGTGAGTTGGGGCATTGCTTTTTTTGAGTATTTAATACAGGTGCCTGCAAATAGAATTGGTTATAATGTTATGAGTATTGGTCAATTAAAAATATTACAGGAAGTAATTACACTTTCAGTTTTTGTGCCGTATGTAATTTTTTATATGAAAGAAAAATTAACATTAGATTATTTATATGCTGGAATATGCTTACTTGGTGCTGTTTATTTTATTTTTAGAAGTAAATTAGTTTAAAATGAATTATAAAAAATTTTTTATTTTATTGTTTTTATTTTTTATCATAACACTATTTTATTTTTTAACTGGTAAAACTTTTCCTGAAAAATACAAAAATTCTTTATTTGATATACTGAATAAAAAACCAGTAATAAATAAAGTATATTATTTTGATTCATTACGCGAAAAAGAAAGAATTAAAAATAATGAAATAATTTTAGTCGATAGAAAAGGTGGAGCAGCAATATTTATTTTTCCAGCAGAAATAGAGCAAATTAAACATATAACAGTAAAATGCAGGTGGACAGAAAAAGGTAACTTTGAAGTGATATGGTATAAGATACATAATTATTATATCTGGAAATGGATAGTTTCAATTTTTGCAGCATTTTTCTGTTTTTGGGAAATTTATAAAGATTATAAATTAAATATATTAAACAAATTCTGGCGAAAGGATTAACAATGGCAGATGGCGCAAGTCATATTTTATTTGGTTTTATAATTAACAAAATATTTAAAATTGAGCGACCTTACTCAACATTTATTTTATTTGGTTCAATTTTACCTGATTTATTACATAAGCCAGTTTATTTTTTATCGATGAAATTAAATGATTATTTTATGTCATCACATAGTATTTTCACTTTAATTTTTGTCTGCTCTTTTTTTTCTTTATTTTTTTTAAAGCAAAATTATTTTAAAGGTTTTTTATTTTTATATTCTGGAAGTATTAGTCATTTATTTCTTGATATTTTTCAATTCACTTATCAAGGCGATATATATCCTATTTTAGCACCTTTTAGTTATAAAAAAATTTCTATCCCTATAATTCATACACAGCAGTGGCTTTATTATTTTGTGCCTTTGATTTTAATCACTATTTTCATTGTTATCAGGTTTCCAAAATACAAAACTCAAACAGAAAATTGGATTAAAAAATTTTGATTAAGGAAAACTTAAATTAAAACTTTGTTTAAAAATTATTTGACAAAAATCTTAAAATAATGTTAAAATTTTATGGTATAATTAAAAATTTATAAAGGGGGTAAAATTGAAAATGAATAAAAAACATTTTAAAAGTAGTGATGGTAATTGTATGGCTGCTTATGTCGCTTATGCACTTTCAGAGGTAGCAGCGATATATCCAATTACACCATCATCAGTAATGGGCGAAGAAATGGATGAAATGAGTGCAAGTGGTAAAAAGAATATTTTTGGTCAACGAGTGAGAGTGATAGAAATGCAATCAGAAGCAGGTGCAGCAGGGGCGGTGCACGGTTCTTTACAGGCTGGTTGTCTTACTTCAACATTTACTGCATCACAAGGACTTTTACTAATGATTCCAAATATGTATAAAATTGCAGGCGAATTATTACCCGGTGTATTTCATGTTTCAGCAAGAACAGTAGCAACGCATGCATTATCAATTTTTGGCGACCATTCTGATGTAATGGCATGCAGACAAACTGGCTGGGGCATGATTGCTTCTGCAAATGTTCAAGAAGTGCAAGATTTAGGATTAATTGCATATTTATCAGCAATAAAATCACGTGTGCCTTTTCTACATTTTTTTGATGGTTTCAGAACATCACACGAAATTTCAAAAATAGAATTAATAGAGTATGATGATATTGCTAAATTAGTTGACTATGATTCAATAAAAGCATTTAAAGAGAGAGCATTAAGACCTGAGAAGCCAAAATTAACAGGTTCAGCACAAAATCCTGATATTTTCTTTCAAGCACGTGAAGCTTGTAATCCATATTATTTGAAGACACCAGCAATTGTTCAGGAAAATATGGATAAATTATTTGATTTAACAGGTCGTCGTTATAATCTATTTGATTATTATGGTGCAAAAGATGCAACGAGAATAATTATTTGCATGGCTTCTGGCTGTGATGTTATAGAAGAGACAATTGATTATTTATTAAAGAAAGGTGAAAAAGTTGGTTTAATTAAAGTTCGTTTGTATAGACCATGGTCAGCAGAACATTTCTTAAAAGTATTACCACAATCAGTTCAAAAAATTGCAGTGCTCGATAGAACAAAAGAACCTGGTGCTTTAGGTGAACCATTATATGAAGATGTTTTATCAACGCTATTAGAAAATGGAATAAAGAATATAAAAGTAATTGGAGGTAGATATGGATTAAGTTCAAAAGATTTTACTTCATCAATGGCTTATGCTGTATTTAAAAATTTAGAAAATACAGAACCAAAAAATCATTTTACAGTGGGAATAATAGATGATATAACAAATACATCATTACCAGAAGAAAAAATATTTACAGAACCAGAAGGCACAATAAGTTGTAAATTTTGGGGTCTTGGTTCAGATGGCACGGTAGGAGCAAATAAAAATTCAATTAAAATAATAGGTGATAATACAAATTTATATGTTCAGGGTTATTTTGCTTATGATTCTAAAAAATCTGGTGGTATCACAATTTCACATTTGCGTTTTGGACCAAAAGAAATTAAATCACATTATTTTGTTACAAATGCAGATTTTATTGCATGCCATAATCCTTCGTATGTTACGAGATTTGATTTACTTGAAGGAATAAAAGAAGGTGGCACATTTTTATTAAATTGTCCATGGTCAGTGAAAGAATTAGAAGAAAAATTACCAGCAAAATTAAAAAAAGAAATAGCAGAAAAAAAATTGAATTTTTATATTATTGATGCTTATAAAATAGCAGAAGAAATAGGGCTTGGCTTAAGAATAAATGCTATTCTACAATCAGCATTTTTTAAATTATCAGGTGTAATAAAAGATTATGAAAAAGCAAAAGAATATATGAAAGAAGCGATTGCAGATACTTATGGAGCAAAAGGAGAAAAAATAGTTAAAATGAATCAATTAGCAGTCGAAAAAGGAAGCGAAGCGCTAATTAAAGTTAATGTACCTGAAAGCTGGAAAAAATTAAAAATTGAAGAAGAAAAAATAGATTATCCAAATGAATTTGTCCGAGATGTTCTTATGCCAATAGCAGCACAAAAAGGTGATACGATACCAGTCTCAAAATTTACTTGTGATGGTACTTTTCCAACAGGCACGACAAAATATGAAAAGCGCGGTATCGCAGTGAAAATGCCATCATGGGTTCCTGAAAATTGTATTCAATGTAATCAATGTGCTTTTGTTTGTCCACATGCTGTCATCAGACCTTATTTAGTTGAAGAAAACGAAGCAAAAGATGCGCCTGCTGATATGCCATTTTTAAAAGCAACAGGCAAAGGTTTTGAAGGCTTAAAATATAAAATACAAATTTCGCCACTTGATTGCACTGGCTGTGGTAGCTGTGCTGATGTTTGTCCAGCACCAAAAGGAAAAGCACTTGTAATGAAACCATTTGATGATATTGTTGAAATTGAAAATAAATTTTATAATTTCATTAAAGATAAACATATTGATAAAGAACTAATGGATAAATTTACACTAAAAGGTAGTCAATTTAAACATTCATTATTCGAATATTCAGGTGCCTGTGCCGGTTGTGGAGAAACTCCATATATTAAAATAGCAACTCAATTATTTGGTGAGAGAATGGTTATTGCTAATGCAACTGGTTGTTCGTCAATTTATGGCGGTTCTGCACCTGTTTGTCCTTATACAACAAATAAAGAAGGTTGTGGTCCAGCATGGTCAAATTCTTTATTTGAAGATAATGCTGAATATGGGCTTGGCATGCAATTAGCAATTACACAAAGAAGATTAAAATTAGCAGAATTAATAAATGTTGCAAAAAATTTTAGTACTATAAAATCTGATTTAAAAGAAGCATTTAATAACTGGCTTGAATATGGAAACAAAGCTGAACCATCAGTAAAATATGGCAAAGAAATAAAAAGTAAATTAATTGAAAATATTAATTTATGTTCAGGTAAAGAAAAAGAGATATTAATAGAAATACTTGAAAATAGCGATTATTTAATTAAAAAATCAGTCTGGATAATAGGTGGCGACGGCTGGGCTTATGATATTGGTTATGGTGGTCTTGACCATGTGATTGCAACTGGTAATGATGTTAATTTATTAGTTCTTGATACAGAAGTATATTCTAATACTGGTGGACAGGCATCAAAAGCATCACAAACTGGACAGGTAGCAAAATTTGCATTTGCAGGTAAAGAACAAAGAAAAAAAGATTTAGGTCTAATGGCAATGAGTTATGGTTATGTTTATGTTGCTTCAGTTGCTATTGGTGCTAATATGAATCAATATATTAAAGCCTTAAAAGAAGCAGAAGAATATGAAGGTCCATCATTAATTATTTGTTATTCACCGTGTATTAATCATGGTATAAATATGACACATTCAATTAAAGAAGAAAAACTTGCTGTTGAGTGTGGCTACTGGCCTTTATATAGATACAATCCAGAATTATTAAAACAAGGTAAAAATCCATTTATCTTTGAATCAAAAGAACCAAATGGTAAATTTCAAGAATTTCTTTTAAATGAAGTTCGCTATAATTCATTAAAGAAAATGTTCCCTGATATTGCTGATCGTTTATTTAAAAAAGCAGAAAAAGATGCCTGGGAGCGTTATTTATACTATAAAAAATTAGCAGAACTTGATTATAGTGATTTTGCTAAATTATTAAATGAAAAATAAATAAATATTTTAAAAATGAAAAACTGCCAGTAATTTATTAAATTACTGGCAGTTAATATCTCTACTATAAAACTTAATTTTTTTAATTTATAAAAAAGAAACTATATTAATTTAAAAATGTTCAAGTATATGTTTTATCTTTTCTAAAAAACTTTCAGCTATTGTTTTTGATCTGATTAATACTGATGTCTCATTATTTAATGTAAATGAACTCGTTGTCCAATTCCCGCTACCTACTATAACTACTTCTTTATCTATTATTATTAATTTCGTGTGATATATTTTTTCTGTTTCATCAATATAAACTTTTATGTCATTCTTATCTAAATACTTATAAAAAATTTCATTTGCTGCGCTTCCTAATTTTTCATCAATAATAAAATCATCTAAAAAAACTTTTACATCAACACCACGCTTTTTTGCTTTTACTAATTCTTGCGCTAATATATATATTGGATTATTTTCATCATATTCAAATCTTACAAGAAACATTAACACTATAATTTCTTCTTTTGCTTTTTTTATTTCTCTTAATAAAGCAGGATAATATTGTGTGTTCATTAAAAATGTAACCTGTTTTGTTTTTACAAATTCACTTTTTTTATTTTGCTTTTTCGGCTGAGGTGCTGAATTAAAACAAAAAATAATTATAAATAAAACAGACCATATCTTAATTATGTTTTTTTTCATAAATTAAAAGTTATCCTGTCTGAATTGTAATAAAACATTTTCAAAATAATCTGAAATAATTTTTACTTCTTTATCAGCTATTAATAAAACAGAAGATTCATCATTTAAAAATAACGAAGAATAAGACCAATTATGATTGCCTAATAATATTATCTTATCATCTATGATAACTAATTTATTATGTGTTTCATAAGATGAAGTATTTATATACGCCCGAATTTTATTCTTTTGCAAATATTCAACAGCCATTCTATTTGTCTTATCCAACTCTTCATTTAATTCATCGACAGAACTCGATAAAACAACAGTCACTTTTACTCCTCTTTTCTTTGCTTTTATTAGTTCATCAAGTATTATTTTTACTTCATCATCTTTTTTATCATTATATTTTATTAAATACATTAATACTTTTATTGTTTTCTCTGCTTTCTTTATTTGTTCTAATAATTCTTTATAATATTCTTCATTATATAATGTTTTTATTTTGTAGGTAATATCTTCTTCAATGATTGGTTTCTGACTGGCAATTTTTGCTTTTGGGAAAAAGATATTATTTTCTTTAAACAAACGAAATAATAATGCTAATATAATTAAAATAACAATTATTACTATAAATGTTCTAACATAATTTTTCTTTTCATACAAACTTTCATTTTCAAATTTATGAATAATATAAACGAAAAAAACAATTATTAAAATTAATAAACCACCAAATAAATAAAAAATTTTTTTTATATTTAATAATCTGTAAATTTTAAATTTTTTTATTTTCCATAAAATAAATTTTAATTTATCTTTTGGTTTTTCTCGCTCCTCTATTATATTTTCTATTTCTTTTTTTATTGATTCTTTTAATCCATTTTGTTTTGATAATTCATTATTTATATATCCAATTATATCAACATTTTTTTCTATCTTTAATTGTTCTATGATTTTTTTTATTCGTTCATTCACTTTATCAAGTATTATCTTTTTTTCTTCTTCATTTAATTGTAAAAAATTTTCAGAAAAAAATTCTTCATCTTGATATAATAATTCAAATGCAATCTGCCGTTTTGAAACTTTGCTCTTTTTCGTGAGTGCAAATAAAAAATTATTTATAAAAAAAATATATACAAGCACACTAAAAATAAATATTCTTTTTAATTCTATTTTATTCACTAATATCATAAACAAAATCTTTTTCTTTTCTTATTTTTTCTAATATATTTTCTAATTGTTTATTATTCTCATTTAACCATAATAAATATTCTTTTTCATCAGTTAATATAACTGGCATTCTATTATGTATATGTGATATTGTCTTTTCTGCTGGTTCAGTTAATATTGAAAAAAATTTTTTTCTTTCTGTCTCATCTGATTTTTCAATATAAATTGCTGCAAATGCAAACAAAACCTTATTTTTTATTCTAATTAAATATTTATCTTTTCTATTTTTTTCTTCATTTTTTTTCCATTCATAAAAACCAGTTGCTGGCACCAAACATCTTTTAAATTCTAAAAAATTTTTATATAAATAATTATTTAATAAACTTTCAATTTTTGTATTTATTAAATTCACTTCTTTTTTTTCAGAAGAAATTTTTATTTTAATTCCCCAAATAAATTTTGATAATTCATTTTCATTATTATTATTTATTATTACAGGTATTTCCATTGATGGTGCTATATTTTTATTTCTTTCTATTTTTAATTCTATTTTCTTTATTTTAAATTCTTTTATTAATTCCTGTATAGAAGAATCAAAAGCAAATCGACCACACATCTTCTCACCTTTTTATTTTTTTATATTTTATAACAACTAATTTTTATGTCAATATTTATAAATTTGCAAATTCAATATTTTTATAAAAATATTCAAGAATTTCTTTATAATTTTTTCCTGATTCTGCCATCTCCTTTGCACTCCATTGTGCCAGACCAACTCCATGTCCAAAGCCACGACCTTCAAAACAAAAATAATCACCATCTTTATAAATATCAATAAATAATGTACTTTTTATTTGTGATTGTGAATCCATTAAAATTCTGAATTTATTACTGTCTAATTCTAATTTACCACCATCATAATAAATTTCTATTGTTTTATATCTTCCTGATGCTGTCCGATTTTTAAATATTATTTTTTCTATCTCATTTACATTATAGCCATTATTATTTAATTTTTCCTTTATTTCATCACTTTTTATTCTTGTCTTCCAATATCGAACAGGTGATGATACACCATATTTATCTATTTTTGAAATTGTATAATTATCAGTTATTCCCCAAACATTTTTCGAAGTTTCTGTATGACCACCTGAATCAGAATGATAATATGCTATTATTGGCTTGCTGTTGCTTACTATAATAATACCTCTTGTTTCTTCAACTAATTTATTTGTTTTTTCAGTTTCACTATTCACTCCACCATACACCTGTGATAAATAATCTGCTTTCAAATGATAAATTGCATCTGGCGCCTTTTGAACATAATAATATGCATAAGTTCGGGCTATTATTGACTGTGCTTTTATTACTTCTGAATGCCAACTCATACCAATTTCCTGTGTTATTACTCCTTTTACATATTCTTCAATATCTATTTCATTTATTATTAAATATTTTTTTTCTTCTCTTCTTATTATTATTTTGCCTTTATAATTTTTTTTATTTATTTTTATTAGACTATTATTTATCCCTTCAAATTCAATATAATAACATTCCTCATCATTAAATAAAATTAATCTATCCTTTATCTTTATTGTATTTTGTTTTTCATTATTTGAATAAACTATCTTTTCTCTTTCTTTTGTTTTATATACTATTTTCATTGTATTATCTGTATTAATATTTATTGTAGAATTTTTTGAAACTTCGAATAACAAAACACGAACTAAAATACTCGTGTTTTGAATTTTTAAATCTTTTTGAAAATCATAAGTATTTACTGGACTAATTTGAATAGTGTCTCTATTTTTTTCGTTCTTTATTATTTTTATTTGTTCTAAAAAAAAATTTTTTTCCCGTTCTTTTATTGTCCGCACATTTGCAAATCTTCGTTCTGCTTCTTCATAATCTTTTTTTATATACTTAATATAACCAAGTAAAAAATTTATTTTCTCTTTAAGAACTGGTGAATCTGAAACAATTATTGCATTATAGCATTCTTCTTCTGCTTTTGTTATTTCATTATTTAATATTAGATTGAGAATTGATTGTGAAATATCCGATAGTAAAATATGATTAAATAAAATTATAAAAAATATACTTATTACAAAATAAAATTTTTTATTTTGTATGAAATGGTATAAATGCTGTAATACTTTTTTCAGGAATAAGAATATAATTTTCATTTATTAAAATTCCTAATTCTGATATTTTTAATATTTTCTCAAATATTATTTGTTCATTTAATTTTAAATCACCATAACCTGGACTAAAACGAAAATCTATTTTTTGACCTATTTTTTTATATCTATTTATTGCTACCTTTTCTATGTATTCAATATTATTTTCTGCTAATTCTGATGCTATTGCATCAAGTATTACACCTTTTTCATTTTCGCCTTTTTGAAAATAACTTTCTATTTCTTTTATTATTTGTTCTCCTATTGTTCCACTTAATAATATTATTGAATCACTATTTTTTATATGTTTTGTTAATGATTTGCTTTCTAATAAATAATCAATTTCCAAAAATAAAATCGTATTATCGTTTTTTTTTTGTATTTTTGTTAAACTAAATCTTCCTCGCGGTTCAATAAAAATCTGTGCTTCATTCATTAATTGCGTAATTAATTTCTTTGTTTTTTCGTCTATTTGTGTTTTATATTTATTATAACCTAATCTTGTTAAAACCTGTTCTACTGATAAGTGTATTTGATAATTTTTTAATGTTTGTATTTTGCCTTCTTCCATTTAATTTATTTCTTAAATAATTTTGAAAAAAAACCAGAAGCTTTTGGTTTGCATTCTTTGCAATAAAATTTACCACTAACTTTTTCTAAACACTCTTCACAATAATCTTTTAAACAAACACAACAAATAGCAAATGATTCACGACCAGGATGATTAACACATTCAGGAAATTCAATTTTTTCTGATATTATTTGTGCTGGTGGTTTCTCTTTTAAAATTTTTTCTTCTTTACTTTCTTCTTTTTTCTCCTCAATTGTAATACTAAAATTTTCTTCAACCTGATTTATTTTATTTTGACTTGATTTTAATATCTCGTTTATTTCAGGGAATTGTGCTGCTAAATACCACCCATCCCCACCTTCATAACATATATATGTATCTTCTTTAATATTTTGTTTTACTAATTCTTCTAATACAAAAGGTCCTTTTACTTCATTATTTTCATAAATGTAATATCGATAAACATTATCCATTTTAATGGAATTTTCTTTTACTCTTCATCTCGTTCGCCTCTGTCTCTATCATCTTCAGGTGCTGATTGGGCTTCATTAAATTTTGCAATTATTTTTTCCTCCATTTCTTTTTTTAATGGTTCACGAATATATACTAATATATCATATTCCCCATCTTCATTTTTTTCTGATGGCGGTGCTACCCATAATCCTTTTTTCTTACTATTTACAATTTTTAAACTCTCAATCCATAATGTATTGTCTAACAAAACTCTTGCAAAACCACCGCCCCATTTTGTCTTCTTAATATCTACTTTTGTTATCTCTATTTCTTTTTCACTTTCCTGAACTGTTTGATTATTTTCAATTGCTGTAACTAAATCTTTTAAAAATGTTTTATTTGAAATATAAATCGTTTTATATTTCCCATTAATTTTTGGAAATTCTATATATTTTTCGCCTTTCTCACTCTCTTTTATTTTAACATTTTTTATTTCAATTAAATCATTAAATGTAATGTTATAACTATCTTCGCCTTTTTCTATTTTTGTTAATTTTAATTTCCCTTCATATTTTTCTTCTACTGGTGCTTTTATCGCTTCTTCAACTTTTTTTTCTTCCTCACTTTTTTTTGAACAATTTATTAAATTAAAAATAAAATAAAAACTTAATAAAATTATTAAGGTTTTCTTCATTATTGTTTTCTCCTTATTTTTTTATCTGACTTCAACTAAATCTTTTATTTGTGAAAATTTAACATCGTCTATTCCAGGCACTTCTTTTATTTCTTCTATTGTTTTAAATTTACCATAGCGTTCTCTATAGCGAACAATTAACATACAATCTAATTTTGATAATTTCCCTAAATTTACTAAATCATCAACTGTTGCAGTATTTATATCTAATTTTTTACCTGTTGAAACTGTTGCAGGTGCAGCAGGTATTGATGGAACTGGTGCTTGAACTGGCGCTGGTGCACTTATAACTGGTGCAGCAGGTGCTGGCGCTTGTGTGGGCTGACTTATAACTGGTTGTGTAATTGCTTGTGGTGCTACCTCTTCTTCGCCTACTGTTATATAATCTTTTATTGTGTCATATTTCTTACCTAATCCTGGAACTCGTTTGATATCCTCTATTGATTTGAATGTGCCATATCTTTCTCTGTATTTTACTATTAATATTGCTTCAACATTATTTATTGTTGGTAATGTTGTTAATTCATTCTCATTCGCTGTATTTATATTTACTTTTTTTATTGCTGCTGGTTTTCTTACTTCTTCTATGCGAGGTGCTGGTTCAACTTTTGGTGGTGCAACAACTTCTGGTGCTGGTGCAGGCTGAACTGGTGCTGGTACTGGAACAGGTGATGGAACTGGTACTGGAGTTGGTGTTGGTGGAGTAACTATTTCTGGTTGAACTGGTTTTACTTCTTCTTTTTTAGGGGCTGGAACAGGTTGTGGTTGGGGTTCTATTTTTGGCTGAACTGGAACTGGTGCAGGAATGGGCGCTGGTGCTGGAACTGGAGCAGGAACTGGTGTAGAGGCTGCTTGGGCTATTACTGGTGCTGCTACACTTCTTTCTGAAATTATTTGCTTTGTTTTTTGCGTCTCATCTTTTAAAATATTTACTTCATTAAATAATTTCTCAACCTTTATATTTAATTCGTCTATATTTTTACTATTTGCTGTTGTTTTTTCTGATAACTGAATTATTAATTTATTCTGATTATTTAAATTCTCAACTAATTCAGAATAATTCTTATTTAATGTTTCTATTTTTGTATTTTGATTATCAAACATTTTTTCTATTTTACCAGCAAACTGATCAAATTTATTCAATATCTCTTTATTTGCTGCTGTTACTTCCTGGACTGCTGGAGGTGATGTGGGTTGCTGCTGAACAACAGGTGGAGTAACTGGTGCTTCTTTTTTTTCTTCTATTTTTTGAGTTAATGATTTTATCGCCTGATTTATTTCATCCAATTTTTTTATCATTTGCTGTTCTGGTGTTTCTTTTACTTCTTCTGGTTTTACTATTGTTATTACTCTTTCTTCTGGCAATGTTATTTTTTGTTTTGGTAAAAATTCTAAATATTGTTTTGCCTTATCCATTTTACCATGTGAATAATAAAATAGTCCTAATGCTTTATATGCTTCCATATAATTTGGTTCTTCTTTTATTGCACGCAATAAATAAAGTTCTTTTAAAATTGGGTCATCTGTATTATTCGCTGCTTCAAACCAAAATTTTGCTAACTCCGTAGCAAAAAGATAAAAAACAAATAAACAAATAATTAAAGTAAAAATAATCTTTTTCACACCTTTTCCTCCTTTTATTTTCAAATTTTATTTCATCAAAAAATTTTAATATTTTAATTAAACAAATGTCAATAAAAAAAGTTTTAAATTTTTTTTAGTGTTTCATTAAAAAAGATTTATTATTTTTTTTGAATTTTTTATTAAGCACTTTTTTATTGAAATTTTTTTACAAATTCTTTATAATATAAAATATGAAAGTTAAATTACCTTATGGAATAAGTAATTTTGCTGATATAGTAGAACAAAATTATTTATATATTGATAGGACAAAATATATAGAAATATTAGAAACTGAAATAGCAGATAAATATATATTATTTATAAGACCGAGGCGATTTGGGAAATCATTATTTGTATCAGTATTAGATTATTATTACAACATAAAATACAAAGATAAATTTGAAAAATTATTTAGCAAATATTATATAGGCAAAAATCCAACGCCATTAAGAAATTCATATTTAATTTTAAATTTTGATTTTTCAGGAATAAACACAGAAACAAAAGAATCAACATATAATGGATTTTTAGATAAAGTTAGAATTTATTCAAATCAATTTTTATTTAGTTATCAAGATATTTTAAAAATCACAAAAGACGAAATAAATGAAATATTAAAACAAAATACACCAGAAGCAATTATACAAAGTATATTTAATATAGTTGATTTAAAAACCGAGAAAAAAATCTATATCTTAATCGATGAATATGATCATTTTGCAAATGAGTTAATATCATTTAATTTAACAGATTTTTATAAGATAGTGACACAGAATGGCTTTGTTCGAAAATTTTATGAAACAATAAAAATAGGAACAAAATCAGTAATTGACAGAATATTTATAACAGGTGTAACACCAATAACATTAGATTCATTAACAAGTGGTTTTAATATTAAGAAAAATTTATCAACAGATATAAGATTAAATTCAATGTTAGGTTTTAAACACGATGAAGTATATAATCTAATAAAAGATGTAATATCAGAATGCCCTAAATTAAATGCTGATGAAATATTTAATGAAATGATTGATAATTATGATGGTTATTTATTTCATAAAAATGCAAAAGATAGAATATTTAATTCTGATATGGTATTATATTATTTAAGCGAAATAATAAA
>Ga0209409_1000054_pt1 | contig 115559 bp, 104 predicted proteins | sample AD_JPNMR1_MetaG_FD_184424 | JGI IMG/M metagenome (GOLD analysis project Ga0209409, IMG submission 184424) | Active sludge microbial communities of municipal wastewater-treating anaerobic digesters from Japan - AD_JPNMR1_MetaG (SPAdes) (version 2) | ecosystem: Engineered > Bioreactor >... | reverse complement strand
GACGCCAGAGAGTTCTACACTGAGTTTGGCAGTAAGATATTTGCTCCACCTGAGGAGTATTTTGAAGAGTCTTTCAAGACTACGATTTACAGCCGAAATGTTGATGGCGGTGTAGAAGCGAGTGTACATCCTTTCAAAGCTGATGCAAGGATAGGAAATGCTATATTGGCACTGGGAGGTCGTGAACCGCTTCCTGAAAGCACGATGACGAAGGGTGTTTATAATGAAACCATCCTGAAATACGGACGCATTTAACTAAAACCCAGCAAGAATTCTCCCACTTCTAAGCGAAGCGAAAGTGGGAGATGAATTGCGCAATATTGACAAAATCAAACAAATCAGTCGTAAAATTGTGAAAGGCTAATTATATGAGAGAATTAGATAGCAATAATCATTCAGTATTCTTACTGTATTATCATCTTGTATTAGTTATAAAATATCGTAGAAAAGTAATTAGTGACAAAATATCAGACAGATTACTGAAGCTGGCAATTTAGCTTTAGTACATTTGGGGGATGGAATAGCCCTTTGAGCGTGGGGTATCTGGTAACGGTAGTTACCTTGACCACGAAGCTGCCACTTCTATAAGTGGCGGTAGTTCACTATACTCCATTTTAGGACCAAGAGGTTAATCCTCTTGGTCTTTTTTTCGTGCCTGTTGCAAAGCAACTTAAACTTTATTGAGGATGTTAAGCTAATGTCAAGACGTGATAAAACAAATTACTATTTGGACATAGCGGAGGCGGCTTTATCCAGAGGCACTTGCTTGCGTAGGAACTATGGTGCAATCATTGTCAACCATGACGAAGTAGTGTCTACTGGCTATGTAGGAGCACCCCGTGGAAGAAAGAATTGCTGTGACCTTGGAGAGTGTGTCCGTGAGAAGTTGAATGTACCGAGAGGCACAAGATATGAGCTTTGCCGTAGCGTACACGCTGAGGCCAATGCGATTATTGCGGCTTCCAGAAAGGAAACCCTTGGGGCTACGCTTTATCTGGTAGGCAAGGAAGCTAAGTCAGGCGAGTATGTCAGCGGAGCGGAGCCTTGCTCAATGTGTAAGCGTATGATTATCAACGCAGGTATCGAGAAAGTTGTCGTAAGGGATACACACGACGAGTACCGAGTTTTATTGGTACAGGACTGGGTTGATAATGACGATTCTCTTGAAGGAAAGGAAGGGTATTAACCTATGAGGCAGTTCACGGTACACGATGATTTCAACCTCTACAAGAAGCACACCTTCACTTTCGAGCGGGGTGTGACTTGTCTTGTGGGCAAGAACGGCAGTGGCAAGAGTACCTTGCTACGCAGTATTAAACGCCAGTTAGAGAAGGATGAAATCCCGTATTATCACTACGACAATTACAACGAGGGCGGGGTGAGTGCCAAGAGCAAGTATGGCTTCCACAACAAGTTCGACCTGTTGGCTACGGCGATGTTTTCGTCCGAGGGTCAGCAGATAATGCTAAACTACGGTGAAACCCTGCAACGTATCGGAGGTTTTATCCGTAAGAACCTAAGAGAAGGCAAGAAAGAGATGTATATACTGCTGGACGCACTGGATAGTGGCTTAGATATTAGCAACATCCGTGAAATAAGGCACGTATTCAATCTAATGCTGGAAGAAGGCCGTGACGCAGACATCTACATCATCGTAGCTGCGAACACATTTGAGATGGTGAAGGATTTACCTTGCGTAGCTGTGAGTACGAGTACGCACTATGTATTCAAGGAATACGGTGAGTTTGCCGATTTTATATGCGGGCGTACCTCCAAGAAGCGAAAGGGGGATACGCATGGCAAAGATAGAGCAAGATAAATACTACACGCCAAGGGAACTTGCGAAGTATTGTTATGACACAGCTCTGCGGGTCATAGGCAAGGAGAACATAACTGAAATCATAGAGCCAAGTGCAGGTGATGGGGCATTTTTGGACTGTGACCCTACGATAGTCGGTTACGACATTGCCCCGGAGCGGAAGGATGTTATTTAAGCCGATTTCTTGAAGTTGTCCTTCTCCTATCGGGAAGGACGGCTATTTATCGGCAACCCACCTTTCGGTTCACGCATGAATTTGGCGATTAAGTTCTTCAAGCATTGTGTACCAGTAGCTGATTACATAGCTTTTATCCTACCTATAAGTCAGTTGAACAATACTAATCAGCTTTATGAATTTGACTTGATACATAGTGAAGATTTGGGCGAGCGGGAATACAGCGGTGTCCAGCTACACTGTGTCTTTAACATTTACAGAAGACCTGCGGGCGGGGTACTCAATCCGAAGCCTATACACAAGATGAAGGGCATAGACATCTGTCGTAATGACAGTAGGAAGTATCCGACGTTTTCTTATGACATCAGGATGTGTGCTTGGGGCGACGCTACGGCAGGCAAGGTACTAAGCGAAGACGAGCAGTATTCAGCAGAATATAAGATTGCAGTATCAGACGACTTACCGAACAAGGCTGAAATCGTCAGTTTTATTCGTAATTTTGACTGGAATGGGTATGTTCGGGGAGTTGCCATGAAGAAAATCCAGCAGCACCATATAATATCGGTGTTAAAGAAGCATTTTGAGGAGGTGTAGATATGCGTTACAGTATCGGCGGTGTCAATTATGAGTTAGTCAGCAGGGCAGGTCTTATAGTCATTACAGGAAAACCTGAAACTGTGGACTTCTGCAGTGAAGCCTCCGACTTAATTAAATCCCACAATGAGTCTATGGGAACATTGTGGTCGTGTGAAACGCTGGCTGAGTTTGAACAGCGTGCGAGAGTACCTGCCTTTTTAGGCAGATGGTGGTATACGGGAAGTGCAGATAATATTTCAGTTGCGGATAAGCGTGCATTGGAAAGGCTTATCAAGAAACCTGTGGAATATGGCACTGCGGTTCTTATAGGAACTGATTATACAAAGTACAGAAATGTTACCCGTGGACTTCGTAAGGCGGGTCAGGCTCACGAAATATCGGCAAGCTTCCCAAGCGAGCGGTTTTTAATCAGGTATGTTCAGAGAAAAGTAACTTCCAAGGGGTATAAGATTGCTCACGATAATGCAAAGCGTTTTGTTCGCCGTCTGGGAGCTTTTTATCCGAAATATGATTACTATATCGACTTGATGGTTTCTGAGCTGTCTGAGGACGATTGGGAGCTTTCCAGAGGCATTATAGATAAGACCCTAAGGGGTGTTACTGGGGCAACTTTTGATAGCTTTATGAAGTACCTCACAAAGCCGTTATCCAGTGGGGAAATGAAAAGAACGACAGAGCTATATAAGAATTACTGGATAGTGCGAGAAGAAGGACCTGCGAAGGTGCTTAGGAAGGTACACCAGAAGGCTTTGCAATATCTTGAAATACGCCGTCTTATCAATGAAGGATATTTACCTGTTGGTATAGAATATTCCGTAGCGGCTTTTGCGAAGCTTATAGGCAATCCAGAGGAAAAGGACGACAATTTAGATGAGGAAACCTCCGAGGGTGGTAAGAAGAAAAAGAAGGACAGTTCAGGGGTGTTCACGTATAAGGACATTCTGAATTGGAGTGACTATAAGCTCAATCAGGAGGTAGCGATGGCGGCTACGCTTCCACTTTCCGACTGGCTGGCAATAGCTCTTATGTCTGATGTTCCTTACGCTACGGATGAAGAAGCCGAAATGGTATTATTTGACATTATGACACGTTCACGCCGAACACTTGAATGGTCGGCGTTGCAAAGGGAGGGGAGCTTTTGAAGATATACAGGTTCAATGAAAAGACAAAAATAAAAGAAACCTCAAAGCGTCCAGTGGTGGTAGTACTTTCGCCTGACGTATCTGACGAGAAGGCAGAGAGTATTGCCAAGAATTTTCCGAACGCATTGAAGATTTCAGAGTGTTTTATCGGTCAACCTCCGAGGGAGGGATATTTCAATGTAATGAGGGTCAAAGCAAAAGACCTTGAAACTCTTGATTTCGACAAAATTGCATATAAGGCGTTGCTTGTGGAAGAAACTCCGACAATGTTCTACGCAGAGCTGTTGGCATATCGTGAAAAAATTGCCGAAAAGACAGGGTTATCCAAGGATAGAATTCGGTTCTGTTGCAACCTTTTATCTGAAAAGGGCTGTGATAATTTTTCCTGCTATGCTGCTAATGCACTCAGGGATTATGCTGCCGAAGCAGGTATAACAAGCATCGCACCGACGATTAAACAAGAAGTGTTGCAAGGTAATTCACTTTGTTTATGTGCTAAGACTAGAAAATAGTTATTATTTTCTGGTCTTTTGCATATTATACAATAAACCCTTTCCAAGATTAGGCTAAATAACGATTTCTGAAGAATATTTCGGATTTTTGAAAATAACTGTTGCTCTTTGTTCAAGAGGTTGGTATAATAGCATAAAAGTAAAAGTTACGTAAACAGAGTTTGTCCATAGATTGAACATGGAGGGGCAACCGTGTTTTCTCTTGGTAAGGTTCATTTTTGTTAAAAATTTAATATTTTAAGGGGGACGAGGTCATGTTACATTACAAGACACAGGCTATTAAGCGTTTAGAAGCCTTTTTTGAGGCAAATTACCAAAAAATGTACGGCATTGCCGTAAAAGAAGTCGGAGAGGACAGAGCGTGGGATGCTGTCAACGACACGTACATAAGTTTGATAGAGAAAGAAGAACGAGGCAGAGGTCATTATGACGAGAGTTACGGTTCACGCTATGACTCTTATGTATACGGGGCACTTTACGGCACACTTAAAGGTATGCGTAAAGCACCCGTTGAGATAACTGAGACCGCACTCAAAGGTATGAACGAAGACGGTGAGGACGCTCCCAGCTATCTTGAAACAGTAGGCACTTACGACAATATTGACGCTGTTATCCAATCTATGGTTAGCTGTATGGATGTATGTTCTGATTTGATAACAGTATGTGGGCAAAGCAATACTGACGTAGTTGCCTTAGTCAGGGCTATTAAGCAACCTGAGGGACTTAGTTCAAGCTTCATTTCTAAATTTTTCGCTTCCCTAAGGAAGGCTGCTAAATCTGATATTAGTATTATAACCACTATTGAAGACTTTATACATCTATACGGAGAAAAACCTGCAGAAGTTAATAGTTGCTTAGTGCAGCTTGGAGTTTGTATCTAATTTGACTTGAATTAGAGCGGACTTCGGGTTGCGAAGCGCCGCTCTCAGTATGTTACGCAAATAAACTGAAAGGAGCTGGTGCTTTATGCAATTATCTGTAACACGTCAAACATACAATGGCAGAGAAGCGGCTGAGTTGGCGGGGTTAAAAAAGCCGTATTTCTTGACCTTTATCCGCAACCGGCTGAAATTGAAGCGCATCAATGACGCCTTCGTAAGAGAGTACGCAGAAGATGTTTTCCATGAAGGCATAGCAATATTACTTACGTCACATTACGATTGTGCTAATGCTGACGAGGCTATCGTAGAAGCGATGACCCGTGCAGTACAGAATGTTGTGAGGGAGTTCAGTAAACACAAGGAAATTCCAGAAACATTTACTTACAAGGACGGCAAGGACGGCGACAGAGAGCTATCCCGTTTCGACCTTAACAGTAGCAGTGAGAGTGCGGAGGAGCTCATGTTGGAGCAGGAAGATTGCTGTACGCTCGACGAAGCAGTTGAACGATTGGAAGCAATCAGATATTCGTATGGATTTGACCTTACGCTGAGCGTTTTATTGAACGCAGGCGTAATTAAGAATATGTGGGATAGTGCTGCGGTGAACGGCTTACTGATGGCTTTTGAATCAGTACTTCCAGCAAAGAAATATTTTGGTGATTTGTGCATTGCTCGTGTAGTGGCGGCGGCTGTGGAAGCTGAGCCAAGCGAGCTTATAGAAACAATGCGTCGCAACCTCTCCCGCTGCGACTTAATGCTAGAAGCATTGGGGTATCAAGGCGTATGAGGACGAATTTTACGGATTTACAAATTAAAGCTGCGGGCGAGCTACCGTTCGCACAACGAGAGGGAGAGTATGAGGTAGCCGAACGAGCTTTACAAAGATTTGGAACATCACTTGGGATTGATAAAAATTACGCACTTGCAGAGCTTCAAAGTTTGAAGGATACGCTGATGAAGGGAAATCTTAGTTGGGAATTTTATCGGGGCAGATGCTTGGGCGTAAATAAGAATAGAGTACACACCGCACTTGTGCCTTACGCATTACAAGAAAAGTTGGGTCGTGTGTACAGGGTACAACTACCAGATATATTTGACTTTATGGCAATCGTACACACATGGAGATACCACGGGGTAACCGTGGCGGGGTTAGATAAGGAGCTGGAAGACTACGGCTTACACGACGAAGTTCCTTACGAAGTATTCAGGGAAGCAGTCGACACTATGTGGCGTCCTGAACCAGACAAAGAGAGGATAATCTTCCAAGATAACAATGGAAGTGCTGTGAGTATCTACGGCACAGAGACTATCTTCGGAGGCGGGGTACACGACGCAATCCTTGAATCTATAGACTTATCATCCTACGAAACGATGTGCTTGCACGTAGTTTCCTGCATGATGGAGTTGCCAAAGAGTGTAGTTTTATTGGGGGTATCCAAGGACGAGTGTTTTATCCTTGATAAGACAGGACGCAATGAATCAGATATAATGTCGATATTCTCAGACTTAGTATTCCCACGCTGGTACTTTTCACGCTATATCAAATTTACAGGGGAAGTTACGAGGGTGGAGGCAGGTCTGGAAATATACCTGAATAAAGGTGCCTGATAGAAAACACCCTAAAAGAGTTTAGGGTGTTTATTTACGCCCATTGGATGAGGTTTTATCGGTGGCAGGACCTTACGACATGAAAAACACAGAAGGCGACATTGAGTGGAGCGTGGAGAATGTTTCAGGCAAGACTTTGAAATCAAGGCCTTCAACAATAATACAGACAAGATAGCCACACGGAGCTATGCGCTTGCGTATGAACCAGCGTTCGGCTTGGACGTTTACGATAAAGCACAGATTGAGAAGTTGCTGGACGATGTCATACAGGAAGTAAATTCGCAGTAAGGGAGTGAAGTAGAGTGTATCTAATAGGTTCTTACATCATACAGAAAGAGCCAGTGAAAGCTGCGAAGGTTTTGTTCTACGGCAATAAGGCAGACCGTGAGGTCATCCTGCTGGATGAACAAGGCAACCTTTTATCGGCTTACAAGCAAGTAGGCGACAAGAAGTACATGGCGAAATCGGACATAGCTTCTAAGCTTACGGCGAGGGTGAACAAAGCACTTACGAAAATAAGGAAGACGGGTGGAGAGCCGACGAGTTTCAACGACATCCCGGCATTGGAGTTTCACTCAGAAACAAGGAATTCAACAGTAACAATCGTCACAGATAGACGCACAGTATTCAAATTGGACATTGACATGGATGTTCGTTTAACCATTGCGATGACGCCAGACGGCACGGAGAAGCGTTTTGTATCGCCTCCTAACATTCCGTATGTAGAGTTGTCGCAGACGATTACGGACGAAAGAGGTCAGGATATTACAGTTCGTACCGTAGACGAAATCAAGCTTACGAAGAACGATGTTTCTTGGCTTGAGAGGGTTCAGGGTATAGTAGTACAGGATGATGAGAGAGCCGAAAGGTACTTCCAGAAGTTAGAGGAGTACGGCGGGGCAATCGCATACGATACAGAGACCACAGGTCTTAAAATCAACTGTTTCGGTAAGATTAACTCCCGTTACGCTAAGATGTTGGAAGAATACAACAACACTCATGCTGAGAAGATTTATCCAGACCGTCTTTGCGGAATTATCTTCGCAACCAAGACAGATACGGCGGTATACTTCCCATGTTTCAGCCGTAAGTTCAAGACGCTTTATCAGGAAGATACACCGTTGCGTAGGCAGATTATTGACCGTATTCGCTCTGATTACACCATCGGTAGATACCGTGACCGTAAAGGGGATATGGCCGATTACATTCGTAATGGCGGGGAAATGACACCAGACATTATCCTGATGGAGCGTATCCGATATATTCTTGAAACCAAGTACATCGTAGCACATAATGCTTCCTTCGAGTACAAGGTAGGATTTATGTACGACATCATTACGAATGTACGTGATGATACGATGTTACTTCACCAGATACTTCACAGATACGGACCAGACCCAAGACACAGACAATCCAACTTGAAGGCATTGTCTAAACTTGAACTTGGTATCGACCAGTGGGGATTAGAGGACTTCTTCCCATCATACAAGGAAGATGACGACGCAAGACTTCGTACACAAAGTCAGGTAGGTAAGAAGAAACGTAAGAAGAAATCAAACATAGACTTCTCTTACATGGATTTGGACGGAGCGAGAATATATGCCCCTGCCGACGGTTACTGTACAATGGGCTTGTGGAAGAAGTACAAGAAAGAGCTTAAAGAGCAATATCCACAGATGGAGCGTATCTACCTTGTTGAAGTTGCAGCTTGCCGAGGCGTAGCGTACTGCGAGTTCTTTGGACACAGACTTGACGAGAATAAGATTGAGGAGGTTAAGCAGGACTACATTGAGCAGACAGCTTTATTGGAATCCAAGATTAGAGCCGAAGCTAAGCTTTGTCAGGTAGGCGAAGACGAGTTACGTCGTAAGCTGGAATTAGCGAGAATGAGTGACGAGGACGCAGAGAAGCTTTCAGACGAAGAAAAGAAACTGCGTAAGGAAGCACAGGCAATCGGAGCACCACAGCTGGCTAAGGAACTTAAAGAGCTTATGTCAATGGACGTATTCAACCTTGATTCACCTAAGCAGTTAGCGAAGTTGTTCTACGAAACAATAGGTATACCAGAAACCTCAAGGGGTCGTTCCGTAGACAAGGACGCAATCAAAGCTTTATTGGAGCATAAGCATCCAGACGGCACACTAAAGTATCCTATCGTCAAGTACTATCAGGAGTACAAAGCTGCGAATACGTTGCTTACGAAGTTCTTTGATAACTTATCTGACTATATGTGGCCCGGCGGTTACATTTTCAGTTCCTACGGACAGATTGCTGCGGCGACAGGGCGTATGTCCTGTATTGCTGAGGGTGAGCTGGTTACGCTTACGACAGGCAAGAAACCTATCCAAGATGTGCAGGTGGGCGATATAGCTTACTGTTACGATGAGGATAGAAACCTTTACGAGCGTAAGGTACTTGCCGTACTCGACCAAGGGGAGCGGGAGTGTGTAGAAATCAAGTGGGCTGGTGGGGGTTATCGCAAGGTAATCTACGAAGAAAGACCAGACGGCACTAAGAAATACAAAGGCACTGAGGAAGTTACAGGCACACTCATTTGTACAGCCGACCACCTTATCAGATTAACAGACTCGAAATGGGAAGAACCTGCACGTTGGGTGAAGGCGGGTGATTTGGTTGAGGGCGACCTTATACTACGCTTAACCGTAGGCAAGGAATATAAGCTCACTGACAGTGTGAGAGTTTTATCCGTAACACCAGTTGGAAAGCGTCACGTGTACGACTTAACTATTGACGAACATTCCAACTTCGTGGCCTCTGACATAAATGTCCACAACTGTAAGCAACCGAACGCACAGCAGTATCCTAAGGCGATTACGAAGATTGTTATACCTCGTGACAACTGTGTAATGATGGACGCAGACTTCTCACAGATTGAGTACCGTGTGCTTGTTGCGTTAGCACAAGAACCCGGATTGCTTGCGAAGTTCCATGACCCTGACATCGACTATCATACAATGATGGCGAGTTTGATGTTCGGTGTTGATTACGCAGCGGTTACCCCAAGCATGAGAAGCGACGCTAAGAGGTTCAACTTCGGTATTCCTTACGGTATGGGTATTGGTTCAATCGCTATGGGTCTTTTCGGTGAGAACACACCTAAGACCAGAGAAATGGCGAAGGCTAAGCGTAAGCTGTACTTCAAGGAACAGCCAAGAGTAGAGCAGTTCTTTGAAAGGGTTAAAGAGGCGGCAGTAGTGTACGGGTATACAGAAACAGCATTTAAGCGTAGAAGATATTATACATTCACAAGTTCTGACCCAGCAAAAGCCAACGCAGCAAAGGCTGCTGCAATGCGTCAGGCAGGAAACGCCGTTATTCAAGGGTGTTTACGAGGAGACTCTAGGATACTGACTAAGGAATATGGTTATATAGCTATAGGAGCGTTAGCTGACTTACCTGTAACAGTGTGGGACGGAACTAAGTTCGTATCTGCGTGGGTACGCCCAAGTGGACTTAAGAAAGAATACGAAGTTAAGTTGACAGACGGCAACACAATTTACTGTAGTGCTAACCACGGGTTCTTGACTTCTGGGACTAAAGGGAAGTTTGACTGGCGAGCTGCTAAGGTTTTATCTGGACAAAAGTATTTTGCTATGACAAAAGAAGCAGACGACTGGTGTTCAAACGACCTAATGTTGCCGAAGGTTGCCGATAGTAAAGCACACAACTCCCGTAACCACTCTATGGCTGATATTAAAGACGATTATGAAAGAGGACTATTAGCAGGACACTTAGCAGGCGATGGAAGTGTGTCAGGGGACACGATACAGTGCTTAGTCGCTGAACATGAGAAAGAATACGTGCTTCCAGTGCTTGAGTCTATCCTAGGGCAGTTCGGACCATATTCAGTCAGAGTAAAAAAGTCAGGTTTAGGCACACAGATGATGTATTATATAAGTCTAAAGAGTAAGCGTCTTGCAACAGAGTTAAAAGAGGCTGACATAAAGAACCGTATACCATTATTTGTATGGAATAGTAAGGAAACCCTAAGGGGCTACCTAAAAGCTAGATTTGATTCTGACGGGACAGTTAATGAAGATAATGTTATCCTGACACTAGGTAGAGGGCATGAAAGAGAGCCGTTGGCTAAGGATATACAACAAGCACTGTATTTATTCGGCATACACAGTAGATTGCATTATTGTGCTGACAGGATAAATGTCACTATACGAAAGAAACACGTAGCACTTTACAGAGACCGTATAGGGTTTATAAACCCAGTAAAGCAAAGTAAACTTAAAGACTTCGAGGTAATTGAAGAATTTAAGACATTCGGGCAAGACGTAGTAAGGTTAGACTCTGTTAGAGAAACAGGCGAAGAAGTTGAAATGTTTGACGTAGTAGATAGTGAGTCATCACAGTTCATGGCTAACGGTTTAGTAACTCATAATACTGCTGCTGACATCTTCAAGATTGCATTGGCACGTTCAATGAAGTTCATTATAGACAATGATTTATTCGGTAAGGTATTCCTCACTAACATGGTACACGACGAGCTTCTGTGGGAAATCGACGTATCACAGGTAAATCCTTTGGTTGTAACTGTAAACATCGGTAAGATGATGAGCTTCCCGCTTGACGGGTATCCACCACTCTTTATCGGTGCGGGTGTAAGTGATTGTTGGGCTAAGGCAAAGAGCAAAGACTGCGAAATCCATCCACACCTATTACAGCTTATGACTGAGGAAGTTGAGGAGAAGAAGTACGACCTTCATACACCTACAATGTCACCTAAGGAATGGGTAGCGTACTTCGACAATAGGGTAATGGAGTTCCGTAAGGAGAAGATATTGCAATACTTAACTGACCCTGCGAACTTCGGACAGAACGTCCACCCTGAGATTGGAAATCTTATAAGACTGCTTTATCAGAAGCACATTGACGAGTCTGACATCAATCCGAAAGACCCCGGAGCAGACGCAGAGCGTACATTACGCTGTATCGAGTATCTGGCTAAGGAACTTGGCTTGGAGCTTGACCGTAACAACTATATGGCTACGGGTGTGCAGGTTGCGGCCGATGACGTAGACGACCACGAGTACGAAGATGACGATGTTGAAGGCGTTGACGACGGCTTCAACACATCAGACTCTGACTTTGAGCTTGTGGACGAAGACAAAGTATCTGGCGTGCGTCTGGTAGACCTTATCAGAGAATTTGAGTACGTAGTAGCTCCTTCCTTGGGCGTATGCGGTATTGATGATTCAATCCTTACGCAGAAACAGCGTGAAGATGTTTACGGCTTCTTGTTGGAGCATAAGCAGTGCGGACCTGATGACGAAGGTGCATTGGAGTTAGTTCTCCACATTGGCGGTGGCGTACTGCGTCACACAGGAGTGTATGTGCATAACATCGGCACAGGAGCAGAGCTTGAAGACTTGATGGTAAGATAGACAGTTTTATTTGCAAAAGATAGTCGTGAGCCTAATCGCTCACGACTATTACATAATGGTCGTGGGCCTGTGTTAGCGGAAGCTTATATAAGCACAGCTCATAAATCATAGAGAGAGAGAGGATAGGTGATATATTATATGGCGAGAAGCGGAGGAGGAGGTGCAAGCCGTAGTTCAAGCCGTAGCTCAGGTAGAAGCTTCAGCTCAGGAAGAAGTTCAAGTAGGAGCTTTTCATCTTCGAGTTCGAGGAGCGGGAGTTCAAGCAGTTCCCGTAGCAGTTCAAGTAGTTTTAGTTCCCGTAGCGGAAGCAGTATAAGCAGAAGCAGTGGGGGCGGTTTCGGAGGAGGTTTTGGTAGTATTGGAGGCGGTAGCCGTCCAAGCAGACCAACCGTAAACAATGTATTTATTAACAATCCGAGAGCTGGCTTTGATAGGACACCTTCTTTTGGCGGACCAGCTTCTTACGGAGGCGGGTACTCAGGTGGGGGGTATGGAATCAGTAAAAAGAAATCGGGTTCAGGTGTAGGCAAGACCGTCCTGACCTTGGTTATAATTTTCGGGATTATATTCCTGATGTTGGCATTGTTCAGTTCAACGGCTAACCGAGACATTCCTGACAGTACGATTGAGCGTAAGCCGTTACCTGTTGGAGCTGCACAAGGCGATGTTATAGTTTACCGTGATGACACTGGTGATGGCGATTGGTTTGATAACCGTTCTGTATTGATGGCGGGGGCAACCGAAGCCTATAATCTAACTGGTGTGAAATTTGGTATCCTTGCAACAAGGGATATTAACGGTAATATCAGTCCGTCAGAGAGTGAATTGGCGGCTTACGCAGATGAGCTTTATCAGGAGTGGTTTCCTGATGACGAAGCACATCTTCTGATGGTGGTAGTAGACCAGCCACACAGAGACGGATACCACGTATACTATAAGACGGGTATTTCAACGCTTTCAGTGTTTGACGACCAAGCTATTGACGTACTGGACAGTTACTTGTATAAGTACTGGGTATCTACGATGACAACCAGTGAAATGTTCAGCAAGGTTTTATCCGACACAGCGAAGCACATCATGCAGGTTACGAAATCCCCTGTTGAGACTTTAGCACCTTGGATTATCGTAGGGTTCGTAATTTGCTTAATCATAGGCATTATGCCAGCGATTTTACGTATGAAGGCAAGGAAGAAAGAAGCCGAAGCAGAAAGAATGAGAGCGGAGGCAGAGCTGCTTGGTACTCCGATTGCTGGGCTTGACACAGAACCGATGTCAGCGTCAGAGCTTGCAGATAAGTACTTAGCTGAGCAGGGAATTCCGATTACGCCTCAATATAAAGCACCTGAAAATCCTCTGGATGACCCTTACAGTCCTAAACCGGCGGGCTACGCAGCAAAGCAGGCAGAAATGGGCTATCCTAAGTCACAGTCTGTAAGACCTGCGGTATCACCTGAGGAAGCTGATTTATCCGACGATAATGAGTTGGTATTCGGCACATTTGAATCATTTGCAACGGCTATGAGAGGCTTTGGTAGCGACGATAGCGACGAGGAACTCATGGCACGTTATGAGCAGTACAAGAAAGAGAACAACATTGAAGACTAATATTGAGAGGTGAGGTATATGGGTAAGAATAGGTTTTTAATCCTGTTGCTCGTATGCACCCTCATCGTAACCACTATGGCGGGTTGCAGCAGAGGTACTCAGACCGTAAACGACCCGCCTTCTGGTTGGGATATAGGGCAAGTACAAGAGCCAGCTGTAACGCCCTCAGTAGGCGAACAACCTACGGAAGAACCTTCTGAATTACCGTCTGAACAGCCGTCAGAGCAACCTACGGAAGAACCTGCAGAAGAACCCGTGGAAGAACCTGCGGGCGAGCAGTTTGAGCAGGATGACGCTCCTTACGCAAAGGTTGATATGACACTGGGAAGACCGATGTCGTCTTTATACACTTATAAGCTTGTACCGAACAAGAATAAAGCTCGTGAAATCAAGACTTCAACAAAGTACGCTGGCTTCTTTACAGCACATTTGGATAACGGCAAGACGATTTTATTGGGTCCAGATATGGAGGAAGTCGTATATCCACAGAGTGAGGAGTATAAGATTTTAGAGCCGTTTACTTACGAAGGCAAAATCTACTTTAGGGTAGAGGACTTGAAGACTGACTGGCAACCGATACCTGAGGAGTATTGTAACTTTTGGTGGAAACCGCTGGGCGGGTACGCTGTCGTAGATGAAAAAGGCGAGTATGTAATCCCGTTCGGCAAGTATCAGTATATCGACCAGTTTGTAGAAGGTAAGTCGAGGGTGTTCAGTGTCGAGGATGACAACTATTACATCATTGACGTAAAGGGAGAGGTCTTAAAGACTTATCCAAGAGCTGAAAAGGAAGCACCCTACAAGTTATTCCCAGACGGTTATATTTACACCAGAAGCGACAAAGATGGCAAGCATAGTCATGCACTGGTGACTTGGGATGGGGAATTCATCATCCCGTACTACACTTACAAGGATGACATCTTCCCGAAATATCTTGGGGGTGGTACATTCCTTGTGAATAACGATATACTTGCTGACGGAAAACCGTCAGGACTTGTGCTTTATTCGGTTGGAAAAGAGCCGAGAACACTTCCAAAGGACAGCTACGACGTATTTTCCATAGAGAACGATAAATATGTCACTGGAATGATTACGAACGATTTGGCGGGTCCTCTGGCGAAGTGGGATTATGTCGTAACCGACTATTCAGGCAAGGTTCTTATTGAGCGAGGCAAGTACGATTTCAGTTTAGGCGGCTGGGGAGAAGGTTACGCCGTAGCCAAGAGAAACAACAAGTGGGTTTTATTGGACAATAGCTGTAGAGAAGTGAAGCTTCCAGAACACATGGAGCTTATTGGCCGATATGCTAAGGATGCTGCACTTTTCGTCGTAAAGGTAACCAAGGACTTTGAAATGTGGAGGTATGTGAATGTTCCTGCACGCTACGACAACCCTATAGGTATCGTAGATAAGGACTTTAATTGGGTAATACCTCCGGGGGTTATAGATTATGTACGTAACATACCGATTGAATCGGTAAAGAATTTTAGTGAGTACAAACAAGGGGACTCTGAGAAGAATTCCCTGCTGTACATTTATCCGAAGGCCACAAAGAAAGCAGAGTGAGTTCAGTAGTGGAAGGGAGGCAATGGCGATGTTAAAAAGATATTTCAAGTCCTTGGACAGAGAGGGATGGACGCACTTAGCATTAGGGGTACTTGTATTTCTTATTACCTGCCTCCTGACAGGTTATATCTTCAGAGATTTCAGCAAGCTTTTATCCGTAATCTTTGCGTATCTCGGTTTAGAAACGGCGGCCGGTTTGGTTGGAAAGGCAACTATCGGTTCTATTTATAGACACAAGGACGGGAAGAACAAGGACATATACCTTGCGAAGAAAGAGTATTTAGACAGGAGATTTCAAGCGATGTACGGGGGTGAGGTAGTTGGCGAAGAAGAAAAAGAAAGTTCAGACGGTAGTGAAGGCACAGACGAAAGCTCCGACAAAGACGAGTAAGACGGGGTATACGCCACGTGAGATGGCTATGGCGATGGATGATATTGCAAGAACTGAGGCTCTGCGTATTCGAGGATTGAGCTTGTTGTCGTTTCTGGCGGCGATAGTCTTTCTTATTAAGTATCAGAGTTTCAATAACATCTACGTGGTGTCTTCTGTCCTGCAGGCGGGTACGCTTACGCTTTACGGCACTCTTACAGTGCGTAGGCAGTTTATAGCGTCCGTATGGCGAGGCAGAAAGACTACGCACCGTAAGCTGTATGAGAGTAACAAGGCGTATTTTGACGGGCGGTTTGCTCGTTACGGTTTAAGGGAGGAGTAGGCGATATGGGTTTATTTTTCAAATTAGGTTATACAGACTTGGCAAGAGCGTTAGACGTACAGGGCAGGAATAAGGCAGTGCTGGCTAACCTCTTGCCTCTTTTATCTACGCTGGGCTGGATGGTGTACTGGGTGCTTACGAAGGATTTTAGAGCATGGTTAGTTTTATTGGCGGTTCTTGTCATCATAGGTTCTTTAATGCTTGGCGTGCGTATACAGGCTGTGGCGGTCATTCAATCTGTGTACCGTTGCAAGGATGGTAAGAATAAGAAAATCTATCAAAAGCACAAGCATTATTTTGATAAGCAATTTAAGAAGCACTGTCAGGCCTTGCATAAATCGGAACAGAAATGACAAAGGCGGTGGTTACGTGGACGAGAGGGAAGACGCTCTATTAGAAAATGAAGACCTTTTGTCAGGCTCTGCCGATGACTTTATCGAAAAACCAGATACTTCGACAGTGCTGCGGAAGGTAGCCTTATCTAAGGACGAACCGAATGTATGTGTAGTGATAGACTTCTTAGAATCGGACGGTAATTTGGTTATGGCACTCCTTCAAAATTTGACTCAGCTTTGTTCCGTAAATCACACGATTACGGAAACGCATAAAGTAGCCGTTTTGTCATTGCTGAATGAATCAGGCAAGATGTTCCGACATGGCTATTGTGGCGAACTATCGGCGAGAAATATCGTATTCAGGCTGTGTCAAATTTCAGGAGTAAAGGCGAAGGTTTATCGTGATTATGGTAAACCGACTGTGAAAGAAATCACGGAAGAAGACTTGGGCAAACGTCCATTTCGCTTCTAAAGAACCCTTACAACACAAGGCTTTCAGAGTTTTATCCGATGGCATAAATAATATCGCAGGAAATTCGATACCGTCGCAGGCCTTGCATAAATAAGGATATAATTTTCAGAAACATGAAAGGTGGTGGGTATATGTCCGACCTACAAAGAACAGGACAGAGGTTAGAAGTTTCGATGGTGAAAACAATCCACCTTCGTGACTATGAAAATGAGGAGTACAACTGTACTCTAACAGCAACCTTCAATAGGGCAATGACCCTAGCAGAAGGAGCTGTTGAGATAGCCAAACTTCAAGCTGAACTGGAATATGCTATTTTTAGCACTCTTTATCAGCGTAAGTTGATAACTACACACGACTACAACGTCCGTGTCAGTGCTATAAAGGCACATCTGGAAAAGCTGGGAGTTGGCAAAGAATATACCAACTATATGGAAGGAGGACTCGAAAAATGAGTCAGGTAATCAACAAAGGCGATTTCACAAAGAAGTTCGCAGAGGCGAACGGTCTGTCTATCAACAAGGCAACCAATCTGGTTAATTCTTTCCTTGGTCTTGTTGAAGGCGAAGTAGTAGCTGGCAACAAGGTAAACTTCACTGGGTTCGGTCAGTTTTCACCTGTTGTTAGAGCTGCGAGAGAGGGTAGAAATCCCGGCACAGGAGAACCTATCCACATTCCTGCTACAAAGACTGTTAAGTTCACAGCAGGTAAGAAACTTAAAGACGCTGTTAAGTAATTTGGCGTCAACGGGAGGTAGAGGGGGAAGTTGGCGTGAGTGTACAGAAAGTTGAGCGGGCGTTGTCCGCTATGCGAGAGCATGGGGAGCGTTTCACCGAGTATGTCAATTACATATTCGAGCGTTCCGATAAGGACGCCCTTCAAGAACTTGCGACACTTCGTCAATTTTCCCTCGAAACCTTAAAGGCACACAAAGTGTTTTATGTGCCGAAGTCCGGGGCATCATTGATGGTGCCGAAGTTCCAAGAACATCTGAGAAGTTTTGGGGTTTTATCCGACCAAAACAAGCCAGTGTTCTACAATCGCTGGGTGTTCCCTATTTTCAATTCAAAGGGTCACGTCGTGAACCTTGTCGGTTATAGTCCGTATACGAAAGACCGTTACTTGTATGGTCGAACGCCGTATTATGACCGAAGAAATACCCTGTATGGGTTGGAGCGACTACATCTTGTAGAGGAAATGGGGTACGCACTGATAACCGAAGGTATCACCGATACTATAAGATTGCGTGATATGGGCTTTCCCAATACATACGCAATGTGTGGTACGGGGAATTCAACCTTCATTTACGGTCAGATAAATCGTAGAGCGTCAAAGGGCGTAATCAAGATACCTGACCGTGACGAACCCGGACAGCGAGCTTTAAGGAATTGGAAGTTTGATGGTTCGACTACTCTATGGGTTGACCCACAGTATAAGGATATTGACGAGTTGTGTAAAAAGCACCCTGACGGTATCAAGGCTGTGAGGAAAGCTTTAAACCATCTAATTGGAGAACTTGAATTTGGATGGCTTAACATTGACGCCGTAACGGTGCGTGTCAGTCCCCTTAATATAGAACGGAAGAACCAGTAACTTAAATTCGTATGTTCGTTGTTTCGTTGTTTCGTTGTTTCGTTGTTTCGTTGTTTCGTAGTTTCGTTATTTCAAAAATTTCATTGTAAAGGAGAATGTTTTATGTCAGTTAATCTTTTAGCTCTTACTTCAAAGAAAGTTACCGATGTCGCTACCTTCATTAAGGAGAACGCTTCTGCCAACAAGCTTAGGTACACAACAGAAGCGAACGTAACACACAGAATGTTTTTCCCTACCTATGTGAATGAGGAAGGGCAGAAAGTTCCTTACGTAGTAGCAACTAAAATCCACGCTTGGGGCGAAGGCTCAAACTACTCATCTTGCATTTGTACCAAGGGTGTCGTTGTTGAAGGCACTGAGTTTGACGGTTCTTGCCCTGTTTGCGAACGTCTTAACGACGCTTCTGAAATCGTGAAGTACGTTAAGGCTGAGAAGGAAGCTGCTTGTACTCTTGTTGGAGAGGCTCGTAAGAAGTTCCTTGAAGACCTTGACAAACAGCTTTGGAAAGACAGAAAGGTTAGTGCTGCTCAAATCAGATACTACGTTGCTCTTGTTAAGCTAAACTGCGACAAAGAAGGTCGTGCTTTGGTTGACAAGGACGGAGCAGACAAATTCTCTATCCACATCGCTGCATGGACTAAGAACACTATGGAGAAGTTCCTAGACGCACTTACTATGCAAGACGACGAAGCTAACATCGGCGGTAGAGAGTTCAAGGTTAAGTACGGCGACTACAATGACGCTATGACCCGTGTAGGTCAGGCTCAGATTTCCGCTGTAGATGTGAAGAAGGCTCTTGTTCAGGAAGGCAACGAGCTTTATAAGGAAATCATGGCGGCTATGGAGAAGTTCGACTTCAATCGTTCTATCGAGCTTGCGAGACCTGAGGTTGAAACTAAGTCTCTTGCTGAAATCAGAGCTTCTATGAACACCTTGTTCAGAGAGTGGGATAACTACAAGGCAGCTCTTGCAGTTAATCCTGATGCTAAGTATCTTGAATACTCCAACGCAGGCACACCTAATACTACACCTGACGCTCCTTCCGCTCCTGCGGGTGCTATCACATCTGGGGTACAGGCTGGCACAACTGGTGGAGAAGTCAGCATCGACGAGCTTGACAAGGCTCTTGGGCTGTAATCACAGCCGTCCAATGCAGGAGGCGTGGCGAATATAAACGCCACGCCTTTTTAAAGGGTATTCCCCGTGAGAGCGGGGGTGTTTCTGAGGGAGGCGATTTTATTGGCATACAGCAAAATCAAGACAATCAAAGCTGTAAACTTCCGTAGTATTGGAAGTATTGATATAGATATGTCAAGCAGTCCAATCGTAGCCTTGGTGGGTACGAATGAAAGTGGTAAGTCCTCAATAATCAAGGCGTTTGGTGCGGCGGCGGGTAATCTTTGGCGTACAAGACAGAACCAGAACGTAAGGTCTGGAACTGATGGGTTTGCGGTATTAGTGGAGCTGGAAGATGGCACAAAAGTTCTCCGTAAAAAGAGTAGCAATATCAATGGCTATACTCTTGTTACAGGTGACGGACAACGTAGGGATGCTACGAAAATTGATGTAGAAATCCCGGACTTTATTCAGGTCGTAATGGGCTTGTTCCGTGACCCAGAAACTAAGGAATGTCTGCAGTTCAGGACTTGCGATGACCCGTTGCTGTTCGTACAGACTACGGACGGACAGAATTACAAGGCGGTGCATAACGCCATTAACAACTTTGAGGTAAGAGAAGCCACTAACAAGGCGAAGGCCGACGCTTCTAACCTTGCGGCACAAGCAGAGAAAAAGCGTGCAGAGATAGAGGTTTACAAGAAGCAGTTAGCAGAGCTTCCTCTTTTAGACACAGACTACCTCAAAGTAGTTTTATCCGCACTTGAAAGAGCGTCTGGCGTATCTGTTTTATTTGATGAAGCACTCAAAAATCTTAAATTGGTTGAATCCCTTGACGGTGATGGAGCTGCTAAGAAGCTGAAAAAGTGTAAGACTGTTGACGCTGAGGCAGTACGCCTATTCACAGACGCTATGCGTCATTTGAATACTGTTAAGGAAGCCAAAGAGAGAAGCTACGACAATGTGGATACTGTTGACGCTTCGGTATTGCCGTTGTTTGAGAAGGCTCGTAAGTACGCAAGCGAATTGAAGGTGCTTGACGGATATACTGTTCCTGATACAGTTTTATCCGTAAACGGCGGAGTTCTTCCGTTATTCGAGAGAGGCTTGAAGTATGTACGTGAGCTTAAAGCACTTGGCACTTATGCAGTTCCAGACACGGTTGTAGCAATCAATGCCGACGCCTTGGCGTTGTTTGAGAAAGCGAAGGCTTACGCTTCTAATGTATCTGAATTGACTGATAGCATTGATAAGCTTATGTCAGGCATTGAAACCGTGACTAATGTATTAAAGGCGTCAGGTATGCAGGTTGTGGTTTGCGATAATTGTGGACACGAAATGGCAGTACCTCTTACGGTATAGTATGCCTATTGGCGTATCAAGTATTATAAAGTCAAGGGAGGGCAGTGTTCACTATGAATGAGCAACTTGTTCAAGAATTGGCCGTTCAGATAGACGGGCAGATAGCACAGAGTTGTGGAAGTCACGACCCGAACGTAAAGAGCAGCTATATCATCCAAAAGTACCCACAGGTGCGGTCTTGTGCGAACTATTCTGAGGCAGTGTTATTGCTTGCAAGAGAGCAAGCGGCACTGCAAGTTCCTCAGATGGGATACGGACATACACCGCAACCGACTTTTGGGCAACAGCACAATAGTTTGGGTCAGCTTCAGAGTGGTTTTGGACGAAATAATCAACAGCAATCGAGCGGGTTTGGAGGTTCGCAGGCAGGCGGGTTCGGTCAACCTCAGGCAGGCGGGTTCGGTCAACCTCAGGCAGGCGGGTTCGGTCAACCTCAGGCAGGTGGGTTCGGTCAACCTCAGGCAGGTGGGTTCGGTCAGCTTCAACCTCAGCAGTTTGGCGGGTTCGGACAGCAAGACTTTGGAGTTCCTTCTCAAAGTTTTGGTACTCCACCACCTCCGGGGGTATTCGGGCAACCTGCAATACCTCAGACAGGTCAGGTAGGTGCGTCGCAGTTTACTGTGTTCCAGCCACCCAAGGAATCAAAGCCTAAGAGCGATAAGATACTTGGTTTTATCCCTCCTAAGGTATTTGCCGTAGCTGTTATTGCCATTGTAGTATCTATCGTAATCGGTGGTATTGCGGTGTCTATTAAGAACGCCGTAAGACCTAAACAACCGAAGCCGAACGCTCCGATTGAGCAGACCGTACCTCAATCAGAGAATTCTATCGACAGCTTGTTTGATTAGTAAAACCATAAACAGACAGCAGGTCAGCTACGCCTGCTGTTTTTATTTGCTTTCGTATCCGACGAATACGGAGGCCTTGCATAAATCAAGTAAAATACAGAGGCGGTCGCCTCTCGTGGAAAGGAGATAGTTTTATTTGAAAGTACTTATTTACGGCGACATACATCTAAGTACACGCAACAGGGCAAGACATAGAAGTTATCCCGATGAGTCCCTGCATTATTTCGAGTTCATAACAGACCAAGCCGAAGCTTTGGGCGTGGACTGTATCGTGGGCTTGGGCGACCTCACTTACGGTAATTTCGGTAATCTGAAGTATAGAGAAATTGTTGAAGAATTGTTGGATAGACAGATAAGGCAGACGAAAGGACGTAGGTATGAGTTACAGGGCAACCATGACATATCTGCTGGCGGGTATACTGAGTATGACTTCTATACTTCCAGAGGTAAAATCAAGACCGCAGAGCGTATCGTAGGTGAACACGTAGTTATTGATATGCTTAATTACGGCGACCCTGCAAAGTACACCGTAGAAGGTGGGCTTACGATAGACCAAGACCCTGCAAAGAAGCACATTGTGTTGTGTCACGACTTCTTGCAGTTTAGGGATTCTAAGCTGGGAGGCTACGGAGAACCTTATATAATCGAGGAACTTGTGGGGTTGAAGGGTGCTGATTGGATAATCTGCGGGCATATACACGATATGCTTTCCGACCGTGGTATGGTGCATGGCGGTAACTCCTGTAATCTGTTTTATCCGGGGGCTATGGCACGTCCAGTAACCAAAGGCGAAATAATGGAAAAGGCGGCAATCATCGTGATTGATACTGACGCAGAGCAGGACTACGTAAGCATTTACGAAGTTCAGTTGCTTCCTGTGGAAGTATCTTACGATTTACAGCGTGTAGAAAAGGCCAAGGCTGAGAAGGCACGTAAGCAGGAGCTTGTTCTCGTAGCAGGCGAATTAAGGGACGCTATAAGGAATATTTCTCCTGATGGTGGAAGAAGAACGGCTTATGACATAATCAGGGATAATAGACAGGTATCTATTGAAGTCAGGGATAAGGCTTTGGAGTATCTGCAATCCGTGGGAATGGGCGATAGCCAGTAGTTTTATAAGGATGGGCGTAAAACCCCTACGCCTTTAGGCTAGGGGATGTAAGCCCTAATGACCTTAGTTTGAATCTTAAAAATGAAGCCATAAGGCTTCTAACCGTAGGAACTACGGGGATAGCCTAATCAATAACTAGCCGATAGGCTGGTGTTCTTAGGAATCCACTATGGCTTTAGCCTAGTGGTAGTTCAATTGATAAAACCGTAATCAATATTTCAAAGAGAGGAGAATTGTTGAAATGGCTCAATTAACACAAGCACAAGTATTGGCGTATAACAAGAAAGTTCAGGCGGCTAAGGAGAAGGCTTCACAAGATAAGGCAAGAAAAGAGTTGGCCGAAAAGGAATTGGCTCGTACTTGTAAAGAGCTTAGTGACCTTCTTGGCAAGGAAATCACTCCTGAGAACCTTGAAGCGGAGTATGAAGCGTTCGTGGCAGAGGCTATAGAGACTATGGAGAGCGGTAATCGTATCCTTGAAGGTCTGGAACAGGAACAGAAAGAAGCTATGTCAGAACCTGCTGCGACAGAAACAGTTGAGGACGAACCAGAGGGCGAACCTGTCGTATTTACTACTCCACAGGTAGGCAATGCAAAGACTAACGTAGCTGACGATTTAGACAGTCTTTTAGGGCTTAAATAGCCAATTCTAAGGCACACCTCGGCGGTTTTATCCGTGCAGTAGGTGTGCCTGTATTAAATCCTGACAGACTATAAAAGGCGGTGATTACAGTTGAATATTAAATTAAATCCTGACGCTTTGAGAACAGCACTCCAAGCGTTGAAAACTCTTTACGCTGGCGAAATTGACGCCTATTATAGCGTAGAGGATAATAAAATGAACATTGAATCCGTAGGCGGTACTCATCGTTTCTTGGTGCAGTTTGCAGTCGAAGGAGACACTGGACTGCCAATGCAGAAGACGACTGTTGGAACACTTACGCAGTTGTTGGCATTGCTTGGGGAGTACTCTGACCTACATCTTACCGACGCTGCGATAGCTGACGTAGAAGGGTCGACAGCACACGCCTTAACCGTAACAAAGAAGCTGAAAGAGGACAAAGACAAATATAAGGATTGTATGACTATATCCAAGACTATGCTTGTTACGACGCTTCCTGATGGTGAGAAGAACACAGTTCTTCAAAGCAGAGAGAAGTACACAGGCGAGGTTTTATTCGAGTGTCCTGCGACTATACAGGTGGCGGCACATAAGGCATACATTCTTAAAGCCGATGGGCTTTATTTGCGTGGTAAGATGGTTTACTGTTCCAGCGGTGACGGCGTATGTAGAGTAAGCGTACCTGAGTTGGCAGATGACCTTGTGCAAGACCTTGACGCTGAATTCACTTACGGCTTGGTAAGGCTTGGAGCTGAGAAGTACGACTTTTATGCGGAACACGTAGTTTGCGAAGTAAATGGCGTAACCTTCTATCTTGGTATTCCTAAGAAAGCAGTTACGAGAGAGCTTTCCGCAGATGTGCTTAATCTGTTTGATACAATTCAAGCTGATGACGTACGTGTTTACGGCAAGGAAGTACGCACTATTCACGGCATGGGTCCTTTGAAGATAATGCCGAACAAGACTATGCTTCTTGACAACAAGGTTAAGGTGGGAGCACCATATATTCTGCCTCTTAAAGATACGATATTCCAAGTAGGTGAGGCTCATGCGATGAGGCAGCAGTCCGTAACCGTATCACAACCAGTATTTCAAGCTGCGGGTGATGAGTGGACACTTGGTATTGGCTTAGTAAAGAACAACAGAGTGGTCGCAAAGGTTTCTGGCGATTGCGACATCCTGTTTAACGCATATTCGTAATCGTAGGGGGTGAGCGAGAATGAAATTAACCATTACAGAAATCTTTTCATGTATCAGCAAGCTACTCCCTGCTTATCAAAGATTGGCGGCAGTAGTGCTGAAATTGGAAGGCGATAAGTTTTCCGTAGGCGGGGTAGCCAGAGACAGAAATTTTGGTTTCACTGTTGAGGTTGAGAACCCGGGAGTTGGTGACTTTACCATCACCGTAGCCCCAGACGATTTGGCGAGAGCATTGAAGCTGTCAATCAAGAAGATACAGGTATCAAAGAACAGCTTGCAGTTGTTCGGTACGCTTGGCAATGCAGAAGGTGCTCCTCTCTTGGAAGTTACTTGTGACGCAGTATCAGAGGCGATGGCTACGGACGTAGGCAAGATACACAACATGGTTTTAGAGCGTATTGGTGAGCTTGATACAGGTAAACCGCTGTGCGTTTTATCCGATGTTCTAAAACCTTGGGAAGCGGTAGCCAAGTGCGGTATGAGGCTTTTCATCACAGAGGATTTGACATACTCAATGAGTGCGTCATCCAATGCTTTCTTTGTAAAAGAGGGAGTTTGTGAGAACATTCCTGATACTGAAGAACCGTTGCAGGTGGATAGCCATTTTGTGCAGGCATTGGCTGCGGTACAGCAGGCATTTAACGGTGCTGTGTTTAAGATTTACACCGTAAACGACGGCAAGAACTTCATCGTTTTATCCGCAGACAAGGACATCTTCTTGGTGGAAGGGGCGTCAATTCCTCCTGAGAAGCGTACACTTCCAAGAATACAGAGACGATTGGCTGATATTCAGAAGTTTGATAAGATAACCCTACCTCAGAGTGCTTTAAGGGATTTACTGCTGACAGCGGCTGACCGTGGCGAAGTAGAAATCCGCTCCGAGGAAGGATATTTGGACATACAAGCAGGTGCCTTTGGTAAAATCATAGTAGACACGGCAGATTTTGATTGTCAATGCTGTGCGTACAGGGAGCATACGGTGTCAGCATTAAATGCACTTCCTGCGGGGGCTGAAATGTTGTTAGGCTTCGGGGAGAGCGGGGGAAGAACATTCCTCTCTATGACTTCTGGCGACGTAACTATAATCATACCTGTACATGATATTACCGAGGTTGAATAATATGCGGTGGCTGGCTTTGCGTATGCAAGGTCAGCTGCTGACCCCAATGTAAAGGAGGTTGGGCGGGAGAATGTCTGTTACACAGCAAATAAATAACAGCATAGATACGCTGAAAAAGGCGTTGCAAGAGCAGGAGTTTCGTAAGAAGCAGGTTGAAAGACTGAACCAGTTGGCAAAAGAAGCCGAGGAACAGGCAGAGAACCTTGAAAAAGAGCAACATCTTGTCGAGAAGGCTTTAAGGCTTATCATTGAGGCGGGCGACTTGGTTGCTGAGGACAGTTATCGCTTTATTATGCGTTCTGTAAACAGCTTGCTTGATAAGATGTTTACGGATTGTGAGCGTAAGATAAGGCTTACGCAAAAGACCGTAGGCGGTAAGAACCCTACGCTTTCCGTGGAAGTAATAGCTGACGGACAGGTGAGGGATTTATCCGAAAGCGGACACGGAATAGCTCAGATAGTTTCCCTTGTTTGCGTAATCTGTCTAATAGTGCTTAACGGCTCAAGAAGGCTTGTGGTGCTGGATGAAGTGCTTAACGGGGTATCTATACAAAATAAGGCGGCTTTATCCGAAGCATTGTGGGCGTTTACTGAAATCGGCTTCCAGTTCATCATTTGTGAACACGCCTTTGTACCAGAAGGGGCGAAGGTTTATGAGGTTGTAAACAATGGCGGTGTAAGTTCCATAGCAAGGACTTATATTCAGGGTGAAGGAGTTTATGGCGTAGAGCTTGGAGAAACGGCAGAGCCTGAGCTTGCATAACGATAATAAATTAAGGCGGGTGTACACTTAGTGTAGACCCGTTTTGTTTAGGAAAGAAGTATGAGTATGAGAGCGTGTGATATAAAGAGAGGAGCTACTGACCCGAAGTGGGGATGTTGTGTGCTATTATTTAATCCTGATGACTCTGACAAATTGCTGCTATTCAAGCGTGCAGAGGGAGAACGCCAAGAACCCGGCAGTTGGGGATTTTCAGGTGGCAAGGTTGACGCAGGCGAATCTGCGTCGGAGGCCATAGTGCGTGAGGTCAAAGAAGAAACAGGGATAGACCTTATCGAATATGATTTTGTCGGTGGATTTGCTTGGGACGACTACGTTGATTACGTGTTTGTGTGCAGGAACTGGAAAGGCACTATTAAGCTTGACCCTAAGGAATGTGCGGATTATGCGTGGGTAACGCTTGATGACATACATAACGGCAGGGTTGCAGGTAAGCCAGCGACTATCTTCTCTTTCACTCAGATTGCGGTGGAGTTTTATGCGAACAAAATGAAATCGAAGCGACACCGTTAGGAGGTGTAAACTTGCGTAGAAATACTGAGAAGCAGAAAGGGCAGGTGTATACGCCTGCTCATTTGGTAAATAACGTACTTGACCTGTGTGGGTACGTAGAGTCAGAGGCTATCGTAGGCAAGCATATTATGGACAACAGCTGTGGTGATGGGGCTTTTCTCACAGAGGTCGTAAGACGTTTTATTGGTGCGTATCGCAGTGCGGGTTATTCAGATGACGCTATTAAGCAGGCACTGGAAACCTATGTTCACGGGATTGAGCTGGACGGTGAAGCATTTACGAAATGTGTGCAGAATCTTACAGACTTTGCGAATTTGCTTGGAATTGTGGGGGTTTGCTGGGATGTAAATAATGCTGACGCCCTTAAACAGACGCAGTATTCTGCGGGTATGGACTATGTCGTAGGAAATCCTCCTTATGTTCGGGTGCATAACATAAGCACGGACGCAAAGTTCTTAAAGACCAACTATTCCTTTATGCGTGAGGGGATGAGTGACCTTTATCTTGCTTTCTTCGAGCTTGGCTTGTATATGCTTAAGGATACTGGTATTCTTGGGTATGTTACGCCGAGTTCGTACTTCAACAGTAAGGCTGGCGGGATATTCCGTGACTATATTATTCGTGGCCGGTCTTTGCATACGGTTGTGGATTTTGGGCATTATCAGCCGTTCAGTGCGACAACCTACGTGGCAATAACCTTGCTTACGAAGGCTGAGAACGACACTGTGAACTATTACGAGTACGACGAATTTGAGCATAAGCCTGTAAATCATAGGGTTTTAGACTTTGGGGATTTCGTTACCGACAGTCGACAGCTTTTATTTGGTAGCAGAGAAGTTAGTCAGACGCAGGCAATCTTGGCTTCTGAGGGGCTTCCTAAGAAGTGTGTAGTGAAGAATGGTATCACTACCCTTCTCGATGAATTTTTCATATCTGAAACCTTACCCTGTACCCAGTTCGTTATACCCATCTTAAAGGCTTCTACGGGGGCGTGGGAGCGTTGTATTTACCCTTATAATGAAAATGGTCGCCCGATACATTTCGACGTCTTACAGAGCGATTTGGAGCTTTCTAAGAGGTATGAAACGTATAAGGATAGACTCCTTGCACGGGATTTACAGAAGGGTACAGAGTGGTATGAGTTTGGGCGGGCTCAGGGGATAAAAGATGTCTATAAGCAAAAGTACGCTGTGAATAGTTTAATACGCTCCAAGGAGGATATAAAGCTGGTGGCGTGTCCTCCGGGGACTGGTGTTTATGGTGGGCTTTACATATTGACGGATTTATCCGAGGACGAACTGCGGGGTGTTCTGGTATCGGATGAGTTTGAGGCGTATGTGAAGTCGTTGGGCAAGTACAAGAGTGGTGGGTATTACACGTATTCATCGAAAGAGTTACAGCTTTATTTGAACTACAAGCTGGCACGAGTGAATTTGCTGGATTAAAATTCGTCGCGGGCCTATCTGTTGAAAGGTTATAAAATTGTGAGGGAGGTTATGATTCTGTATGAAGGACAGATTTAACATACGGATGCCGAATTTGCCCCGTTTAGGCGGCGGGATGAACTTATACATCGCTGTGGTGACTTGTATAGTGTTAATTACTTCATTTGTGGCGTACTTAATCACAGGAATTATGATTAGTGCTGATTTGCCTATTGTAAGGAGTTTTAAGGAGCCAGAAGTAGTTATGCCTGCGAGTATGGACGCATATAATATATCGCTTACTTGGGAGAATCCAAAAGTGTATAGTCCAATGCCGTACAAGACGATTTTCTCTGAAAACGAGACAGAGGACGAATTCTACAAGAGAATGGCTGACATCGACAGGCGTTCGCTTTATCAGTTGACACAGAAGTACCCGGCACTGTTGCAGAACGGGTTGTCAAACATCAAGTTTGACGCTACACAAGACCAGCCTTCTGAGTTTTTGGACGCTGATACCAATGTGGAGTTAAAGACCGAGCTAATGAATGGAGCGGTTAAGACTAAGCAAGGACATAAGGTTCTTGCTATGGACGGGACTAAATCAATGGTGCTGGTACAGGTTGAAATCAACGATACCGAGGGATACATGGCTATATCTTACGATAAGTCCAAGCTTCTTTTATCTGTTACAAGAACCGCATTTGACGGACGGTGGGGCAATGTCATAGACCATATTAAGCAGAATGATGGTGCTGTGGCGGCGATACCTGCAAACAACTACACATATAATGCGAAAGCTGGTTACGGCGTAGTTGATGGTGGGTTCGTAGATAACTCAATTTCAAGATACAATAAGTCAGATAATTACGACCTTTACATGGGCTTCTCCCGTGAAGGCTTATTTACCGTAGGTGACAGAGCAAGACTTGCGAACACTAACTTTACCGAAGGTTTGGGAGTTTTATTGGCAAACGGTGAAATTCCTTCCAAGGAAGTAGTACCAGCTAACGAGCAGAAGCAGATTATGGAAGCACTTGCTGCACATATTAAAGCTGCGGGAGGAAATCCAGAGGATAAGGATTACGACGCAGTTCCAGTAATCAAGTCATTCATTGAAACATTCGATAGCAACTTGCTCCGTGCGAAGACTTCTTGGGTTATTGAGAATCAGACTATTCAGGAAATGATAGGCAAGAAGCTTTATCCGAAGGACGCTACTGACATCATTGATTATACTATCAAGCTTGATGAGGGTGTTGGAGCTCCAAAGGAATTGAAGGAAGCAGTAGAGCTTGTTAAGATGTGTAGAACCTTTGGTTCAGACCAGTACGCACAGAAAGCTATCCCAGTGCGTAGTGCGTATACTGCAATAGGCCAACGCCATAAGGATGGCATGACAGTGCTGTTTGGAATAGGCGGGGCTAAGAAACCAGACTCCAGATTACTACCCGGCAATGGAGCTACGGTGGACGATATTCGACAGTTATTCTTAGCTTACGATTTGACGGAGGCAGCACTTACGACATCTGGTGATAGAGTGGGCTTCGGCTGGAAAGACAAGAATTTGCTTCACGTACAAGACACAACGAAGTCAGGTGGAAACTCCTACGGTGCTTATATTCTGAAATAGGTCTTAAAAATTAAACTAAGCCTGTACAGTCTATTTAATAGGGCATGACTGTACAGGTTTTTATTTGATGTTAGGCCGATGCAGTTAATACAATAAGAAACAAATAGCTGAGAGCTTTGAGCATACATGAAAAGGAGTGATTGTATGTCGATGAGTGCGAACCTTATGGGAAAACGTAAGAGAATAAGCCTAAGGACAAGTTTTTCGAGGGCATTGAACCAACCGAGGTACGTTAAGGGTGCGGAAGACTTCCCGCTTTATCCGCACGGCGAAAACAGTAAGGTGGCGTTAAGCAGGTCTGAGGGCTGGCATAAGATGGCTCTAACCACATATAACTCGCCGAGTAATGTACGCACGGTTTGTTTAAGTCAGGATGGTGCGAACGTGCTTTATTGGGCACAGCCGATTAAAGGTGGTAAAGTTTCTCCGAGCTTTGAAGCTGCTGGGGAGTATATCTTTGATAAATCCATTAAGACCAGACAGTTGCTGGACGCAACCAAGTTTTCTTGGGATAATGCGGGTCTTTCAGCATTGGTGGACCCAGTTGTATTCAGTAACATGGAGGAACTTTGGGTAACTTCTGAAATCTTTAATTGCCCGAAGTACGCAAACATATACGCTACGCTGAGCAATTTGCAGCCGGGTCAAGTCGTATCTGTTAATTCTTTGGCGGGTATTCTTGAAGAAGAAATCAAGCGTACTATTGCGAAGACATTCCCGCTTCTTAGAGCTATCGTAGTTGTGAAAGTACCGCAAGGCAGTATGAACCTTGACTTCCACAAGTGTGCGATTAGGTCTAACAGAGCGAAGGAGCTTCTTGAAGCGAAGTTCCCCGGACAGCGTAGAGCGGTTGGCGAGTGTGCTGACTACCTGAAAGAAGTTGCACAGCAGACAGGTCTGGCTTTTGCAGTACAACCGATTACGACAGGTAGCATTTTAGAGTTTAGCCTTGGTGACTACAAGTTCGACGAGAAGGTTTTATTTGGCGTCAGGGACAAGATAGTTAAAAAGTATACACCTAAGCCGACGGTAGTTAATAAAGAAGTAGAAGCTGAGAAGACTGTTAAGGAAGAACCTAAGAAGGATGTTACGCCTAAGGCAGAGGAGAAAGCTACGGCAAATACTGAACAGACCTACGACGGTGAATCTTTGGTGGATGTAATCAAAGCTATGGAGGCTGAAACCTCTAATCCTACCGTTATAAAAGAAGCATTATTCGCATTAAAGTTTGCCAACAAGGAGTTCTTTGAACAGCAAACGCCTACATTGTCTAAGGAAATGCGTAAAAAATATGCTTCTGTATTAGATAGATAACAAAGAAAGGAGGCAATATTATGAGTGTGACTAAAGTTGACAGAGGTACAGCTCTTATACGCTTAGCAGACCCCCACATTACGCCCGTATCTAACCTTACGGGATTTGTGTTGAGTGCGTTTACTGAGAAAGGCGAGCTGGACCTCGAATATGTAAATAAATATAAGGCGGCGTACTCTGCGTTTCTTAATAAAGACAATGCTATGATTGTGGTTTCACGTATTAAGAGGGCAGATAGTAAGTCTTGTCCTGTGTCTAAGGTAGACGAATTGCGAACTGCTCTGGTAGGTGCGTCTTTTACACCCGCTGACGACGATTTAGCGAAGTTGATTGAAACAATGGTGTTTAAAGTAGAGCCGACGGTGGAGTTGGAAGAAGACAATTTTGGAGAAACCGACGAGATTTTAGACGAAGCTGTTGAGGATATGCGTGTAGCGGCTGTAAGTGCTGCTGTAATCAACGCATACAAGGAGCTTTATCAGTCTGTATTTTCCCCATTACCTCCTAAAGGAGCGTATGCGGCCATTGCGGACGGGTATCCGAATGGAGTTATTAGGCATAACACAGCCCATAACAAAGATAATATGAAGGGCGGTTTGCCCGGTAACGACTCTTATGTGAGTCCTACTTCTTACGCTATACTTGTTATTCGTATGATTTACCGTATGCTAGGTCTTGAAGCATTAGTTGAGACAGGGCAGGTAGACGCAAAAGAGTTGGGTGCTACTGGGACAGCCTACTACTTTACAAGACAGCACGGACGACTAGCGTCAGGTGTTATCAGTAACAACTCCCCAAGGTTTAAGAGCTGGGACGAGTTTGAGAGAAATGTTACAGCATGGGTGAACAGTAAATTATCCAGCGTTTATAAGGAGTATAGCAAAGCCGACGTAGGTGCTGACTTTGACGCGCAGCTCGCACAGTCTAAGGCAGTTGAAGCAGCACTTAGAGCAGCAGGAAACAACTTAGCAACTTCTGTTGTAGTAGAGGTTTGCGACCCTAAGGTGGCTAATCTTCTGGTACTTAGAGTTTGTGCGCCCTCAGTTTTATCTGGGGAGGTTGATAAAGAGAAGATAGCTGAGGCTATCTCTGGTACTTGGAACGCTATGGCGTTAAGAGATATAACTTATGTACAGAAAGACCCAGCAATGGACTTTTGTGTTTACACAATCACGGTAGCTTTGAATAGTAAGCTTGAACGAAGTGCACCTATGTACGCTTTTCAGGTATGGGAACAGTTAGAGGCTACGGGCGACGTTAGAGAGTTAATTGGAACTCACAACATAATCTTCGGGCGTAAGAGTGACGGCTCAATGAAAGCCTACAATATGAAAGTACTGACAGCTGACCCACATAACACTTCTGTTATAGCTGCGTCACAATCAGGTAAAGGATTGACGACACTCTCGGCAGTAGCGGCTGCGGCAGTACATGGGCAACCAATCTTTTATTTGGACGGTAAACCTGATATGGCTGCGGCCTTCTGGCGTTATATGGAGGCACACAGCAATCCAGCTATGCGTGGTAGGGTATTTGCCTTTGACGGGCTTGAGTATAGTGCTACACCTTTGGGTGCAGGTTCTGACCCAGAAACTTACAGACATATGTTACCTCCTGATGAGCTTCCTGATTTAACACCTATGCAGATTGGTGGCTTGATTACGGCTAAAACACTGTCGCTAATGTTAGCTATTATGAAGACGACAAGTTCAGGTGCAGCTGTAAGTGGAGTTGGAGATGTTTTAGGCTACGACTTTACAAAGGGTGGGCTATTCGTCTTTGACGAGGTACAAAAGCTTGACGAACAGTCGTGGACGGCACTAGCTGAACTTATATCTAGCTGGTCTGCAACTATGATGAAAGGTGAGGACAGAGTTGCTGTTTACCGTAAGACCTTATATAACTACATTAACAGTGTTAGAGCCGAGATAAATCAGTACAGCAACGCACTCTCAAAGAAAACCCATATAGGAATGTTTACTTTGTTCCAAGACATAGCCTATGTAAGTGGTAACAGTACCTTTAAAGGTATGTTTGGTACAAACACATTTATCGGGCGTATCAAAGGTTCTAAGCTAGGTTATGTAAATGACGCTGTAACCAAAGAGATGCAGGCAGCTTTCGACAACTACCAATGGTATAACCCAGAAGGCAGTGCTACGGCTATCTTAGCTAAGTTGAAGGCACAAGAAGAACTGAAAGGGCCTATTAAACCTTTCTTGTTGTTTAACGATGAAGAAAATATTGAAGGCTACTGTAAAGGTGTTTACAGCAGTCTTGACCCAAGTATTAAGAGAATGATTGACGAGGAAAGAGCTCGTGGAGATAAGAACAGGCTTCACATTGCAGGTCTTCTTAACTATTACGGAGTAGACTTAGCTGGTCCACTATCATTGGGTTACGATATAGCTCAAAACTTCCTAAGGTTAGTAGGCTTTAAAGGAAGCGTATCCGACTACATTTTATCAACACATATAGATACTCTTATAGACTACACTACGCTGTGTGCTAAGGCTTTTGCAGCAGTTAAAGAGAACCCAAGTCTAAGGTTACCTACACCGGGGACACCTGAGTGTCTATATTCAATCAGTGAGGGTAGAGGTTCTGGGGCAGTTGACATAAACGACGGTGATATGGCGGCTGATTTCCAAGTTCCAGACTACGATACGCCACAAGAGCCGAAGTCAGAGCAAAACACTCCTGTACAGGATACTGTAGTGTCTACGCCGAAGGTACGCACTGCGGGTATTCCAGCTGGCGGGGTAAGCTTCGTACCTCGTAAGGGTGTTGAAGTGAAAGACGACGAACCGTTTATGAACTACGCAGAAACAGAGACGACTACCTTCACTACGGAGACAGCTCCTGAAACACCAGAAAGTTTTGTGAGCTACGGCGAACCGCAGAGTGAACCGTTTATCGAACCTCAGGGCGTACCATTTGGTGAAGGTCAGGCAGTGGGAGCAGAACCTGCTGGGGTACAGCAGGAACAACCGCAACAGCCGTTGTACTACATTAACGGTATGGCGTTTGTACTCGGCCCAGATGGAAACTTCCACTTCCACAGCGGACGTCTTGCACCGCTTCACGGCGTAGCCCCCGGCACATTCCAAGGAGTTCCGAGAGCGACTGCTCCGACAATCGACCAGAATACAGGACGTCTTCCTTACGACGAAACTCCTACTGGCGAGAGAGTGCTTAACGACCCGAACGCAATGATGTACGGGCAGTTCATAGATGGACCTGAGGGCAAGCTTAAGAGAAAGCCGAAAGCAATCGACGTAGAGAAAATGCCGTCAGCTAAGTTTGAAAGGGCTATATCCGAGCGTTGGGCAATGCTGTTATCCTTGGTATCTAAGTCCGTAGGTGGAGCAAGTCTGGTAGCAACGCTTGGCATAGCGGAGAACGTTGTATACGTCAATGGAACACAGTTTTATCCGCCTGATGGTCTATTGAATGACGCAGGTCTGAGGGTAGTAGACATCGTGGATTTCAACGTCTTGTTTAAGCAGTTCAAGCAGTTGAAGCAGTTAATGCTCGATTACAAGGCGTACACAGTGTTTACGGCTCAGTACGGCGGTGTTCACGTACCGTTTACGAAGCATAAGAACCTGTTGTCTATCACTTACGTAGACTCCTCAGGTAAGAAGTTTACTTACACCAGAGAACACGCTGCATACGAGTATGATGTTCCTGTGGATAAGCTACACCATAACTTCAACACATGGACAGCTATGATGGCACAGGTGAACAAGGGAAGCACATCTTCCTTCTGTAAACCGGGAACAAGGCTGTTAATGGCAGACTATACGAAGCGATTGGCTTCGGGAGTATTCGGAACTAAGTCCAACTGGTCTACGAAGCGTAAGGTTCTCGGATTTATTGGTATGGTACTTACGGGAGCTGCGACAGTTGTAACTGGTGGCATTCAGATGGCACGTGCGTCGAGACGACAGAAATAACCAATAACTGAGAATGATTAAATTTGGTGCCTTGGCTAAAACACCTTAGTAAATTAGCCAAGGCATTTTATTTTGTGTAGATGGGAGGAGGTAGTCGTGGATTACAGCGAAATCAGAGCGTCATTGCAAGTGCTGGGGCTGAAAGAACTACCAAAGGACCACGCTACCTTGAAAACTGCGTACAGAAGGCAAGTGAAGAAGACACACCCTGATTTATCAGGTACAAATGATGGCAAGACATTTATGCGGGTACAGCGGGCATTTGAGGTTTTAACGGAGGCTATTGATGAAGGCGATAAACCTTTTATCCGTGTACGTTTTGGAGAAGGCGACTATCAATTTGCCAATGTTTCTAAGATTGAGCCTGAGGGGTATATGGGCTGTAAATATGTGACTGCATTAAAATGGTTTTCAGGTATGCTGTTGAGTATAAATTACGGTCCGTGGTTCGAGGTAACTGAACCGAAAAGCTTTGTAGCGGGGAATACTTGGATATATTTAATTGATTAGAGGAGGGAGAATGAATATGGAGAAAGAAAACTTGAATGAAGTTTTGGACGGCATGGAGCACACCGAGGAAGTTAAGGAGGATGCTGTGCAGGAAGTCAAGGACGACATAGCCGTCCAGCCTCAGATAGATGAAACTGTGCAGACGGAAGAAGCTATACAGGAAGAACAGACTGTTGCGGAGGATGTTACTCCTGCGGAAGTAACTGCGGAAGTTCATCCAAAGAAGGAATTCCAGTTTAAACCTGAGAAGATTTCACAGATAAGGACGAGGTTTTTCTTGTGGCGACAGGACATGAAGGATATATTCCGTAGACGCAAGGGAACAAAGTCAGCAGTGAAGATTAAAGCTAAGGAAGCGATAGCTGCGGAACGTGAGAAGTTATACAACCAGTTCGTAAACAGGCTGATAATCCTGCTTATAAATGGATTGGCGGTCGGAGCGCTTTTATTGGCGGCGTTAGACTATATCGTAAACGCTCAGATACCTGAAAGAAATCCGATACTTTTGACAATCTTTCTGATGTTGGCGCTTTATTGTGCGGTGTATTGGTTTTTCACTTATCGTAAGGGCAAAGGTGTTGATGGACTAAGAGGTCTGGCTATATTTGCACTTATCTTTTCGCTTATAGGGTCTTCTGCGGGTGTGTACGATGTTTACATGAACCATAAGAACCTCAGCACATACTTCTATGGTGAGAAGATTGCAGTTAAGAACCAGCAGGAAACAGCACTTTTATTGGCAAGCTACATTGACACTTGGAGACATACTCCGAATTACAGTCAGGTACACGTAGCGGAGAACGCTTATTATGCGGTGGTTTATAACTCCAAAGGTGAGAGTTTGGCACAGCTTGTGACTACTGGCGGTGCTGAGGATGAGAAGAAAGACCCGACATCTAATATGACAGTCGTATTGACTGACGGTACGGCGGTTATAGCCACTGAAAAGGCGATTGAGCGTAGACGTGACGTTGATAATCTAAGATATGTGGAGTTGGCATTGCAGTGGGTAGCCAAAGGCAATGCAAGATTAGACCGTTATTCAACAGCACTGGACGCAGTTAAAAAGCAGAGTGTACCAGCTGATGGGTTGCCGGGAACTGAGTACACTGTAACCATTTCAGGGCTAAATAACATCAAGAAGTTTTATGCGTCTATCATCGGAGAGAAAGAGGCTCAGGATATATTCTATGCACTTTCAACCGTGGACGGACAGGTCGACTTGATTTATCAGATAGCTCTGGATTCATCCTATATTGGTGTGGCTTCTTTAATCAGCGTAGCGGGCAAAGAAAGTCTGCTTTGGTACATCGACAACTATGTTGCTGCTTACGACTGGGAGCTTGGACATTATGACTGGTACAACTATGATTACAAAGACCCTGATAAGAACGAAAAGATGTTGCAGACAGCCCTTTACAACGCTTCTGCTATGCTTGAAAGGCTTGGGAAGGACTTAGGTATAGACCCTGACGCTTATGCTGACTATACCGATGACCCTTCGGATACCAGCATAGACCACGACCATGATGGTGACGGTATTCCAGACCACTAAGAACAAAATATAGATAAATAAAAATAACTCGTAGGCCGATGCGGTTTTAATATATCCGACGCAGGCAGGCTTTACGGGTTATTTTTATTTAATTCGCATATCGACTTAGGCCTGTTTGGTGTTTATAATAGAGTAAAGGAGGTATGAATGGCAATGGCAGGCGATAAATTTACGAGAACGCAAGAAAAGCAGTACACTGCTTGGGTAGCACATCCTCCTGTTGGCACACATATACCGGGGGCGTCACAGCCCACAACCAAGGAGAAACCTTGGGTTTTATCCGCACCAGACGGGGTAAGGGTATTGAGTGCTGGGGAGCTTGCTGCAAGCTTTTATTTCAAGACATCTAATGGCGTAGAACCCATTAACGGTAATACAGCTAAGTCAAAGATTAAAAACGGCGTTGTAGATTGGACGCAGGTAGTCCGTAATACAGCTACATCTTTATCCTACATGGCACGTCACGTGGCGGGTAAAGAGAACGGCGGTTTAGGTTGGTTTGAGGTATATCCTGAGGCTTATGGACCACAGTATATGAGGCGAGTTGCAGGCAATGCTTTCGTGCGTATGTTTGCACTGGTAGGTGGTCTTAGAGGTATAGCTTCACAGGCTGCGTCAGAGCCTATTACCAATAAACCGAAAGAGTCCATCGCAGTATTGGCGGGGCTTAGGAAACCGAAGACTATACCGACGTTGCCGATACCTGAGAGGATGAGTGCAGATTACGCTGCGAAGTTATCCAAGTTCTATGCGGATTTGCGTGCCGAAGTTAAAATGAAATATAACGTTGATTTACTGGACGGTCATTTATATAACTCAGGTTATTTAGGTTTAAGCTTCACAGCAAATGGACATCGTTTCAATGTATTCAATTCTCCTAATGACCCGATGTCAGTATCTTCAACGGATATGAAGAAAGTTCACAAGCTTTCGGGGGATGTAGACGAAGGTTTGGCTCAGGCGAGGAAGATTTTATTGGAGTACTTCTCCACACCGAGGAAGATTATGGCTATCGGCGAAAAGAGGGACTTAGGAAGCAAGGACTACTCTAAGTTTGAGAACTGCGTAGTAGCCGAGCGGTTAGAGAACGGTGTTCTTTTAATAGTAAAGCCTGATGTAACACAGATGGATTTGTTGAAATTCCACGGGTTCTCAGGTGATGAAGCGTTCTTCAAGTATGAAGGACCGTTCAACAAATATGGTTATCACAGCATGCTCGTAGGCTTTAAGAGCGGTAAGTCTTGGAGTTATTGCTGGGGAACTTCCACAACAATGACAAGCGATATTACATGGCGTCAGACAGCTGTAGTCTTGGCGGCTATGGAGAAGCTTACAGGTAATTTGATATACTTCACCAGAGAGTTTAATTAGGTTTTATCCGCTCAAAAATAACCGAAAGGAGAATGAAAGATGTCAGGTAAATTTACGAGAACACAGGAAAAGCAGTATACTGGCTGGATTACTTATCCTAAGGTAGGTACTGCTGTTCCCGGCACAGGTCAGGCTACGACCAAAGACAGACCTTTTGTGCTGGCTGCACCCGATGGTTTGAGAGTTGTATCCACTCAAGACCTTGCTACGGGTTATCTGTTTAAGTCAGATAAGGGTACAGAGCCGATTACAGGGCAATCTGTTAAGGCGAGGATGGTAGGAGGCGTACTTCCTTGGACACAGGTTGTGCGTAACACAGCCAATGCACCTTCTGTTATGGCTCGTCACGTTAAGAGCAAGTCTGGCTTAGGCGTATTTGAAATGTACCTTGAGCAGTTCGGACCTCAATACATGACAAAGGTTAAAGGCGAAGTATTCGTTCGTATGTTCACACTTCACGGTAACCTTGCAGGTATTGCGACACCTGAACAGGCTGCGGGTATCACACCTAAACCTGCGAAAGAGCTTGCTATTCCTGCAACTAAGGCACAGCCAACTGCTCCTGCGAAGGCAGAGGCTAAGACTTTGGCTGGTGTAAAGGGTGTTCTGGAAGCACAGCTTAAAACCGTTCGTGATTATCTTGCTAAGGTTAAAGGAGCCAAGGCTACGCTTTCCGACATTTACGAAGATAAGGACGGAGCTGGCGTAGGTTTTATTCGTGGTGATTTGGAATTCACATTCCCTGTGACTGCTGACAAGGCGGGTACTCTTACAACACCTGTTGCAGTTCAGGAAACTGACCTTACAAAGGCAGTATTCAACGTACTTCCTAAGGGAGAATCTTTTGGCGTAAGTGCTTCTGGTAAAGCTTCTGCACCTCTTAACGCATTGGCTAAACCTCTGGCTAAGGCTATTCAGGATAAAGCTCTTGAAATGCGTAAGGGAGCTGGAAAGACTGCTGGTGCAGATATGGCACAGCTTGAAGCTACTGTTAAGGCTGCTTGCGACATCGTAACTTCTAAGGTTGCACCTGCTACTTACGCAAAGGTAGGCGACGGCTATGAGGTTACTATCACTGATGGTTCTATGGGAACTGTTACTTGCGTAGCCAAGGCGGGCAATCCATTCCACTGCAGTTTTGTAGTTAAGGACGCAAATGACGCTTCTGCGGCTGCGAAAGCTGTAAATGGCGGGCTTATACCTGCTGATGACAACATCGCAACTTTGAAAGCTCTTGCTTCTGCGATTGCTACGGGCTTTGCACGTATCAAGAGACAGGGACTTATTCCAGTTAAGACATCTGTGGCAGATAAGCCTAAGTATGAATACCGTCTTATCGGTAAGGGTAAAGACCCGAATACAGGCGAACAGCTTTATGTGCTTGAAAGGATAGGCACTAAGGCGAGAACTACAATGAACCGTCCACAGCTCTTGAAACTTCTTGAAGAAAAGAGAGTTGAGAACGCATACGTTAGATGGTATAAGAACGACCGTCAGATTCGTCTGCGTGGAGGCGGTAGCGTAGCAACTATGGATGTAGCAGGTATCCGTCGTTCTTCCTTGAACCGCCTTGAAGGTGCTCAGGACGAAACCGTAACTGTTTACTCCGAAGTAATTAAGCACTTAACTCGTGACGGTTACACCGTAGCTGATGAACTTGAAGTATCAGAGGATATGCCTGTTTACGGTAAGTTTGCTGTAAATACTCCTGCTGGACACGTGCTTACAGCTATGTTCAGCCCGATTGAATGGCAGTACGGCGTAACTGATGGCAATAAGGTGAACTTGAAGGGAGTAATCCCTGAGGATAAGCGTAGACGTTCTATGTTGGCGTCTTCACTTGTTAGCTTGATTAGAAACGCTGCTAAGAGTGCGGTAGCTTCTACACCTAACAATGACGCACCTATCATACCCGCACAGGATGATGATTTCTCCAATCCTGAGGAGCTTGTAGGTGGTTACGACGAAGCTATTGATGTTCCAGAGGCAGAAGGTTCTATCGGCACAGATGCACCTGTAGAAACTGCTGAACCTGTTGCAACTGAGGCAACTGGCGAAGATACAGGACTTGATGCTGCTGATGCATTTGCAGGTCTTGAAGAAGTCGAAGCTACACCTGACCCAAGGATTACTGAGTTGGAGAGAGTTGTGAACGACATCGTAACCGCTTCTGAGGCTATTAACACTCGTGTAACCAATACATTGGCTCAGGAAGGTTTAACTTCTGCTGACTGCATTGCTGCGGGTAACGATGTGATGGAATTCAAGAGAGCGTTAGACTTATCTATCAGTGAGTTCAATGCTATCGTAGCCCAAGGACCACATCTTCCTGAGTTTGATAAGATGATTGAGCAGGCTTCCGACCGCAATTTGCTTGTAATAACTGCACTTGATAAGCTTGGAGCTAAGTTAAGAGAGCTTCAAAAGAAAGAAGCAGAAGCTGAGGCTGAGGCTAAGAGACGTGCAGAGGAAGAAGCTAAGCGTCTTGCAGAGGAAGAAGCTCAGCGTAAGGCACAGGAGGAAGCTGACAGACTTGCGGCAGAGGAAGAAGCTCAGCGTAAGGCACAGGAGGAAGCTGACAGACTTGCGGCAGAGGCAGAAGCCGAGGCTCAACGTCTTGCTGCGGAAGCTGAATCCCAGCGTCTTGCTGAGGAGGAAGAAGACGAGGAGGAAGAAGACCCATTTGCAGGTCTTGGTGACGACATCGACACAATCTTCCGTAACCTTCCCGGCGAAATCATCAGCGAAGGCAAGAACTAAACCCTAAAATTTGACTTTAGGCCGATTGCGTTTAGCCCATAAAACGCAATCGGTTTTTTATTGCGGGTTTGACACAATCTTATTTTAGGGAGAGGGTTTTTAGATGATTGAAGCAGTAGGCAGATATTCTGAACAGATTAAAGGCATTAACACTGAAATTTCAGCGTCAAAGATGGTAGAAATCAGACTTGCTGAGGAGTTATCCGAATTGGAGGAAGGCAAGAAGTACCGTATTATTGCCGAAATTGAGGCTGATTACGATAAGGACAGAGGGGCTGCAACATACAGAGCCAGACTTTTATCCGCAGTACTCGTAGAGGATTCTGAGTTGGATTACGCACGTTACAGAGGCGTCTTCCGTATCAACGAGGTAGCTGGAGGTATCATAGAAAAACAGGGAGGAGAGTTGCAGTTTTACCGTGGCGACGCTTTTCCTGATGAAATGCACCAAGTGGAGCTTACGAAGACATCTGGTTGGGTTACCGTAGCCGTACCTAAGGCGGTAAGTTCTTATCTGTACAGAGCGGGTGATTTGATTTACGTCGACGGCAAGCTGTATCATAAGAACAGGGACGTCGGCGGGGCTTTGAATTATGAAATGTGCGTTAGAGCCGAAATCTGTCACAAGGTGGACGGCACAGAATATTGGGAGAGAGTGAGGGCTTCTCACTATAGAGCTTCCCAAAGAAAGTCTACAAAAAAAGAGGCCTTGCATAAAATAATAAGGGCAGTATAGAAAATCTACGCCTGTAATTGCTATGGGATTGCGGGCGTTCTTGTCTGATGAGGTTTTAACATTCAATTCTGAGGAAGGGGGAATTCGTCTATGATAGAGCTATCAGGTAGAGAAATAGTTGGGGCTTCTAAGATAACTGACCGACAAGCGACGGAGTTCAAAAGAATCGTGGACGCTGTGGAGGCGTGTGGCGACCAGAAGGTTAGGCTGAACCTTACAGACCTTGACGCAACTACGTTGTGGAAAAGGGAGAAAGATTACTACGCACTGATTTCTAAGCCGAACCTTACAGTTATCGTAGACCCTGAAACTGCTGCAACGATAAGAAGTTACGCACTGCTTACAGGCACTAAGATAAACTTTGAGGTACGAGAGTTAGAGGTTGTTCCTGAGGAGGAAGACCCTCGTATAGAAGAAAGAGGGCGCAAGTATGCGGCGATGGCAAAGAGCGTAGAACGCTATACCAATCCGATTACGGGCAAGACCTTGAAGAACTGTCTGGTTTTATCCGTAGCTGATTTCGGAATGGACACATTGAGTTCTATTGGTATTTCAGGTTTATCTGTGGGCAGGGCGTTTGAAATAGCTGCAAAGCAAGCACACGCCAACCAACAAAAGCTGGTGGTTGATTTTACTGACATAGGTTTTGAAGGTGGCTGTGATATAGTGTTGTCCGATACACTTGTACAGTGTAAATCTAAAAACAAGGGCTTAGTAGTCAAGGTTTTTGGTGAAGAAAGTGGGATAGATGAGTATGTATCTGTAAACGGCAGAGTTAAGCTCAGTGCGACTTCCAAGGTCAGATTTTTCAATATGCTCAGACCGAATACTGTGCTTCGTCTGAATTCTTATCCAAGTTCAGCGCGTTCTGACATAGCTGGGCGTAAAGGCGGCGGCAAGGTAATAGGTGCGGTAATCGTGATTTATAAGGGCTTGGAAGGAGAAGACGCACTCTACTATGAAATTCCTACGGAGCAGTTGTTCCTACCTGAGGATTTGCCTTTATTGGGAGAACAGCCTCCAGTGGGGGATAAATTCATACCAAGACGCCGTAACATCGCAGAGCTTGGCATACAAGGGGTTTGTTCAGGGTCGCACGGTCATTTTGGACCTGTTTCAAGAGAGCAGAAATACTCAGTAAATGACGGCTACGGCAACATCATAGAAATCGACGAAATTGAGTTAGCAGCTCGTGGTTTGAGAAATTTAGGTGTTGAATTTGACGCTGAGCTTCTTAGTCTCGGAAGGATACTACCTCCTCCAGAAAGGAGATAGAGCATTTATGCAAGAGGCGGTTAAAAAGTTATGTGATGAATGGAACGAAAGAGGCACAGCGGTGTTTTTGACGGGTGCGGGAGCTTCGACAGATTCTGGACTTTATGACTTCACGGGGGTAGGCGGTGAATACGCCAAGGCTTCTGTAAAGCGTATACTATCAAGGGATTTTATGCTTGAGAACCCTGCAATCTTTAACCAGTATTGCCGTGACAGGCTGTACGCTCCATTTGCTAAGCCGAACAAATTTCATAAGGCTTTGGCAGACTGGGAGGCGACAGGATTGGTTTTGGGTATAATCACTCAGAACATTGATTCCCTGCATCAGCGAGCAGGTTCAAAGAATGTGCTTGAATTGCACGGGAATATGGAAACAGTATATTGCGACGAGTGTAAGCGTTCAGGCAAGTCCAAGCAGTTATACGAGAAAAACCGTCCGAATAAGTGTCCGCACTGTGGCGGGGTAATCAGACCAGCCATTTTGCTTTATGGGGAGCAGATAGACAAAGATGTTTATGACGCTTCATTGAGGATGGCAGAAAAGGTGCCTTTGCTAATAGTAGCAGGAACACGATTAAAGGTTACTGCACCTATGGACATAATCAATCATTTTAAGCAGAAAACAGGCGGTTTGACGGCATATATCGGGAATACACCTCCTGACGACGGCGAATTCGACCTTATGGTCTTAGGCAATATAGGTGCAATTACGGATGAAATGCGTAAGTATATGTTCTAAGGCTATCCGTACAACGATTTAAGGGAGGTATGTATTCCCCGTGAGAGCGGGGTGTTTCGGTTTTATCCGTACAACGATTTAAGGGAGGTCAGATTTGTGAGTAAAGAGACGTTGGAGTTTATACAGCGTAAGACGGGGATGGTCTATTCCGATGAGCAAGCAGCTCTTATAGACAGTAAGGGTGGGGCTTGCGTTTTGGCTTGTGCGGGTTCAGGTAAAACCACAGCACTTACGCACATGGTAGCACGTCGTCTTATAGATAAGGAAATTACCAGTGGCCGACGCATACTGGGGGTTACTTTTTCAAAGACGGGAGCTACGGAAATGGATGAAAGATTAGAGGAGCTTTTAGACCTTCTTGACATTCCCGCAAGCGTGAAGATGAAGACCCTGCACGCATTTTGTTTGGAGTTCTTAAAGAATATTGGGGCAATGCAGGGCAGGGCTGTAATATCAGAGTATGAGAAGCTGGATGTAATCCAGAAAATCGGCAGAACCCAGACCCGCAACTGGAAGTATGAAGACGCCGAAGTAATTGCGGGGCTTATCACATTGCAAAGAGGTAGCTTACGCTCACGTGAGAACTTCATCAATTCCACAGATTTCAGGATTTCTGGGATTGAGTCATTGAAGTACGTAACCGTGTACGATGGCTACACTAGGTACAAAGCCGAGAACAACGTAATCGACTTTGACGATATGCTTTTATTGGCACACTTAAAGCTTAAACAGTCGCCTTTTTATGGCGAGAAGTTTATGGATACATACCAGTGTATCCTTGTAGACGAGGCACAGGACATGAGCAAGTTGCAGTACAAAATCGTACTTCAACTGTTAGGAAGCGACGCCGTAACACCTGCGGAGCATGAAGACCATGTGCGTAAGACCCTTGTGCTGATAGGGGATGACGACCAGTGTCAACCTGCGGGAACTAAGATAACAATGGCAGACGGTAGTATTAAAAACATTGAGGATATAGTCGTAGGTGATAAAGTAGTGTCACTGGACTGTTCCGAGGAACTCTATACTTCCTTAGAGGCGATACCTGAGTGTAGATACCCGTTTGAGACTAAGGTAGGAACAGTGACAGAGGTGCGTAAGCACATAGTAAATAAGTTATATGAAGTGGAATTAGAGAACGGTTTTATCAGTAGGTACAGTCCTAACCATATTTGTTATATTGAAGACGGTATTGTAACTAAGATAAAAGCCAGTCAACTCAAAGTAGGTATGGATATGTTTGTGGACGAAGGCGTGCGTATTAAGTGGATGAATGGTATAGACCCAGACTTCTACGCAGAAGTTCCTGAATATGAAGGTGAACCTGTATACCCCGTATCTACTATAGTTTCCATAAGAGAAATCGAAGGTGAACACATAGTTTACGGACTAAATGTAACTGACTTTCACAACTACATCGCAGACGGTATTCTTACACACAACTGTATTTACGAATGGATGGGTTCAGAGCCACAGGAGTTGGCGAAGGTTAAGGACGCATACAGGCTTCCGCTTTACACCTTGTCTACGAACTATCGTTGTCCAGCCAATGTTTTATCGGCGGCTGCAAGGTGCATTTCAAATAACACGCACAGTATTCCTAAGTCAATGAACGCTCATAAACCTGATGGCGTGCTACGCTACGACAGAGTTCGTGGTGGCGGGTTTGCGGCCGAAAGTAAGTATGTGGCAGACTGTATCGCAAAGCAGTTGGATGCAGGGGTAGCACCAAGCTCTATCGCAGTGCTTTCGAGAAATGCTGCACACTTGTCGCTGGTGTGGTTGTATCTATCCTGCTACGGCATTAAGTCAAGGCTGTACGGCGGGAATAGTTCAGGACCTGACTCCTTAATCAAGCATATTGGTGAGTGTTTCAGGCTTTATCAGTCCTCAGCTGACGCAGGAAATGTGCTGTACGCTTTATTCGGAGGGAATAAGCAGTCATCTGAGAAGCTGGCAACCCTAATCAACATGGTTGACGGTACATTCATGGAGTGGCTTGAATATATCGTAGCGACATACATTCCGGGCTACAAAGATGTTATGAGCGAAGACAATGCGTATGCCAGTGCGGGCAAGATGTGGAAAAACACCATGAAGGAGTATTACACATCTGGCGGGCTTTCTCGTAAGAGCAACTCAATGCAGAACCTTCTTCGCTTGTACAATGCAGGAAAGACTTCGGAAGTGGCGTTTTATCAGGAAGTCTTGGACATCTACAAAGATATGATGGATTGGAAGTTCAAGTTTGACGATAGTATCAGAATATTCCTTGGCACAATATCTGCGATTAAGGACTTACTTGACCGCTACGCAGAGAAGGCAATTCCAGTGCTTACGACAATCGGCAGACATAGAGCACCGAATAAGCATTTCGTAACCTTGTCTACGGCACACAGTGCGAAGGGTAGAGAGTGGAATACGGTCTACATCTTATGTGACGATATTTATGCGTTCCCTTCACAGGTAAGCATAGACATTCTGTCCTCGATGGGTGACCCTAAGGCAGTTAAGAACTTTATCGAAGCCGAACGCCGTCTGCACTATGTTGCGATGACGAGAGCGAGAGAAACGCTTCATATCGTAGGCGGGGATATACCTCCGGGAATGTTCCTGCAGGAAGCATTAAGTGACGAAGAAGCGTTGAGAAACGGTTTTGATTCAAGGGAATTAGGTACAGACGTAACTGTGGAATTCAAGTACAGTGATACAGATTACTCCAAGTATAAATTTAGGGAGAGCAGTTTTATCCGTGACGAAGCCCTAGAGGAAGAATATGCCGACGACGAAGATTTCTCTCCATCAAAGCGTGATTATAGTATGCACGATTTAGATATTTAGGAGGGGAGCTGGCGATATGATACGGTATATGCTTAAAGTTCTATTATGGAGTTTCACACCGAAGTCAAAGAGGGGTCAAATACCTAAGCGACCCCCTTTTGACTTCACCAAGACCTTTGTCACAGTATTGGTTATTTTGACTGTAATCGCCTCTGTAATGACTTATAAAGAGCGCATTAAGGTTTATACTGGCAACATCACTTTGAACGCCTTCTGGGAGCTTGTGGAGGCTCAGGAGGTCATCCGTGTGGACTTCTCACCCCGACCTTATGTGGTAGTTTACACGAAGGACGCAGAGTATTCTTTGATACTTCCAGATACAGCGGGGTTTAGAACAGACATCATGTCGAGAGGTATCGACGTCAGATATGTGACGGGTACGCCGATACAGGCATTTACCAATACATTGGTTGGAATGATGTTTATTATAATCATGCTGGTGCTGTGTGCGACGATACTGCGTACTGTGATGTTTAACAGTGCGATAAAGGCTGAGAAGGCCAAAGGCGTACCCGTAACCTTCAAGGATGTACGGGGAATGTCTGAAACCAAAGAGGAGGTACGCTTTGCGGTAGAACAGCTACGCAACAGGGGAACGCTCAAAGCTATGGGAGCAAGACCTGTGCGAGGCATTTTATTGGAAGGACCTCCGGGAACAGGTAAGACCCTAATTGCCAAGGCAATCGCAGGGGAAGCAGGCGTACCGCTTATAGCGACGGCAGGCTCTGACTTCATCGAAATGTTTGTCGGCGTAGGTGCGGCCAGAATAAGAAAACTCTGGCAACAGGCTATGGATTCTGCTCCATGTGTGCTGTTTATTGATGAAATAGACGCCGTAGGTAGATTGAGGGGCAGTAATATGCAGAACATGGAGAGTAACCAGACCATAAATGCACTATTACAGCGTATGGACGGACTGGGAACTCGTTCAGATATACTGGTAATCGGGGCTACTAACCGTAAAGAGGACTTAGACCCTGCATTACTAAGACCCGGCAGGTTTGACCGTGTGATTTACGTAGGGCCTCCGAAGTCTTTGGAGGATAGGAAGGACATTTGCGAGTACTACCTATCCAAGATAAATACAGCTCCTGATGTAACTCCTGAGAAGGTGGCGAAGCTGGCTGCGGGAATGACGGGAGCGGACATTGAGCAATGCTTGAACGACGCAGTTTTATTGGTGGCAAGAGAAGCTCGTGATTTGGTGAACTCAGGTGAATTGGATGCAAGTGCAGACGCTTTGAAGAAGCCTGTGACATTAAAGCACATAGATGAAGCATTTACACGGCATTTACTGGGCGGGGTTGCGACAGGTCATATCAATGAGCGTGACCGTAGGATTGCTGCGGTGCATGAGGCAGGACACACTTTAATGCGACTTCATGCGGGTGTAGATGTTTTGAAGGTATCCGTAACTCCGTACACATCGGGGGCTGGCGGGCTTACGCAATCTGATGTAGAGGAAACCAACTTCCTTACGGAGGAAGAACTTCGTGGACATATTCGCTTTGTACTGGGCGGTTTGGCGGCTGAGGAAGTCGTAAACGGCAAGCATACGACAGGCGTAGTTGACGACCTTAAAAAGGCGTCCAACTTGGCTATGCAGTGCATTACGAGCTTTGGTATGTCAAAACTCTTGAACGAAGAAGCTGTTCGGGATAGAATAGGTTTTCGTGGGGTTACTGACGAAGTACTTGTTAAAGCCGAAGCACTTCTGCAAGAGGAGTTGGCTAAGGCTAAGAAACTATGTGAGGAGTATAGATACTTCCTTGACAGCTTAACAGAAAGACTTTTATCTGAAACCACTGTTCTTGGTTTGACCCCGGAGGATTTAATCAAGAAAGGGGGAAGTAAACAGTGGAATATTTGTGGTTAGTTGCTATCAAGTTGCTTGATAGTATATTAGGGACGGGAAAGACAATTCTGACCCAGAAGAACAAGGGGGTATTAACTGCGTTGACAGTAGTTGCAACGCAGTTAATCTTCTTTAAGGTGCTGGATGACGTAATGAAGGCAGACAGTGACCTTAAGATGTGGGTTGTGTCGATAGCGTCTGGTGTAGGTACATATATTGCTATCTTGATAAACCAGAAGATGTCGAAGGAAACAGTCTACATCAACAACATTTTATCCGATGACAGGGAGGCAATGACCGCCCTTTGCAATTATTTACGTGAGCATAAGATAAAGAATTTAGTCACAGACAGTTATACAAAAGACTGGGGTAAGACACTGGCTGTAACAGTGTTTGCAGAAACCAAGGAACAGAGTAAGCTTGTCGACAAGTATATCGAGGAAAGTCCTACGAAGTTTTTACGTTATGTAAGATAAGTGCCTGCGTCAATACAAACGCAGGTACTAAAACTGATAGGTTTTATCGGTTTCGATAACATATCAGGCCTATTTAAGAAACCCTTATATCAAAGGGTAAAGTATTGATTAAAATACAATTCAAATTATGAAAGGCGGGGATATTTGGTGGCAGGAATTTTATCACGTGTAACAGACATCTTGAAAAGTAACGTACATGCTTTGCTTGATAAAGCAGAAGACCCAGCTAAAATGATAGACCAGCTTCTAAGAGAAGCTCGTTCTAATTTGGCTCAGGTTAAGCAAGAATCGGCTTCGGTTATTGCTCAGGAAACAGCGGCTTATAGAGCGTTGATGAAAGAAAGAGAGGACGTTACCAGACTTACACAGGCGGCCAAGGCTGCGCTTAGAGCAGGTAATGAAGATGACGCTTTGAAATTAGCTGAGCAGATTGCCAAGGAAGAAGTCGAAGTTGTTCAGGCTGAGAAGGTTTATGAAATGTGTCACGCAAACGCAGAGAATATGCGTGCAGTTTATCGTAAGCTGGTAGCCGACGTACAGGCTCTTGAAGGAAAGAGAGCGAACCTTAAAGCACTTGTGGCGGCTACTAAGGCACAGGAAACTGTTAATAAGACAGTAAGTAAGACATCTGGCGGTGTAGGCACTAAGATAGCTGATTATGAAGCTAAGATTCAGCAGAAGTTTGACGCTGCACAGGCGGCGGCTTCACTTGACGCAGAAATCGGAAACGAAACTGCGGAGCTTGTTGACAAGTATAGCCGTAGTGACAAGGCAGTCGACATCATTGCCAGACTGAAAGGTGAAATGGGGATGACTGACCCTCTTGTAGAGCCTACGGACGCTGAGGCGGTATTGGCTCGACTTAAAGAAGTCTAATAAAAGATTGGAGTGAGAAGATTATGTCAAGTTTTGCGGTTAATTTGGCTCAAGAGCTTGGCGTACCTCATAGCGGACCGTGGACACCGGGGGTTATGAACCTTGCGGAGGCTGTGGCAGGATTAAGCAGACTTAACGGCTGTTCTGAGGAGAAGGCTAAGCAGATTTTATCCGTTCTTGAACCTTACACCCAAGACCCTCGTTGCAACAGTATGTTCTTCGGAGCTATTGCGACGAATTCTGGTGCTGTGGATAAGGGCGAGAACACAAGCTTGGAAAATGCTTGTTTTGTAGATTTGCAGAATCCAGCGAATAATACTTGGAGTTTTGCAGACATATCCGATGACCTTAGTGCTGTTTACTGCAACGGCTTCCTTGTAGGTCTTATCGGCATAGCTCCTGCGGGGGTAGATTTGGAAACTTACTCACAGAGCGTAATTCCGAACATACCTAATTGGCTGTACGGTTTTATGGGCTTTGTGAACCTAATTGCTGATGGTGCCGACGGACACGTTCACATGACTATGGGTCTTGTGGACACATCTGGGGCTGACTTTGAATGGTACGAATTTGACACTGCACAGACTGCTTATCTTGTGGCTAAGAGCTTCCTTGTGAGCGGTGCGGCTTTCAACAGTCTTTATTTGAGAGCTGCGATGTACGGGCAAGTTCCTATCAATAACGTGATTTACGATAGTAACGATAAGATTGCTGAGGTACTTATTCAGCTTATCGACCAAGACGCTGCTGGTGTAGTAGATGTAACACCTGCTGTGGAAGAAGCCGACGGTGAGACTGACACAGAAGGTTACGATAATACCGAAGAATACGGTGACGAGGAAACTCCTGAGGGTGACAACACTGGGGAGTTTGGTGCTGGCGAGCTTGACTTCGAGGCTTTTGAAGAAGGCGGCGAAGAACCTACTGAGGAATTTAACCCTGACGAATTCAACCCAGATGAATTCAATCCAGACGATTTCGACCCTGATGGAGAAGGCGAAGAACCTATGGATGAATTCAATCCAGACGATTTCGACCCTGATGGAGAAGGCGAAGAACCTATGGATGAATTCAATCCAGAGGAAGAACCTACCGATGAGTTTAATCCTGACGAATTCAACCCAGACGAATTCAATCCTGACGATTTCGACCCTGATGGAGAAGGCGAAGAACCTATGGATGAATTCAATCCAGAGGAAGAACCTACCGATGAGTTTAATCCTGACGAATTCAACCCAGACGAATTCAATCCTGACGAGGAAGGCGACGAACCTGCGGACGAATTCCAACCTGAGGAAGATTTTATCGGCGAGGAAGAAGGCGAAAACTTTGCTGTTGAGGCAGAGGCAGGTGACGGAGCAGAACAGGAATACAAGACGAAGGCTGTTTCTCTTGGCAGGGCTGACCTGACTAATGTTCTGCGTAGGGTGCTTGGAGCGTCTGATAAGCTTGTAGAGCTTATTATCGGTGAAGAATCCAACATGGAAATCACCTGTGACACTCCTGTGAGTATAGACGCAGTTTGCCATGTGCTTACAGTTGAGTTCTATACTCCTGAAATCATTCAGTCGTTCTTGCTTCTTGCAGACCAGTACGCTACTGAGGACGGCACTATCACTTGTGGAGAAGCCGTTGAGGTGCTTGCGTATGCTATTTGGGGAGACATTCCTGAGTATTCTCGTGCCCGTGCGTTAGAACACGCTGCGAACATTCTTATCAGACATAGGGATGCGTTGTGGCTTGGTGTGTACCATACTGACGCCGTAGTTGAGAGACTTACAGTGCTTGGTTACAGCGAAGCGGTATGCTTGCGTGTTGCTAAGCTTATGGAAGAAGTCAAGATTGACGGAGACGCTATGCGTAGGAAACTTATTAAGGATTAACGGCGATTTCGCTTAGGAATGAGGCACTGCCAGAAGACGGCAGTGCTTTATTTTTAGGCCGTGTGCAATGCAGAAAAGAGAAGGAGGTTTTATTGGTGAAATTAGATGACTTAAAGAAAAGTGTAGTATTACAAGAAGATATACCTGAACCACCGATTGCCGACCTGCTGAACGCCGATTTAGGTATAAAATTATTGCTCTACCACATGAATAATGGCGGGGTCATAGGGATACATTTTGACGTTGACCTTGACGGTTTTTCAAGTGGTATTGTGGCGTATAGGGCGTTAAAGGCAATAATGCCGACGAAGGTGCATATTACGACCAACAAGGAGCGTATTCACGGGGTTACAAAAGATACTGAGGAATTCGTATGGAACAACCGTATTTCCTTGCTTATCATCGTAGACGCTGGTTCAGACCTTAATTACGACGTAGGTTGTGATGTGCTGGTATTAGACCATCACGAGCTTAGCGGTACGACAGTGCGTAAGGTAGGTGACAGCAGACAGGTTATCGTAAGCAGTCAGGGAGTTCCGAACCAAGAGCCGATGTCAGGCTGTGAGGTTGTTTACGAATTTTTCAGAAGGCTGTACGCACAGATGGAAACACCGATAGATACGAGTTTAGCTCAATGGGTAGGTATTTCCTTAATATCCGATATAATCGACACAAAGACATTGCGTAACCAGTTTTATGTGCGTCAAGCGTTCGAGGCGAATGTCCGTATCAATGCGGATATTAGGCGTATATGTACAGACATTGATTACTACTTCAAGGGGTTATATCGAAGCTACGTCACATATAAGCTTGCTCCATACATCAATGCAATATCCCGTGCGGGATTGTCCAGTACGCTGGCTTATGTAATTTCCGACAATGAATCACCAAGACTTCCTGATTGGGCGTTAAAGCGTCGTGATGACATTTGTACAGAGGCTTTTATTCGTAGCAAGCGGGTAGGCAATCTTGTGTTCTGTAATATGACTGGTGTAGAGGACGCTTGGCGTTATGCGGGTTTAGCTGCGTCAAAGATAGCCAACGAAACGAACTTCCCGACTATCGTATTTACGCAGTCGGAGAGTGGTTTGGTAAGTGGTAGCTTCCGTAAAGGTATCGGCGAGGGAGAGTTTTTGGAAACTGCTAAGAAGTATCTGAACGCCAACGGTCATAACCCTGCTTTCGGGTTTAAGGACAGTACGAAGGAAGGTTTGAAGAACTTTATAGCCGAAATATCCACTTGGGAGGTAGGAGAACCGCCTGAACAGCTTACTTCTGATGATATAAAGGGTGGCGTAGACCTGCAGATTGTGGGTATTTGGAATAACCGTGTTAATCCGTCTGATGAAGTCTATATCACGGTGCGTCCTGAGGAGCTTGTGTATGAGAGGTCGACAGGAAAGGTATCCCATTATAAATGGCGTGAACGCTTCCCTGTAAGGCTTTTATACAGTGAGTTCCCACAACCTCCGAGGTTGTTCGTAGAGGAGCAGAGAGGTATAAGTCTTTATTTGAAATAGTCCTCAATCACGAGGGCTTTTTCTTTTACAATCAGGCCTTGGCGAAAGTAGGATAGTAACGCAACAGGAATTTTAATGGCGGTTGCTAAAATAAATTGTTTGAAGGGAAACAGATTTTAGATGGGTAAAAACTTTATTGCTGCTGACATCGGCACAAGCGAAACAAGAATAAGCGTGGATGGGGCGTTGGTGCTGAGAATACCTAATAACTGTGTATTCATTACAGAGCCGACACCTGAATCATTCCCTGCGGGAGAGGGATTGTTAGGCTCGCTGGAAGCTGTTATCGAGGGGCTTGAAGAAAACCCTGTGACGGTTTTATTCGGTGAAATGGCGGCCAGATATTCTGCAAACAACCAAAGACCAACACCGTTGGAGGCTAAGCACAAGCAGTACATCAACATTGTATCCATCATTATTGGAGCTGCACTTGGCAAGCTTGAAAGAAACTACAACAACAGTACACCTGTAGACCTTCACATTGCACTTCCTCCTGTGGAAGTAAGCAAAGCACGTAGAGTGCTTGAAAGCAGTCTTGGAGGGGAATACAGAGTAGAGTTCCCTAAACTTAAAAGAGCTGCGAGAGTGAAGTTCGACAACATTTACTGTTACGAAGAATCCAGAATGGCTGGCGAAGCCTTCATGGACCAGTTACCTGAGGAATACAAGCAAGGTACAGTTTTATCCGTAGACATCGGAGCAGGTACAACAGACCTTGCATTGTTCATCAACGGTATTTTCTATGAGCGTTCAGCTAAGACCTATAAGATTGGCGGTAATACAGCGAGAGAGTTCCTTATCGACGATATTACTGCTGAATACGACTACGAATTGCCTATCGGAGAGGCAGAAGAAGTTATTTCAACAGGCCTATTAAGGTTAGGAAACAGTAAGGTGAGCGTTGTAGAAAATGTCAATGCGGCGAAAGCTGTGTTTGCTGAAACGCTTGTGAACTCTATCCAGCAGTATTTCAGAGCAGTCAACGTACCTATTCAGAGCGTAAATGCGTTCCTGCTTAGCGGTGGCGGTTCTCTTTCAAGTAGCATAGAAGGTTCACGCTCCGTAGCGTCCTTCGTAGTAGACGCTTTGAAGTCCGTATGCCCAAGCATTGATACTGTGGAATACAAGGGTGACGCAAGGCTGGCTAACCTTGATGGATTATGCAAGATGGCACAGAGTGAGAACTCTGAGGGACCTGTGAAACCTGTTACGCTTTCAGGAATGAAAGAGACACCAGCAAGTGCAAAGGAAGCGACACCGCCTGCGACTGCAAAGGAAGCAACGCCTACAACTGACGGTGTGACAGAGTAATGGACAGAAGCCACACTGTAAAAGGTGTGGCTTTAATTCAATCATTGGGAGGTATAAGAAATATGCAGGTAGCACTTTATTTGACAATCTTGTCTGCCCCAAGGCTTTACGGAGTAGATGTAGTGAGGGTTCTTGACCCAGACTCTTTGAGGGTTACGGCGGCTAAGGCAGATGTTTTGATAACTGATACATCTTTTGACCCTGCGGTTGTACCTGTAAAGCAGTGTTGTGTGTTGAAAGGTGCTCCGGGCATTGAGTTATTTGCGAAAGAGAACGGATACGATTGTATCGAAAAGACGCAGATAATCAGCTGGTTTCAAAAGCGTGTAGGGCTTGATGTTTCAAGGCGTGCAAGGCAGGCTACGCCTACGACAGCAACACCTACGATGGAAATGCCGAGAGCTTCAAAAGACAACGCACAATACAAAGCTATGTACGACGGGCTTGTAGCAGAGCTACGCAGGTCAGACCTATATAAGAACCTTGACCCTTCGGACGCAAAGACGTATGACATTCTACTTCAAGCAATCAGAGGAACGCTTCGTAAGGCCGATAGCGTAGCGGGCGATATGGCTTTGGCACAGAGCAAACTTGTGAAAGCAGAGGCAGAACTGGCTCGTTTAACAAAAGAGAGAAATGCAACCGTCGAAGATATAGAGGCAGTTTTATCAGGGCTTACGCAAGCTGTAAATAGTTGTGTGGACGTACTTGACGAAATATCCAATCTTCCTGACGACCCTGAGCTTGTTTTATTTGGTAGCGTAGCTGTCAAGGCAAAGGCGTCATTAGGATTGGCGTCCAAGTTTTCGTCAGTGGTAAGAGCTAAGGAATTAAGAGCAATCGGAAGCGTATCCAGAGAGTTTATTGCTTCTCTAAAAGGCGTAACTGGAGACCTTCTTACACTTAGTGTAGACGCATTAAAAGCGTCATCAGGAGCACAGTCCGCTTCACAACAGGCGGCATTGGTAAAGGCAAATGCAGAGAAGGAAATGCGTCAGCTTAGACTTCTCTTAGAGCAAGAGCAGAAGCTTACAGACAGCTTGAAACAGCAGTTGGAGCAACTTAATGAAGCTTACCAAGAACAGCTTGTTAAGGCTACGGAGGCTGAAAATCAACTTTTATTGGCGGGCGGTACTACAAACATCGCAGCCCTTCAAGAGCAGTTACGCACTTTGCGTCTTGAACTGCAGAGCAAGAATGAACTTATCGCACGTATGGAAGAAGCTACGGCGAACCCAGACCTTGACGATACGACAGGTTTGCTTTCTCCAGAGGTAGCGACAGGTATTATTCGTCAGCTTCGTACACAGGTAGCGGCATTGAAACTTGAAAGGGATAGAGCTACGGCAGAGCTTATGAAGGCTAAGAAAGTGGCGGCCAAAGAGGCTGAAAGAGCAGAAACGCTTACAGCAAGTGCAAGAAGTTTAAGCCAAGTTGCCTTCCGTGGAGCACAGGTATCAGCACTTCCGTTGTTCAACTATACAGCGAAGGCACTTATCATACCTGTATTCGGTAATGGTAGTGCGGGTATATCTAGTTCTGCGGTATCCCTTGCAAAGACACTTGGAGTTAACGCCAGAGCAGTTTTATTGGACTTCGACCTTGTTACGACAGACCTTGAAGGACGCTTTGGTGAGTCGATTAACCCTCTTATCAGGCTGGATGACGGCGAAATTTCGGGAAAGAACTCCGCAATGGGGTTATTCATAGATAAAGGCAAAGATTTCTTTGCATCACATTATGCTGAGTTAGTAATTCGTATTGACTCTAACAAGGCGGGTATTCTGGACTATCTTCCGGGCTTCTACGCAAAACCTGACCTGTTTATGCTTACGCAGGCAGACTATTCGACACTGCTTAACTATTTAGGAGCAAGGTACGACTACATCATAATTGACGCAGGTAAAATCGGCTGTTCAGAAATTGGCGACCAGATACTGCGTAACTTCTGTCTGGCTTGTTTCCGTGCATTGATAGTAACAGACGCAAGTCCTGAAAAGACAAGAGCAATGAGGTTGAAGCTCAATGATGTATTTGGCACAGAGCTTAGAAAATTTGCAGAGCGTTGCGTATGGATGACGAACAGAGCGGTTAAGCGTGTGGATTTGACAAGATTTACAGCACCAGCGATGTCCATATCTGTACCAGTACTTCCTGAAATGGTAGGTATCCATGAATCCTTCCACGTTACGGGGGCTGCACAGAGGGAGTTCAACAAAGTCGTGCGTGCTTTGGCGGGGGTGTAGAGCATGGCAAACTTAGCAGAAATGATGGACCAAGAGGCTACGAAGATAGTCACCTACAAAGGCAAGCAAGTACGAGTAATGGACGCCTACGGTAAGTTAAAAGAAGCTTTCGCCAGACCAGAAATGGTGGAGCTTCTTAATCCTACTGGGGAGCGTAAAAGCCACCACAGGTCCTTAGTCAAAAGGGCTGTGGCTGACTTTGAAGCTATGACGACCTATGAATACAGGGTACAGCTTGAAGATGGCAAGACCCGCAGGGCGTTTACCGAGGAGCTTGAAAATCCCAACGAATTTTTATTTGCACGTCCGAAGCTTCATGCGGCTAAGACGCTGTACAAGCGTTATGCACTGGTATTGTGGATAGCGACTGGATACAGTGGCTACGCAAGCGAGGCGGGCATTACGATAAAGTTCACTAGACTTGGGCGTAAGCTTGAAAGCAATGCTATTGAGCAGGCACTGAGCAACGAGAAGGCTTTATTGGACGCTATGGACTGGTGGGAGAGCGTAGGCAGACGTAAGGACGTACACGAAGTGCTGAGAGCTGCCAAAGCCTACGCAAACGGCATTACCTATAAGAGTTCACCTACGAAAGCAATCGAACCGTACATAGATTGGGAAACGGCGGCGAACGCAGTTATGGGTATGCAGATGGCCTCTGGTGAGAGCAATAAGAGTGCACGTAAGTACAAGTATCAGAAGACCATAAGACCTGATGAAAAGGCACAGTTCATCAAGGATTATATTGAGGCTGAGAAGCGTATGCAGGGCGTACTGGACAGTCAATCCGTCCGTGAAATGGAGGAAGTCTGTCTGAAAATTGAAAAGATGGTGAAGAAGTACGACCTATTCAACACTGAGAAGACCCGTGACATCATAGCATCCATCAGACGCTCCCAGTTCACGAGGGTAACCATACGCCAGCGTGAATACCTCATGCGTATCCTTGACGACATAAAGAATTACGAGGAAGTCAAAGAGAAGCGTAAGGTTGGGGAGGATTTATTCGACGTGGATAAGTTCTTCGATGAAATCACAGGGGGTGAGTAGAAATGCTTTTAATTATTGACTTACAGCATATCTATTACAGGTGCTGGTTTACACGGGATAAGAGAGAACCGATTTATTCGCAGAGTGGGCGTGACATCAACCATGTCAAGGCAACCTTTGACGAATGTATCAAGATAATCAAGGACTTTGAGTTCCACTATGACGAGATGGAAGCGGCTATCTGTGTTTGTCTGGATACCGACAGGGATGGTCTTGTAAAGAGGGCGAAGTTTCCTGAATACAAGGCAAACAGAGGACAGACGCTGGACGATGAAAACAGAGCCGAAATCATTTACGTCGCAAACGTTCTTGGGCGTATGGGTGCGAACGTCTACGGTGCAGTAGGCTATGAGGCCGACGATTTAGTTTACACGCTTGTTAAGGATTACGCAGGTGAAAAGAAAGTGATTTACACCAGTGATGCTGACCTTTTAATGCACGTAAATGAAAACACCGAGGTATGGATGCGACGAGCTCCTGAGTATGCGAGGATTACGGCAAAGCGTTACGCACATCAGATGAGTTTTATCCGTAAGAACCGTACTGAGGCAATTTTCAACGATACGGTTCTTTACAAGAGTTGCGTAGGTGATAGTTCTGACAATATAAAAGGCGTATATCGCTTTGGCAATAAGGCTTTTGAAAAGAAGATAAGTGCTTTATTGGATGCGAATCCGGACATCGCCGTACCTGCTACGAAGGAAGGTACATTGGAATTTGTCAAGACGCACTTTGGATTTAATGATACCCAGATGGAGCAGTTCCTACGAGCTTTGGATATGGTATTTCCTTACTATTGCAGGTATTCCAGAGCCGAAAGTTTGTGACCTAACTCCATTCTTAAAGATGCCTGTATAAGCTTAATATCAAAATAAATAGTGAGCTGGCGTGTTGTACACACTGGCTCACTTTGGCATATAAGGGGGGGGTATGAGCTGTGTATGATGGCTTTGACGGCTACGACGCACAGGCAGAAGGGCTATATCAACAGGGAGGCATTGACTATAGTTCCCCGCCTGACTTTAATTACAAGCGTTTAATGGGCTTAGGCTTTTCAAAAATTGAAATAGATACTTGTCAGCGGTTATTCCAGCAGGGGGCAAAGTTCACTACTTCCTTCTTACAGCAGGTATGCGGGTATGATTACGAAACCGCTTCGAGGATTAAATACCTATATGATATTGCCCAAGGCAAGATAGAAATTGAAACAGATGACGAGCTTTGCAAGCACTTAAAGAAGATGTTCGGCAACAAGCGTAAGGTAACTATTGCCGACTTGCCTCCGTCCAACATCACTGAGGTGCCTAAGTTGTGTTTAATTGCAGAAATTACAGACCCATTGTTCTACTGTTACAATAGTGGGCTTTACGACATAAATCAGAGGTTTTATCAGGTAGTACAGGCGACATCTTCTAAGACAGTAATTAAAACCAAACGCAAGCCTGAAATAAAATTTAGGGGAGCAAAGGAAACCGAAGGTGTAGCCAAGATACTGTCTGAAGAACCTAATCCAGACGGCTCGATAGAAGTTGAGTTCAATCCGAAGTATACGAGGCTTTGTAACCGCTACATTATCTTGGCTTCACCGAAGCGTCCTGAGTTCCATTTAGGGTGCTACGAGCTTATTCTTGTGGACGGCAGTAAGATGTTTGTGTTCGGCAGAACGCTTCCTGCGAAGTGGGAGTTGAAGTATAAGGCTGCACAGGAGCGTGTAATTGATTTTGGGATATTCCCAGCCGAACTGAAACCTCGTATTGAGAGAGCTGCCCAGATGGTACACAAGCGTTTGGCGGGAGTAAAGGCGAAGTATCTTGAACCTACCAGCGTATTCGAGCTTATTCCTAAACCGGGGGCTGAATATGGTGCAGGTGACGACGCTGTCGTAGACGAAGGAGCTTTGGAGCAGGCACTTGATAATATAGATATTTAAGGGAGGGGTGGCGTTGTTTCACATAGATTCTAAGGTGCATAAACCTAATCACGGTTTAGCTCTAAAATACGCCCAAGAATGGTGCGAGAGAGGATTCAGATTTAATAGAGAAGCATGGAGCGAAATTGTTGAAACGGCCAATGAGAAGAAAGAGCAGTTAATTAAATACGGACTAAAAAATCCAGACAGTCCGAAGCAAATAGAGTGGTTTCTGAGAAGTTTCAATAGCTTGGAGATTGCTGCTTTCATGTATGACTTGAAGAAAGGCGGCTGGGATTTAACCGTGGACGCACTTTGCGAGGTAGCGGAGAAGTTCACAGGTATTCCTGAAATCACAACTTTGTATGAATACAAGCAGGCGATGGCGATTGCGAGGTCATTCCTGACCTTGGAGAGGCACTTGAAGGGTGGCGACATCGTACATCCGAAGGTAAAGACCACATCCACGAACCGTATTATGTTCGTAGAACCGTTTTTATCGGGATTACCTAAACAGTGTAAGCCATTTGCACCGATAAATAAGGATGGAGTGCTTTTATCCGTCGACGTTAAGGCACAGGAGCCGAACATAATCATCAACTGGTTTGGTAGTCCGAGCTTGCGTGCTATTGCTTCTACAGAAACTGACATTTATACAGGTGTAGCGAAGGCTGCGTTTATTCCGAGGGTGCGTTTGATTGAGGGTGCTGGCAAGTCTATAACCCCAGTATATCAAGGTTTAGCTTGGGTATGGGGCAAAGGTGATACGCTACTGCACATTGAGAACATACACCAGTCCAGCTTACTTGCACCTCCAAAGAGTGCGATAGGTGTATTTGAATCAGGAGAGCGTAGAGAGCTTCCTATCAAGTGGAGTACAGAAAACAAGAAGACTGGCGAAATGGTGGGAGAATTAGAGCTTACTGACGAAATACAGGACAATATGACATTCAGACTGTCCGAGGAAGCAAGAAGCGAGGTCAAGGAAGTTTGGAATATGCTTGCATACGGCGGGTCATTAGGCTCAGCCAAGGCACACTGCACAATCCTTGACGGCAATGCACTTGTAGACCACTTGAAGAAGGAGCTTCGTATTACCAGCAAGACTGACAACGGCGATATTTTGCAGACATACTTTGGAACTCCGATTTTATCTGACAAGAGAGTGAACTACCGTTCAGCACGTAACCGTATTGTACAGGGTACGGGAGCCGATTTGATGGCACTTCTTATCGAGAGGTTTTATTCGGAGCAAAGGCCTGATGGTGTTGACATATATCTAACCAGATACGACGAGCTTGTTATCGAAGTACCTTGGTCTTTCTTCAACAGTTGCGGCGAGGCTTCCGGGGTAAAAGAGTATTTCACGGAAGTGTTTGAACACCAAGTAGATGACTTTACCCCGTTCAAGGTGGATATAGATTTGTTTTAAGTTTAGCCCTTTCGGGGGTTTTGAAAGGTGGTAGCGAAATGGAAGAATTAAGAGAGCTTATCTTAGCACATCTTGAAGAATTGCATGGCACAGGGCTTTCCGATGAAAGGTATCAGCTCTACGTTGACACGGTTTATCAGTGCGATACAGTTGATAAGCTTATTGAATTGGCTGCACTTGAATTGCAGTTGGAGGCTAACGAGTTCTTCCTGCAACTTGTAGAACAGATGCATGAGTTGGAGGAGAACAGTGCTTCCGTAGACGATGTGGCGTTCCACAATTCAGACGGATTTGGCGATGAAGACGACTTCGGTGATGAAGAAGAAGAACCTGAGGATGCTGGCTTTGGTGATGAACCACAGCATACAGGTTTTAGTACACCGAGCAACCCAAACCTATTTGACGGGTTTGGAGGGCAAGAGAGTGATTCCGATGAAATCGACCCGCAGGTATTGGCTCTGCAGAAGGCTCTCTATGGTCAGAACGACATCGACATGACAGACCCGTCGTATTTTGACATTGACGCTTTGCTCACCAGAGCGGGGAGTGTTACGACAGAAATCACGTTAGGAGAGCGACCTCCGAAGGAATATAACGATGAGCTGGCGAACCTTTTATCCGCATATAGTGACGAAGAAGGTGCTGGCGACGAGTTAGAATTTGACGCATTGCCTGAAGAACCTGCACAACCTGCTCAGAGGGATAGCTTTGGGCAACCTGTAAGCTTTGGCAGACCTGCTCAGAACAGCAGGTTTGGGCAAGCACCTGCGGGTTTAGGCAAACCTGTGGGTAATGCGGGTGGTTTTAATAGACCGCCACAGGCGAAGCCGACGCAAGGTTTTGGGCAACCGATACAACCTGCGCATCAGGTACAAGCACAGCGTCCTTCGAGAGCAAGCGTGGCAATGAACAATGCTAAAAATGTGTTTGCTGGGTTTTCTAAGAGAAAGCCGAGCAAGTAAGGAGGCAGCGTAGATGGCTGGAAATGATTTTAGGGGTTTTGGCAGTGGCTTCGGTCAAGGCAGTACACCTCCGCAAGCACCCGGATTTGAGCAGATGAACCAAGAGTTTTATCAGTCAGCTCAGCAACCTTATCAGGGGCAGGGTTTCGGACAGCCTCAATACTCTGGCTTTGAGCAGAATCAAGGCTTCGGTCAACCTGACCTGCAAGGTTTTGGATACCAAGACCAAGGTTTCGGTCAACCCGACCAAGGTTTCGGGCAACCAGCCCAAGGAATGGGCGGGCATACACCGCCTCCGGGATGGGCGAACCCTTCAGCACCGACAGACCCGTTTGGAGGAGTAAGTCAACCCAGACAGCAAGCTGAGCCTGAATTGAGATGGTGGCAAAAAGGAGCAAGGGTATTCCTTATTGGAGGAGCTGCGGTACTTATACTGGCGATATTGGTATTCGTTATAGCGACGAACCTAAATAAGCGTTCAGTGGAGAATCCTTCTGCTGTGAATTTACCGCAGATTGAGCAATCACAGGTAGAACAACCGCAGGTAGAACAGACTCATACCCCCGTAGTTGAGCAATCTCAAACTCAACCACAGCAACCTGAGACTCAGCAACCGCAGACACTTGTAACACCTCAACCAGACCCTAAGCAGTGGCAACTGATTGGCAACACCAATGGTTACGACTTTGTTGAAACAAGGCTGGGAGAGTTCGTAGTTAAGGACTTACAGCTTTATTTCAGGAATGACGGTGGTGTACAGGTACGTAGTGTAGCCGTGGGTACACTTGACGGGTATCCGGGGGTTTACGAAGTAGAAGTTCCAAGGTCAGCGGCTTTATTCGACAGTATTACAGTGGGTTATAAATTCATCGTAAGCTTTGATGTATATAAGGCGGCCGATAGCAAGGACATATTTATTGAAAACATCCGACCAGAAAAGTAATCTGAGGCAGCAGGTTTTATTTGGTGTGATTCTCAGTCAGGCCTATTTGTGTTAAAGTGTATTTATAAAACAGAAAGGCGGTGGGACGATGAGTTCAGGAGGCTTAGCTCTCGGTAAGTACTTGCGTGTGGTTGGTTCGTTTGGCTGGGGTGAGAACGCAGGTTTAGTCGTAAATGAAGCTCTAAAGTCTGACAAACGCAAGCTTAATGGCTCAGTATCAAAAATTGTAGGGTTTACGGTATATAACTGTGCTCACGAAAAAGAGAACGCACTTGTTCCACAGGTTTTTGAAATACCTATCCGAAGATGGAAGCAAGTTTCGACGGACCCGAACGTATACGAGGAAGTTCCGCAGATATTGGTGCTTAAACCCGGTGATGAAGCAATCATCGAGGCGTGTGACTTCATCGCATATATTTTGAACAATACAGAAACGCATGGCAGAACCCTTGATAATGGGGTAATCAAGCAGTCTTCTCGTGGTGGAAAGGAAGCTCGCTACTTAGGTAAGCTTACACAATTCACACCTGCGGAAGCGGCATATTTCTGTTTCTCGTTCTCTCCGAACGTAGGAATGAGGCTGCATGACCCTGAGGTTAAGAAAGCAGTAGGGGTTAAGCGTGACGGTGTCTGGAGAGTTAAAGAGCAGTACAAAGAGTACTTTGGTTTCTTGGAAATGACAGATATACACACACGTAGGGTGAGAAAGTTGGTGCAACAGCAGATAGCTGATAAGATTAGAGCCAGTTATCAATTAGCCGATACCATGTAGATTTATCGGGGGAAGGAGGGTTGAAAAATGGTTGATAAGTTAGTGCCTGTATTAAGTCAAGTCAACCCAACCGTATTGATGGTGCTGGCGGTTATTGCGGCCATCCTGTTTATCGTAAGTTTTATTAAGAGGGCAGTTAAGGTTGGCATTTATATGCTTATCCTTGCCTTACTCCTTGGCGGTGGAATTCCCATTGTAAATAAAATCAAGGAGAGTTACAACATAAAGTATGATAAGGTGTCCACAGTTCTAACCATCAAAATAGCGGGTAAGGAAAATACGCTTCCGATGAAGGAAATCTTGGCAGACAAGAACTATGACATAAGCATGGAGAAGACTGCTAAGAGTACGAAGTTGAGCGTAACTTACAAGCAGAAAGATGGTACAGTTGTTTCGATAGGTAGGAACAATGACGCAATAGCAATCCCGAACTTCATGGCCGAGGCAGTTAAGAAGTTCTTCGACAATAATAAGGTGAAATACAGCTATAGGGAGAATACAGACCCATTAGGTGCGGGAACTTTTGTACCGCAACAGTAACGGTTTAAGGGTAATCAGATTGTTTGGAGGGTTTTGTGATGGCACAAGAGTTATCATGGTATAGGAAATATCGTCCTAAGACGTTTGCAGATTATGAGGGGGATTTTGTTAAGGCGGCAGTCAAGAGAATGAGTGACCCAGCAAGGCGACCTCAGGTTATTTTACTTCACGGTGTTTATGGGTGTGGTAAGACTACGGCAGCAAGACTTTTAGCGGGGTTTTATCTGTGCGAAAGTCTTACACCTCATGGAACACCGTGTGGTAAATGTGCAGGATGTCAGCAGTTGTTGGACCTCATTGAGAGGGGCGAGGACGATGTTTCCAGCGAAAGTATTCAGGAAATTAACGGTTCAGAAGCTAACCGTATCGAGGACATAAGACGTATCATGCATGATAGTATGCTTACGTTGCCCTCATTTTCTAAGTACAAAATTTTCATATTTGACGAGTGTCACAGGATAACTCCTGAGGCACAAAATGCACTCTTAAAGGTATTAGAAGATGTGCCAGAACACTTGGTAGTAATCTTCGCTACGACAGAGCATGACAAGATGTTACCTACGATACTTTCAAGGTGTCAGATGGTAATAGAAGTGAAGAAGCAGTCCGTGCAGGGTATGGTGAATATACTGCGTAAGATTTCTGAGAAGGAAGGACTTACTGTGAGTGCCGAAGCATTAAAGCTTATAGCACGTAAGGGTAAGAGAATTCCAAGGGACTGTATCAACTTACTGGAAGACGTGGCTATGACTTGCGACAGGCGTGTTACGGCAGAAACCGTACTGGAACGCTTGGGCGAGGTAGACAGCGAGGTATACAGCAAGTTTATAAAGGCAGCACATAGTGGTTTGCCTGAAATATTATCCTTCGTCCACGAATTTAACGAGGGCGATATAACATACAAGAGCTTTTTATCTGGGCTTTCCAGATATATTGTTGAAGCAGCTTATATGAGAATGGGTATCGGCTTAGACGAGTTTGATACTAATGCAATCAAGGCAAGGAAGGCTTTATTTGCGAGGTACAAGGTTGACGAATTCCATGTGCTGATGAAGTTAGTGTCGGAGGCCATCCACAGGTCATCTATAGAGGCACACTCCCCAGAGTTAGCGATGACCTTGCTTGCGTTGAACATCGGCGGGATTGCTGATTTGAAGAAAAATACCTTAGCTGAGAACGTGCAAGCTCAGGCTAAGCTGGAAACCAGTCAAGGTGCTCAAAAGTTTGTTGAGCGGGATACTGAGAAACGCATTGAGGACAGAGCACCGAAACGTGGCGGTGATGTCAGCATAGACGACTTTATGGCACGTCTTGGGGCAGTACGCTGCGGTGATTAAACATTTTAACCTTAAAGGAGGTAAAACCATGAAACAGAGGCGTAAATTGGCGGTTTTCGGTCTTTTATTCGTCTGCATGGTGCTGGTCCTTTCTCCTGTAACAGCTTATGCTGAGGGTGATACTCCGGGGTTATCTGATGTTATCAAAGGGCAACAGCAGACTACTGGACAGCCTGCGACGACACAGGAAACTCCGACAAATAACACAGCACCTACGCAGAACACACAACCTGTACAGCAACCTGTACAGCAACCTACGCAACAGCCTAAGCAGTCTACAACCGAACCTTACAATGGCGGTTTAGTGGATGTAGGAGGGCTGTCAGGTAAGGATTTGGCAGGTTACTCAGGAATTTCACAAGACCCTGAGGCACAGAACGCAGTACAATCCACATTAGGTCAGATTATGGGTTGGGTTGTACCTATCTTGGTAGGCGTAATCTTCGCTGCGTTGACACTCAGAGTACTTCTTGACATCCTGTACATCGTAGCTCCTTTCATTCGTCCGAAGCTTGCTCCCGGCGTACAAGGCGACCAGATGGCAGAGAACCAGATGGGAGGCGGTATGCAGTATGGTATGGGCGGTGCTGGCGGTATGGGAATGGCTGGCGGTATGATGGGTGCAGGAGGCATGGCAGGTGGCATGGCAGGTGGCTACGGTGGCTACGGTGGCTACGGTGGACGTGGCAGACGTGGCACGGCTGGCGGTATGGCAGGTGGTGCTCCTGTTGGAGGCACTCAGTGGGTATCTGAAACAGCTATCGCTGCGGTTATGGCAGGTAACCAAGTAGGACCAAACGGTAAGCCTAACAATCCGTTTATCTTCTACTTAAAGGGTATGGTAGTTCCTCTTGTACTCATCCCTGTAATGTTGGTACTGCTTCTGAGTGGAGTGCTTACTCAGGTTGGTTTCTACATTGGCGATTTGATTACGAACGTAACCAGCAGCAGATTTTAGTATGTCGGTTTTATCCGAACTATTGGGGGGGGGTGATGTGATTGCCTCAATTTACGAGAGCTATGTCGGCACGGAGACGTGGTGAGCGTATTCGTGCCGAAAGGCGTAAGGCAGAAAATATAAGTATAAATAAGTCTGTGGATTTCCGTTCTGGTATTGTGGCTTCCTTGAAGGATGTGCGATGTTTACTTGAACAAGAGGGCGTTAAGTCAGTGATTATTGAAATTGACGAAGCACACTTGCCGTTGTTTAATGAGGCGTTGTTCTCACACGAACTGGCAGGTTACGACATTCAGCAAGACCCTCAGGTTGCTAACAGGTTCAGGATAGCAGACAAAGTATTGTTCTAATTTAAGGGAGAAGGCAGGTGTTGTAGCGTGACTGGTGATACACATAGAGCATTTTCGGTGACCTTTGCACTGGGTGGAGCCGTTGCGCTTACGCACTTTGGGCTTACAGAGGTTAATCCACTTGTAGCAGCTCCTGTTCTTTTGATGTCTGCTCGGTATGGGGCGTTAATGCCCGATGTCGACCATCATTGGGGTAATGTGTCTGAGAAGACGCTCCCTAACAAGATACTGAACACTTTCATCCATCTCACAGGAGGTACTCATAGGTCTTGGCAGACACATAGTTGGGATATTTACTTCGTTTTATTGGCGATAGTGTTGCTATTTCCTATGGAACTGCTTGAACCCTTAGGTGTTCCTACGGTAAGTGTGTTATCCATGCTGGTGTACGGCGTAATGCTTGGTTGGGGCAGTCATTTGTTTGCTGATATGTTGACCCCACAGGGAGTGCGTTTGGTATGTTGGCGTAAGTTCAAGGTGCGATTAGTGCCGAAGTGGGCGATGTTTGCGACTAACTCCAAGTGGGAGGATATGTGTTACAAGTTTGTAAGGGTAGTAAACACGTTGGCTGGCTTAGCTTATGTGGTGTGGTGTCTTTACATCTTAGACCTTTTACCTTTGGTCGAAAACCTATTCTAAACCAGCGATATTAAAGAAAGGAGAATGATAATATGAGTATACAGAGAACTCGTATACAAAGGCTTTTAGTGCTTTTGCTAATGATGTTAATGCTGTTTGCGGTGGCTGTGCCTGCATACGCTGCGGGCGGTGTCAATACAGCTGAATACTGGAATGAAATGGCTAATCAGATTGTGAACAGCGGTACGCTTAAAGATAGCAGTGATTTGGCTAAGAGGCTTTCTGGCGTAGCTGGTGATTCACAGTTTGTATTTAACGGTGAGAAATTCTACACCGTTGTGGTTACCTCAGGACTCACACAGTACGTAGGCGGGCGTGAGGTTGACCCAAGTAGACCTGTGGATACTACTAAATATCAAGCAATTCCTGTAGCGTCAGTACCTACACAGAACGGTCCGACACAAAACGTCACTGTTTATGTGCATAATGACGCAGATGGTTCGGCTCTTGGTAAAATATCCGCTCATGCAACACAGGGATTGCTGAACCAAGCTAACGTAAGTCCTGATACAGGAACAGCGATGGGACTTTTATCGGGTGTTATGCCTGCTCTTAACGTAGTGCTTGGTTTGATGGTAGTAGTTATCTCTATCGGTATGACAGTATTCTCAGCTTTGGATATTATTTATCTGGCGTTCCCTGCATTTAGGTCAATGGTGGATAACAGCGTTGAGCAGGGTGGTAAGGGAACACGTACAACCAAAGACGGTACTGTTACATCCAGATGGGTTACACAGGACGCTATCTTGGCGGCACAGGACGCAGAGAAGATACAAGGCTCACCTTGGGGTTTTTACTTCAAGCGTAGAATACTTGCTTATGTGTTCTTAGCGATTATTCTGTTCATCCTGTTGACAGGAAACATCTTCTCAATTACAACTCTTGTAACGAACGCACTTCAAGGTCTGTTCAATTCACTTGGTCTGTAATTGTGAAGCACAAAGCAAGTATTCCCCGTGAGAGCGGGGGTGTTTCACAAAGGTAAAGGGGACGGTGCGAAGCATCGTCCTTTTTAGTTCCGTCAAGAAGCTGTAGGCCTACGGGGATTGTAGTAAAAAACGAACGAGGGGTGAAGAAACGATGACTATTGATGGATTAGTAGCAGAAATGGTCGAGGCTGCGTCCAATTATCCGGGCATTGACTTGATTATGTACAGAACACTGGTTGAGAATATTGCCACCATAGTGTCTACGTTTGTGGGGATTGCGGCAATAGCACTGGCGGTGTTTCTGCCGATTATACTAGCTTTAGAGCTTGCGATTATTAACTTTCCTCCGCTTACACAGGCGTTGGTAGACCGTGAGAATTATGTAGCGGAGGCGGGAGTAGAGAAAAAGAGAAGGAACTGGGGGCTTTTCGTAAATGACGCACGTAAGGCACTCAGGATGCACGCAGAGACCCAAGAGAACATAAACAAGTGCTATTTCAGGGTTAAACGGGTTACGATGTTTACGGCAGGTATTTCAATGGCTGTACTGTTTTCAGGACAGGAATCAATCGTGCGTATTGTAACCAAAGCGATAGGACCAATCTTACTGCGTATAGCAGCGTCTTAAAAGGATGGTGATAACACATGAAGTTCAAAGGTTTTATCCGCAGGGCGAAGCGTAGAGTGTCGTTGTTACTGATTATTATGATGATGATGATGACTATGTTGACTGGTTGCAGAGTCGACAACTCGTTGATAAACTCGGCGGTTATCAACTCCGTTCTGGCTAAGGATATATTCGCTAAGATACAGGAGCAGGTGTCGCTGGTTATCAACCTAAGGGAAAGACATATTATTCCCGATGTTATGGCTGACGGGCTTTTAAGAGAGCTTGGAGCTGTAATTAAGGGAATTGAGCAGATTTACGCAGGTACTATTGAGTATACCAGTGATGGCAGTACGGATTCTGATGACGACGAAGCTGTAGCGGTTACGATAGCAGCCGACGGTGGGCGTCACGAATTTATTGAGCGTGTGATTGCAAGTATTTGCGGGTTTGGGGAGTATCCTTCTACTGCTGAGGTAGCACCTGTCGAAGTAGCCAGCAATGAAATCAGGAATATAGAACTGCAGCAGGCTGATAAATACACAGCGGAATACGGGAGTTTTATCAACGTCTATAAGGGGTTCACTACAGAGAGTTTAATTATGCACTCTAACTATAAGAGTGTGTTTAATTTGAATGACCCTCGTCCTCTTGAAATCTTCGGCAGTACAGAAGAAGTCAAGAAAAAGGAAAAGGAAAAGGAAAAGGAAAAGAATAGCGCTGATTCATTGCCGACGTCTATTAAGGGTTTGGTAGACCATCTTAACGGTTTACGTGACATGGACGTTTACTACTTAAATCCTTCCCATGCTGATAGCACAGCGAAGCTTGCGAACATCAAAGATAAGATACAGCAGGCAATGGGCGGGGATACGAACGCATTGAATGAGCTTATCGGTAGCGGTATTTTTGCCAAGGCTGGTGAAAAGGTAAACATCAGTGTCAGTCCTATAAGCGAAAGCTCTATTTACAAAGTAGAGACATTTGACGTAGATGATGTTCGTGGAAGTCCTGACGGTACACAGGTGCCAGTACCAAAGGCAGTTTCTTATCAGATTAAGCTTCTCAACAAGACTGCAATCGAAAATGCTTTCAAGGTTGAGGAGAAGGAAATAGATTTATCCGCAGGGGTTCGTATAGGGAACGTGTTCTTAATTACTCGTTATCCTCTGGCGGTATTCAGGGGCGTTGTTCAAGACCCTTCTGATTCCAGCAAGTACTTACCTGTATTCTTTCCGACAGATTCCGTAAGCTCTTATCCGTCCATTAAAGGTTCAAGTTTCTCAGGTACGGCGGGTTCTCTGACAGAGAATTACGATACCACAGGCGGTAAGGGTACTGCTGAGAATAAGACTGCTTATGTAGACATCTTCACAGGGGAAATGTACTTCAAAGATGGTGAGAGAAACGCTGCTCAGTCTTTTATGGGCATAGGTTCTCGTGACCTTGAAGCGTCGTTCGTTGTGAAGCCTGCGACAAGTGTTTACAAGGTGAAAGATAACGACGCATTGATAACAACTGTACCCCATACGGGCGGGACTGTGTATAGTCCAGTAGACCGTGTGAACATAGGCGTATCCACAGTAGAGGTTTCTAAGGCTACGGTAGGCACTATGCCTGTATTCTTCCTGACCGATTACTTGGAGCTGATTTATTCGCCTGACACCGTAGGTTACGACGCATTTACTGCTTACGGTAGAAAGGTTAAGCTCGACGAAAAGATAATCCTTGGGAAGGACGCTATTACAGCGGACACAGGTTCGATTGCATATATCGTAGGTGACGGAGCTACGACGGATGGCTGGAATAAACGAACAACGACTTATCCTTCTATCGGTGTCGAGGATTTGATGGACATAGACGGCTTCTATACGTACAGTAGTGGTTTTCAAGCTAAGCCCAAGGAGGAAGGTACTTCCGCTGAGAAAGGTTCGTCGGTAGTACGCTTGATTAAGTCAGGTCTGCAGTTTGAGGCTGCGGGTACAATCCACTCTGGTGACGTAACTGCGGAGCGTAGCGATATGCTTCCTCAGATAGCGGCTCAAAAGAGTGTTGAGTGCGTAATGAGGTTTGGTGCGTCAGGGCTTGATGAAGCCGACGAAGGAGTTCGTAAGAAGACACCTTTGTACGGAATTCTTGTGCGAGGTAATGTGTATGAGCGACAGCTTCTGACAGATTGGATACTGGCGGCGGGTAATGCGAACCTCATCAAGTGGGAGAAGACCATAGCCGAGTTAGGGTATCCGAACTATAAGATAAGCAACGCAGTGCTTGATGAAAAGCTGAAAGGCAACTACGCATTTGAGCTTAACCAAGACGGACTGCTTACGCTTGACCTTGATACTATCTTGGAAATCAACAAGGAAAATCAAGAGGAGCGTAGAGGTGGGGCATTGGTTTACCTCAGAACGCTTTTATTGGTGCTTGGCTTTGCTTTAATCGCTTACGTAAGTGTTCTTATAGGTGCGTGGGTGGCAGACGTGAACTTCGATTTAGGTCTGAATTTGCTCCACAAAGTAAGTATCGGGCATTTCGTAGCCGTAAGGTCGCTGGATGAAATGCCAGAAGCTGACCCAGAAAGCAAGACGACCTACGTGGATTTCAGGAAGTTGTTAGTAAGGTGCTTCGTATTTGCAGCCGTAGGCGTTATTATCCTCACCGTAGACCCAGTCAACTTGGTGATTAAGATAATGACATGGCTGAGCTTTGCGATAAACTTCCTCAGCGAGAAGCTTTTTGGCGTAAAAGTCTTTTAAGAAAGGTGGGTATCAACAGATATGGTTTTATCGGCGACACGCAAAGTATTTACACGTCTGTTAGTAATGATATTGCTGATAGCCCTGTTGCTTCCTACGGTAACTGTCTTTGCTAATACTCCTACGAGTAGGCACGCACAGACGAATACCTTTGAAGCATCGGGTTCTCCGCTTTTGAACCCGAACTTTACCATAAATCAGTGGAATAAATGGGAGACCGTGGCGTGGGGTGTCTTCCTTTCCAACTTCGTTGTTCCGATGGCCGACAGCTACGAAAGTGCGTTTAATACGGCTTCCAATGAAGGTTCAAGAGGTTCAGGGTTTAAGGCATTAAACTTTTCAATGTCAGGTGACCCTGCTGCACGTGGTATTCTGCAGGACTTCCTGCGCTTTGCCATCGACAGTGCAATGGGAAACTCTAAGGAGCTTCATGTGTCTTATTACTACTTAGACCAAGCGGGTAACATTATAGAGCCGTCAGTACCGGGCGATGTGAACAGTCCTGCGAAGATAGTTGAAAAGGTAAAAGACCCAACAAAGCAGGATATTAAACCTGAAACAACATCCGTAGCGAATTTTGCTTCGCTGCTTCCTGCTAACTTGGCAGACTACTCAGGCGACAAGTGGCATAATCTTGTAAATAATGATATGGGTGCATGGATTGCGGGTACTCCGTATGGCTCAGACAAGTACGATGACGTATTTGGGGTCAATGCGGTAGTGTATTTGCCTTGGGCCGTTCTACAACCGGCGATAGACGGCTGCCCACATCATATAGCAATTCCACCGTCTGTGAAGTCAGACTACAACAAGTCAGTTTTATCGGTTGATAATAGTGTGCGTATTTACCTTAGACAATATGCGAAAGCTTACGCAGATTCCGAAAAGACATCCAGAGGAACTGTAAAAGACATCGCAGTTGCTAAGCTTCCGATAATCTGGTTAAAGGTGAATGAGGGCAGTCAGGAAACCTACATAAAGGTGTGGGATATGCTTGACCCTTGGGATTATCAAGTATTCCTGACTATGCTTGCAAAAGAGGTAAACTCTAATTCAACTTACGATACAATGCTGGGAACTCAGAAGGTTTGGGAAACCGTAATGAACAACATTGACGCTGCGTTCTCCCAAGCTACTCCGATTTACATGGACTGTTTTGGTAACATCGTAACCAGAATAGGCGGTAAACCAATCGTAGTTATTCCAGCGGCTTATAACAAGCATTTGACTACCAAGCCAATGGTAAACTTGGTAACTTCACTGTTCCTTACAGGACCTACATCTGGCGTAAGTTCTGACTTTCTGTTAAGTCAGGGTAAGATGTCAGTTAAGGCTGGGAGCTGGTGGATTTCAAACGATAATGAAACCGATAAGAATAGAGCAAGTCTTTTCGGTCCGGGTATGCCAGCTTTCGGATGGAAAGGTGCAAGTATGCCGAACAATGCGGTTGCTCTTTATTATGACAGCGACAGCTTGGCGTATTTGACTTATAAGGACAGACAGAAGTCCGATGACACGGACTATTACAGAAAGACACTTAGTTATCAGAACTATCAGCTGTTCCCTCAGGTAGCGGCGGTTCTTGGTGTTCTTGACCTTGACCTTGATTTGAACGGTAATAGAAGTTTTACTCGTGGAAGTAAGACGGACTTAGTTACTCCTCGTTTAATGCTTACTGGTATATCTAAGGCTGCGGGTCTTGGTGTATCAGACTCTAAACCGTTTGAAAGCAGAGGCGACGGTGTTAAGTCTTTGATGACGAACATCACGTTCCAAGAAGGACTTATTGGACTTTTACCATCAGCTTATAACGAAGCCGAAGTTGAGTACGCACAGACGATGGTATGGCAGCATGCGCAGACGCCGATACTTGGCAGTCCAGTAGTCATTCCTGTGGCTATGGAGGCAGGTAAGGATGGCGGTAAGACTACATGGGCTTATCTTGCACGTGACTTCGTGAACTACTACGGTACAGAGTACTATCCAAAGAATAAGGGTATGGAGCTTAACAGGCTTGCTCAGCTGGTGAACGATGTATCAATCATCTACGCAGAGCCAAGCGTATATGTGCACTTCGCCCGTAAGTTGATGTACGACGCAGATAAGCGTCCTTCATTGCCGATTGTACTTCACGCTAAGACTGCAAAGATGAACCCTTATATCAACACCATAGCTCTTGGTGTCGGCAACACATACTTGAACATCCCGAACTGGGGTACATGGCTTGAATCCCAAGGTTTTATTTGGAGAGAGCCTGATTACCTCAAAGAGAGCAGTGGAATTAAGACCAGTTATCAGAACTACCGGTTTACAGCGGAACAAAGTCAGGTTGGTTCTGTGAACCTTGCGAGTATGACACAGCGTTGGGTAAAGGCCTACCCTGTAAATAAAGTGTTGTCGAACGTGGCTACGTATTTAGGTATGAGAGGGGACAGTGAGTTCGCTGCGGCGGCTGCTCCGTATGTTTACCTCAGTTACTTGAATATGTACGGCGTAGGAACTGTGGACGGGAATAACGGCGTGAATGTATCTACGCTTAATAAGAACCCGACTAAGTTCAACGAGAAGATATTTGACGCTAAGAGCAGTCCAGTTTTCAACTATAACCCAGCCGACAATAACAATATCAAGTCGGACGAGGACAAGATGAGAGAAACTACCGACTATGTGTGGAAGCTCTTATCACCGACAACGGGGCATGAGTACAAGAGACAGCTTATTTCCAACATGATAGGTAACTTTGTTTACGACCAGTATATGACTACCGTGTTTGGCGGTACTCTGGAATACTACTCTGGCGGGGTACAGCAGACAGTTACGAAGTCACAGACAGGCTTCCTCAGATTCCCGTCATTGGAGGACAACGTCTTTACAAGATGGTTTTATCAGGATTACGCAACAGTAGCGATTGTGCTGTTGTCGATAGGGCTTATATTCATAATCATTCTGGGCGTATTCCGTGGGCGTAAGTTTACTTGGTTCTTGGTAGCCGTAGGTCTATTGGTAACCAGTGTCGTAATCATACCGTTTGTAAACGACATTGCGTCGAACTCAATGGATAATCTGGTATCCAAGATACTCAAAGACAAGACTACGCTATGGAGCATGACCGAGTATATAGCGAACGATAATATGGTTGAGGACTACATAACAGTAGGACTTTCACCAGAAGAAGCCGAAATTGCGGCGGACATCACAAAGAGCTTGTCCTTGGCATACACTGACAGGACGCTTGTATTGAAGCAGGACATTTCCCATAAGGTTGTATCTTTGGGTAACTACTCAGCGTACCAGCAGTTTGCAAGCACAAGGTGGATGTTGCCGACGATAATGAGGCAGTTTACGGCAGAGGATAACAGCAATGCGTATGTGTACATTCCTCTTGTTGATATAGCCGAAGACGCAGCTAATGCGTACTGGTGGTACAATCCAGCGGACGCACAAGCTTCTGGACGTAGGCTTAGCGAAGGCACTAATCCGAACTACGCAGTCGGTACACAGCAGGGTGTTTCTAAGGTGCAGTATACATTCGACACCATTCAGAAGTTTTATCCGCAGTACCACTGGGTGGACACAAGTTTAGTATATGACTCATTAGGACAGCCGACAGATTCAAGCTCTGAAACTAAGGCGAAGCTTTCATACAGAAGCATTTCGCAGTCAGTGACAGGTGGAGAGCCGAAAGTAGTACCAATTCACGACTTCATCTACATTTACATGAACAATGCGTACACAGCGGCTGACCCGAACGACCCGAAAGCTCAACAAGTTCCGTTGCTTCCTGTGAAATCCAGACCTGCAATAGGTCCGACAACCAACAATGCAAACAACAAGCTTTATTGGGGAGACCCTGTGAAGATAGAAGACAGTTCGTTAAATGGTGGTGAAGGTACTTATCTATCCAACTTGTACGGATTTGAGGCAGGATTGCCTGCTGCACGCACCGTGTTAGGTCATACAGACTCTGATGATACATCGGGTGCTGTTACAATGATGGACCACAACAAGGCTAAGTTGGTGTTGTTCCAGTTAGCTCAGAAGTATAACCGAACAGACCCAAGCACAATGTACGGGGAATTCGCATACTTGTGGTCGACAGAAACGCAGTATCCTTATTTCTACGCTCTTGTAAAAGACACGATGGAAGCTGCGGGTATTTACGATTACCAGACAGGTAACGTCAACAATGCGGCTACTGAGAATCCTTGGTACGCACCAGACAGACAGCTTGGTGTAATGCTGAACGCTTTAACAGGTATGCCTGTGGCGTCAGGTGGCGGTACTGCATTGAACTTCGGAGCAACCAGAACGAACTTCATGTATCAGTCTGGCGTAACTGGAATGGACTTAGTGAACACCTTTGATAAGGCTCTGTTGCCTGCGGGTGCTGCGGGAAGTACACAACCTGTGTTTACAGGTTACGTAAGGGATATTTTGGACTTAGAATCCATGTTCCATAACGTAATTCCATATATGTACCAGATGTCCGTAGTAACGGGCGGTTTAACAGGCGACCATGACGCCGACAAAGGCTTGTATGGTAGCAAACTCATCACGGACGGACAGTATAAGCTTTATAAGGGCTTGCCTGAATCATGGCTGTTCCGTACAAACTGGGCAACCAAGATAGTAGAAGCTCCTGCTTATAACAAGCCAGAGCGAATTGGATACTGGGTAGGCAATACAAAGGTCTACGACGAAGTGACAATGACTTACTTCCCTGACGCATACCATGCGGTTAAGGATGGCGGTCGTGACATGGTATTCAGTGAAGCTCAAATGAAGATGATGGGTCTTGACGAGAACGACCTTACAACATTGGAGCTTAAACTGGTGAAGCTCAACAAAGATATAGCGAAGCGTTGGACACAGCTGATTAACTACATCAACGTAAGTGGAATTTCGGCTGAGGTTCTTGTAAGACAGATGGCGTTGGAAGCAACTCTTGCGTTCAACGAAATCGTAACTCCGAGTGGACTTGGTAACACGGTTTTCGCCTTAATGCCATCTACCGTGGACCTTCGCTCATTGTCCTTTGACACTATTATGAGAGTTATCTTGCTGAACACTTCCAAGGATACGAACTTCTTTGGAACAGCTGCGATGGAATCCGTAATCACAAACTTCGGACTTTTATCGGGAATTCTGTTATTGGTAGTAACTTGGGTGTGTGTATACGGGGTAACAATCGTAAGAGCTGCGTTCTTAGCCTTCTTGTTCTTGTTGGGTGTGTTCGGAGTATTCCGTGGCATATTCGCTTCCAATGCAAGCAAGAAAGCTACGTTGTTCGGCTATGTGACAAACATAATCCTTTTATTCGGACTGTCCTATCTGTACTATCAGGTGTTCAATGTTCTGATGATTGGAGCCGACAGCACATCGTATGTAAATAGCGGATTGCAGGGAGCACAAGCCGCTCCGACAATCGCTTTAATCATCATACTGGTGGCGAGCTTGCTGTACATCTGGTGTATGTACCTGATGTTCAAGGCAGTTGTAGGTTCTATACGTTCAGGTTCTTATGACTTAGGACTTGGGGCTTACAAAGATAAAGCTCAGGCCACTATTGGAAAGGTGTCCAGAAGCATAAGCAATTTGAAAATGGGTCACGCTTACGAAGATGTCGAAGCTTCTTATGGAGGTTACGATAGTGGCTCAGGAGCAGTGCTTGCTGGAACAGCGGGTTCAAGAGGCACTACAGGCAGTGGTAGAACAAAACGTAAGAGAAGGGGAGGCGTATCACCTTCTGGAACAGGTTCAGGTGCGAGAGCATTGCAGGGTAATGCGTCAACGAAATCCCAGAGAGCTTTATCGGCACTGGACGACCATGAATCAGTGGACGCTGCTATTGAGAGAGGTAGCAAGGCGGGAGCTAAGGCAGAGCCAGCGGTTACGTTGGATGACTACTTAGCGTCGCCGACCAAGACAGAAACTAAGAAGAAAGAGTAATTCAGTTGGGGAGCGTTAGCCTCATTAACGCTCCCTTAACTTAAATCAGAGGCAGGAGGTGTGGAATATGGAAGGTTCTGAAAGCTATAAACGCTTAGTCAAGCACCCGCAAAACGGGAAAATATTCTTGCCGATTAACATTGACGGCTTGGAGGAAACCGACCATTTTATGACGATACCGAAGCTGGTAGCTTTGGGAATACTGGGTGTTTTCCTGATTATCATAATCGGAAGTGCGTCGCAGGGCGGAATCAACCTATTCGCAGGACTTTTTATCTGGTTCATCATAGCTCAGTATGTAATTCGCTATGTAGTATTCGAGGAAAAGCGATACTATAAAGCCTATATGCAGACTAAGCAGGTTGAAGTGTGTACGCCAGCAGAGTTCTTTAAGATTACTGCAGTAAGGGAAACTCCTCACGGTTCAGTAATCATGTTCCAGAACGGGCAAGTAGGCGTGTTGGTACGTCTTGAACGTGGTACAGTCGTAGGAAGACCGAATGATTTTATGGGTGAGCATTACGACGCAATGTCTGAAATGTTCAGGGCGTTGCTGAGGGCTAAGTTGAAGTTCCTTGTTATGGACGTATGTGAATCTACGGGTAATGAATCGACTGTAGACGCATTAGGCCGATTAACAGTCAACAGTACAAACAAAAACATTAACAAGCTCATGGAGCTGCAAGTAGGTTACATCAAGACGCTCGTCAACGACACGATTTACTCGAAGGATTATCTTTTGATTTACACCGAAGCTTCCAGAGTAGGTACGCTGATTGCCGAAGTTGAGGAAGCATTGAGAATGTCGATGGACGGAGCGATAGATGGGTACGAAATTATGAACCAGAACGGTATCAGTGCTTTCGTATCTGAATACTTTGGCGTAGGTTACTTCTCAGGTGAAGATGTATTGCGTGCGGGTGTTGTACGTAAGGCGTTCAAGATTGTGGGCGTTGAGTACGAAGACGGCGTGCGTATTACACTGGGTGACGCTGAAAGGAAAAAGCTTGAAATGCAAGTTAAGGGCATTGAGGAAGGCAAGTTCACGGCAAGGCAAGTTTCTTTACGAAGGGCTTTATCGGTGTCGGGGAATACTGTGGAAAGTTCTCTGGGATTTATCACAGACATACCACAAGCTGGGTCAGGGGTACTGTTTAATGCAGTTCAGGAAGCTCCCAAAACGCCTCAGAACGCTTTTGGAGGCTTTGGAGGTATAAATCCTCAACCCAGTCCATTCGGAGACTTCACAGGCGTTTCTCAGCCCAATCAGACCCCTTTTGGAACGCCACCCAACCCCCAAGAAGGACCTTAAAGGCAGTGATAGTTTCAAGAGCAGGCAAAAGTAATCAAGATGGGGGCAGATAGTGGATGAAAATGATGGTTGTGGGCGGTAGTCGTTCACGAGAATATGCAGAACATATCCAAAGTCAATTCTCCATCGCAACTGAGGTAATTCCGGGAGTTTCTCTTGAAGACATTGAGAGGGCGGCAGTTTTAGGGAATCTGATGGAGCGGGTGTTGGTTTTAGAGCAAGCGTGGACGATTGATGGAGTTTCTACTGATGAGCGAGAAATAAGGAAACGCATAGGCAAAATGACAAAGCAAGCAAGGGACAGGGACGGTCACGAGCAATATGTGTTTATGGCGAGGGATAGAGCGAGTGCGCAACTGCTTTATGAGGAAACATACGATATTTGTGAGCGAGCAGTAATCGTGTATTATCCGCAGAGCGTAACCGTGGTAATTCTTCACGAACTTTTAGCCAACGATATTGTAGGACTTCGCCCGTCACTTGTTTACATTCCACCCGTTACAGAGACTGAAGAACCTTATACGGTGGAAGTGGATACAGAAAGAATAAATGACCCGTTTGTCTTTGAGCAGGAGCAGAATCAAAACAAGCGTGTCATCAAGAAAAAACGTGGAGTTGCGATACAAAGGGCTGCGGGAAGCAATCCTTGGTATGAGCAGTCGCAGAAGATTGGAGGGCGGCAGATGAACGGCGATATGTTTGGTGGAGGCAGTAATTTCAATGTGGGCAATATGTTTGCCCCACAGAAGCCGACGCAGGGCGACAGAGGCTTTGCGGATGAAAGTCCGTTGACGCTCGGCGGGGCTGTTGACATGAGTGGACAGCTCAGAAATATGTTCAAGACGGGAGAGAGCGTATTTGCTCCAAAGCTGGCTCAACCTGTGGCTACTATACCCGTAGCCCCTGTTCAGCCAGTGGCAAATGATTTAGCGGGTTTTATTCGACAGAACGCACGTCGTGGTTACACGATAAGTTTTATTGGACCCGGGGGTTCAGGGTCAACCTTCATGGCATTAAACTGTGCTGCCAGAATTTATTCGGCGGGTTTCAGTGTAATGTTTATTGATGGCGACCTCACAGGACATTCGGCGCAGTATTTAACCAGACTTGGCATAACAAATGACGATGTTTTCTTGGCCGAAACAAACGTAAGAACCTTGCGTGCGGGCTTTAATATGTACAGTGCTTCACAGTTCTTGGCGGGGGATGGACGCTCTTGGGCAGTTCCCGTAGTAATCGCCAAGGATTACGATTTTATCATTGCGGATATACCTTTTCACAGTTTAGTGCAGGCCACGGCTTTCGTAGTGAATTCAGCTCGAATAGCAATCACTGTGGATTCGAGCAACTGGGGTATTGGAAAGGCAGCGATGGCATTATTTAATTCGCCTGTCAATGTGTCCCCTATAATCCGAGAGCGAGGACGTTTAATATACAATCGTAGTGATAAGCTCTCATCCGGCTTATTTGGAGTGCAGGTGAGGGATGCAGAGGGTATTAAAGAGAGGATTGAGGAAGTATTGGGAGCCAGAGCAACTGCATTTACACAGTTACCTGTGGCGGCGGTAGTAGGAAGCTATGCGTCAGCTGAGGAGTACTGGTTCTCCGAGAGGTTATTCTCCGATAGTGTGGAAGGAGCACAAGTCTTCGACAGTGTATTATTGGGGTTACTTGGCTAGGCCGTAGGAGGTCGAGCAAATGCTGGTTGTATCATCACTTTTATCCGTAGACGCCAAGGCAGAACCATTCGCATACCTGCTTACAAAAAACTTAGCCGAAAGCCCACGACTTTAGTCGTTGGGATGAAGGCAGGTTTTGAAACGAGCCTAAACTACCGTTAATTTGTTCGTAGGAACAATTGGTGGTAAAAGTCTAACGGAAACCAATTAGTGGCACTATACTTTCGGGTTAGTGCCGAAGTTGGAAAGTACGTTAGAACCTGCTGGCTTTAGCCACGCAGAGTTTCAGAGTAATCAAGTTGAAATCAGGGAAGGAAGTTGTAGGGGACGGTACACTTGAAACTGAACCGTTCCGTATCTTGGGGAGGTGAGAGGATGGAATTGCTTAAATTAAAGACAGCGTTTTGTTCAAGCACATCGAGGGCAGATTTATCGGCTACTTTGCGTAAGGTTGTGGCCGTTATAGTTGCCAATTTCCCTAAGGATACGGTGGTTTTAGGCAGGGTATTGCCTTCTGACAGAAGTGTGGGCGGCGTAAAGACTTGGTGGTTATTGGGCTACAACCTAAAGTATCACATGGTCTTTGCTCAGCTCGTATCCGAGAATAATCCAGCGTATATAATGGCTACACGCAGTTTTATTCGTACCGTTGAAGGTGCAAGATGTGTCTTCAATGCACAGAATTGGAAAGCCGAAGTTGAAACAGATAAGTACTTCCATGAGCTTGATGTAAGTAAACTGAGTGATGAGGCGATTGTAGCTTCATTCCTCACTCATCCACCAGAGAGGTTTAGTTTGGAACTGAGTTACTCACAGTTCAGGCTACCTCGTGAAGAAAGGAATATACTGCTTCCGTATACCTCAGACTGGGTTGATTTGGACATCCCTGCGGGTATAGAAAGCGTTGAAATACCTGAGGGAGTTAAGCACGTTGCTATAACTTCCTCTTTGAGTGACCCGATAATCCGCTTGCCTGAAACTATAGTGTCTTGTCATATAGATGAGGAAGTGGAAGTTAGGTTATCCATACCTAAGCGGTTTGCAAAATACTGGGGTTACTGGTCGGCAGTTTGGGGGAAACCTTATGTAATCAAAGAGGGTTTTAGCCAGACGCCAGATGGGTTAGTTACTGTTCGCAGATAACAAGTCAGAGGCCTTAGGTAAATCCCTACAGAGCGCAAAGTAGAAGGGGTGTGAGTTTTAAGAGTATGTTGCTGGTGAATTCAACAGTTACAGGAATAGAAAGTGTGGGCATCAACGTCCTTGGTGACGTGAACATACAGAAGCAGCAAGAAATAATCTTCGTATGCAACAAAGACGCAAAAGATTTTCCCAGCTCGGTGTACGTTTTTCTAAGGGACTGTTTGCGAAACGGTAAGAGAGTTTTCTTGGTTGTAGTAGGTGACTGCGACCATAAGCTGTTCAGCAACCTTATGGTTCTATACGGTGCTTACGACATCTACAATATTGCAGACGAGCGTATGCTTAACGAGCGTTTTATCCGTGGCATGATAAGCAGGAAATGTGGTATTGAAGATGTTTCCCAGTTCGTAGGCTGTGAGGCGATTGCTTATGGTAATCTTGAAACCGTGGTTCTTGGGTTGGCAGAAAGAGCTGACGAGCTGGATATAGACGACGTAGAGGCAGACGCACTGTACGGCAGTGCTGAGGTTATCAGCTACTTAAAGGCAGTGGACGCAGAGTTCAATTACAAGGAGAAAGACCGTGTAATTTCGGACTTGAAGTCCAAAGTAGATAAGCTGACTGAGGAGAAGGAACGCTTAGAGAGTGATTTGGCGGTAGCCAATGACAGCATAAGCAACTTAACGAGCCGACTTGAAGTAGCCCGTGCTCGTGTGGATGAGCTTGAATCCGCTCCGCAGGTACAGCAGACGCAGGTAGTACGTGGTGCGATGGTTGTGCAGCCGACCTGCTTGACAGACTCGCTTATGACGGACACCAAGCACGTAATTTACTTCAAGGAATTGACGCCGATACCGTACATCAATACCTTTGTGAAGTATTTGACCGACTATATCCGTACCCGTAAAATGGGCGGTAAGAAGGTAATCTGCAAGCTTACGATATTCGACTTCAATGGTACGCAGAAGCTGTATCATCCAATCCCGTACATTACGGGTGACGAATATATGGCTCGTCGTATGGAAATGGCGGGTTCTCGTATGGAGCTTGCGATTGCTACGCCTCAGATGGCAGTTTTATCCGACCTGCTTACGGGAAAATACAGCGGAGCAGATACTGCACCGAATGTGCTGGTAGTTTACGATAGAACACATCAGCATACCGACATCATAACAGGTAAGATTGTTACGAAGTTCTTTATTTGTCATAGTCGTAGTGCGGTAGAGCGTCTTGCTCAGGACTTTCATATCAAAGACCCAAGCAAGATTATTACTACTGCGGATACTTTCATACACAGTTCTCAGCTGGACATCCCACGTATCAAGGGGTTCAGCACATTTGAGAGCGAATCCAGACGTAAGCGTGCGTATCTTGGGCTTCGTACACGCTACGGTAACCAGCCGTTAATGGACGCAGTGCTTGAAGCGTGCGGAATGTCAGTAAAAGGAGCTGAATTAAATGGCGGCTAAAAAGTCAACGAAGAAGTCAATGAAGAAGTCAACTAAAAAGTCAACCAAAAAGTCAACTACGCTTTTCGGGAAGTTGGCTTCTTCGCTGACGAAAGCGTGGAAGCCGACAGCTCCTAAACCGAAAGCTAAGACGAAACCGCCGAAAAAGACCTTTGAGCAGATAGGAGCAGAAGGCGAGCAGCTGGTTTACGACCAGCTTGTGGCTTTATTTGGGCGGGATTTTGTATTTAGGAACGTATATGTGCGTCGTAGGTCAGGTTTTCTTACTGAAATAGATTTACTGGCCGTACATCCGACGGGAGTGTATGTTGTAGAGAGCAAGAATTATTCAGGGCTTGTCGTAGGCGACGGCAATCAAAAGGACTGGGAGCATATCAAGTCTGGCAATTACCGAAGAACCTTTTATAGCCCTGTGGCTCAGAATAAAGGTCATGTGGACGCACTGCGTGAGGCGTGCGAATTTTACTTAGGTTTTGTACCACCGATGTTATCTCTGCTGGTGTTTCCAGACCGTTGTGAGCTACAGATTACGAACCTACCTGTGGGGCTACGCTGTTGCAGGCTTTCTCAGCTGCAAAGCACGATAGCGTCTGTGGTTAGAATGGTGAACCCGGTGCTTACGCCAGCACATTTGCAGGCGATAGTTCCGTTGTTTTATCAGTCACAAAAGAGTATGTTACCTGCACAAATTCAAGAACAGCATAAGAGGGATGTGGCAACAGTGCGAAGTTGGGCAGGACGGTAAGTGGGGGTGGAAAGATGGAAAAAGCTGATTTTAGGGAAGTACCTAAGGGAGCTCTACCTGACGCAAAGGAGCATTTAGGCAGTCCTTCCGATGTTGCTAAGACTATACAGAGCCTACGCACGGAAATTTCCGTGTTGAGGGAAGCACTTTTAAGGACTTATGCGACTAATGAAGGGTTGAAGGATGGCTGTCGTGCAATGCGTGAAGCAATTATAAAGTATGCAGGTGAGAAGGGTTTGAAGGAGTTAATCCATGCTATCCCGGCGATACCTGAGGACGACCCGTTTGTAGATGGCGTTGTACAAAGAGCTTCCGTCATTGATTCAGGACTTTCTTGTAGGGAGAGCTGTCCAGAGCATTTCTGCGTAGGTAGTTCTTGTCCGCTTTACGCTGTTGTGGAGGAGTGAAGTGAGCCAGTCAGGGTATATTTATAAAACCTAAGGAAGTGAGGTATCGAAGATGGTTAAGAACGTAAGACAGTGTGTCGTAGATTACTTGCATAAGCTGCCAATGCTTTTATCCGATAAGACCTACGGGGACAAGCAGAGAACAGGCAGACATAGTACGCTGGCTACGCTTCAGAAGTACGCAAGAGAAACCTTCGTAGCAAGGTACAGAATTCCTTACGAACAAGTACCTGCCGATTTGAAGCACGCAATTCAGAAGACTGTGGAGGACGCCTACTACGGCATGAAAGAAGCAAGGCAATACGAATAGCTGAAAGGAATAACCCTGTCGGTTACGGCAGGGTTATTTTGTGCCTTTATAAAAGCAAGGAGTAAGGGAGGGAGAACTAATGCGTAAGGAACGTAGAGAGTTAGTGAGCAATAGGAGAGCTTACCACGATTATTTTGTTGAGGATAGATTGGAGTGCGGGATTGAACTTAAAGGCACAGAAGTGAAATCTATCCGTCAAGGAAAGGCTTCATTGAAGGAGGCTTGGGTGGGCGTAGTCCGTGGGGAGCTTATCATACAGAATATGCACATCAGCCCGTATGTGCGTGGTAGTTACTTCAATGGTGACCCGACCCGTGACCGTAGACTGTTGGCACATAAGCGTGAAATAATTAAGCTTCAGGCAGCAGTGAAGCAGGACGGTATGACGCTGATACCGTTAAGCCTTTATCAGGCAGATAATGGGCTAATCAAAGTAGAGCTGGGCGTGTGTAAGGGTAAGAAGAACTACGACAAGCGTCAGTCACTGAAAGAGAAGGACGCAAAGCGTGAAATGGCACGTAGCAGTAAATATTAAGCAGGTTTTATCCGAAAATACGGGTGAGCCTGAGTATGTTATCATAGGAAATGGATGGTGAGGTGAAGTGAAAATATACGCAGTTGAATATGATTTCAACCTCATAACTGTCCAAGGCAATAAGAAAGACCCTGAGCATAGGGTAGAGACCTTTACCGACCCACACGAATTCATTCAGAGGGTTAAGCACTTGACTGAAACGACATCGCCGATGCATGAAGCATTTGGTGAGAAGGTGAATACCAACATCAAGACTTATGGCGGTACACTGAAAGAAATCCCCTTGGAGAGAGTACTTGACCCTTTCAATATAGGGTGATAGCATGAGCGTCAATGATATGTATGGCTTTCCGCTTGGGCGTAACCCATACGGGAGGTCAGTTAATTTGGATACTTGGTGCAGGTCAAATAACAATATGCTGGTAGTGGGGGCTGTTGGTTCAGGCAAGACGGTAGCCATGAGGCATATTCTTTTACAGCAGTTTTATCGGGGCGCAGCAATTATACTTATTGATTTGAACGGCGATTACAAGGACTTCTGCAAGACGTTAGGTGGTTGTTGGATAGACGCAGATTCTGATTACGTGACCTGTCCTCCTGAGGTTTTATCCGCACAGTTATTGGTCTTTGACTTATCCGACCTTAATAGAGCTACGGATGAATTCAGGTTTTCGCATTACAGCAAGGTCTTGTCGTGGGCTTGGCAGCGGATGTCGGCTAACTCCGATGAGCGTGTACTTATTGTCATAGACGACTTTTATTCGTTTGTCTTAGGTTCATCAAGGCGTCATAGCAGGCGGTCAACTGAATATCATTATGAGTTGCTAAGGCAGTTTGCAGAGGCTTACCGTGGTGCGAAGTATTACAATGGCGGGGTTTACATCGTAACCAGCGTCATGGACGACTTTATAGATGAAATTGCGAGGGAAACCAGCCACATTATGCTTATGTCAGTGGCGAGCAGGCAGGTCAATTTTACTCCGATACTTGATATGTACGGCATACCTTTGGCTGACAGGGAGTTCTTGTCGCAGGGTGTGAAGTGGACATCACTGCTCATAGCTGGCAGGGATACGGAGCTTGTAAGTATCGAAATTCCAGAGGACGAAGTTGCTGTAATAAAGCCGAAGAAGTGGAGGTTCTTTTAGACGCAGGGTGACCTGCGTCTTTTTCATTGAGAAGCCTATCCTGATATACAGAAGCAACTTGAAAGGGAGGCTACGGAATGAAACCGATGTTGAAATATGTAGGAGGCAAGCAGAAAGAAATAACGTGCTTCCTTGAACATATACCTGAGAAGTTTGATACCTACATAGAGCCGTTCTTAGGCGGTGGGGCGGTCTTCTTTCATTTAGAACCTGAGAGAGCAATCTTGAACGATAAAAAACCAGAAGCTCATCCAATTTTATCGGGATGTGCGGGATAACTTCCCAGTACTGTCCAAGGAGCTTACGACACTGGGAGAGCTTTATCAGGCGAACCAGAAGGATTGCAAGGAAAGAAAAGCACAATCCCCAGATAAGCGGGTAGCGAACGCCAATGAGGAGTTATATTATGCTATGCGTAAGCTGTACAATCACCCGGACGGGTCTTATTTGTACGGCACGATTTACTATTTCATCAATAAGACTGCGTATTCAGGAATGATACGCTATAACAAGGCAGGGGAGTCCAATATTCCTTACGGGCATTATGCAAATTTCAATCCTGACATCGTAACCAAGGAACACAGCGAGCTATTACAGAGAGCTACGCTCTTTAATACTGATTACGAAGATATATTTGCCAAGGCTACGGCGGGGGATTTCATGTTCTTAGACCCGCCTTACGACTGCGTATTTAACAGCTACGGCAATAACGATATACCAGACGGCTTCAATGAAGCGGAGCAGAGAAGGCTGGCAGAGAATTTCAAGAACCTTTCATGTAAGGCTTTAATGATAATCGGCAAGACACCGCTCATTGCGGAGCTGTACAAGGGTTATATCGTGGACGAATACGACAAGGACTATTCCGTGAACATACGCAATCGAGTGAAGGTGAAGACGGTTCATTTAATCATCAAGAACTATTAAGAACCTTTTATTTGCAAGAACACCGATGTTGCCGCTATTATTTTGAAATTACCTGTTGACAGGATACGCTGTTCAGGTTATAATAGTGTTAGTAATCATATTATAAGTTAGAATTGGAAGAAAGTGAGTGGTTGGATTGCTGACGAAAGAGCAGCTTGAGGATGCGACGAGGTGCAAAAGCAAGGAAGCTTGTATGCCGTGTAGGGCATGGAATATAGAATATGACGGTATGGATGATTGCATTGAGGAACTTGCCCAAACCGCACTGGCATACAGAGAACTTGCAGAAAAGCAGAGACTCGTGTTGGAACGGTTGGAGTGGGTGGGGGATGGCACAGCAGTTGAGGCGTGTTGCCCTATTTGCCACAACAGAGAGGAAGAAGGGCACGAAGAAGGATGCGAACTCGCGGCACTGTTGAGGGAGAGTGATGGATATGTAGACGAGGAAGAAAGCGAGGTCGAACACACGGCAGAGTGTTGTGAAGGTTGTCCATGCGCTAACTACTGCGGCGGCGCAATAATAGAAGCCTGCATGGATGACTGGAAAAAAAAAGAAAACAGAGGGAAAGTGAGGTTGAGGAAGGGAGAAATATAGGATAAAAGGAGGACAATCAATGTATCCATACGAAGTTGTTGGGAAGGGAACAGTTGAAGTTACCTGTCCTGTATGTGGAAATGCAAAGCAGATTGAGGTCGGTGAAGCTGGCTTAAAGAGGTTGGAGGAAAGCGATACGCTCATTCAGAGAGCAATCCCTCACGTACCTCCTGAGTTTAGGGAAATGTTGATTTCAGGCACTTGTCCTGATTGCTTCAAGGCGATGTTCACTACGTTTGAAGAAGACGAGGAAGATATTTAGTAAAGTTTACATAAAACTTAGCCGAAAGCCCACGACTTTAGTCGTTGGGATGAAGGCTTAAATCTTAGCCAAAAGCTAAGCGACAAGTACAAGTCGTAAAAACAAAACGTCTGTGGTAGATGGTGTAGCCTAATGAGGTGATAGTCTACCAGCCCTAGGGTCTATACGACCTGCCTAGGGAGGGGTGATGGCACACCCTAATCTCTGGGGAACTACGGATACCAGAAATGGACTTCCGTCTACCACCAGAGAATCCTCTGACTTTAGTCATGGGGAGTGTCAAATGATACCCCTTATATAAATTATCTGGAAAGCGTCTAAACGAGTTTTAAGACGCTTTTTTTTCTTTGTCGAGTATTTACACAAGAAAATAATTCTAACTCAACCTGCGTCGATTGGAGGGCAAATTGGCCTATCTAAACCTTAGGGGTACACCCTACTTTTTAGCTTACTTTGAAAAATAACTATTGATATATTTCATAATATAAGTTATACTATGTTTAGTTATAATATTAGTGTAGTAAGGAGGCAAGAGAAAGTGAATTATATAGTTCTGGATTTGGAGGCGACTTGTAAAGAGAACGATAGAAGCTTTCCCAACGAAACAATCGAGATAGGGGCAGTTAAACTGGATACGCACTTCAATATCGTATCTACCTACGACAGGTTCATAAAGCCGAAGTTAAACCCGGTGTTGACGCAGTTCTGTAAGGATTTGACATCAATTACGCAGGCAGACATCGACACAGCACAGACTTTCGACGAAGTAATCGAGGACTTCAAGGCGTGGGCAGGCATAGGCGTAGAACCTTATATCTTATGCTCTTGGGGTTACTACGACAAGCACCAGCTGGCGAGAGATTGCGAGCTTTATAAGCTTCCTAAGGAGTGGACGGAAAGACATATCAGCTTGAAGCACCAGTTCGGTTTTATCCGTGGCGTGCGTCCTTGTGGAATGGTCAAGGCACTAAGAATACTTAACATACCTTTGGAAGGAACACATCACAGAGGTATTGATGACGCAAAGAACATCGCTAAGATATTCGTAGCCTTAAAAGACAAGTGGGATTTCAAGCTATGATACGGTGTCCGAAGTGCAAAAGCACTAATGTAAGAGTTGGCGTGAACGTCTTTATGTACATAGCACCTGAGGACGCTCACCGCCTCACAAAGAAGGCATTGCAGAAGAAGACGACAGAGCTTTGGGCTGCAAGCTGGGATAAAGCACAGGTAGTGTGCAGAGATTGTAATTACGTACACATAGGGATTTAATACAGAGAGGAGAATTTGAATTATGGAATTTGTAAAAGCTATACCTGCAAGTGAGGTTAAAGTAGGAACTGTATTTTATGCGGAAGGCTACGGCTACGCAGTGGTTGTGCTTCAAGTAGGAAGCAAGATGGCGAAGGCGTACACATCATACGGCAGACCGATGGTTTTATTGGCTGATGGAGATACAGGCTTATTTAAGGTATACCCGCAGTTAGCTAAAGGTGTAAAAGAAACCGTTCAGGTTGACGGCAAATATATTGGCGACATACGCACTAACGAAGATGGCGATGATGTGGTGTACACACCGCACGGCAAGGTTATTGGTTACTTGGCGACAGACGGCGATAACGAGGTTATCCTTAAAGACGGCGAAGTAATCTACAAGAACATCGAGCGTGTTGGCAATGTTGAGCTTGGACCTGCTTGTGATAAGGTTGAGTATGCGGAAACAGGCAGAGCGTTGAACATTGAGCTTGTGGACAACTGGAAGGAGCTTCTTGGCGATAATTACGCTGTGAAGTTGAAACAAGTGCTTATCGAGGTTCTGAACAATACGCTCCACGCAAGTCAGCTCAGTAGAGAGGACAGAAAGTGGGCTAAGGAAGTTATTGAGTTCAGAGCGAAGCAGAAACCGTTGAGAGTAAACGGTAAGATGTTTAAGCCTAAGGCTTCGAGGTTTGTATGTGGTTTTATCCGTGACAATGTGCTTCACCTATACTTCATCAAGAAGATTACGGACGTAATTTACAAGGTTACGCTGGATAAATCCAACCCTGACGCTAAGTATGCTATTGAGGAGTGCGATGACGAGGTACTCAGAGGCGAAATTCAGAAGGCAGTTCGTGAAGGACTTATTCCGATGGCAGCTTACGACGCTATGTTTGGTAAACGTAGCACACGTACTACGCAGGTGAGCGGTCAGATACCTGTGGAGCTTCACAAGCGTATGAAGTGGGGCGGGTATTCCCTTTCTCAGGTTATCCGAGCAGGTATTCAAGCACTTGAAGATAGAGAGCTTAATATCGGCGATGTAGCGAGTATTCCGAACATTGTTAAGGGCTACGCTTGGGTAGAAACAGCACGTCAGCTTTATAAGGCTATTGTGATGAACGAAGAACTATAAGGGGAGGCTTTGGAAATGGAGAACAATCAACCACGCTTTAACTCAGGAACAGAGCGTATGGAGCATTTTATCCAGATGTGCAAGAGGTTTGGTATTCAGGTAGACATCAAGCGTCTTGACGAAATGGGCTTTTTCGACGCTCCATCATCCATCAATCACCACGGAAACTATGCAGGCGGGAACTACGACCACTCTGCAGAAGTAGCTGATTTCCTTATCAGTATGACCGAAAAGGGTATCATCACTTGGCAAAATCCGAGGTCACCGTGGGTAGTAGGTATCTTCCACGACCTATGCAAGACCGACTATTACAAGGAGTTGCCGATGGAAGAAGGGCAACCTAAGCGTTGGGAGTACAATGAACAGCAGGTTTTATCTGGACACGGCGAAAAGTCTATAATGCTGTTATCCCAGTTCTTACAGCTTACTGAGGAAGAAGTTCTCTGTATCCGCTATCACATGGGGGCGTATAATAAGAACGATTGGGACGCTTACGATATGGCTATTAGGAAGTACGAAACTGTTCTCTGGACGCATACTGCGGATATGTATGCTGCGAAGGTTAAGAACATATAAGGCAAGTGCCTAAGCAAAAGGCTCTATACATTGGGTTGATGTATAGAGCCTTTTTCATGCTTTGGTATACAGTCCGAACCCAGTATACCCGTGGTGTAAAAATTCGTATGCCTGAAAAACGGCCTTAAAAGTATATTACTATGTAAATTAAAATTTCAATGATTTAAGGAGGTCTGTTTTAAGATGTCAACTTCAAAGATGGAATATGAGGCAGCAAGAATTCTTATGGCGTTAGAGAATGGTTATCTTCCGAGCTTGAAGGAAGTAGTTCAGCAGGTGGCAAAGGCAAATGCGGGGCTTACTCTAAAGCGAGCGTACATAGTAGAGAGCGTTGCTAAGCGAATGGGTGTAGCAGTAGACGAAAGCATATCAGGAGCGGTGAGCAATGCGTTGCGTGACCTTGCGGAAGAAGGTATCGTCGCACCAGCAAGACGCCATGGATACTGGGTAATGTGCAGGTAAAAATTAGTGAGCTTGAAGTCCGATACGATTTTATCGGACTTTTTTCATTTTAGGTGTTGACAACTTGTGGAAAGTTTGCTATACTTGTTAATAGAAAGGAATAAGTTTTATAAACTTGTATATAATATTAGTGAAGGGGGATACTACTAATGAAACTGAATAGAAGAACAAGAGTGGTTAAGACGATACTTGGAGTTGTTGGATTTACAGCATTTTTCTACACCGTAGGAGTTGTTGGTTCAGTAGAACTTGATATGATGGGAGTAGGTGAAGGTTTTATCAGAGGAATGGTAAGTGTCCTTACCTTCGGAGCTTGCGTAGGATTGAATAACTGGATAGACGCAGAACTTGAACGAAAGAGAATACGAATACTTAGAAGATAGCAACGCCAAGCCTTGCAAGCTAATCGCATAAACGGGTATGTTAGAGCTGAATATTAGTGGTTTAAGTTGGCAATAATTGATTAAATATTGATTAAGAAGGAGTGTAATTATTATGATGAAGAAACTTGTAACTTTTATGTTGGCAGTGGTTATGGTTGCGACACTGCTACCTACACAGGCTTTTGCAGATGATGTTATAAGATATACTTATGCTGATGAAGGATATGAAAGAAGATTAGAACAGAATAAGAAGTGGCTTGAAATTGAGAGAACAGATGAATATGCACTTGACTTCTATTCTTTAGATTTTGATTATTACAATCGTACGCTTGAGGTAACAGGGTCTGTGATTGATGATGATGATATGGATGCGGTTGTAAAAGAAATTACTGCTGGAATTACGGACGAATACGAAAAGGCAAAAGCTATTGCAGAATGGTTGAGTAGTAACATGGTTTATGTTAAGCCTACAACACCTAAGGAAAGATATGCTCATTTACCTTACTGGCAGTATGGAACTTGTATGAGTTTTGCAAGCACGGCAACGACTTTTTATCGGTTGGCAGGCTTCCCTGCAAAGGATGTAGGTGGAAGAGCTTACGGTTCAAATGGTTGTTGGGAGGGACACTCATGGAATCATGTGTTTGTGAATGGGCGCTGGGTATATGTTGATACAGTTTGGGGGGAGTTTGACATCCCTGTTGAAGAATGGTCACATGACCATGCTTTAGGTCATGTCGAGGATTTTACTAACTTGAGAGATTGGGACGGCACATTGAGAGTTTTAGACACCAGTACCCATGAGGAGTTAATGGTTGTAGGACCTATTCCTATTGGAACTCCTTTCAGCGAAGTATTCAGACAAGTACCTGAACTTGCGAATATTAAGTTGTCTGCTGACTTAGAAGGCCAGTATCCTGTAAGACCTACAGATAAGTTCAGTTGGATGTATAGTAGACTTTTCGTTAAGACTTACAGGGTATCCTTTGAAATCCAGCTTGACAACGCATACAAGTCATTAGTTCCACACTTTGTAAGAGAGGACGAAAATGGCGGCCTTTACGCATACGTCACAGTTCCAGAAGGAGAAAAACTTCCACAGGTTAAACTTCCTGAGAAGGCTGGATACACTTTTATCGGCTGGCGTGATTATAATAGCCCCGGTGACCCTTTTGTGAACGAGGATACCGACAGAGTAACAAAGGATATGGCTCTGATAGCAGTCTTTCAAAAAGGCACAGTGAACTACACAGTCAGCTTCAATACCAACGGCGGTTCTGCTGTAAAGGCTGCGACTGTAAAGGCTAACACTAAGGTAGCGAAACCTGCGAATCCTACGAAGTCTGGCTATAAGTTTACTGGATGGTATCTTGATAAGGACTGCACAGAGCCTTGGGATTTCAACACCAATATCGTGAGAAGAAACACTACTCTTTATGCGGGTTGGGAGAAGGTCATTACCGCCAACCCTACTTCTTCTAAAGTCCTTGTAAATGGCAAGGCAGTGACTTTCGAGGCATACACTATCAACGGCAACAACTATTTCAAACTTCGTGACTTCGCACAGGCCGTGAACAAAACAGAGAAGAATTTCGAGGTAAAGTGGGACAGCAAGAACAATGCTATCAACCTCATATCCAACACACCTTACACTCCTGTTGGTGGAGAGTTGGCTAAGGGTGATGGCAAGGCAAAGGTTGCTAATCCTACAACCTCAAAGATTTACAAGGACGGCAAGGAAATATCCCTTACAGCTTATACTATCAACGGTAATAACTACTTCAAGCTCAGGGATATAGCCAAAGCGTTCAACATTGGTGTGTTCTGGGATGGTAAGACAAACACAATCACCATCGACACCAGCAGAGACTATATTGACGAATAAGAGGAGGAGCAGGGCTTGGCGACACCTGTAAATGTGCAGTATGTCAACGAGAAGTGTCGTATCACCCGTGCAACAGATGGCAGTATCGGATGGGATATGCGGGCTAATATACCCGCTCCTGTCACGGTACAACCACATGAAATGGCCTTAATACCGCTTGGGGTTAAGTCTGATTTAGGCGACCCGAACCTTGGGATGTTTTTATTTGGGCGTAGCGGGTTGGCTAAGAACCACGGGATACAACTTCTTAATAGCGTAGGCGTAATTGATTCTGACTTCCGGGGCGAAGTTGGGGCGTTGCTTTACAACACAGGCGTAACTGGAAAGGCGTTCACCGTAGAACCCTACGACAGGGTAGCTCAGTGTATTTTTATCAGAGCCGAAGAAGTCGTCCTTGTAGAGCAGGACGCTTTATCGGAAACTGCACGAGGCGAAGGTGGCTATAACAGTACGGGTGTGAAGTAGTGTGGCAAGTTAAGCGAAGCTAAAGAGGGGAGCAGACTTAACTGCTCCTCTTTTTCAGTGATAAACCAATTAAAGGGGGTTATAAGAAAGTGCGTAAATTTTTAGAGAGTAGATTTGCTCCTATCGTAGTTATAGGAGCGCTGGATGGTGCAGTATTTGGGCTATTATTTTACTTTGGGGCGATAGCTCTTACGCTGAGAAATCCGCTCTTTACCGTGGCGGTCTTCTCGGCTGTTATCTGGTTGCTGATTATAGGCTTTGGAAGACTGAGCGGCTGGGGGCGAAATATCCACGGCACTTTTCAGCAGCATAGGAATTGTGGTAATCTTTGTGATTATCGTCAGTGTGGCGAATTCTACACTGTTTAATGCAAGGACATATTCTTCACAATTCATCTACACAGAGAAAGAATTTGCCGAGTTTGAGGGCAGTATAGATAACATACCGCTTCTGGACAAGGCAAGCTCTGACAACATAGCGAAAAGAAAGTTCGGTGAGCTGACTGACTACGTATCGCAGTATAAGATTATTGATTCAGAGCAGATAATCTACAAAGGGAAGCCTGTAAGACTTTCCGTGCTTGAACACACAAGTTTGTGGAGCTGGAACAGAAACAGAACAACGCCGGGCTATATCTTGGTGGATATGCAGACCCATAAAGCTGAATTGGTACGTACCGAGAAACCTATAGTATATTCGGCAAGGACGTACTTTGGAAAGAACATAACAAGATACATCAGAATGAATTACAAGTCCGTGCAGTTTATGGAGCCGACTGCTGAGCTTGGCGATGACGGACAGATTTATTGGGTAGCCCCTACATACGAGCGTATCGTAGGCTTATACGGCGGCAAGCTAATTAACGGGGCAATCGTAGTAAATGCTCACACAGGCGAGCATACGAGATATAATAAGGTGACAGATATACCTGAGTGGATTGACAATGTGTACCCTTCGGACTATATTATGACGATGTACGACTACAAGGGCGAGTTATCCAACGGGTTCTGGAACACTTTATTCTCAAAGACTGGCATGACAATGACTACGGACGGCTATAACTACTTGCCGATTGGCGAGGACAACTGGATTTACACAGGTATAACCAGTGTATCTATGGCCGACGAAAGTAATATTGCGTTTATATTAACTAATAAGCGTACACTTGAAACACACTACTTCCCAGTATCAGGAGCAGAGGAATACTCGGCAATGGAAGCTGCGGAAGGAGAAGTACAGCACTTGGGCTACACAGCTACGTTCCCGCTGTTGCTGAATATTGAGGGTACACCGACTTACGTGCTTTCCTTGAAGGATAAGAACGAGCTTGTGAAGATGTACGCTATGATACAGGTTGAGGATTACAGAAATGTTGTCGTGGACACTGACCTGAATACGGTTAAGAATAAGTATCTGAGCAGGGTCAAAGGCACAGAGTATGTGGAGGAAAGACCTATGGCAGACGCACCAGCACCAAGCTCAGGGCTATTTACCGACCTGCAGGAAGTCAGTGGAGTTTTATCCGACAGAAACCTTATCAATGTCAAGGGAGACAGTTATATCGTGTTCAAGTTGGCTGGCGTAGATGAAATCTACGTAACTCCTGCGGTGGCTAACATGGAGCTACTGTTCACGCCGATGGGTGAGCAGATTGAGGTTAAGGCTTCAAAAATCAAGTAATACTTGGGCGTCAGTGGGGTGCGGAGCAGGGGGGTATCCCCCACTGACAAGAGGCAATCCACGTAATCTTAAGTGTAACTGTCTCGCTCCGTTAATATACTGCGAGTGGATTGAAAGAAAAATCAAGTAATATCAGGCGTTCATTGAGGACACTTGCAAATTTTTGCGGGTGTCCTTTTTACATGGCAGGCCTATCCCTCCTAAAATCTATAGTTACATTCAAGGAGGGAGTTTTATTCGTGAAGCTGCCAATATTTACCAAGTTAAAAGATAAACTGCGGATGTACGACGGGATACTCGCCAACCTCGTGGCTAAGGGTACGATAGTAGAGCCAGAGGAGTCTTTGACTACCCAGCAAATACACATTGGGTTTAGTTCAGTGGCGTCTGCATCACGTGTATTCAAATATTACATCATAAGCAAATATGGGGATTGGGTCCCTCCTGCTTTATTTGATGAAATCAGGAGGCTTTGTTCTGTCGGCCGAGTTCGTATAGACTTCACTCAATATATTCAACCCCACACAGTTGACTGGTCCAGTCCAGCAATGCGTAACAGGTTGAAAATATGGGCAGATTTTACGGCAAATCAGACCGATACGTCAGCGTTCCAGTACCGTGATAACAGGGAAGAACAGTTGCGTAAGGAGCGTATTGTACGCTCTACCAAGTTCTTGAACGAATCCGAGCTGGACCACAGACGTTCCTTTGCTAAGATGTTCGTACTTATGACTGTGAGCGGTGAGCGTACCGACGCAGGGCTATCAGACCTTGAGGATACGATAGCAAATATTAAGACCTACTGTGCTGCGGAAGAAATCAAGATACGTGAGCTAAAAGTCAATCTGGTAGAGTGGCTTCGTACTCTTGTACCGACTTCTCTTGCTTACAATCCGATGATAGATAAGCGCACATCCAGAAAGATAGTAACCGACGATATTCTTGCACATCTGACACCTTTCAGACAGGGTGTTGTAGGCTATAATGGCGTGTCCTTGGGAGTTGACGTACTGGCGAGAGTTCCAGTGCTTCGTAAGTTTAAGGAAGACCCGGCGAAAGCTGAGAATATGCTGATATGTGCGGAATCAGGTGGTGGTAAGTCTTACTACGTTAAGACGCTTGTGACCTATTTATTGGCCGAAGGGTTCTGCGTAAGTATTCTTGACTACGAGGGTGATGAATACACCAACCTATACCGTTACATTGCTGAGGGCAATCCAGACGACGCTGTACTGATTTCCTTTGGTAAGGGCGGTAGTGAGTATTTCGACCCAATGCAGTTCCCAGACCTTGTAGGTGACCCTGATATAGACTGTGACCTTAAAGAAAACTCAATCAACTTTACCCTTGCGATGTTCAACATTATCGTAGCAGGAGCCGATGGCGTAATGACTGACTTGGAGCGTAGAGTTGTATCTGAGGCAATCAGCCGTGTGTTTGACTCTATTGGTTTGACAGACGACCCGGCAACTTGGAAGAATTCCAGACTTGCGGGTATCACTATCAAAGACGTGTACGATGAAGTGAAGACAATGGTTGTGCGTAGGGAGTTCTCTGGCTTGGACGATGGCGGTGCTAAGCAGAACGCTGCATTGCGTATCATGGAATCAGCCAGTATTTACTTTGAGGAGGGCGAAGCTCGTTACGGTTCATTTGCTAAGCCTTTATCCGCAGAATCGCTGTATCGTGCTAAGCTTACAGTGTTCTCCTTTGGTGCGAAAGGGCAGGCAATGAGTACTCAGGATAAGGACATCATCGCACTTCGACAGCTTGGTGTTGCTTATATCAATACTGCGAAGTCCAACTATGCGAAGTCTGTGCTTAAAACATTCCACGCTGTGGTATATGAGGAGTTCCAGCGTTGGGGAGATATTAAGGGAGCCGAAGAAATCCTTGCGAATTCAATCACGGGAGGTAGAAAGCGTGGTGAGTGTGTATTCGTTATTACTAACGACCTTTCTTCAATCCTCGACCAGTCCAAGGTACTTAACGCTCGTCTGCGTCAGAACATACAGAACTATGCAATCGGGAAAATCCGTGACAAGAGCGTTCGAGAGAAGTTCTGTGATTTATTCGACTTGAAGGAGTGTAAAGGTATCCTGAACCAGATAGCCAAGGCGACCGGGGATACTAATGGCTTCAACTATAACAAGGCGTTCTGTGTAATCCTTGATAACGGAAAGAAAGCCGTTGTTAAAGCGTTCCTACCGCCAGCTATTGCGAAATCCAAGCTGTTCGCTACGGGTGTTGATGTTGAGGAAGCAAAGAATAAACGATAACACATAAGCTCCGTAGATAGGTTTTATCTGCGGGGCTTTTTCTAAAAGGGAGGTGCATTATTTGGGCCAAAAGCAAAGGTATCCAGTGTACGCAGTGGCAGGGGTGTGCGTAGTTGCGTATATTCTGGGGTGTATTACGGGCATAGAAAAGCAGATAAGCAGTGGCGGACTTTATTCTCCTGCCGTATTTGCAGGGCAGTACGGACGCTTAATTACTGCGATGTTCATACACTTAGGTATAATTCATTTAGTGTGCAATTTGTATGTTTTGATAAAGTTCGGTGTATTTTTGGCTGATGAGTTTGGTGGTGGCAGATTCCTGAAAGTGTTCTTTCTGGCAGGGTTTATTTCATCTTTGGGAATTTTGTTTATTGAGGAGCCGAACGTAATCACAGTAGGTGCGAGCGGAGCACTTTATGGTATAGAGTTTTATCTGCTTGCATGGCTTATGTTACAGCGTAAGATTGATTTTAACGTGTTACGCCCTTTCTTATTGTGGATTATAGCAGGTAATTTTATCATTAGCGGTGTCAGTGTAATAGGGCACGCCTCAGGTGCGGTTGCTGGGGCTGTTTTAGGATTTATAGATTACAGCTATGATTCGATTAAACAGTCTATAAGAAAAGATAGTTGGCGTAAGTACGGAATTCCAGATAAGCGGGAATAATATATTTACACTAAAAGACCCATCAATTCCGCACGAAATGCAGTGGTTCTTTGAGGTTGACCCACACGCATTTTTATAGGCCTTGGGGAGTATAAGATAATTATACCGAACGAGGTGTTGGAGAAAATGATACATGAGTGCAAAGGATGCTCTACAAAGTTTGAATCAAAGGTATCTAGGGTTAATTATTGTAATGATTGTCGAGAAAACGGCGTGAGTTTTATTTGCGTGGTTTGTGGTGAGAAAGTTACCCTGAAAACAGAGTCTCACAGGATTTATCTTAGAAAACCTAATCATATATGGAGATGTCAGAGATGTGCAGCTACTTCAGCTGAGGCGAAAGCGAAAAGAAAAGCGTCAGTACAGGAGACTTACGCTAATATGCCCGACGACCACCCAGTGAAAGTCAATGCACGCAAGCGTATGCAGTCTATACACAAAGACCCTGACATACAGGCTAAACGTCTTAAAACAGTAAGGTCTGACGAGTTCAGAGAGCATATGCGTAAGAGTGCTATAAAGCAGTTTTCAGACCCAGCTAAACGAGAACAGGCACGTCAGACTTCACTAAAACAGTGGGAAGACCCAGAGTTTAGAAAGCTTCAGGCTAAAATAAATGAGGAACGATGGGCAGAAGGCTCACCGTCAAGAGTCAAGGCTTCAGAGACAAGATTAGCCCTGTGGCAAGATTCTACATATCGGGCTAGGATGGAAGAATCTATACGGAAGTCGGTCAGACGCCCTGAGGTTAAGGCTAAGATAGCTTCTGCAATCATCGAGCTTATGAAGGACCCTTCCCGTAGAGCCGAGTTATCCAAGACATTGACAGAGTATTGGTCGCAGGAGGAAGTTCGTGAGGAAGCCCGTAAACGTATGGCAGAGTATTACGCAAGTCCAGAGGCTAAGCTGAGAATTGCCAAGGGTAAGATACAGGCGTTCACTGATAAAGAAGTAGACGAAAAAACTCTTGAAATAGTAGAGGAATCTATTGCCAAATACAGCTACGAAGGAGGTTTTATCCGCAGATACTCTGAACAAGGTGCTGAGGAGTTTATAAAAAATGTAAGGTTAAACTCTAGAAATCCTAAGATGTGGCACTCACTAATAGCTGATATTGTGGCAGTAAAAGGGGCTTGTACACGGCACGACTTAGCTAAGCTCACAGGTTATGCTTATTCTAGTGTCGTAGCTATTGTAGACGAATTAGCCCTTGACGGAGTAGAAACTTTATACAGTGAAGTACAGACCAGTGTAGCCGATTTTGTGCGTTCTATTTATGCAGGCGAAATTTTAGAGAACCGTAGACCTGAGTTTATGCGTGGGGATAGTGGTAAAAGCCAAGAACTTGACATATATCTACCTGACGCCTCTCTTGCAATAGAAGTCAATGGCACTTACTGGCACAGTGAGCAAGCAGGTAAAGGTGAGTACTATCATTTCGATAAGTCAAAGTTATGTAGAGAAAACAATGTACGACTAATCCATGTATGGGAGCATGAGTGGTACGACGACAGGAAGCGTCCTATCTTAGAGTCTATAATCCGTTCAGCCTTAGGCTTATCAAAGCGTATTTACGCAAGAAAGTTAAAAGTAGAGTATAGACCGTCAAGTTCAATGCGAGAGTTCTATGACACTAACAACATACAAGGTTTCCGTGGAGGAGAGTTCTCAATATGCCTAGTAGACCCAGACACCGACCAAGTAGTTATGGCATACAACATAGGTAAGGGTAGTCATATGAGCCGAAAATACCAGTACGAGGTCATTAGAGGGGCGTCGCTGCTTAATCACACAGTCGTAGGAGGTTCTTCAAAGCTTTTATTCGCCCTGTTCAATAGTAAAGAGCATGATGTTAGGGAGTTAGTCTACTATATAGACTATAACTACTTCGACGGCAGGAGTTTAAAGAACGACCCTCGTTGGGAGCTCAAGTCCGAGCAGGTAAGCTTTAAAAACTACTGGGTAAAGACGGGTGAAGTGAAGAATCGAGAGCCTAAGAGGCATAAAGAAATAACTGAGAAGTACAAAACAGGTGAGGTATTAAAGCTGTGGAACGCAGGGACAGCGACATACTTGTATAGAAAGGACTGATATTAAATGCAACTATATCTTACGAAAATCGCTAGTAGAGTGAACTTAAATGCAGCTATACATGAGAGCAGACGCCGTGGAATGAGCTTGATTGTATGTCGCTTTAACAATAGCTACGCTTACATTTTAGTTCATCCAATGCAGGCAAGCCGACTGGCAGGTAACTTTTCAGTTGTTGTAGAGTCGAGTGAAAAGATACCTCTGGCAAAGCAACATATGCAGTTGCAGACGACAGGGCAATATCAAACACATAGGACTGAGAGGCGAAACTACAGAGCTACTACGGTAGAGAACACTGTCCGAATGGCTTCGCTGTATATAAGTACTATGTAGGAGGTGTTTTATTCGTGGCTGGTAAGTTAAAAGATAGAACTGGTGAAAAGGGAATAAATAACGAAGGGTATACAATGGAGATAGTAGCGTACCGTGGGTATGGAGATATAGACGTGTTAGTTGACGAAAAGTATCTACACGAGGGCAGGACATACACCCATTTTAAATCTGGCATGATTGCTCGGATTAAGCGTACAGATATAGCAAACTCTCGAATAGGTGAAACAGCAATGAGCAGAGAAGGGTATTCTATGGAGATAGTAGCTTATAGGGGAAGCGATGATATAGACGTGTTAGTTGACAACAAGACTGTTGTTACGCATAAGGCTTATGGCAACTTCAAGCGAGGTCAAATAGGTAACCCGTACCATAGAAGTATGTTAGGTGTAGGCTACTTTGGAGAGGGGAAGTACAGTATAGGTCGAGGTAAGAACCTTGAGAATGAAATCTACGAGGTATGGGGTTCTATGTTTAAGCGCTGCTATAGAAACCATGTGAGAGTGCGTGATAAATCTTATGGGGGCTGTGAAGTAGACGAGAGATTTCATAACTTCCAAAACTTTGCTAGATGGTATGAGGAAAACTACTATACTGTGGGTAACGAACGCATGGCTCTTGATAAAGACATACTAGTTAAAAACAACAAGATTTATTCGCCTGAAACTTGCATATTCGTACCTTTAAGAATAAATAGCTTATTTATAAGTAGTCGAGCTGTGCGAGGAAATCTACCTATAGGGGTGAGTAAACAACCGGGAACTAACACAAAGTATAGAGCAGGCGTATCTAAAAACGGAAAGAGTCCTGTATATTTAGGCACATTCGACACCCCCGAAGAAGCCTTCCTCGCTTACAAAACAGCCAAAGAAGCTTATATAAAGCAAGTAGCCGACGAGTACAAGGACAAGATACCGAAGAAGCTATACGACGCCTTGTATGCGTACACTATTGAAATAACCGACTAACAAAGAAGCAGTAAATACGAGCAGACACAACGCCACAGGTTTTATCTGTAGCGTTGTGTCGTATAAACTAAATGGAAAGGGGTTTCAATTTGGAAGGTAAACAAAGGATTCCAGTATATACGCTTATTGCGTTTTGTGTGTATGTGTTTATATTAGGTTTATTTAAGGGGGATATAGTCAGTACATGGGCTATACACCCTTCTGCGGTTTTATCAGGAGAGTACTATCGTTTAGTTTCTGCATTATTTATACATCTGGATATAATACATTTGCTGTTCAATATGTACGCATTGTATCTATACGGAGGTTATATGGCCGATGGATATGGTGGAGGAGCGTTTTTAAAAGCGTTCTTTGTTACAGGTATAGGTTCATCCTTAGGTGTATTGTGGTTTGGAGGAGTTAATGTACTAACAGCAGGTGCTAGTGGAGCTATATTCGGGATTGTGGCTTATTTATACACGCAGGCGATACTTGAACGACGAATAGACTCTGACAGCTTATTTCCAGTAGTGGTGTGGGTAGTTATAAGTAACTTGATACCCGGTGTAAGCGTCATAGGTCATATATCTGGCTTAGTTGCTGGAATTGTTCTAGGTGCAATAGACTACGCTATAGGTAGGTTGCGTAGAGAAATTAGAAAGGCGAGGTGGCGTAAACACGGACTACCTGAGAAACGGAAGAAAGGTGGAACAGGTGGCTTTGTGAGTATCTTTGGTATGGGATTGAAAGGTCTTTTTGTGCTACTCGTTTTGGTTTCAATTTATAACTACGCACCTAAGCTATTTAGTGGTGAGCTGAAATTGGAGGGTAAGCTAAATGTACTTACTTCCAGTATTAAAGACATTACGGAGAAACTTGTGTCAGATACACCAGCAAAGACTGATTCGACTACTAAGCCAGTTCCGAAAGTACAGGCTACTAAGGATACAAAGACAACTAATAAGATAGACACAAGTTCAAAGACAGCTGTTAAAGTACCTACAAAGACTACGCCTGCTAAGATGACTAAGGAAGAACTCGAAGAAAAGATGGAAAAGCTACCCGTGGTAGTAAGGGATTTTAAGTTTGTGGCGGAACACCCTTGGGAACATTCGGATTATACTATTATGTATTATGAGGTTAGTTTTGAAAATCAAGGGAATTCTGATATTTTAGATATAGACTTTATCCTATTTGAGTGGGACGATAAGGGTATGCCTGTAAGACCTAAGGTAGAGTTAAGTTATAAGTTGCTGGAATATGCCAGTTATATAAAACAATACGAGGTAAATGTATCAGCTGGGGACATAGGTGTTATACGAAATCAATGCGTATACGACCCAATCCCGGGACACAGCTATAAAATAATACCGACGGAGTATAGTACTTATGGAGGAACTATTTGGGAGAACCCCTACTTGGAAGATATTCTTGAGGTTTATTATGGACAGAAATATGATGAATAATCACTGAACGAGCAAAGCCCACAAGAACTCCCACAAGAGTTCCTGTGGGCTTTTTCTTACCCCTAGGCCCTCGACAACTATTTATAACTACTAACAGAAGGAGGGTTCACAATCTAATGACAATAACTATTGGCAGTGCATTTTCAGGCATTGGAGCATGGGAAAAGGCACTGACCGACCTATCAATTCCGTATGAGTTACAGTGGTTCTTTGAGGTAGACCCTTACGCTTCCGTAGCGTACAGTGCAATCCACGGCACACCAGCTTCTTTGAACCATAAAGATATAACCGAAGTTAATCCAGACCTTTTATCAGACATAGACCTTTTCGTATATTCGCCGCCCTGTCAGGCGTTCTCAAAGGCGGGTAAACAGCAGGGTTTTCTTGATACCCGTGGGGTTCTATTTTTCGACGCATTAAAAATCATACAAGCAAAGAAGCCGAAAGTGGCATTGATGGAGAACGTAGTTGGCTTAACTGAGAAGAAGTTCAAGCGTGAGTTCCGAGCTATGCTGGACGCTTTATCGGAGGCAGGCTACTACAACTACTGGCGGGTCTTAAATTCCAAGGACTACGGCATACCACAGCACAGGGAGCGTGTCTTCATCGTAAGCTTACGAAAGGACGTAGACTTTGGGCTATTTACATTCCCGCCTCCATTTGGCTGCGAGCTTCGTCTGAAAGACCTATTAGAACCTGAGGTCGACATTTTGTACTATGTTGACCCGGAGCGTTGTGAGGGAATGACTTTCCTTGACGTAGAACCTGCGAATGACCTTTTATTCGTAGGCGGGATAGGTGAAAAGAAGTGGCTGGATGATGGGAAGGATTTCAGTCGTAACTACCCGCAGGGCAACCGTGTTTACAGTTCTCTGGGGATAGCGTGCAGTCAGACCGCCCAAGGAGGTGGATTAGGCAGTTACACAGGTCTTTATCTGGTAGAGCCGACGCCACTTACGCCGTACCCAGTGCGTAAGCTTACGCCATTGGAGAGCTGGCGGGTTATGGGATTCAAAGATGACGACTTTTTCAAGGCTCAGACTGCGTTGAATAATACATTCTATGGCGGCAAGGATATGAGCAAAGGACATCTTTACAAAATGGCGGGAAATTCGATAGTAGTCGACACAGTTAAGGAGATTTTATCGGCAGTGCTTAATTATCTTTAATTCCAGAGAAAAGAATGAGGTGGCGCATGGCTACATACGTAATGACTGATATTCACGGTGAATACGATAAGCTAATGAAGATGTTGTACAAGATAAAGTTTTCGTCCGCAGACAATCTGCTTATTTTAGGTGACAATGTAGATAGAGGACCGAAGAATATGGCGGTGTTGGAGTTCATCCATAACACTCCGAATGTTGAGAGTTTGCTTGGTAACCATGAGCTTATGATGTTGAATACCTTGCGATATACTTCGTATCCTTCGATGGAAGTGGGGAATTGGTTTTACAATGGAGGGAATGTGACTTACGCCGAGTTGCGTGAGTACATCAATCAATATGGAGAGCAGAAAGCCTACGCCATACTCAAAGATTGCAGTAACTGGAAGTTTTATAAGCAGCTGACCGTAAACGGCATGAAGTTCTTAGGAATTCATGCAGGTTACTGGATGTCGTCCGTGGAACGCTACCGAAGTGTTTACTTAGGTGAACCTGAAAGATTGCTTCAGGAAACCTCTGACATCGAGAAGGTGTGGTTACGGGATGAGTTTTATTCGTATGCAGGTATTCCGGGGGTTACCACTCTATTCGGACATACTCCGACTAAGCATTTGCATGGCGAATTAAAAATCTGGCACGACCCAGTGTACAAGGACAAAATCAATCTGGATTGTGGAGCTGCTTACAGCGGGCATTTGGCTTGCTTACGACTGGACGATATGCAAGAGTTCTACGTATAATTCCACAGCTTTCGACAAATTCTTTGAAATTCTTGTGAAAATAGTATTGACAACTTATAACAAGTAAAGTATACTATAAACAAGAAAGTAAAAATATAAAAGGGGGTCAAAGATGTATGCAAACATATAACTATAATGGGCCAGTTTGGATTTTTGGAAACTTGGTAACTGCTAATTTTAGGGCTTCTACGAGAGCCGTAAGCAAGCAGAAAGCTTTAAGTAATTTAGCTTATCAGTTCAAGGTGCAGAACGGGTATATGCCCAGTGCAAAAGTGACCTTGGACGCCAAGTATTTATCAGCATAAGAGAAGGGGCAGGCAAATGGCGTGTAATTGCGGAGGGAACAAACTACAATTCAAGGGTTGCAGTACATCCCATCACAAGGGATGCTGTTCTACACATCCCGACCATCCGAACTTGGAAGTGGTAGGGAAACCTGAGGGATGTAATTGTAAGTGCAATGCTTCATCAGAAAAACATAAAGACGACAATCACAAGTGCTGTTGCAAGCACTGATAAAGCTACCTCCAAGCGGCTTGGGGGTGCTTTTTCATGTCAGAATACCTGATGAGGAGTGATAATTTGCAATTTAATCTTGAACAGTTCTACAACGAGAATATGAACAAATTCAAAGAGCTTATGCGAGAAGCTCAGGCTTTATTTGATGGTGTAGGACATTTATATGCGATAAAGGGAAGAATAAAGAGCTTATCGAGTTTACAGGCTAAGTTACGCAGGAAGGGGTTGGAGGTAAATTCCGAAGATGATTTGCTTTCCAACATCGGCGATATAGTCGGCATAAGGCTGATTCATCTGTTGGGGGTCGACTTCCTGCTTATACACGACTATATAAACGACCTTTGCGATAAGGGTATTCTTACCCTTGTAGAAAAGCCTAATGCTTATATTTACGATACTGCGGACTGCGCATTTTACGGAGGTTTAGGTATCGTACCGAAGTTGAAGGAATCCAGATATACTTCGGTGCATTATACAGTACGCTTGAAGGGCTATGAGGGTTTGTGCTTTGAAATTCAGGTACGTTCTCTATTTGAAGAAGCTTGGTGTGAAATAGACCATTTAGTGAACTATCCTGAGAAGAATGGAAATCGGATTTGCAGGGAGAGTCTAAAGGAGCTGGCGGGTTTAGTTCATCAAAGTAATAAACTGGTCGATACCATAGTCCGTGAAGCAAGGTTATAGGCGTCTAATCGACCTACAAGAAGATTTTACACTTCACTTAGTATAAATCATCACACAGCGAATTTTAACTCAATACAGAGCGATTGGGATGAAAATTTGGGTATCTAAAACATACACTTAGGCCAGCTTAGTATACAAAAAGAGGAGAACCGATATGGCGTGTTTTTCAGAAGGCGAAAGACTCAACAGTTAGAGAAGTACATTGTGAAAGAACCGTTTGTGCTGCGAGAGTGGGGCGACCGCAAGGGTGATACCGTATTTAATAAGATTATACGGGTAGGTACGCAGATTGAGATATTGCCACATAGGGGTGGCTTAATAAAGCGTATCTGGATAGACAGCGAAGAACTTGGCAAGTATAAACTTGTAACCACCAAAGACGATATAGTGGCGAGGTGTATAAAGCGATAGCACACAAGGAGTCTTTCTGTCGTAGGCAGTTGGGCTTCTGTTTTAATTAAGGGAGGTGCAGGAGTTGTTTTATCCGCAGGCAGAAATTATAAAAATAATGACCCCGGGCGGTAAGCGTATCGGGGCGATATTATGCCAAGCTGGGCAACCTGACATACTGCTTTCTTCTCAGGATATTTATTTGCTGGGCGACCGCTTAAATAGGAGCAATTCGCACTTATTAAATGCGTTCATAACCGTGGACGGGCGTATCAGGTCAAGGACAGGTAAATCGGTACAGATACGGGAAATGGATGAGCAGACGTTCCTTAAAATGTACCGTCCATTACAGCTTAACTCCGACAGTGTCGAGGTACGCACGCTAAAGCAACCGCCTACGCAACCACTTACGAAACCGCCTACGCAACCTCTTACGAAACCGCCTACGCAACCTGTTCGAGGTGCTACGCAAGAGAACATGAATTCCAAGAAACCTGTTCAGCCACATAGCGTCGTGCAACGCTTCAATAGGTACGCCGTAAGGCCGAACACTACCGAATTACGATTGGGTTCAATCATCGAGGAAGGCATACGCTTGGCAGGAGATGCAGGCATAAAGGTGCGTATCACAAGGATACAAACAGCTACGACGAAGGAGCGTAAGGATAAGCCGTACATGACCGTATCGGCGGTGTGTGAACAGCTTACGCCGAGCTATACACAGGATATTAAGTTCGAGGCAAAGCTTAACGGCAAGGTACTTTTATCGGTATGGAAGCCTGCTCCACCGCAGGAAACCAGCGTTGATGACATATACAGTCTTTTTGAGGCGACCGCTTCGCAGGGTGATACACTTGAAACGGTGCAGTGCAAGACCTCTTACGACATATTCTTAATGCTTTACTATTACGTAACCTCCAACCGACCAGAGCTTCGTAACAGCTCATTGGTAGAGAAAGCGGAGCAGGTGCAGAGGGAATCCTTCAATGAGTTATTGAAGCTCCCTACGCCGATAACTTATGTATACCCGCATAAGAGGATTGAGGGTACATTCAAGAACCACATCCAAAGCTTGGAGCATTTGAGGGCAGAGCTTAATGCGAGGTTTGAGGGAACATACAGTTTTATTTGGCAGATACAAGACACGTCTGCAATTCTGTCTGTAGTAGGTTACGACAGTATCAGGCAAAGGCAGAGCATAATAGAAGCCGAAGCAGCGTTTAGGGAGAAGGTGTTGAAAAAGTTCTCAGAGGACGCCAGTGCTGACCGCTTGAAAGCAACCAAAGTTCCGACAGCTACGGAGCTTTTGAATGATATTAAGACTGAGGCGTTGGTAGAGCTTCACTTAAAGCTTACACCTACACCTGCGGGGAACACGGTGGCAATGCGACACCGTCTTCTCAGGGAGAACCGCCTCTGGATAAGCTTAGAGGAACACTTGAGAATGTGGTACGTGGATGAAGTGTGTGACGCCGTGCAGTTCATCATGGACGAAGTATTGAAGCAAGGATTTATCCGTGGAAGCATTTCAGTCATTGCTTACGGCAAGCTAAATAGCAAGGATTATTACCTGCTCAGCGACCGTCCGAACCCAGTGTCCGCAGAGGAGTTATTGGCACTCAGGGAGAAATATTTAATTGAGGGCGTAGCCTTCCGTAAGCTACCTGATGGCACTTTTGGAATCATAGATAATCTGGACAGGGATGGCGATGTATTGCCGAAGTTTGCTGAACATAATGGAAGTCGGTATATTTTCCTCACTTACGAATTCCGGGATACCAAAGCCGATGAACCTGTAACATTGTCTACGGCAATACCTTGGGGTGATTATCAGAGCTTCAAGAACCTTGTGCGTAGGGAGCAGGTAGCTTTGAAGACACCGCAGCAGATGGTAGGGGAGCTTACGATAGCCCCGAACAAACATCTCAATGCAATCAATCCGCTCAGTAAGAAGCTGGCAGAGTATGCGAAGGCGAGGTTTTATTCGCCTGCGGAAGCTGTGGATTTGGTTCAGGATTTTATGTTGTGCTTCCGATACTCACGCTTAATGGATGTATTGCGTAGCAACCGTACACCGCTTGAAATGCTGGTAGACCGTAAGGGATGTTGTCTTGAACTCTCATTATTGGCTTCTGTAATACTAAGCCGAATGGGGTTTGAATCAGCGGTGATATTCAGTTACAGTCCAGCATTGGATACTCGATACCATGCGGTGTCTGGTGTAAAAGTGCAGGCAGAAGAAGTTGCTTACGACGAGGAAGTCGTATCCTTAGAAAACGTCGATGTTATGGGCTATAAAGCTTTGGAGTTCACACTTGGACGTAAGTGTAGCGTAGGCACTGCGTCTTATTGGGCGAAGGCGGGTAAGTGGAGTTGTGCAATCGACGGGTCTTGGGGAGAAACCGACCCACGGCAGATTAGCCAAACAGTCTTGGTGACTTTGAGTTCGACGATGAAACCTAATAACGTGGCGTTCTATACTATGTGCGGTGGAGTTCCGCAGCTGATACCTTTCGACCAGCTTTATTGGCAGAATGTGTTGGGGTGGTTTAACGATAAGCAGTTCGTACCGCAGTCTTAAATTGAATATAATGGCCTTTGATGGAGCAGAGCTAAAATTCAGCTCTGCTTCTTTAATTTTCTTTTAAGAAAGTATTGACAACTAAATATAGGATAAGCTATACTATAATAAACTAAACAATTCTAATAACAACTTTTACCTAGAAAGGGGAGGTACGACTTGGAAACTATGTGGTATGATTCTGAACATCACTTCGACATGAAGGCGTACCTCACCTTGCAGGAAATCAAAGACGAAATTGAAGCCGAGCGACTGGAGTCGAAAATCAGGGCTGTGTTCAACAGGTATGGGAAGACAGGGCTTACGCTCACACAGTTGCAGGCAATAGATAAAATCATAACTAAGGAGGGTTAAACAATGACAGTTTTATCTGATGAAGCAAGACTTTTACTAACTACAGAACCAATGCTGGCGGGGCGTATAGGTATGCTGACACTGGGCGGGAGCTTAGCGTATGGTACAAACCTACCCGGCAAAGGCGACATTGACCTGCGAGGTTTCGCATTTGAACCTGCAGAGCAAGTAATAGGTATCGTACCTAACTTTGGAGCAATCCAGAACAAGGAAACAGACACAGTAATCTATTCGTTCAACAAGTTTGTGAAGCTTCTTATGGAGAACAATCCGAACATCCTTGAAACAATGGGTTGCAGAGCCGACCAGTACGTATTTGCAGGTCCAGTAGCCCAAGAGCTGGCGATGAACCTCGACAAGTTCTTATACAAGCGTGTCTTCCACACCTTCGGCGGGTATGCCAAGATGCAGTTAGACCGTATGGAGAATATCATCTACAACAACTCTATTGACGGCAGACGAGAAGCAGAGCATATCAAGAACGCCTTGGAGAGGGCGCTGTACAATTTCAATGAGCGGTACTCCAAGTTTGCAAGTGGAAGCGTGGCTATCAGAATAGTGCCAAGCGAGGATGACCCTGAGGAAACCAACGTAGTACTCAATATGCACCTTGAAAATTTTCCGATTGAGCAGGTGGCGGGTATGTTGAGTGAGTTCAAGAACATAAAGGATACTCATAAGAACCTCAGTCATCGTAATCGTAAGAGTACCCCAGAGAAGCTTGATAAGCACGCAATGCACATAATCAGGCTGTTTGTGACAGGTACAGAGCTTCTTGAAACAGGTAAGATGGTGACATTCAGGGAGAAAGAGCAGGATATGCTTTTATCGGTACGTAAGGGTTATTTCCGAAATCCAGACGGCACTTATAATTCTGCGTTCTATGATTTGAAAGAAGAACTTGAAAAGAAATTCGAGTATGCCAAGGCTCATACAGTGCTACCAGATAAACTTGATTATGCGTGGATAAATGAGTTTGTGTACAAGGTTAATTATCACATTGTGCAGGGCAATGTGGACACTATGGAATTGTAGAAGGAGTGTGGAAGTATGAAGACTATCGCAAGAGAGTACAAAGAGCTGTTAGGCACGGATATGCTTAACGACTTAAACCGCATGACTGCGTATTTTGCTGAGCTTTCGGCGGGATTAACCCCAGAGCTCAGACAGCGTTTCTGCAAGGACTGGAACATCCCAGTGAAGCTATTCGTAGAACCTTACTTCAGTGAAAGATTGGCGGTTTATAACCAGCAGACTTTCGTAGCACACCTTCTTGGGGAGTTTGTAAGACTTGTAGGACAGTGTGGTGGGGAGCAGGAGTACTTCACGCTTTACAACGAGGTTAAGAACAAGGCTATCCAGTTCCTTAACGACAGCGAAGAAGTGATGTTTTTCAGCAGAAGCGAGGATATGAATAAGTATGCCGTGAGAACCCAGTTCCCAACAAACGACATCTACAAACAGACTTTTATCGGCAAGACCTTTATTAGCGTAGACCTTGTGAAGGGTAATTACACAGCACTTAGACACTACAATCCAGCTATCGTTGGAAACACCGACAGTTACGAGGACTTTATGGCAATGTTCACGAGCGAACCTTATCTTCAAGGAAGCAAGTACATCCGTCAGGTAATCTTCGGGAACGTGAACCCGAAGCGTCAGGTGACCTACGAAAAGTATCTTATGGGTGAAATCTTAAATGACCTTTTAGAGCAAGGTATCGTACCTGCAAGTTCAGTGGTATTCTTCAGCACAGATGAGTTCGTACTTGACGCTGATGGCTTCACAGCGGAAACCATTGAGAGGGTAAGAGAAGTTGCTGCTAAGCATAAAGCAGACGGCATTAACAATAGAGTGGAGCATTTCGTATTACGCTTCATCAAGGACACAGAAACATACGTGAAGGAGTTCTTAACAGGCGAGGCTGCGGGAACACTTGACTTCAAGTGTATGACAAGTCTTATGATGCCGTTTATTTTCAGAGCGGTTTACGGCAACCCAGCGAACGAAAACGACAACGTGTTCGATTATGAGGGCAGATTGGCTAAGTGGCTTGAAGGAATAACCATCAACTTAGACCACGAGTTTTCTGCGGTAAAGAGCTGGGAGAGGCTATGAAGCTGAACAGACAAGGAGTGTACAATATGAGAGTACCAAAAGGAGCTACTGAAATCATCAACATATTAGAACTGAATAAGTATGAAGCCTATTTGGTGGGAGGCTGTGTGCGTGATATGTTCTTGGGGCTTCAACCGAAGGACTGGGACATCTGCACGAACGCAAGTCCTCAGGACGTATTGGCACTCTTTGAGCATACGCACAAGGTTATCCCTACTGGCTTACAGCACGGAACGGTGACGATTTTATCCGAAGGCACGCCGTATGAAGTTACAACGTACCGTATAGACGGAGAGTATGAAGACCATCGCCGTCCTGTGGCAGTGCAGTTCACATCGAACTTAATCGAGGACTTAGCACGCCGTGACTTCACTGTGAACGCTATGGCCTACAACCCTGAGGTTGGCGTAGTAGACCCATTCGGCGGGATTGCAGACATCGAAGCAAAGGTTATCCGCTGCGTAGGTCGTCCAGAGGACAGATTTGGCGAGGACAGTTTACGTATCCTGCGAGCATTACGCTTGGCTTCGACCAAGGGCTTTAAGATTGAGGAAGCAACGAACAAGGCTATCTTAGAGTTGTATCAGACAATGGCTTACCTGTCAGCAGAGCGAGTTTTATCCGAACTCTTGAAATTACTGCAAGGCGACCACGTGTATTCAATATTGATGAACTATCCAGAGGTCATCACATTTGTGCTTCCAGAGTTGAAGCCTATGTTAGGGTGTCAGCAGAAGAACCCTCACCACAGGTACGCTGTTTACGAGCATACTTGCGATGTGGTGGCAAGGCTTCCAAAGAATGAGGTTCTCAAAATGGCGGGATTATTCCACGACGCAGGGAAACCAGCGACTAAAACAAACGTGGACGGCGTCGACCATTTCTACGGACATCCAGAAGTATCTGCACAGATAGCGGAGCAGGCACTAAGAAGATTGAAGGCGAGCAATGCTTTGATTGAGGGCGTACTGACCCTAATCAGACACCATGACGCAGAAGTGCCGAACAGACGTAGTGTCCGAAGAATGGTTAATAAAATCGGCAAAGATAGGACAAGCGAACTACTTGACCTTAAAGAAGCCGACGCTATGGCACAGTCATTTACCTATTTGCCTACAAAGCTCGTTGTGATTTGCAATGCGAGGAGGATTTTATCGGAGCTGGAAGCAGAGGAAGCTTGCTTTGGTTTGAAGGACTTGGCGGTCAACGGCAAAGACCTTATGGACAATGGGTTTAAGCAGGGGAAGTTGATTGGGGAAACTTTGAAGTATCTTCTTGATAAGGTGCTGGACGAGGTTCTCCCGAACGACAGGGAAGTTTTGCTTCGGGAGGCAACCAGTTATAAAAACAGCAAGGTTGTGTAGCAATACATGGCCTTGCTTAAAATTATATAAATGTCGGATGGACGGGGAGGTTCGATGGAAGATGTAAAGGAGGACATACGTGCTGAGAGAAACGAGCAACCAATGTCTTTGAAATCTAAGATTGTTTTGTCTTTATGTTTATTTATCTTATTAGGTTTTTTCGCAGCAATTATTGTATCCGCAGTTAAAGCACCGCCAGATATGCTGGTGGAAGTAGATAGAGGTAAGAATTATGTGATTGTGTATGCCCGTGATACAGGGGTTATGTATTGCATGACTAACGGGAAGTACAACACCGGGGAGCTGTTCCCTTTATATAATCCTGACGGAAGTTTAAGACTGTATGAAGAAGCGGAGGCGTCGACAAGTGAAGACATTTAAGAAAGACATCATAATACTGCTTCTGACGATTTTACTCGTCGCTTTCGTGCAGGATAAACTCTTTTGTGTTGCCGTGGTGAGAGGACATTCAATGGAGCAGACCTTTCAGGACGGCGACCTGCTATTTATCCGAAAAGGTTGGCTGGTTAAGCCGATGGGAATTAAGAGAAATGACATCGTAGTCGTACAGCTGCAGGATAACGACATGAAGGTAGTTAAGCGTGTTGTAGGAGTGGCTGGTGATGATATAGACATCAGGGATGACAGCGTATATCTAAATGACACTCTGCAGGTTGAGGCATACGCACAGGGCAAGACCCGCAGGTATGCGTTTACGGTTTTAGGCAAAGTTCCTGAGGGTTGTGTTTATGTCCTTGGGGATAACAGGGAGTTTAGCAGTGACAGCAGAGAATTCGGCTTCGTAAGCGTCGATAATATCTTTGGCGTGTGGAGCGGGGTCAGGATAAGCTTAGGCAGTTTTATCCGCAAATAGAGTTGAAGGCAGGAGTGAGGCAGATGGAAACATTAGAGGGGGTTAGAATAACCTACATCGTATTCAAAGCCGACGACGGCGAATACGCA
>Ga0209409_1000050_pt1 | contig 117126 bp, 97 predicted proteins | sample AD_JPNMR1_MetaG_FD_184424 | JGI IMG/M metagenome (GOLD analysis project Ga0209409, IMG submission 184424) | Active sludge microbial communities of municipal wastewater-treating anaerobic digesters from Japan - AD_JPNMR1_MetaG (SPAdes) (version 2) | ecosystem: Engineered > Bioreactor > Anaerobic... | reverse complement strand
GAAAATCGGCGGAAGCTGGGACGAATACATCGACTACGTCTCCGACATCACCAAGGCCGACAACATTACTTCCAACACGGGCCTGAGCCAGCGTTTCCTCATGTACGATCCAGATTTGAGCTATTACGGCAACCCCCAGTTACGCTGGCGGTTCGGTTTGAAGACGCTTGTCGATTTCCCCCAGGACAAATACCCGAGCCACAACGACTCGCCGGGGCTTGCGGGCGCGCCGGAAGAGCCTATGGGCGCGGTAGCCAACGCCGTCCAGGAGTCGCTCAACATCATTGAATCCCTCGAAAGCAATGACCTGGTGGGCACCGCCGCGTACAGCACCCAGGGATACGGTCCGGCCCAAAAGCCCTCCGCACTCTCCTGGCTCACCGATGATCTGAATCTCCTGCGGGACCAGGTTGCCACTTTGCAGGCCGGCATGTGGAGCACGAACACCAACATCGCCCAGGGCATCGATCGCGGCGCCGAAGTGTTGCTGCAAAGTCCCCGCGGCCGCGACAATGCCGCCAAGATCATGGTCCTGCTGACCGATGGAAACGCCAACCAGACGCGCTCCGAGCCAAGCCAATATCTCCCCTACGATCGCCGACCCGCCGAAGACACGCTCGACGCCGCCCGCGATGCGCACCTTGCCCACCCGCAGAGAATTCGCATCTACTGCGTGAGCGTGGGCGTGGATTCCGATCAGGAGTTGATGGAGCAGGTGGCCCAGATCGGCCAGGGCGAGCATTTCCACGCCGGCGGCGATGTAGAGAGCTATCGCGAGCAACTCCAGCAGATTTTCAGGGATCTGGGCGGCCGGCGCTCGGTCGTGCTGATGGAATAATGCTTTTTCCAGCTCGAGAGTTCCGCGAACCGCCTGGCGGGAGCGGGCAACAGGCTCTCATCGCGGGGTGTGGCAATTCTTTGTGGCGGGGTGACGCGGGGCCCCGGAGGGCGGGCATCCTGCACGCCTTTGAGGCGGGCAGGATGCCCGCCCTCCTGATGTGCCCGGCCACTTCACCAGAATCCTTTGCCAGCCCCCTCATCGTATCATTCCGGGCTCGAATAATTGATTCTCCGCCAGTCCTTCGGATACACTCAGGCCATGCACCCGAATGAACCGAAACGAGTGCCCCTGGCCCAGCTCCCCACGCCGGTTGTGGAGCTCAGCAATCTCGCCCGCCAGCTCGGCGTGCCGCGGGTATTGGTCAAGCGCGACGACCTGAGCGGATTTGAGCTCAGCGGGAACAAGGTGCGCAAGCTCGAGTACGTGGTGGCTGACGCGCTGGCCCACCGGGCCACAACCCTGGTCACCCACGGCGGCTTCCAGTCCAACCACTGCCGGGCCACCGCCGCCATCGGTGCACGGCTGGGCCTGAATGTGCGGCTGCTGCTGCGGTCTCCCGATCCCAACCCGCCGCTGGACGGCAACCTGTTTCTCGACCGGCTCTTCGGCGCCCGCGTGAGCTTTCACGCGCCCGAAGAATACAACCACCGGCGGCAGGAACTGCTGGATGAGGCCATGGACGCCGAACGGGCGGCCGGGCGGACGCCGTATTTCTTTCCGGTGGGCGCGTCGATCCCGCTGGGCTGCTGGGGATACATCCGGTGCGTGGCCGAGCTGGTGGAGCAGCTTGGGCGCGAGACATCGGTAGACCTCTTCTGCGCCACCAGCTCCGGCGGGACGCACGTCGGACTGATGCTGGGCAAAGCCCTGCTGAACTGCGATAAGTGGCGTGTCCTGGGCGTACCGGTCAGCGACAGCGTCGATTATTTTCAGCGCGAGTTGCGCCGCCTGGAACGTCAGACGGTGGCCGAGTACCGCCTGGACTTGGAAGAGGAGCAGACCCCCATCGAGTTGATCGACGGTTTCATTGGCGAGGGCTACGCCATTCCCTACCCTGAGGCGGTGGAGACCATTTCGCTGCTGGCCCGCACCGAGGGACTGCTGCTGGACCCGGTCTATACGGGCAAGGCCATGGCCGGAATGCTGGCCACCATCCGCGCCGGTGGAGTGCGCGAGGGGGCCACGCCCGTGTTCCTGCATACCGGCGGCGCATTCGGCCTCATGGCCCGGCGCGATCTGTTCAGCCTATAGTCTCTGGCAGGAGGACTGTATGGCCACGCATATTTTCAAGGTGCGCGGGATGACCTGCGATCATTGCGTCCAGGCCCTCACCAGGAGCCTCAAAACAGTTCCCGGCGTCCAGGTAGCCCAGGTGGATCTGCAGAGCCAGACCGCCCGAGTCAGTCATGACGACCGGGAAAACGGCATCAACGACCTCATGGCCGCCGTGGAGCGTGCCGGCTTCGAAGTCGAGAGCTTCCAGACTGAATGAATTGCAAATGAATCTTGTGGGGTGGGTGCCCCACCTCTTCCGCTGGGTGCCCCACCTCTTCTGCGTTGGCCCCCCTCCGCCTCTTCAGAGGGGGGAACGCGAAGAGCTAAACGATCACAACCGCGACGCCCAGCAACCAGGCCGGAACCTGCCCAAGTTTGCAACGGAAACCGTATAATAAGACGTATGGGTCACCGGGCGGCGTATGGCACACTGGCCGTATCCGACCGCCCGGGGCAGTTTGCACGCAGCGGCGACGATTCCGGCATCCTCCGCGGGAGCCGAAATTTGGAGGTCAGGGCTCGGGGATGGGCTCCGTCCCTCCCCGCGGCCCTTTATTTTGCCCGCCGTCCGGCTTCTCAGTGCGTTGACGGCTTTGCCTTGAGCAGTGGATCGGTTATACCTCCGCTATGACGCCGCTGGAATTCACGCTGATCACCTTTGGTATTTCCCTGGCAGCAGGGGTGCTTGGCTCACTGCTGGGGTTGGGCGGCGGCATCATCGTTGTGCCGGCGCTCACGCTGCTGCTGGGGATCGATATTCGTTTCGCCATCGGGGCATCCATCATCTCGATCATCGCGACCTCCTGCGGCGCGGCCGCGGCTTATGTCCGCGGGCAGATGGCCAATCTGCGCGTGGCGATGCTCCTTGAGATGGCCACCGCCGCCGGGGCCGTAAGCGGCGCCTACGTGGCCGGACGCATCAATAGCGTTTTCCTCTACATCATCTTCGGACTCGTCCTGGCTTATTCGGCCCTGGCCATGTTCCGCAAGCGCCACGAGCACATCGGCGACCCGGCTCCGCCCGATCCCCTGGCCACCCGCCTGCGGTTGCACAGCGTGTTTTATGACCGCGCGGCACGTAAGGAGATCGTCTACCAGGTCACGCACACCCGTCTGGCGTTGGGCGTCATGTACGTGGCCGGCGTACTCAGCGGGCTGCTGGGCATCGGCTCGGGGATCCTCAAGGTGCCAGCCATGGACATCGCTATGCACCTGCCCATCAAGGTTTCCACGGCCACCAGCACCTTCATGATCGGTGTAACCGGAGCGGCCAGCGCGGGCGTGTACTTCGCGCGCGGCGAGATCGATCCGTTCATCGCCGGGCCGGTGGCCGCCGGGGTGGTACTGGGCGCCACCGCCGGTTCGCACCTGCTGGGCAGGCTGCAGAACCGGCACATCCGGATCGTGTTCGTAGTGATTCTGCTGTGGACTTCGCTGCAGATGCTCAGGAAAGGCTGGAGCGGATTATGAGCGATGCGCCGCAACCACCGCCCGCCCAGGACGCGGCAAACGACAAGTTCCGCCAGATGGAGCTCTGGATCAGCACGGTGCTGCGCATCGGGGTGGGCGTCAGCCTCTTCCTGGTCCTGGGCGGCACCATCCTGTCATTCATCCATCACCCGGATTACGTGACGTCGCGAACCGAGCTGAGCCAATTGGTCGGGCCGGAAGCGGACTTCCCGCACTCCCTGCCGGCGGTAGCCAAAGGCATGTGGAATCTGCAGGGCCGAGCCTTCGTGGCCGCCGGCCTCCTGGCCCTGATCGCCACGCCGGTCATGCGGGTGCTCGTCTCCATCATCAGTTTCGTCTACCAGCGCGATCGCGCGTACGTGGCCATCACCACCATCGTGCTGGCACTGCTGCTGTTTTCCTTCCTGGTCGGCAAGACACAGTGATGAACCCAACCGGCGTCCGGCCCCTCGGGAGGGCCGTGCCTGGATACTACAAGTCCACATCCTCCCGGCAGCGGTCTTTAAAGACAGCCAGCCGGCGAATGCCCCCCTCGCGAAGCATGGCCGCGCCCTCCTTGAAGTGCGCCCCCACGTGCTCCGGGCTGTGCGCGTCGCTGCCCAGGGTCATGGCCTCGCCGCCCAGTTCGGCATACCGGCGAATCACCCAGTCGGCCGGCATGGGCTCGGGCAAGGACTGACGCAGGCTGCTCAAGTTCACCTCCGGCACCAGCTCGGCTTCCAGGCAGGTGCGCAGGATTTCGTCAATGATTTCCCGCTGTGAACGGACCTCGAACGTGTTGAAATATCGCACGGTATAACGCTTGACCAGGTCCAGATGCCCCAGAACGTCGAAGGGCTTGCGCCCCTGGCGCTTCAACTCCAGGACGAAGCGGGCCGCGGACAGAACCGCTTCCAGGTAAGCCCGCGTGCCGGCCGCGGCATCCAACCCGTCCCAATGCTCGCGAACGTGCAGAGCCCGCCCGCCAAACCAATGGACGCTCAAAAGCACGATGTCGAATCGGTGGGACTCCACGAACGGCAATATGCGGCTCATCTGCTCCGGCTGGTAGCAGACCTCAATGCCATGCCCGATGAACAGCCGGTCGCCGAACTGCTCGCGGAGTCCGGCCACGGCGGCGGCAATCCCGTCGTAGTCATAACGGCAGATGGGCCACTCGGTCGGGTGCGTGTCAAGGTGGTCAGTGATACTCAGGCCGGCCAGTCCCAGGGAGAGGGCCTGGCGGGCATTCTCGACCGGATCTGTATCGGAATCGACTGAAAACCGTGAATGCAGATGTTGATCGTAAAGGGCCACAACGACTCCTGTAGGGGTTGTATTGCTGCCAACACGGCGGCGCTACGAAAGTCCGGGGTCGCTCCCGGTCAACCGGTTTTCGCACTTCCAGGGTCCAGACGGCCGGCATGAAAATTGGTTGGTTACCTCAACGGCCGATCCGGAGCCCGGCCGCCACGGGCGGCGTGAAACTCAACCACGGGCAGCGATACCAGTAGTTTAGCGGAGAACGAACAGAGGTGCAGGGGGGATGAGCAAGCGGTTTCAGAACCCCACCCCCCTTTCAGACGCTCTAATCCGCCGCCATCCGCGCCGGAACCCTGGCTGCAGACTGGCGCATTGCTGGCATTGACCGCAATTGTCCGATAACCTTAGAGTAATGAGCATGGCTGTAGACCGATCAATAACGAGCCGGACGTCGGGCACCGAGGACCCCAGCCCCCCGCCACTGGGCTTGCTGACGCGTCTTAAGTTTATGTTTGTACGAGGTTTCCTGTGGGCGTGGGCCTCGTGTTTCTCGCTCAAGGGGTTGTACCTCTTCGGGCAGGTGTTCGGCTTCTGCGAATGGGTGCTCAATTACAAGCGCCGCCGTCGCTTTCACGAGCAGCTCAGAAAAGTGTTCGGGGCGACCCTCGATCAGAAGGAATGCCAGGCCGTGCGCGGCGCATGCCTGCGCCACTTCATGCGGACCCGCTGCGACAAACTGTTCTACCTGATCTTCGATAAATTGCCGCGTGAAAAGATTCTGAAGCGCGTTAAATGGCAGCGCAAGGACATTCTCGATGAGGCCATCGCCCGCAACAAGGGCGTGTACTGCTGCATGAGCCATAACGGCTCGCACCATGTCCTGCTGCTGCTCATGGCCCTGATGGGTTACAAGGTGGCCGGCGTTCGCGACCGCAATGAAGGCCCCCTGCGCCGATACGTGCAGGAACGCTACGACGAAACCTTCCCGGAGTTCCGCGACATCCGCATGTTTTTCGCCGACACCTATCCGCGGGCGTTGTATCGCTGCTTCGAAGAAGGGTACGTGCTCGGCACCGCCCTGGACGTCGGACGCGACCGCGGCGCGCACCTCCGGACCGTCACGGTGAAGATGTTCGGAGAGGAGAAGAAGTTTCTCACCGGAACCATGCAGATCGCCCTACGCTGCGGGGCCCCGATCCTGCAGGGATTCGTGGTCTCCCGAAAGAACTTCTACTTCCGCCTGATCGTCAAAGGCCCGCTGGTGAATCCGGACGTCGAGGCCGATGAACCGGCCATTATCCAGGAAGCCATGCAGAAATACGCGGACAACATCGCCGAGCACATCGCGATGTATCCGTGCCACATCAGCAAGAGCTGACGCAAGAATGGCCAAATCTCAATGACCGATCAATGACCAACGTCCAAGCCCGAATGACAAGCAAGGCCCCTGTGCCGGAAAGCTTGGGCATTCGTCATCGGGCCTTCTTTGGCCATTGGGATTGGGTCATTGGTCACTCGCCTGGGTTATGCTTCCAGGTCAATCAGATGCTCCCCCTCGGGCCCAGCGGGTTCGGGCGGCGTCTGCGGATTCTCTTCCTGCTCGCTGAACGCCCGTCCCTGGCTGCCCTGGCCCTCCGAATCGGTGTGTACCTGGGTATTGTTGTCGCTTGTGTCCACGGTGCTGTCGGCTTCGGAGGCGGCGGCCACCTGCTGGCGCTGCGCGGCTCTGATCTGTGCGCGCTCCGCTCCGCTCAGCGTCGAAAGCTGGCCCTGGACAAGGGGTGTCTGAAGGATAGAGCCGACCAGGTTGGAACCCAGGGTGGACATGGCTCACCGCGCTCCTGAGCAAAAGTCCGCCACGGACCAGAGGATCCGATTACAGTCATATCGGAAAGCCGGCGGCCAAGGCTTGACCAAATACGCGCAGCCAGGCACGGGACCGAGGAGCGAATCCTCCATGCCCCTTCATCACGTTCTCAAGCTGCCGATCTCTGTGCCCGGAGCACCCGCCCCGGAATCCTACTTCTCGTACTGCAGCTCGCCCTTGTGGTTCATGTAGCTGGTGAGACGGGCCAGAATACTCGAATGCATCTGGCTTACCCGGCTCTCCGAGAGATCGAGCGTCGCGCCGATTTCCTTCATGGTCATCTCTTCGTAATAGTAGAGAACCAGGATCAACCGCTCGATACGGCTCAGGCTGCCGAGGATGGCGTCGCGCAGATCGCGCTGAGCCAGTTCAAGAAACGGATCGGGGCCCTGGCGGTCCTCCAGGATGTCGACTTCCTGAAGTTCGCGGGTCGAGTCGTCGTCATAGAACTTGCGCGACAGAGACACCACCGAAACCGCCGTCGCATCCCGGAGCAGCTTTTTCAGCTCCTTCTCGGGCATGTTCAGACGCCCGGCAATCTCGTCGTCGGTCGGTGTCCGACCCAGTTCCGCGCGCAGAATCTTGGTGACATTCTCGAGCTTGTGGGCCCGGCTGCGAACCAGACGCGGCACCCAGTCCATGTTGCGCAACTCGTCCAGAATCGCTCCCCGGATGCGCGGCGAACAGTAGGTCTCAAACTTGACGCCGCGATTCACATCGAAGGCTTCAATGGCATCCATCAGTCCGAACAGCCCGGCGGATACCAGGTCCTCAGTATCCACTTCGTTGGGCAGCTTGGCCGCAATACGCTCCGCCGTGTAACGCACGATCGGAAGATAATGCTCCATCAGGCGGTTCCGCAGTGCCCGTCCTCCGCTCCGCTTGTACTCGGCCCAGACTTCCCCGATATCAACGCACATCTCGGCCATTTCAGACTTCTCCACCGGCCCCTCTGGAAGCCATGGGCAGGCATGGTTCGCCCATGCCCGCAAAAACCTTTGGAGACCACCGCCAAGCTGCGCGTACGTATGCGCAGTCCCCGGCTTCGGCTGACCTATAGGACGTGACAATTCTCAGCTTGTGGCCGGTTCCCCGGCCTCTTCCCCGGATTCGGCAGGGGCCTCTTCCTCCGGCTCCTTGGGGAACATTTCACGGCTCTTGGCCAGGGCATGTTCATCCAGGACCCGGTTGGCGACCCAGCCAGTGCAAAGTCCGAGCACGCAAAATACCACCATGGCCCCTACGGCCCGACGAATCGTCACCTCGGCGGTATTTCCCGCGGCGATGCCCAGAAAAGTCGTCACACTGAAGGCCAGGAAACCCAGAGCGGCACCACACAACCTGATCATGTCACGTTCCTACGCAACCAGCCGGGAATGTAACGGCAATCCGTCACCCCCGGTTTACCAAACTTCCCAAATTAAACGAACATGCGCATGACCCGATAAAATAGGCCTTGACTGCTGCCTGGGCGGCCTAGTTCGGATGAAAGCTTGATGGCCGAAGCCATGATGCAGGAGCTGGCCGGACAGCGCGGATAACGCAGCACCACCGGGCGTCGCTGGCGAATGGCGGCCGGCACGTGGTCATCCCGCAGGATGCAGCCGTAGTCGCTGACGGGAATGTGCAGAAAACGGGCGGCAGTGCCGGCCAGGCGTTCGAAGGTTTCCTGACCCTCCCGGCGGGTATCGGCATAGTTGACGATGATGCCCAGCCCCGAGGCCGGGCTGCCCGGATGGCCCGTGCCTGCCGGCTTGCCGGTGTATCCTTCCCGCTCCATCCGGCTGAAGGTCTTCACCATCGCGTAGGCGTCGGTGATCGAGGTTGGCTCCGGCGTGGCCACGACCAGGACGGTATCGGCCGAGGCGGCCAGGGCCATCACGTTCTGGGAAATGCCGGCCCCGCAGTCCAGCACGACCACGTCGTAGCGTTGCTCGATCCGCTCCATGAGGGCGAGCAACTGATGACGTTCGAACTCGGAAAGATTGGCAATCCGGGCCACCCCGGACGCGCCCGGAATAAAGGCGATATCGCCGGGAGCCTGGATGATGCAATCCGTCACCGGGCGCTTGCCGGACAGGGCTTCCGACCAGGTACAGGTGGGCTCAACGCCCAGAACGATATCGGCGTTGGCCAGTCCCAGGTCCATGTCGATCAGCGCGACCCGATGCCCGCGGGCAGCCAGGGCGATGGAAAGATTGACCGAGATGAGCGTCTTGCCCACTCCGCCTTTGCCGCTGCACACGGCAATGACATGGGCATGCCGGCCGGCATCGGCCGCATGCTCGCATTGCAACACCAGGTTCCGCAGACGCTGGGCCTGGTCGGTTCCCCCGAGACTGTTGTTGATGGCCATATCAGGCCTCCATACCTCGATCCCGTGTAGCGGCCGGCCTCTTTGCCGACCCTTGGGCCATCCACAGCCGGCAAAGACGCCGGCTCACTCCCGTTCCCCACCTCTTACCTCCGAGGCGGCCAAGGCCGCCCGGCGTTTACGCCACGTGCTCAACCGGGGCGGAATCAAGCTTGATCTCGGCCCGCTTCAGAATCAGCTCGGCGACACGGCGCCGATGACCGATCTCCATGTCCTCGGGCACGTCCTGCCCGGTGGTCAGATACGAAAGCCGCAGGTTAAGCCGGTGCGAGACATTCAGGATCACGCCCAGCCCCACGGCCTCATCCAGCTTCGTAAACACCGCGCGATCGATCCCCAGGACGCCGAACTTCTCGGCCACCTGCATGAGCTGGCCCGGGTGCGACGTGCAGGACAACACCAGGTGCGTTTCCATCCCCGCGGTCGGTCCCGCGGCCTCCCGGGCGGCGTCCAGGAAGGTCTTGAGATCGGCCAGCTTGTCGGTGTCGTTCTGGCTTCGCCCGGAGGTATCGATCAGCACCACGTCGTGATCGCGCATCAGTTCCACGGCCGCCGACATCTCCGCCGGCGTGAGTACGACCTGCAACGGGATGCTGAGGATCTCGGCATACGCCCGAAGCTGATCGACGGCCGCGATGCGATACGTGTCGATCGTAATCAGGCCGACGCGCTTGCGCTCGCGCAGCTTGAAGTGGGCGGCCAGCTTGGCGATGGTAGTGGTCTTGCCGACTCCCGTTGGCCCCACCAGGGCGACCAGCTTGGGGCCGCCGGGAGACAACTGGATGGGCTCGGTCGGCGGCAGCAACTTCTCGATGGACTCCAGCAGAACGATCGGCACCAGGTCCTTGAGCACCGCCTCCATCGGCCGGCCCTCCTGGCCGTTCTTCGGCCCGGCGCCGCCCTTCTGCTCCGCGCGTTCGGCCAACCGGGCCTTGCACTCGGCGAGCCGGGTCTGGGCCCGGGCGATCACGTCGCGGGCGATCTCATCGGCCACCTCGCTCTGGAGAAGCTGGGTGTAATAGTCGCGCAGCTCCTCGGGAACATCCGGATTGGGCCCGTAAGCGGGCGTAGTGGGACGGTTGAGCAACTCGCGCACCATGGCCCGGAGTTGCTCCATTTCGCCCCGGAAACTCGACAGTTGGGAAAGCTCACTCTGGAGGGCCGCCGCGATGCGCGGGTCAGGTCCGGCCAAGGCGGACACTTCCGATGTTGGCCGTGCCAACCCCGAGGGAATCGCCCCCGCTGACAACTGACTCCCGCCGGTGGTGCGGGCCTGTTTTCCCATCGGCGCTTCGGGCCCCGAACCGGCGGCACGCGACGGGGCTAACCGAGTCCCCCGCGATGATGCCAGGCGCGTCGCACGCGATGGAGCCGAATAAGTCGCACGCGACGCCTCCAAACCGGGCGGGGGTTCGGGCTCGGGTTCCGGTTCGCGGGCCAGCATGGTACGCCGCTCGGCCGGGTGCAGCACGTTCACATTCCGGCTGGCGGTGATCTCCACCACCGTACGGGCGCCAATCCCCAGCCATCCGCCACGCCGGACCGTCCGTGTGTGCAGGATGACCGCTTCCCGGCCCAGATCCTTCTTGACCTTCTCCAAGGCTTCGGCCATGGAGTTACCCTGGTACGTTTTCAAGTCCATCGGCTAGCACCACCAATCCCAGTGACCGAACTTCGATGCCGCGAACGACTTCGTTATAAGCCAGGACCGGCACATGGGGCAGACTCGGCTCGATCAGCCGGCGAACCCACATCCGAACCTGGGGAGAGCACAGTACGACAACCTGGTTCCCGCCCGCGCTGGCAGCGGCCGCCTCCAGCCGTTCCCGGATGGCCTCCACCAGACGCTTCTGCGTCGCCGGCGGAAGGTTCAGGAACGTCCCGCGGTCGCTGCGATCGAGATGAACGTTCAACAGGTCCTCGATCTTCGGGTCGAGCGTCACCACCCGAACGACATTGGAGGCATCCTTATACATCTGGCAAATGTTTCTTGCCAGTGCGTTCCGGGCATATTCCGTCAAAATATCCGGATCCCGCGTCCGGGGGGCCCAGTCGGCGATGGTTTCCAGGATGGTTTCCAGATCGCGGATGGGCACGCGCTCGCGCAACAGGTTCTGGAGAACCCTCTGCAGCTCGCCCACCTTGATGACCTCCGGAATAACGTCGTCCACCGCCTTGGGCGCTTTCTCCCGGAGCGCGTCGAGCAGCTTGTGCGTCTGCTGACGGGTGAGCAGCTCGTCGGCGTGACGCTTTATCACCTCGGTCAAGTGCGTGGCCAGCACGCTGGAGCACGGAACGACGGTGTAATTGCGATGCTCCGCGTCCGGCCGCTGTTGCTCGCTGATCCAGATGGCCGGCAACCCGAAAGCCGGCTCAATCGTCTCAATGCCCATGATCGGGGTGCTGACCAGCCCGTTGTCGATGGCCAGCAAGTAGCCGGGCAGGCACTCGCCCTGGGCCACCTCCACCCCCTTGAGCTTGATGACGTACTGGTTCGGTTCCAGCCGGAGGTGGTCGCGTACCCGGATGGGCGGCACGATGATGCCCAGCTCGCTGGCCACCTGCTTGCGAATATTGGTGATGCGGTCGAGCAGATCGCCGCCCTGCTTGCGATCCACCAGCCGGATCAGGCCGTAGCCCACCTCCAGCTCCATGGGGTCGACGGAGAGCAGGTTTTCCACTTTCTCCGCCGGCTTGGCCGCCTGCGCGGCCTTAGCCTGGGCCGCGGCGGTTGCGGTGGCGGCGGCAGCCGAACGGGTTTTCGTAATGGCAAAGGCGATGCCGCCGCATCCGGCCGCCAGGAGCAGCAACGGCAGCTTGGGCAAGGGGGTCAGCGACAGGAACCCCAGGAACACGGCGGCCAGTACCAGGGCCACCGGCCGGGAGGTCATCTGGGTCAGGATTTCCTCGCCGAAATTGGACTTCGCATTGCTGCGGGTGACGAGCATGCCGGCCGCCACCGACAGCAGGAAGGCGGGAATGGCCGCCACCAGGCCGTCACCGATGGTCAGCTTGGTGAACGTTGCGAGGCATTCCATGATGGACATGCCGTGCTCGACCATGCCGACATAAATGCCGCCCAGCACGTTGATGAACGTAATGATGAGCCCCGCCACGGCATCGCCGCGGACGAACTTGGAGGCACCGTCCATGGCCCCGTAAAAGTCCGCTTCGGCGGTGATTTCGGCCCGGCGGCGGCGGGCCTCGGCCTCGTCGATGAGGCCGGCATTCAGATCGGCGTCGATGGCCATCTGCTTGCCGGGCATGCCGTCCAGGGTGAAGCGGGCGGCCACTTCCGCGATACGCGTGGCGCCCTTGGTAATCACCACGAACTGAATCACGGTCAGGATCAGGAAAATAATGACCCCGACGGCCAGTGAACCGGCGGTCACAAACTCGCCGAAGGTTTCGACCACATGGCCGGCGGCGGCCGTGCCCGCGCTGGCGTTGGTCAGGATCAGCCGCGTGGTGGCCGTATTGAGCGTCAGCCGCAGCAGCGTCAACCCCAGCAACAAGGAGGGGAACGACGAGAATTCCAGCGGCCGGTGCAGGTACATCACCGTGAGCATCACCACGGCCGAAATGGTGATGTTGGCGGACAGGAAGATGTCCAGCAGGGCCGGCGGCAGCGGCACCAGCAACACGAAAATGAGCGCCGTCGCGCCCAGCGGCAGCAACAGGCCGCGGTTTCGCTCCAGGAAGCGCACAGGTCGTGATTGCAGTAGTGCCTCGCCCGCCATCTCGTTAGTTCTTAGTCCTCAGTTTTCAGTTCTCAGTTCTCAGTTCTTACTTCTCACTACTCAGTACTCAGTACTCAGCACTCAGCACTCAGTACTCAATTCATACTGGGCGACGCCGCCCGGCTGCGTTTTCGACTCTTGCCGGTCAGCTCGTACACATACGCCAGTATCTCCGCCACCGCCTTGTAAAACTGCCCGGGGATCTCCTGTCCTACCTCCACGGTCTTGTACAAGGCCCGGGCCAGGGGCTTGCGTTCGACGATGGGCACGCCGTGCTCAATCGCCAGTTCGCGGATGCGTTTGGCCATCAGGTTCGCGCCCTTGGCGGTTACCTTGGGGGCGTTCATCGTGGCCGCGTCGTACTGGATGGCGACGGCCAGCTCAGTGGGATTGGTGATCACCACGTCCGCCTTGGGCACCGCGGCCTTGATTCGCCGGATGGCCATCTGCATCTGGATTTCGCGCCGGCGGCGTTTGATCATCGGATCGCCGTCCATGCGCTTCATCTCCTCTTTGACCTCCTCCTTGGTCATCCGCAGGTCCTTCTCGGTGCGCATCCGCTGATACACGTAGTCGATGATGGCCAGGACCAGCAGGGCAATGGCCATCCGCAGGCCGAGCGTGTAAACCAGTTCCGCCCCCGCGGCGAGCATGGACAGGTGCGGCAGGGCCGACGCCTGCAGCAGCAGCTCCACGCGCGGATACAGCGTCCACCAGGCCACCGCCGCCAGCACGCCCATCTTGGCAATACCCATCAGCAGGTGCACGACCGCCCGGCCGCTGAACATCCGCGACAGGCCGTTGATCGGGTTGAGCCGGTCCACCGACGGCGTCAGCGGGGCCAGGGTGAACAGCACGCCCACCTGAGCAAACGATGCCACCAGAGCCACCACCAGTACGACCAGCAGCAACGGCAACACGATGCGGACCAGCACCCCGAACACCTGCGCCAGCGTGAGGGTCAAGGCGGTCGGATCGGTGAGGGCGGCGCCGTCCGCGTCCAGGCACGCGCGGGTGACCTGCAGCAGGCCACTGAGGATGTCCCCCCCCATCCAGTGCAGCAGGACAAGCGCGCCCAGCAGCACGGCCGCCGCGGTCAGATCGGTGCTCCTGGCGATCTGGCCACGATTGCGCGCCTCTTCCCGCCGACGCGGGGTTGGGGCTTCGGTCCTTTCCTGTGCAGTATCCGCCATAGTTATTCCTTAGCCGGCCCCTCAGCCAGCCGCTTCATCACTCCCAGCCGCGTTCACACGCCCCCGCCTTCGTACATTTCCACCTTCGCACACTTCCCCCCTCGGACGTTCCCCCATTCCCCCCGTTGCCATGTTCGTACGTTCCCACCCTCATACATTCTCACATTCCCACGTTCCCACTTTCTCACGGCTCACCCCCCCGCCCCCGTTATCCCCAGCCCTGCCCTCACGCCATCCATCACCTCCACCAGCGCATCCACCAGGATCGACTCCAGCGAGATCAACGTGACGGCCATCATGAACATCGCCAGCGCCAGCTTCAGCGGAAATCCGAACGTGAGCAGGTTGAGCTGCGGCATCGTGCGGGAGATGAACCCCAGCGTCAGCAAGGCCAACAGCAGGGCCAGCATCACCGGGCCGCCGACCCGAACCGCGATGATGAACGAGAGCGTCAACAGCTCCACCACCAGTTCGAGCAAGCTGGCATCCGGCTTGAAACCCAACGGGGGGATAGTCGCAAAGCTGTCCAGCAGGGCCCGTATCAGCGCATGATGCCCGTCCACTGCCAGGAAGACCGCCATGGCCACGAGGAAGTAGAGCTGCGAGACTTCCGTGCTGCTCGACTCCATCATCGGGTTGAACACCTCGCCAAGGGCGATACCGGCCTGCTGGCTGATCAATTGCGCCGCCACCTGGGCCCCGGTAAACACCAGCGTCACGCCCAGCCCCAGCACCAGCCCGATGGCCAGTTCGCCCGCCATCCCCGCCGCCGCGGACCCCAGCGTCACCGGCACCACCAGCCCGCCGGCCATCAGGGGAAAGATGGACAGCGATATGGCCAGCGCCAGGATCACGTTGATCGGCGTGGGCAGCATCGTGCCGGAGAACAGCGGCGACGCCAGCATCAGGCCCGCCACGCGCGACAGCACGAGCAGGAAGGCCGGCAAGGCCGTGTAGACTTCGAAGATCCTCCAGGGCATCGATGGTTTCCTGCAGCCGACGTCGTCGGCCGTTTGAACTACGCAATCCCGGGGCACCGGCGATCCGCCGGCGGCCAACTCACGTCAAAGAACTCCTAAAACGGCGACTCGCCCAGCATCTCCTGCGCATACGCGATGAGCCGATCGGCCAACCACGGAATCAGAACAATCGCCACGCCCACCATGGCCACGATCTTGGGTACAAAACTGAGCGTCTGCTCCTGGAGCTGGGTCATGGACTGAAACAGCGAAATCACCAGCCCGACCAGCATGCCGATGCCCATAATCGGCGCCGACACGATCAGCACCATCAGCAGCGCATCCCGGCCCAGGTCCAAGGCTTCCGCGGCGGTCATGCCCCGACCTCCCTGGTTTTGCCGGACGCGCAACGGGCGAGCGGGCGACAAGGGGACAAGGAGACAAGGGGACAAGGAGACAAGAGGACAGAAGGATAGAGGGAACCGGTGAGCGATCGTCCGGCCGGACATGCCCGTGCCGCGCCACCCTCGGCCCTCGCCCCTCGGCCCTCGGCCCTCTCATGACCCCTTACTGTCCTTCTCTCACTTCTCACTTCTCACTTCTCACTTCAGGCCGGGTCTACTGACCCGACCCTCGCCGCCTTTACACCGCAAACCCGTTCAACAGCGACCCCACCACCAAATGCCACCCGTCCGCCAGCACAAACAACAGCAGCTTGAACGGCAGCGACACCATCACCGGCGGCAGCATCAGCATGCCCATCGAAATCAGCACCGTCGCGATCACCATGTCGATGACCAGAAACGGCAGGTAAATCCGGAACCCCATTACGAACGCCGTCTTCAGCTCGCTCAGGATAAACGCCGGGATCAGCACCCGTGTGGGCACGTCGGCCCGAGTGATTCGTTCGGCCACGGGAATCTCACGCTTCTGGCTGTACTCCAGAAAGAGGAAAATGTCCTCCTCGTTCTGCGTCCGCTCGATCTGCGAGAACATGAAGTCGCGCATGTGGCTTTCGGCCACCGCAAGGGCCCGGGACTGGGTCATGCCGGGGGCATTGTCCAGCCACGGACGAACCGCGTCGCGCCAAATCCGGTCATAGGTCGGAGCCATCACCAGGAAGGTGATGAACAACGACAGGCCTACCATCACTTGGCCAGGCGGAAGCTGCTGTGTGCCGATGGCCTGGCGCAGCAGGCCCAGCACGATGATGATCCGGGTGAAACAGGTCGTCATCATCAGGATGGCCGGTGCCAGCGAGAGCACCGTCATGATGACGAAAATCTGCAGGCTGGTGCTTACCTGCTCCCGCGTATTGGCGGCCGGCAGCACCCGGGTAAGGTCCGGAATGCCCAGCGGGTTGTCCACCGTCCCGGACGCAGCCCCGCTGGAAAGGCCGCTCCCCGCCGGGTTCGCCGGAGCCGGGGTCTGCGCGCAAAGCACGACCGGCAGCGCCAGGACCAGCGCCACGGTCGTTAACCACCGCGAGCCTCCATGCTCCCACATGCGCGAACTCCGCCGCGTTCAACTATTCGCCTGAGACCTCACCACGGAGCCTCAGTGCGGGCTACGCCCACATTCCAGGGCGACAGGATGAAGTGCTGAGATCACGCAGGCCGTGGAGAATGCGGAGAAATCGGTCAAGAGAACAAATCCTGACCCGCTTGTTCTACGCCGGCACGGAGAGAACAGCGTTGGATTTCAGATCTAAAGATCCAAGCCCAATCGCCACGCTCCCCACGTTCCCAGCGTTCCTCCGCGCTATTCGACCTCTCCTCAACCTAAGCGATCTCGTTCCTGCTCAACCGTCTGACTTTCTCCAAAAGGCTCCGGACTCCGCCGGTGCCCTGGAGGACAGGCTCCTCATCCGTTTCCACGAAGGCGTCCGCCTGCTGATCAAGCGATTGCCTGAATCCGGCCGTGGCCGAATTCGGCGTCTGACTGGCGATCCGCCCCATCAAGTCCGCCACCTGGTCCGGGTCATCCACCAGGCAAATCGGGTTGATCCGCTCCGGCGAGACGCCCACCAGCACCATCTGTCGGCCCATCTTGACCAGCACCAGGCTCTGCCTGGAACTCAGGGGCATTCGGGCCACGATCTCCATCGCCCCGGCCCCGGTCATCAGCCGTCGGGCAGGCATGTACCGCTTCACCACCCAGGCGGCCACCGCCACCAAGCCCAACACGATGGCCAACGGCAGGAAGTCGCTCGCCCGCCAGAAGCCCCTGCCCCCCCCCTGCCGAGTTAATTCCCGCTTGTCACCCGCATCGTCCGGCGACGCTTGTCCGGCAGCCCGCGCGGCCTCGCTTCCGGCATCTTCCGTCGGACGGCGGATCTCACGCTCCGCTTCCGGCACCGGCGACCTGTTCGCACCGCCGGCCGACCCCGGCGCAACCTCGGGATTCAGGATGTCCTTGGGCGGCAGCGAAACCGCCGGCTGCGGTGGTTCGGTCGAATCACCCCACTGGGCCCATGCCGGCGTTCCGGCCGTCATCACCGCCAGAAGTGCGAAGGCAACCAGGCTGGCCGCTCTCGACGGCCACGCCTCACCGGCCGGCACCCTCCGTTTCCCTTCGCACCTGTTCACTGAATCACCCCTGCGTTCTCACCGGGTCATTGCACCTGGTCCATCTCTTCTTTCAGGATGTCGTTGATGCGAACACAGAAATTATCGTTGAGCACCAGCACCTCGCCGCGTGCCACCAGCCGGTCGTTCACGAACACGTCCACGGGGTCGCCGGCCAGCTTGTCCAGTTCCACCACCGATCCTTCTCCGAGGCGCAAGACGTCATCGATCAGCATCCGGCTGCGCCCCAACTCGATTTTGACGTCCAGTTCGACATCGCGCAGGAGATCGATACCCTGGATCTGCTCAGAGTCGCCGCCATCGGTCGCCAATTCGGGGATTTGGAACGGAGAGAGCCTGGCTGAAGGATCCGCCGCCGGGGTCTCCTCGATAGCCGTGGTCTGAGCCGCCGGGGCCTCCTCAATGGCCGCAGGCTGGGCCGCCTCGTCAACGGGCTGCCCGGCCGCATCCACAGGCGTATCCTCAGCCGGGGGATCCTGGGGGCCCGCAGTCGGTTGGGGGTCCGGGGCCGAGGCTGCGTTCGTTTCGGAGGATAACCCCGCCGCCGCCAATGCGGCGTCGATGTCATCCTGGCTCAACAGGCCTTCATCGGGATGTTCTGCCATGGCCGGTCCACACTCCTCCTGAGTCTATTCGCCATCCTGGCCTTCTGACCGGTGCCGACATGCGCTCCACATGCCGGCCAAGCTCAGTATTCGCTTGAGGTGATAGTAGGGATTAACACCTCTTGAATCAATCCCTCGTCACCCACGAGCTGGCCCAGTTCCGCCTCGAACAGCTTGCGCAACGAGCGCAGGTCGGGCTCGGAAAACCGCTCGGGCTCGGCAGCCCGCACAATGCGCGACAACCGATCCTGAATGGTATTCTTGCGCCGCTGAAGAACCTCTTCCACCTTCTCCTTGTTGGTGTCCAAGACGCTTGCGAACACGACCAGATCGTATGTGATGTGCCGCTGCGAACGCTCATTCTGGGCCCGAAGCCGCACAACCTCAACCTCCACCTCCCGCGGCTTCTTCTCGCCTTCGGTAGCCACAATGCCGTGACTCGGCGCGGCCTCCGCGGTCGCGGGACCACCGGTAAAGTGCTTCACCACGAAGACCACCACCAGGGCCTCGGCCGCCATGATCCCGAGCAGCACGCCCCCCATCGCCAGCGTTTTCTTTTTCGAAGACTTGCCGGAGCTCTGCTCCACCGCTGCTTCCGCTTTCTTCTCGTCAGCCATGTTTCACGTCCGCCCTTTCCTTGCCGTTGTCTTTCCGGGCAGCCGCCGGGCTGGCGTGCACGACGATCTCAAATCCCCGCCCGCACCCCGAATCTGCGAATGTCGCGACGGAAAGCCGTCCCTCCGCCACGCCGGCCTGCGTCAACTCGCGAACCACCATCCGGGCGCGTTCGCAGGCCACATCGAGCCCGTCCCGATACGGCAGTCCGGGGGGCAACACGCCTTCTGGCCCATAACCATGGACCTCCAGGCGCGCCTGCCCCTCTTGCAGATAATCGGCTATCACGGCCAGGAGCTTCCGTGTATGCGGCGATGGAATCGCGGTAGGTCCCATAAATGATTCCGCCGCCGCCATGCGGATAACCAAACGGTCGCCGTCGGCGATCAGCTCGCATGGCCCCAGGGGCTCCTCCGTCGGGCCGGCCAGCCGAACCGTTGTGGAGTGCCCCAGCCCCGCCGCCAACCGCTCGAGCATGCTCGCCTGGGAAGCGGTCGAAGCGTGTCCATTCCCTCCCGCCGGCGTCTGGAAACCAAACGCGCTCTTGACCGAATGCCCAACCGTCTCAAACCGCCGACCCGCGCGCAGTTCACTCATGGCAGCGATCATGACGAAGACGGCCAGCAACAACGACATCAGGTCGCCGAAGGGCAGCGCCCACGACGACCCATCGTTATCAAACTTGAGCCGTTTCGCCCAGAACATGCGACCTCTATTCCGAATGACCGGCAACCAGGCTCCTGCCGTTTCCAGTCGGAGCGTTCCGTACTGCTGGTGCGGCCGGGCGCCGTACCGCCCGTTCAGGCGAGGCCGCTTCCTTCTTGCCCTCCGGCCGCTGCTCACCCGTTCCCTGCTTTGCCGGAGGTTTAACGGCCGCCTGAGACAGGACCGTGGCGGCCGCCCTCTTCCCGCGTCCCAGAACCGCCACGGGCCTCAAGACCTCGGCCAGTCCTCTCCGGCGCGCCTGCGCCGCCGGGGCCGGCGCCGGAAGGGCCTCCTCGCGCGGAGCAGGCAAATATGCCCGGAGTTTCTGCTCTACCAGCCGGGGATGATCTCCCGCCATGATGGCCAGCACGCCGGCCATCGCCATCGTCTTGTTCAACAGCTCTTCACTGCTGCGATGAGTCAATTTGCGGGCCAACGGCAGACAGATAACGTTTGCCAGCACCAGCCCGTACAGGGTCGTCAGCAGCGCGACGGCCATGCCCGGCCCGATTTGCGCTGGATCGTCCAGCCGCCCCAGCATGAATACCAGCCCGATCAGCGTGCCGATCATCCCGAAAACCGGCGCCGCCCGTCCCATCGACGCCAACATGCCGCTCCCACAGGCATGGCGCAGATCGGTACTCTCCAGCTCCGTCCGGCAGACCTGCTCGATCGTGCGGGCGTCGACACCATCGACGGCCATCCGCAACGCCCGCTTCAGGAAACCGTCTTCCAGCAGTTCAACCGGTTTCTCCAAAGCCAGCAGGCCCTCCCGCCGGGCGGTATGGGCCAGTCCTACCAGGGTTGCAATCAGTTCTTCCGGATCGCGGGTGCGGACCGCAACGGCGTTTCGCAGCACGCTGCCCAGCGCGCAAAAGTGCCTGCCCGGCGTGGCGGCCAGTGTCGTGAACACCGCCCCGCCCACCACCAGGAGCAGCGAGTGCGTCTGCCATAAGGAGGCCAGCCCGCCGAGCCCGCCTTCGCAGGCCACCCATATCACCAGCGCCAGTGTGACGGAAATTCCCAGCAGCGTGGCTCGATCAATCATACCTGCCTCACGGCTGGAACATCCGGATCATTCGCCCGTACTCGATCGCCTTTGCGACCACGTCCTCCATGGATTCCTTCACGATCAACGTCTCGCCGTTAACCAGAACCAGCGTGGTGTCCGGCCGTTGCTCGACGGTACGGATCATCTCCGCATTGACCACGAAGCGGGAACCGTTCAGTCGCGTCAGAACGATCATGCATCCTTATTATCGGGCTATCATCAGCAATTCATTGAGAAGATCGTTTGAGGTGGTGATGATCCGTCCCGAGGCGGAAAACCCGGTCGATGCCGTGATAAGTCCGATAAATTCGCGGGTAAGGTCTACGTTGCTCAATTCCAGCGAATGGGAAACTACCCGCCCCGCCCCCAGGCTCTGCGGCGCCGAGATCATCGCTTCCCCGGAGTTCGGCCCCACCAGGTAGGTGTTGTTCGCGTCCACCACCAATCCTTCCGGGTTGGTGAATGTAGCCAACGCGATCTGGCCCAGCGTGCGGTTCAGGCCGTTGCTGAACGAGCCGGTGATCACGCCATCCGTCCCCACGGAAAAATCAGTCAATACCCCTGACGGATATCCGTCCTGCAGGGGCGAGATCAGCGAGGAATTCGCGCTGGTCAGGCCGGTGACATTGGAAAAATCAAGGGTGACACTCAGCGGCGTGACCGCCCCGGTACCGGTACGGGAGATCTGGAGCGTGTTATCCTGGACGGAGATGAGTCGCCCATCCGGGTCGAAGGTCAGCGTCCCGGTGCCCACCACCGAACCAGGGCCGGTATCATCGTTGCTGGTGGCGTAGAACCGCCAGGTGTTGCCCGCGTCCGATTTGCTCTCCAGCGTCATGGTCAAGTCCACCTGCACGGGGGTACCCAGCGAATCGTAGACGATCAAGCTGGTATAGACGCTCTCGCCGTTGGCCTCCTGTTGGGAAGTCACGGCAAAGGGAGTGGGAGCGTTCGCATTGCTGCTGCGGATGGACGAGAAGTCCATGGTGAGGTTGTTGTCTGCGCCAGGGTTGCCTTCGATGACCAGGGCGCCCACCCCGGGGGGATTGGTGGTGCTGACTCGAACCCCCGGCGTGCCTCCGACCGCCGGATCAGTGTTAATGCCCAGGCTGCTCTGGAGGAAACTGGCGAAATCGTCCAGCGTGCTGGTGTCCGTCACGGTGTAGGTGGCGGGAGGAAGTTCGCGGCCGCCCTTGCTGACCCTGTCCACCGTGATGGTATTACCCACCTGGAAGAGTGGATTGCCCGGCGAGGCCGGATCGTACAGGTCGGTCAGAAGCGTGGCGCCCGTGGCCGGAGCCCCTCCGCCGTCAACGAACGCCTGCGTGGTGTGAATGGAGCCCTGGGTGGCGATGGCTCCGCTGGCGTTAAGGTTGCCGTCCATGAACGCCCGAGTAGTGGCGCGGGCGGCGGCCATGGCTCCCAGCGGTATGGTGAGGCTTGTCAGTCTGCCGGGCGAAATCTGGAAATTCTCGTCCACGCCGTACCCCAGCACCGGGAAGCCCTGCCCGGTGACCAGCGTTTGCGAGGCATCCAGCTTGAACGTTCCGTCCCGCGTGTAAGCCTGGTTCGAGGTCGGAGTGCGAACGATGAAGAAGCCTGCCCCATCGATGGCCATGTCCGTGGGCACGCCCGTCGACTCGATGGGACCGCCCGAAAAATTCCGCTGAACGCTGCTTAAGCGCGTGCCCATCCCTATCTGCGAGGGGTTGGTCCCGCCGCTGGCGCCATTGGGGGCCGTTCCGCCGGCCAGCGTGAGTGCGAACTGGTTCTCAAAGTTGGCCCGAGCGCCCTTGAAGGCGGTCGTGTTTATGTTCGACACGTTGTTGCCGATGTTGTCAATCCGGATCTGGTTGCCGTTCAGCCCGGTCAGTCCGGTCATCATCGCACTGGTCAGACTCATAGGACACTCCTCTTACAACAGAGAGCGCAGGGTTTTGAGCACGTTTGTCTTTACGTCAGCAGCGGTCGAGGTTGCCGTCGAGTTGCTTGCGGCCGGATCGGCCCCGGCGGTGGCAGCCGCAGCCGCGGGCGGATCCTTCACTTCTTCCAGTTTGGCCAGCGGCAACGTCTGCCCGGTATCCAGTTCCAGCATGATCTCACCCTTGGAGGTGAACACCACGCTTTGCACCTGGCCCTCAACGGTAAACTTGTTTCCATTGGCGTCGGTGAGCGTACCTTTCACGTGCCGGCCGATCAGTACCGCCGCCGAGCCGAACCGCTGCTGATCGGTAAGCTGCTCCAGCCGTTCCGTGAGCCGCGTGTTCATCTCCAACTCACGGATGATGGCCATTTGTTTCATCATTTCTTCGTTGCCCATCGGCTCCATCGGGTCTTGAAGCTGAAGCTGCTTGATCAGCAGGTTCATGAAGTCCTCGCTGGAAAGCGCCGACATGCCACGATTATTAGTAACCGCGCTGGCTTGTCCCGTGCTGGCTGCCGCTGACACCTGCATTGCCGATCTCCCGATCTCACCTTAGTGAGCGTCTCACACCACTACATCCACCCCGGCGGTCGCCGACGAATCCGCGCGGTCCTGCATACCTGTGGCCGGGGACTGTCCGTCCGGGCCCGAAGCATGATGGAAAGCTGGATTTTGCCGGGCCTCGGGCTGTTCTCTGTGGTCGGTATGCCCCGGCTCTTTCCATTCCTGCCCGCCCTGCTGTTGCGGCGACTGCTCTTCGCGCTGATTGTCGGGTGTCGGACGATATTCCACTTCCACCCGGTCCAGCCGGATGCCCTGTCCCTCCAGCGCGCCGGTCAATTCACGAATGCGCCCGGCGATGGCATCGTGCCCCGCCTCAGTTTCCGCCTGAAACCGCAGCGTCAGCACGTCCTGATGCATCTTCACATCCACCCGCACCCGACCCAGCTCAGGGGGATCAAGCTGGAGCATCATGTTCGAGTGACGCGCACCTACCTGGGCTCGCACCACGCGGGCCAGCTCCTCCGGGCCGTTCGGGCCGTTCACCTCGATCGGCCCTTTCGTCGGGTCAGCCGTCGCCTCCGCCGGCGTCAGTCCGATGTGTCGCACCGTGGCGGCCGCGCGCCCCCGGCCGGCGTGAGCGAGCACCACCTGAAAGCTCTCGCCGGTTTCAGGCGCCTTGCCCTGGGCCTGCGTTTCACCTGCAGGCTGGCCTTGCGCTTCGGAAGCCTCGCCGGGCAACCCGGACCATCCCTCTTTCGCCTCGTCGCCCATAAAGGGCATGGCTGCCGTCGGCTGCGAACTCCAGGGAGCGGCGCACTGCGGCGCCATCGTGCCCGTGGCGTTCTCCGAACCCTGCGCCGTTGCCGGTGCGGAGACCGGCCTGCCGGGCAATGACTGAGAAAGTCCGGCGGATACCACGGCGGAATGGGGCGCGGCCTTCTGGCCGGAAGCTTCCGTCGAATCTGTCTGAGCGCCTTCCGGGGCAACCTGGTCCCCTTCGACTCCTGCCTGGGGATTCAGGATGACCAGTTCCCGCTGACCATGCTGCTGATCGGGCTGCTGACCGCTCGATTCCCCGGCATTGGGGTTCGCTGTCGCAACATCCGGTCCGGCCGGCAACTCCGGAAAAGGCGCTGATGCGACGACATCCGGCGATGTCTCCTCGCTCGATTGTGCGGGCTCCTCTTCCCGCGACACCGCGGGCCGGCCCTCTGGCTCGGTCATCGGGGATTCTTCCGCGCTCATCTTCCCGGCCGCGAGCCTCTCATCCGGCTGTTCGGGCCGGGCGGTTTCACTCCGGCTGCACATCGCCCCCGTGCAGTCGGCGCGGCATTCAGGCGCATCGACATTCATGCGATCCGCAGCCGCGGGCGCTCGCCAACTCCGGCGCGAGGTCTGGACGCGTTCGAAGAGGGCGGCGAATCGCTCGCCCGTTCTCTTCGAGGCCGACGCCTCTCGCGCCGAGGGCGCTGTCACCGACGTGACGGCCTGCGCCGTGAGTACCTGGGACATCATCCTCACCTGGAGGAGGCGTTCGGACCATCCACGCCGTTCGCCGTTTCGGTGTCCATGTTATGAAGCTGGTTCAGGATCCTCCCGATCCAGGCCATTTCCGTTTCACTCTTGCACGTGTCCACGATCTTCTTGACGCGCATCGGCTCCAGCCGCGCGAGCACCTGGACCGCGTCCGGGTCCTTGCGCTGCATGAGCAGTTCGCGTGCCTTCCGCGGGTCCAGCGTCTCGAACAGTTCTATTTGCTTCTCGAATCCCTCGTTGGAGGCGGTCGGCCGGGCCACCGGCCGGACATTGCCCATTACCGGGGCTTCCTGCCGCCGGGCTTCCAACTCCTCCATCCGGCGCATCACGTCAAGTTCAATCCGCTGATTCAGTGCCCGCCGCTGCTCCATCTCGCGCTGGGCCCGCTCGCTCACCAGTTGCAGGAACTCCCGCTCCATCGCCAGCCGTTCCATCTCCGCCCGGGAAGGCGGAACCGGCGTGCTGGGCTGGGTTGCCGGCTGTGTCGCGGGGGCTGCCGGCCGGGCAAATTCCCCGCGCAGCACCATGGCGATCTGATCCAGCCGTTCCGCGTTCAGCCGTCCGCTGGCGAAGAGAAAGCCAACGAACCCGCCCAACGCGAACAGGGCGATCAGGGCCACAAGTGACAGAATGTGATAGACGCGCCTCATGCGAATCGACGCTCCCTCACCCGGCCCTCCTCAGAGAACCGCGAACTGAGAACTGAAAACTGAGAACTGCGGAGACAGTCCGCGCCGAATCCGTCCCGCGGCTTAGGCGCATCCTCCCCGGCTGCCCTATCTCAACAAGCCTCATCACATCCACAGTCCGTTCTCACTTCTCACTTCTCAGTTCTCACTTCTCACTTCCTGCCCGTACACATACCGCACCGTCGTGAGATCGTCGGCGGCGTTCGTTTCGCGGCGGTTTTCCTCCTGCAAGTGGCGTTCCAATCGCCGCTCCCGGAGGTTGTCGAGGATCTTGCGCTGCTTGACGGCCTCGGCCAGCGCGGCCCGTTCCTGGGCCAGGCGATCCTCCAGCGCCCGGATGGCCCCCTGGGCCTCCAGCACCTGGCGCTGCAGGCGCCCCAGCCAGTGGCGATGCCGGATAATCTGCTGCATGTCCACCGTGCCCGGCTCCTGCCCGGCCCGAATGGCGGCCTCCTCCTCGGCAATTTGTCCCTGCAGGGCGCTGAGCCGCTCCCGCGCGGCCACCAACTGCCGTACCCGCTCGGCCACAATGCGCTTGTGATGATCCTCGCGCTGCCGGCGGAGCTTCAGGAGCGTCTCGTAGCGGAAGATAAAGCGTTTGGCCACCGGTGGTTCCTACTTTTGTCAGTTGTCAGTGGTCAGTTGTCAGTGGTTAGTAGTTGGTTCTTGGTTCTTTGTCCTTGGTCCTTAGTCCTTGGTCCTTTGGTCAGTAGTCATGCGACCTTCGCCAATGCCAACCAAACGGAAAAGCCGACGTAACTGACACACGCACCGGCGTGGATTCCCAGGACGGAAGCCCAACCAACAACTGACTCCTGAAAACTGACTACTGACAACGGACTCTTCACTCACCCATCTACGGCACTTTCCCGGGTCTTCTCGCGCGCAAATCCTGCCTCTCCTGCCGCAAGAATTGCGCTACTCCACCGGGTCATCCTTTCGCATCGTCACACCCTCACACCCTAGCACTTTCGCACCTTCTCACCTTCTCACCTTCTCACTTTCCCCTTGGCGAAGTCTTGGTCAGCTTGGCCGTCGTGTCCTCGATCTGCCGAGCCACCGCCAGCAGCCGGTCCCGCGATTCGGCAAACGTCGATTTCTCGCCCACCGCCTGCTGCAGGAATCCCACTACCGCCGGCCGGGTCTGGATCACCGCATCGAACGTCGGGTTCGACCCCGGCGCATAGGCCCCGATGTTCACCAGGTCCTCGATCTCGTTCCAGGTGGCCAGGGTCCGCATGACCACACGGGCGGCCTTGGCGTGCTCCTCGTCCACCACGTCGCTCATCACACGGCTGATGCTGTCGGTCACGGCGATGGCCGGATAATGGGCCTTGCTGGCCAGCGTGCGCGAAAGCCAGATGTGGCCGTCGAGAATGCCGCGGGCCGCATCGCCGACCGGGTCATTCATGTCGTCGGCCTCGACCAGTACGGTGTACAGCCCGGTCACGCTGCCGTGCTCGGTCCGGCCGGCGCGTTCCAGCAACTGCGGCAGCAGGCCGAACACGCTGGGCGTATACCCTTTCGTGGCCGGCGGCTCCCCGGCCGCCAGCCCGATCTGGCGCTGGGCCATGGCCATGCGGGTCAGCGAATCCATCAGCAGCAGCACGTTCTTGCCGCGATCGCGGAAGAATTCCGCCACCGCGGTGGCCACGAATGCCGCCCGCACGCGCAGCACCGGCGATTCGTCCGAAGTGCTCAGCACCATCACCGTCTTGCGCCGGCCCTCCGGCCCGAGGTCTTTCTCGATGAAGTCGTTGACTTCCCGGCCGCGTTCGCCGATCAGCGCCGCCACCACCACGTCCGCGTCGGTGTAGCGGGTGATCATGCCCATGAGCACGCTCTTGCCTACGCCGGTGCCGGCGAACAGCCCGATGCGCTGGCCCCGGCCGATGGTCAGCATGGCGTCGATGGCCCGGATGCCGCTGCCGATCGGCTCGCGAATCCGCGGCCGGGACAGCGCCCGGGGCGCTTCGCGATACACAGGGTAGTAAGCATCCGCGTACACGCGGGGGCCGTCATCAATGACGCGTCCCAGCCCGTCGATGACCCGGCCCAGCAGGCGTTCACTCACCCGCACGCGGGCCCCTCCGGGCAACGAAACCACCTCGTCGCCGCGGGCAATGCCCAGCGTGTCGCGCAGCGGCATGAGCAACGCGCGGTCGTCGCGGAAACCGACCACCTGCGCTTCCACCATGCCCCCGCTTTGAGTCTCGATCCGGCACAACGACCCAACCGGCGCCGGCAGGCCGGACACGGTGACGGTCAAGCCGGTCACGTCGCAAACACGGCCGATCATGGCCGGCGCGGACAGCCGGTTGACGCGCTCGATTTCATCCGCAAAAAAATTGACCGCCATCGCCACCCTGGATCCGCATCACCCGTACCGCTCAACCGGCGGACCGGCCACCGCGCCTTCAAGCCTCCACCCGCTCTTTATTCCGCTCTCAGCTCTTCCTCAATCCGATCCAGTTGGGTCTCCAGCGTCGCGTCCACGGAACCGCTGTTCCAGTGCACCTGGCAGCCCCCGGGCGAGACCTCCGGCTCCTCGACTACCTGAATATGCTCCCAGTGCTCCTTGAGATCGAGCAGCGACTGGGCGAATAACCGTGCTGCCTCGGCATCGGCCGGATTCACCGCGATGGTCACGTCGGAACGGGCCCCGACCAGCCGTACCGCTTCCTCCAGGTTCGCCAGCACCACATCGCGGTCCCGCTGCCCCACGTGCCGCGCCACCCGTCGCGCGATGGCCATGGCCAGTTCGACCAGGTCCTGTCGGGCCGCCGCCAGCCAGTCGGCGCGGCTCTTTTCCACGGTATCCATGACGCTGCGAAACGCATTCACCAGGTGGGCCTGACGCTGCGCAAAATCGTCCTTGGCCTCGGCCAGCGCCCGGGCCCGCCCTTCCTCCAGGCCGGCCTCCCATCCGGCCTGAAATCCTTCCTGCCGGGCCGCTTCGCGGAGGGCTTCAGCGTCGCGACGCCCCATCTCCCGGATCGCCTCCGCCTCCACGCGCGCATGATTCACCAGGGCCTCGGCTTCGGCCGCGGCCTTGCGTGCCTCCGCCCTGATCGCCTCCGCCTCCCGCCGGGCGTGTTCCACCATGCTCCGTGCTTCGGACGCGACGTCATTGAAATGGAACGGCCGCAGCCCCAGCGCTTCCGGCTTGGGCATCGTCTCGGCTTTTATGACACCAAGTTTCTTCAACGCATCCCCTCAGGCGATGGTTTTTCATGCTCGCGGACGTTCCCGCCCCATAAGCGTCTGCGTCCCGGCGCGCGGCTTGCCTTCACAATCCGTCCTACACGATTATCTCCGAATCCCCACGGCCCTGGAGCACGATCTCGCCGGCGTCCTCCAGCCTGCGCACCACGTCCACGATGCGCTGCTGGGCGGCTTCCACATCGCTCAGCCGCACCGGTCCCATGTATTCCATCTCTTCCTGGATCAGTTGGGCCGCCCGCTCGGACATGTTGCTGAAGATCTTCTCTTTCATCTCGGGGCTGGCGGTCTTCAGGGCCAGGGCCAGTTCATCGTGATCAATTTCTTTGAGAACCGCCTGGATGCCCTTGTCGTTGACCAGCAGGATGTCTTCGAACACGAACATCAACCGACGGATCTGCTCAACCAGTTCGGGATCTTCGGTGCCCAGCGCCTCGAGGATGCCCCTTTCGGTCGACCGGTCCGTCAGGTTAAGCATCTGGGCCACCGCCTCGACGCCGCCCACCTTCTGAAACCGCTGCGAAACGATGCCCGCCAGCCGCTGGGCCAGCCCCTGCTCCACCTCCCGGATAACCTCCGGGTTGGTCTGCTCCATGTTCGCCACGCGGGTCACCACTTCGATCTGCTTGGCCGGCGGCAGCCCGGCCAGAATTTCACTGCCCTTCGAACTGGGCAGGTGGGCCAGGATGAGCGCGATGGTCTGCGGATGCTCGTCCTGCATGAACGTCAGCAGGTTGTGCGTCTCGGCTTTCTGCAGGAAGCTGAAGGGCTGCTGGTGAACCTGGTGCTCGATCTGCTGCATGATCCGGCTGGCGTCCTCTTTGGGCATCGCCTTTTCGAGCACGGACCGGGCATACGCCAACCCGCCCTCAGCCGCATACTGCTTGGCCAGGGCAATGTTGTAGAACTCCTCCAGGATCTTGTTGCGGATCTCCGCCGGCACCGGCCCCAGCGACGCCAGCTCGCGCGTCAGGTCCTCCACCGTTTCGCGATCCATCTGCTTGAGTATCACGCCGGCCAGTTCCGGGCCGACGGCCAGCAGCAACACCGCGGCCTTGGTCAGGCCTCGGTATTCCTGGACCGGTTCCTCTGTGGGTTGTCGCGTTCGTTTGGCCACGGCTACGGTTTCTCAGCCTCAATCCAGCGCTGCAGGATTTCCGCGGACGCCTTGGGATCATCCTTGACCATGTTACCGATCTGTTCGACCACCTGCTGGATGCGCAACGTGCTCTCGTCCACCTCACGGCCCACGAGGAGGTGCTCCTGAAGGGCCGCTTCGCCCACCGGAGGCACGCCCATCACCAGCGTCGACTGATCTGTCTCCTCCTCGCCTTCCTCCTGGTTCTTCCCCTTCTTCCCCGCGGACCGTCCGAACAGCTTCGGAGGCTCCTCGCCCGGCAGCACCGGCCCTTCGCCCACCTTGCGAACCATCATCAGCATCATCAGCAGACTCAGCGCTCCCAGCGCCACGACGCCCGCCTTCCCGCCATACAGCCGCATGAACGTGAACAGATCCCCGCCGATCGGCGTCTCGGACATGGCGATGCCGGCCGGCGCCAGGGCATCGTCGTGGAACCACTGCACCGCCACCGCATCCGCGTCATCCTTGACGGCCAGAACCGTCCGAACCATCTCCGCGATCTTTTCGAGCTCTTCCTGCGCCGCGGTCTTCAGTTCCGCATCACTGGGTTCCTTGCCGTTGTTGGCGTTCCGGAAAATGGCCGCCAGATAGCTGCGCGGCACGTTCACCGATGCCGACAAACGCTTGATCCCGTGCCGAAGCGACTCGGTGGTGACAATCGCTGTGGTCTTGGTTTCATAGGTGGCCTTGTTGGTGTTCTTCTCCATCCGATCGATCGGCCCCGTCGAGCCGATCACCTTGGCGGTGTTGGGCACTACGCCCGGCCCCCCTGCCTGCACGGACCGATCCTGAATCGTGCTCTCCGTCTCGTCCGTGACCGCGTAGGGCTTGCTGTACTCCTGCCGCGTTTCCTTGCGGTTCTCCGGGTCCAGCTCCGCCCGAACCTCCACCAGCAAGCCCGGAATATTGGCCAGCAGATCGCGAATCTTCCTGGCGTAGTGCTCTTCCTTCTTGGCCAACAGCTCCAGTTCGTCCGCCCCGAAGGCCGAGGCGTCGTCCTTCGACGGCACGCTCATCGAACGGTTGGTCCGCGCATCCGTGACCGCCACGTTGGATATATCCAGGCCGGCCACCGCCCGGCTCACCAGGCTGGCAATCGCGAAGGTACGCTCCTTGGTTAAGGTTTCCCCGGGGGCCAGTTTGACGAATACGCTGGCCGTCGGCGTGATCGGCGGACCGGTCACCGTCCGCTTCATGGCCCGGTCGAGCAACACACGAGCCTCCTGCACGCCGCTGAACTCGCGCAGGATCTTGCTCAGCTCGTTGCTCAAGGCCACCGTGCGGCGCCAGGCCTGCTGCTCCTGGCTGACCCACACGTTGTTATCGTTGATCAATTTGTCCAGGCCGATGCTGATGTCTTTGGGTAAGGCCTGGCTTTCGGTGAGTTGAGCCAGGAGCCGGGCGCGCTTCTCCGCCGGCACCATGACCACTTCCCCCACCACCTTGTGCTCAATGCCAAGGGCGCTGAGCCGCTGCTCGATCGGCGCCAACTCCGCGGCCGTGATGGGCTGATCCAGCAGCGGAACCAGCTCCGCCTGCGAACCCCACTGAACCAGCCACAGCAACGACACCACGATCAACGCGGCGCAGGAACCGATCGCGAGCCGTTGCGAAGGCGTCAGCCCCTTCAGGTGCTCCTGAGTCTGGAGGACAAGTTTTCTGAGGAACTCCATTTCCATCAGCCTCCCGATACCGGGCAGCGGTTAACGATCAGCAGTCAGCCGGCAAGGTCCATCGCTCGGTTATCAGCGGCCGCTCATCCAAAGCCAATCGCTGAAAGCTGAACGCTGACCGCTGAAAGCTCTTCCTACATCCTCATCTGCTGTATCTCCCGGTAGGCATCCACCAGCTTGTTGCGCATCTCCATGAGCATGCTGAAAGCCACATCCGCTTTCCGCACCGCGCTGAACACCTCGGCAATATTCTCCGTCTCGCCGGTTACCACCTTCTCAACGCCCTGCGTGGCCTCCTGCTGAAGGCGGTTGACCTGCTCCAGGCTCTCCAGCAGGCAGTTCTCGAAACTCTTGCCGTCCGGGCTCATCGCCCTCCCGGCCGGCGCGGTCTTGTCCGCAGGGTTGACCGGGTGGGCCGGATGAATCCCATGGATGGATAGAGGATCGGCCATTCTTGACACCTCCAGACCGGGTTCACTTCCCCGGCCTGCTCTTCCGCGGACCCGGATCACCGAGTCCGCTCCAGCGGCTTCCTGCCTGTTTCAGGACCGATATCCTACCGGTCCTCGCCGACTACGCCAACAACCGCAATGTCGAAGAGATCATGCTTTTGGTCACATCAATGGCCGCCACGTTGGCCTCGTAGGCCCGCGCGGCCAGCATCGCGTCCACCATCTCCGTGGTTGGATCCACGTTGGGATATTCCACGTATCCCTGCCGCGGGCCCGACTGTATCGCGTGCGGGTGCCACGGCTCATGCACCAGCCGTCCCGGCGACGGATCCTCCGCCACCTCCTTCACGTGTACGCCCGGTTGGCCCTGTCCGTTCCCCGCCTCGAACACGGCAAACCGCCGCTTGTACGGCCCCGGCTGGCCATCGGCCCGGGCGGTCGCCTGGGCATTGGCGATGTTCCCGGCGATGGTGTCCAGCCGAATCCGCTGTGCCACCAACCCGGAAGTGCTGATATCCAGCGATCCAAACATATCCTTATTCCTTATTCACCATCTCCGGTCCGCGCCGACGACTCACCCGCTTACACCCGGCCCCGGATCGCCTTCAAGAGCCCCTCGAACTTCGTCCGCAGCAACTCCGTCGCCGCCTGGTGCATCATCGCATTCTCGGCCATCATGGCCATCTGACGTTCGATGCGCACGTTGGTGCCATCATGAAACAGCACGTTCTCCGCCGGCTCTTCCGATGGCCGGACTTCCAACCTCCCGGCCGAATCCAGCCGGAACTCGTCCGTCCCTTTCAGCTCAAACGAGGCCCCGCCGGTCTGCCGGTTGGACTCCAGGGCACTGCGCAAGGCCCTCTGAAACGCCCCCACGTCCAGGTGCTTGGTCCGATAACCGGGCGTATCCACGTTGGCGATGTTTTCCGTCAGCATCCGCTGGCGAGCCTGCGTGAACGCCAGCATCTTCTCCAGTGCCGGAATCGCTTCACGGTTGACCAGATCAGAGAATTCCATGTGCAGTCCTCATCGCCCGGGCCGCTCCGGCGTCCGTCCTGCCGGCGCTCAGCAAAACCGATACCAGCCGCCCGGCGCCGTCCAATCCGGCCTGAATCTGAGCACACCGGCCAAGTCGCCCGCGCAAATTCCGCGTTTTCGCGCACATTTTGCGCCTTCACGCATCAAGCCACGTGTGCCCGCCGTTCCACTGCTCTTCCCTGCCACCTCACTTTCCTACCTGCTCACCTTCCCACTCCACCACCTTCCCCGGCTCACGTATCCGCCATCTGATACGACTGTCTGGCCTTCTCCTCTTCCCGCCAAGACTTGAGTTTGAGCCCCAGCGTCCGCACGCCGATTCCCAGCGCGGCTGCCGTCCGGGCCCGATGCCCGTTGCACTCGCGCAGCGTCTTCTCGATCAATTGCCGTTCCATGTCCTCCAGGATGTGCCCCGGCCGGAGCCGCGTCTCCAACGATTCCGTCCGGCCAATCCCGCTCAGCCAGGGTGCGACGATCTCCGCGGTCAGGATGCCGTCCTGCACCAGCACGCTGGCCCGCTCGCAGAGGTTTTCCAACTCGCGGACGTTGCCCGGCCAGTCGTACTCCAGCAGCAGCCGCATGGCGGCCTCATGCACGCGCAGCGCCGGCCGGCCGGTCCGGCTGGCCGCCCGACCCAGGAAATACTGCACCAGCACGGGAACATCGTCGCGCCGCTCGCGCAGCGGGGGCACCGTCACCGGCAAGACGCTCAGCCGGAAGTACAGATCCTCCCGGAACCGCTTGCGGGCCACCCAGTCCACCAGGTTCCGGTTGGTGGTCGCGATCACCCGCACGTCCACCCGGCGAGTCGCGCTGCTGCCGACCCGCTCAAACTGCCGCTCCTGGAGTACCCGCAGCAGCTTGGCCTGCAGGTTCGGCGGGATCTCGCTGACTTCATCCAGCAGCAGGGTTCCGCCGTCGGCCAGCTCAAAACGCCCCTTCCGGAGGCGATCCGCACCGGTGAACGCCCCGCGCTCGTGCCCGAACAGTTCACTCTCCAGCAGGTTCGCCGACAGGGCCGCGCAGTTCAGACACAACATCGGCTTGTCCGCCCGCGGCGAAGCCCGGTGGATGGCCCGGGCGATCATCTCCTTGCCCGTGCCCGACTCGCCCTGGATCAGCACCGTGTTATTGCTGCCCGCGATCCGCTCGATGGTGTCGCGCAGCGAACGCATGGCCATCGAGTCGCCGACCATCTCCCGTTCATCGCCGTCGGTCAGCGACCGCCGGAGGGCCTCGTTCTCGCTGCGCAGCGCCGCAGTCTGCAGGGCCCGCTCGACCACCAGCGTGATCTGGTCGGCATCGAACGGCTTCTGCACGTAATCGAAGGCTCCCAGCTTCATGGCCGCCACGGCCGAATCCACCGTGCCGAATGCCGTCATCAAAATGACCGGCGCCTCGCACCCCGCCGACCGCATTTCGCGCAACAGCGTGACGCCGTCCATGCCCGGCATCTTCAAATCGGTGATGATGCAGTCGAACATCCCCGCCCGAATAGCCCGCAAGGCCTCGATCGGATCGGCGAACGTGCTGACCGAATGGTCCTCGCGGGTCAAAGTCTCGGACAGTGACTCGCGAAGCATCTCATTATCATCAACGACGCATATACGGCCCATAAGAACCTCGCTTAAATGCTCAATGTCTAATGACTGAATGTCTAATGGATGACCAATGACCAATGACTAAGGACAAACCAAGACCGCCCTCGCATCAGTCATTCTTAGACATTAGTGCTTAGACATTAGTCATTTCTCCCTCTGTATCCTCTGTGGCTATGCCACTCTCAGTGCCCTCTGTGGCTACTCCTTTTCTGCGACCTCCAGCCTCCGAGGCAGGCACAACGAAAACACTGCTCCGCCTTCCCGCCGGTTCGCCGCCTGTACCGAACCGCCCAGCATCTCCGCGATCTGGTGAACGATCGCCAGCCCCAGGCCAGTCCCGGTAGCCCGGGTCGTGAAGAACGGGTTAAAGATCCGGTCCATCAGTTCGGCCGGTATGCCCGGCCCGTTGTCCGTCACGCTCAGCACGATGCGTCCGCCGGTCCCCGCGCGGGCACTCAGCGTGACAGTGGGGAGGTGATCATCCCGCCTGTCCTTGCGAGGCGCCGGGGCGTCGGCCGGGGAACGGTCGGCGCCCGGGGGGCGGGCATCCTGCCCGTCTTCCTTTTCCCTCTTGGCCGAGGCAGGTTTCGAGGAGCTTCCGGCCGCCTCAATCGCATTCAACAGCAGATTCAACAACGCCCGCTGCAGCAGCATGCCATCGGTGAACAGCTCGATGTCACGCAAGCCCCGGCTCACTTCCACGCGGACGCCCTGTTGCTCGGAGCGTTCCGTGGCCAGTTCCACGGTCTCGCGGACCAGTCGCTCCAGTTCCACCGGCGCGGGCGACGGCTCCGCCGGCCGGGCGAACTGGAGAATGCCGCTCACGATCGCCTCCAGCGACGTCACGCCCTTGATGATCTTGCCGGTCAGGCGCAGGGCGTCCGGCCGGTCGGCCACATCCTTCTCCAGCAGCGACGCAAACAGCCGGATCCCACCCAGCGGGTTACGAATCTCATGGGCGACGCCGGCCGCCAGTTCGCCCAGCGCCGCCAGGCGTTCGCGCCGGCGCAGCAACCGGTTCTTGCGGGCCAGTTCATCCCGCAGCCGGCCCACCTCGGCCAGCAGCTTCTCATGCGCGCCCTTGAGCTGCTCGGTCACCTGGTTGTAAGCCGTGATGATCGCGCCCAGCTCGCGTTCGCGCTGCGTCAGTTCAGGGGAAACCATGCTCATTCGCCCGTCCAATCGATCCGTCCGCCACTCACGGCCTGGCCGGCCCCATAGGCCGCGCCCGCATACCGCGCGGTCTTGGTGGTCTGCATCTTCCTCGCCGTATCGCTCTTGCGGGCGGCCAGCAGTTCCGCATCCGTCGCGTCTTCTTCCAGGATACCCTTGAGCAGCGTGTTCACCTCGGCCACGAGCTGATCGACCCGCCGCCCGTCGGCCGGGTTCAGCCCCGCCCGCACGGTTCGCCACTCCTGCTGGTACGGCCGTAAGCGCCGGGTCAGCCCATCCAGCCGATCAATGATCCGCTGCCGCTTGACCAGCACGCCCAGGAGCTGCTCCGGCGACTCGCCTGTAATCAGCGCCCGTTGCTCGCCGGAAAGCTTGCGGAGCTCCACATATAAATCCCGCTGCTCCGAAAGCAGGTCTATCAACTCGCGGCTGTCGCAACCTTCACAATTCACAGGCATCACGCTCATAGGGCACCAGGTACGGTTGGTTCTTGGTCCTTTGTTCTTGGTTCTTTGTCCCTTGTCCTTGGTTCTTTGTCCTTCGTTCTTCGCCCTTCGTCCTCTGCTCTCCCCCCCTGTCTCCTCGTCTCCTCGTCTCCTTGTCCCCTTGTCTCCTTGTTCCCTTGTCCCCTTGTCTCGCTGTCTCCCTGTCCTTTCGCCTCCCTGCCCCCCACCCTCGTCCTTCTATCCCCACTCTCTCACTTGCTTGCTTGCTCACTTTCCCACCTTCTCACTTTCCCACGTTCCCACTTTCCCACCTTCTCACCCCTCCGCCGGCTGCGTGCTTGCGAATGTCGGCGTCTTCTCCAGCCAGGTGAGATACTCTTCCCAAAACGCCCGATCTTCCCGCGGCTTCGCCGGGAAGGCCTCGTCCGGAATGTTCCGCAACGCCCACCGGGCCCGCTGCAACGCCAGCCGGGCCTTCTCCACCCGCCCCATCCGCAGAAGGCAGTTGACGATCTGCACATGCGCCGACATGGCGATTGGATCCTGCGCGCACGCCCAGGCGGCCTGTTCGTACATCTCCAACGCCTCCGCGGCCGGCTGCAACGTCGGCGCATCGGCCAACTCCGCGCTCTCGAACACCGCGTCGGCCGCGTACAGGTAGCTCAACTTGAGCTGCAGGCGGTCCAGTTCCTCCAATTCCTCCACCGGCCGGCCGCTCAACCGCTCGATGACTTGCCCGTAGAGCTGCCGGGCACGCTCCAGCCGTTGCCGATACGACTTCGAGAGCTCCGTCAGGTACGGCAGGCTCCGGCTCTCCTTGAACTCGCTGCGGATCCGCTCCGCACTGTGTCGATAAGCGTCGGCCAGCCGGAAGGTCGCCCGGCCCACGCGCGGGTCTTCCGGATAGCGACGGATCGCCTCCTCATACCGGGCGATGGCCTTCTCGTACTGCTTGGACCGCGTATACAACTCGGCCAGCTTGAACAGCGCGTCGCGAAACTGGGCCGCCTCCGGCGTGACCAGCCCCAGCGGATCACCCGGCACGTGCTCGACCAGCCGTAACAGCGTCTGCTCGGCCTTCTCCGGCTCCCCCGTCTCCACGAAGCAATCCGCCAGGGGCACCAGCGAAGCAATGGCCGACGGCGTGCGCGGGTAGTTGATGAGGTTTTCCTGGTAGCGGGCAATGGCCTTTTCGTACTCCCCCATGGCCTGGTACGTCCGGCCCAGTCGCAGCAGGGCCTCCGGCACGGCCGTATGGTTTGGCCGGTCGTGAATGAACGATTCGAGCACCTCCGCGGTTCGCACCCGATCGCCCGCCAGCTCGAAAGCCTCTACCGCTTTCAGCGTGGCGGCTACCGCCCCTTCCTCGTCCAACATCACCAGGGAGGCCAACCCGAGATGATGCTCGGCCGCCTGTGCCAGGATCGCCTTCGCCTCCGCCCTTTCCGGCGCATCGTCGGCCAAGCCCGCTCGATTGGCTTCGGCCAGCGCGGCCTCGCCCAGTTTCAGCGTCAGCTCCGCCCGGCGACGTACCACCCGCAGATAGGCCGCCGCCCTGGACAACCGCCAGCCGGGCGCAAGCCCCGGTACCGCGTCCAACGCCGCATCGGCGGCCAGGAACATGTCCATGACCGATTCGTACGGCGATTCGCTCGCGTGGCGAATCGCCTGCCCGTACCCTTCCAGCGCCTCCCGGTACCGCTGCATCGCGTCCAGCGCTTCGGCCCGGCCCAGTACCGCCGCCCACCGATCCGGCCCCGGCGGCGTCTGTGCCAGCACGTCCTCAAAGAAGGACAACGCATACTCCGGCGCCTGCTGATCCAGCAGCATCCGTCCCAGCAGCAGCCCCGCCCGCGCAAAGACCGGGTCAGCCGGTTCGCTTTGATCGCGGATGTTTCGCAACAGCCGTTCCGAATCGGCCCGCCGGCCCATGTGGAACCAGATCAGCGCTTGCAGGTAGTCGTAAGCGCCTTTTTCCGTGGAGTTGCGGAACCGTTCCGCATGTGTCGCCAGTAGCCGCTCCGCCTCTTCGTACTTCTTCTGCCGGGCAAGAACTTCCACGATCTGCTCGGCAGCCCACCAGGCCAGCTTGTCGTCCACCCGGGCGCCGCCGTTTCGCTCCACGGCCGTACCGGAAGAGCCGGCATCTGGCCCCCCTTCCTGTCCGCCGTCGGCACCCTGGGCCAGAAAAGCCTCGCACTCGGCCTTCAGCTTGTCGTCATCGAGCTCGCCCAAGTGCCGGCGAATCTCGATCACCCGCTTGCGCAGCGACCAACTGTCAGGTGCACCCAGCTCAATCGCCGCCTGGTATTCGGCTACGGCCTGCGCGGCTTTCCGCTGCCATTCCCACGCGAGCCCGCGCATCTTCAGCGTGGCCGCGTCATGCGATTTCCCCGGGGCCAGCGATTTGTTGCTGTACTCGATGATCCGGGCCGCGTTCGTTGGCCCATGAACCAGGTTCCCGTGCTCGTGGTCGAACACCACCCGGGCCAGCAGCCCGAACAGCTTCCGCTTCTCACTCTCCGTCCTTCCGGGCTCGATCAGCAGTTTGTCGATGTAGGAACTGGCTTCCGTGTACAACCCCGCGCGGTGCAGGGCAACGGCATGTTCGAAGAGAGGTTCAAACGCGGCAGGCTGGGGCTCAGGCCGGAGTCGCCACACACCGGCCACAACGGCCGCCAGCGAGACGAGCAGCAGCGGCACCTGCCACCGACCGGCCAGTTGCTGGAAAATCCCAGGTTGTGCAGGCACGTCGCTCATCCAGAGCCTTCCCAATGGGTCTTCCTGACCACACCGTGCACACACTGCCTATGTCCGATAACAGCGCACGGACAATCGGCAACAGTTTCCTTCCTGTCGGCAGTTTTTGCCTCTCAAGATGAGCCGCAATACCCCCGGGCACCCATCTCCCCGCTTTCATGGTCCGATAAGCCATCCCAACGTCCGATAAGCATTACCAAACACGCACTCATACCAGTCATGTCAGGTGTGCAGGCCAGTGGTATACGGCTGTGGATGTACCGGTGTGTGTGCCACGGCTCTTGAGCCGCGCTGTCTGGGGTCGTTTGCAGTACACCCGTTTCTCGTCAGATCAGGGCGGGCAAGATGCCCGCCTCATGAGCCGAGGCACGAAACTGCTGGATCGGAAAGGGCCGCTGACATCGCCATCTCGCCGGTTCAGTGTGGCACCGACGTCGCGAAGGTGAAGGATCCGTGTGGCATTGGCGTCTCGCCGGTGATCAGTGTGACATTGGCGTCGCGAGGGCGAAGGATCCGTGTGGCATTGGCGTGGGAGAGTGGGCATCCCTGCCCGCCTTTGTGATTTCCTGCTTTCCCACCTTCTCACATTCTCACCTTCTTACCTTCCCACCTTCTCACTTTCTCACTCGTCCTCTGTCACATCCTCACCGACCGCCCCCCATCGATCGGTATGATCGCCCCCGTGATGTAATCCCCCTCCATCACCAGGAACCGCACCAGCCGGGCCACCTCCTCCGGCGAACCCGGCCGGCCCAGCGGCACGCGCGACACCAATCGCTCCCGTGTCGCCTGGTCGTAATATTCGGGGAAAACCGCAATGCCCGGCGCCACCCCGTTCACCGTAATCTCCGGAGCGAGTTCCAGCGCCAGCGACCGGGTAATGCTGGCCAGCGCCGCCTTGGAGGCCAGATAGGCTGCATAGCCTTTCACCGCCCGCCCCGCCATGATGTCGATCATGTTCACGATCCGCCCCCCGCCGGCCGCGCGCATGATCGGCGCCGCCGTTCGGGCCAACAGGGCCGGCGCGATGGTGTTCACCGCGAACGTCCGCTCCCACGCCGCCGCATCCACCTGCTCGAACGCCACCCGATCAAACGACGACGCGCTGTTCACCAGGACATCCAACCGGCCCAGCTCCGCGACCACTTCGCGAAGAATCCGCTCCGGCACATTGGGGTCCGCCAGCTCTCCCCGAACCAGTGCCGCCCGCCGGCCCTTCTGCCGGATTATCTCCGCCGCCTCCCGGGCTTCCTGTTCCGAAGAATTGAAATGGATGGCGATGTCGTAGCCGCTTTCCGCCAGTTCCAGCGCAATCGCCCGCCCCACTCGCCGGGCGGCACCCGTTACCAATGCAACTTTATCTGACGGATTCACGTCGGTATCCTCCCCAAAATCTTGCAGCCCCCCCATCGACACCGGCGGTTTCGTGCCCGGGGGACTGTCCGACCGGCACACGTCCGGACCCGTCTCTAAATGCCTGACGGACAAACTCTAACGACACGCGGCGCGCCTTGCGGTGTTCCACTCCAATTGGATTTTATCGGACCAACCAGCCAGTTATGCTTGGATTTCCATTGATGCATGACCGATGAGAGGGTAGTATAAAACAGTTTAACGGGGAGCGTAATGCAACTTTTGCCCCACGTTAGGTGTATTCAGCCATTTTTCCGTGAGGGGTCATCAGGCAGAACAACCCCGCTGATCGGCCAGCAGAAGAGAACAGGAGCTCGACGAGGGTGAACACTAAGCGTTCATGGATTCGCCTGATTCACGGGGCATTGGCGGGAACTCTGTTCCTGGCCGGTTGCCCCAGCGCCGGCGATTTCGAGGACGCCACGCCCGTTGCGGGTATGACCGTCGAGGGGCTCGGCGGTCGGTCCGCCGGCTGCGCCGCCCCCGCCAACAAGGACGCCCTCGTCGCCCGCGTGGTGGAACTGGTGAACCAGGAACGCACCAAACGCGGCCTCAATCCGGTCACGCTCAATCCCACGCTCTGCAGAATCGCGGACGACTACGCCTGCGAGATGATCACCAAGGGCTTTTTCGATCACACCGACCCGGACGGCTTGGGTCCCGGCCAGCGTGCCATCAATGCCGGGTACATCTTTCTCGCCATCGGCGAGAACCTGGCCGGCGGACAGAACTCGCCCGAGCAGGCCATGAAGGAGTGGATGAACTCGAAGGAAGGCCACCGCGAGAACATCCTCGCCCCCCAGTGGCGCGAGATCGGCGTGGCCGTCCGCCTCGGAGGCATCTACGGCATCTACTGGGTCCAGGAATTCGGCAACCCGCCGTAATGGATTGCAGGCGCTCCACTACCCTCTGATCCCCGAACGATTCGACTGAAAGCCGGATGCCCACCTCTTCCAGAGGTGGGGCACCCATCCTTCTTCTTTCCCTCTGTTTATCCTCTCGTCCCCCTGTCCGCTTGTCTCTCCCTCATCTTCGCCCCCGTACTCACCCTGCCGGTGCCCCCTCCGCCGGCACTACCGTCAGCCCGTGCCGTAGCGTGTTCTCCGTGATCGTCTTCGGCTCCATGAACTGCAGCAGGTAATCGGGTCCGCCCGCCTTGCTGCCCACGCCGCTCATGCCGAGTCCGCCAAACGGCTGCCGATCCACCAGCGCCCCGGTGATCTTCCGGTTGATATACAGGTTGCCGACGTACATCTCGCGCTTGGCCCGCTCGATATGCGACGGACTCCGCGAATACAACCCGCCGGTCAGGGCGTATTCCGTCCCGTTGGCCACCTGCAGAGCCTCGTCAAAGTTCGCTACCGTCGTCACCGCCAGGACCGGCCCGAAGATTTCCTCCTGCGCAATGGTCGCCCCCGGCGGCACCTCCGCGAACACCGTCGGCGGCACGAAATACCCGCGCTCCGCCAACTCGCCCAGTACCGCCTTGTACACCAGCTTCGCCTCCTGCCGGCCCTGCTCGATGGCCGCCAGCACCTTCTGCCGGCTCGACTCATCCACCACCGGCCCCACCACCGTCTCCGGCCGTTCTGCCGGCCCTACCGGAATGCTCCGCGCGGCCTCCACCAACCGTTCCACAAAGGCCCCCGCCACCAACCGGTCCACGATCACCCGCGAGCACGCCGAGCATTTCTGCCCCGCATACCCGAAGGCCGACGCCAGCACGCCGGTGACCGCCTCGTCTATGTCCACGTCAGCATCAATGATGATCGCGTTCTTGCCACCCATCTCCGCGATGATGCGCTTGAGCATCCGCTGTCCCGCGCGCCACCGCGCCGCCTCCGCGTAGATATGCACGCCCACCTCGCGCGAGCCGGTAAAGGCGATCGTCTCCACGTCCGGGTGTTCTACCAGCCGGGCGCCCACCTCCTCTCCGCTGCCGGGCAGATAGTTGACCACCCCCGCCGGCAACCCGGCCTCTTCGAACACCTCCATGAGCTTGGCGGCCACCACCGACGACTGCTCGGCCGGCTTCATCACTACCGTGTTGCCCGCCGCCAGCCCGGCCGCCGTCATGCCCGTCAGGATGGCCAGTGGGAAGTTCCACGGCGAAATCACCGCCACCACGCCCCGCGGCTGATACACGTACAGGTTCTCCTCGCCGGGGAAGTCCCGCCGTCGCGGCCGTTCGGCCAACCGCACCATCTCCCGCCCATAAAACTCGCAGAAATCCACGGCTTCGCAGACATCCGCGTCCGCCTCGCGCCAGGGCTTGCCCACCTCCAGCACGATCCACGCGGCCAGCTCAAAGCGTCGCCGCCGCATCACTTCCGCCGCCCGCGCGAGATAATTCGCCCGCTCCCGTGGGCTGGTTTTGAGCCAATGGTCTGCGAACGCCCGCCGTGCCACCGCCACCGCCGACTCCACATACGGGCCACTGGCCAGGCACACCCGTCCCACTATTTCGCTCGTATTGGAGGGGTTGACCGAATCCATCAACGGCGTGGTCTCGACCTGCTTGCCGTCGATTACCAGCGGGTACGTCCGCCCGAACTGCCTGCGTACGGCCGCCAGGGCATCCCGCATCGCCTGCCGTGCTTCTTCGCGGGCAAAGTCCGTCACCGGCTCTGATTTGAAGAGTGTCATGTCCGGCACCTCCTCAGGATCGACCGCCACCGGCGAAGGCAACGGCGGGCTCACCGGCCGGGCCACGGCCGGATCCGCCAGGAGCCGGTCCAGCGGCTCGCAAGCGATGAAACTCTGTTTCAGGAATGACTCGTTTGAGGAATTCTCCAACAGCCGGCGGATCAGGTAGGCCATCCCCGGAATCAGCTCCCCGAATGGCGTATACACCCGCAGAGCGTATCCCATCTCCACGATGGCCGTCTTGAGGGGGTCGCCCATGCCATAGAGCATCTGGATCTCGAACTCGCGCGACGACGCCCCCACCGACTCCGCATAGGCCAGGGCCGCGGCCAGGCTGCGCACGTTGTGACTGGCCAGCGCCGGCCGGATCAGCCCGCGCACATCGAGCAACCGCCGGGCCATGGCCTCGTACTGGGCGTCCGACTGCCACTTCTGCGTCCACACCGGCACCGGCCAGCCCTGCTGGATCGCCCACGCCGTCTCGAAATCCCAGTACGCCCCCTTCACCAGCCGGATGGCGATCGGCGTTCCCCGTTTGCGTACCCACGCGATCATCTCCTCCAGGTCGCGTTCCGTATCCACCAGATACGCCTGGAGCACGATGCCCACGTCCGGCCAGTCACGAAATTCCGGCTCCTCCAGCACCTCGCGAAATGTCCGCAGCGTGAGGTCCTTGTACTTGTACTGCTCCATGTCGATGTTGACGAACGCCCCCAGCTTGCGGGCCTCGCGAAAGATCGGCCGAAGCCGCGCCAAGACGCGGGGGACGCTCGTCTCCGGCGAGATGGGATCGAAGTTCGGATCCAGCGAACTGAGCTTGAGCGAAACATTCACCGCCGGCTGGCCGGCCAGTGCCTTCGGTTCAGACGCTCCCCGTGCCCCCGCACGCGATTGCTCCTCGCCCTTCCCGTCGTCGCTTCCCATGGAAAACTCCCGCGCGTGTGTAGCGGCCGGGCTCCGTACCGGCCGTTTCTGCCATAGTCCCTGGGAACCTTTAGACCCGAAGCCCCCCCCGCCCTCTTTCGTCCGCCGAATTCCTTCCGCCAGCGTGCGCATGAGCTCGATGTATTGCTGGGCATACCGGTCGGCCTGGACCTCGCTGGTGGTGGCCTCGCCCAGAATGTCCATGGTGAAGGCCATCCCCCGGCCGCGCAGACGACGTACTGTTTCAATCGCTTCCCCTGGCGTCTGGCCGGCGATAAACCGTCGGGCCATCCGCAGAGCATTTCGGCGGGCCAGCCGGGCAAGCTGCCGCCCATACCACGCCCCCCTGGCCGCCGATCGCAGCATCCGCCCCACCGGTTCCGGCAAGGGCACATCCTCCCGCAACAGGTATTCCGCCAGGTGCCGGACCACCTCCTGGTCCTCTCGCAGCATGGGCAGCACGTCAATGAACCGGAAGAGTTGCACCTTTCGCCGCGGGTCGGCCGTGGACCACTCCATCAGCCGGTCCAGCCACCACTCCAGCCGCCACGCCCCCACCTCATCCGCACGGGCCCGCTGCAGGATCTCCGTTCCGATCTCGCGGATGCGAGGTTCAGGTCCGCTCTCAGGAAGGATTTCCGCTGGCGCAAGCGTCATGGCCGCTCTCGCAACAGGCAGGAACTCACGGTCCCACCATATTTTAGCCCCGCTCGGGGGTGGAGCGTCCCGCTCGACTTCCTCAGTGTGGGACGGGCGCGAACGTGGCAGCGGTATCCGTGTGGCACCGGCGGCTCGCCAGCGTAATGCCCGGAGCCACCACAGCGGGTGTCGCGCTGCTCAAGAGGTTTTTCACCGCAGAGACGCAAAGGCTTGAGAGAGGAATAAGCGGGCAACGACGTGCAGCCAAACTCGGCCTTGGCCTCGTCTTCACCGTCAATGAGCATGAACGGCATTTACGACATTTCCGGGGAGGAGGACGGGCTGGAGTTCGCGTTTTTTCAGGCGGCCCAGCGTTTGGGCCAGGGGCTTGTCGTTCGTCAGGCAGCCGCTTGTCCGGCTGCGTGGGTGGCTTTCTCCGCTGAGCATCTCGGGCCAAGGCGGCGTCCAGCAGATCCTGGGCAATTCGAAAATCCGTCCGGCGAAGGCTTAAGACCGCTTCCGGCAGGGAGAGCAAGCCCTTGGCGGCCGCAAGCTCCAACACGCCTACAGTCCCGGTGAGCGGTATCCGACTCTGCGAGCCGCCGCTCGCGCGCCCCGGTCATCCGCCAACAGAAGGTCCGCGCCCAATTCGATGGCCAGACAAATAGCCTCCTGCTCGCCCACATCGGGTGCGATCGATGAATCGACCGCGGTGGGCTTCCGAACCTCGAGCCAGGATGGGCCGGCCATCAGCCACGAACGCACAACCTCCGGGGTTTGGGCTTGGGAAAGCTCGCTGGCTACGCTGGGAGGAATGATCACTTCACCAAAGAGCAGGGCAAGGACATCGATATGGCCGATCCGAATAAGGGCGTTGAGCGGCGTCGCATCGGAGACTACGATCATCAGAGCTCCACGTTGAACAGCCTGCTAAGCGTCTTGCGGTCGGCCTCCAGGTCTTCAACGCCGTAGTTCCAGCATACGCCGCGCTTGCCCAACCATTCTTCCGCTTGAATCCGCGTCTGGAGCCCGAGCAGCATGCGCACTTCGCCAAGGGTAAGCCGACCTGTACGGCAACCTTCGATGATGAGACCTTCCTTGGCGGCCTGACTAAGCCCCTCGCCAAACGCCTCGCACAGAATGGCTTCGCTCTCTTCAGGCAGATCGATGCTCAAGGTCATAAAAACCTCCTGGTCCGTTCGGCGCACCGGGAGTCCAAGTCCTTTCATTATATCACATTACAGCACCCTTGAAAACGCCGACCGGGTGTGCCTTCAGCAGATGCAGTTGCAGAGGAAGTACGGCCTATACCACCACCCAATGGCCTCACGATGACCGAATGAGGACCAGCGCTCTCCGGCAATCGCGATGTCCTTCTTCCGTCCCGCTTCCTCCTCGTCCGGAGTCCCCAATGGGAAGCGGGCATAAGCGGATCTTCGACGGAAATCGCCACCGTCGGCGTTCGACGCGCCGTCGGTAAGACGCTATCTTCCGGGGAGAGTATTGGCCGGTACGGGTTGGGCTGCCGACGACGGATGGGCTGGTGGATTGATCTGTTCACAGCCGCGAGCCGGTAATCTTCGTGCTCCCCTTTCGTCTCCACCACCCAGCCCCGCCTCAGCCGGGAACCCCGGCCGTGCTCTCCTCCCATCCGAAAGCCGAAACTCACCGCCCGCAATCCGCCCCCCGACACCACTAACCCGCTTTCCCAACGAGGTTTAACAACCTTGCTTGACAGCCCTCAAAGGGTAGCTCTACAATTCGCCCCGTATGATTACGAACCTGCGAGCATGGACCGCCGCGCTGTTTTTGTGTGTCTGCTGTCTGGCCTTCGGCTGCCGACACGGCATCGATCGCATGCCCTGCGAGGCGGAGAAGCTCGAACAGCTCCGGCTCATGTTGCCCGAGCGGATCAAGATCCAGCCCTTCACCAGCATTCGCAGCTTCGACGATGACCAGATTCCCGACGGCATCCTCCTGGTTCTCCGCCCTGAAGACCGCTTCGGGGATCCAGTCAAGGCCGCGGGGCACTTCTATTTTGAGCTGTGGACTTTCGTGAACGCCTCCGGCGAGCGAAAGGGCGAGCGCCTGGCCTTCTGGGAGCGCACCATCGCTAACGAAAGGGACGTGCGCACCTACTGGACCCACTCCCAGATGTTCGAGTTCCAACTCGCCTGGGTAGGCCAGGGCCTCGGGCAGATCGAACCCGGGCGTAAATTCGTTCTCACGGCCACCTGGCGAACCCCATGGGACACCACCGTCCAAGACGAGTACGTGCTGGAGTTTCACCTGCCCTACGGCGTGCTGCCGGCCGGACAGGAGGAGCTGCCGTCGCCGGCCAACGGACCGCTGGCCCGGCCCGCCACCCGCCCGGCTCCAAACTAAATTGTGCCGCACCCCGCCTGCTGATCACGAAACAGGAGCAGTCCATGAAATCGACCACGCGCTTCGTGTTGCTGTCAGCAATTGTCCTGGCCCTTGGCGGCTGCGCGCAGAAACTGACCTATGAGCGTTTCCAAACCATCTGCCCCGGCGACCCACCCGAGGCCGTCCAAGCCATCCTGGGCAAGCCCTGGATGAAAAGCGTTAATGGCCAGGCCTGGGTCTACCAGGATACTGACCGCGGCATCAACGCCATGATCTACTTCCAGGACGGCCGGGTTACCAGCAAGAAATGGGGCGACCCGGTCCACGGCATTCAAGGCGATCCGGCCGTGACCGCCCCCGGCGAGTCCAAAGAGACGCACATTCAAGAAATTAAATAGCTCAGCTCCGTCTGCGAGTTGCCAATGGGTGGCCCCCTTCAGGCTCGCAGCCTACTATGTTTATAAGTCCTGAAATGCTCTCAAACGCGAATGAGAGCCGTTGAAGGTGACGGGCTGCTCGCTTCGGGCCTGTGCGTTTTCGTGATACGGTTTGGCGCCTGTGTCTCCGCCGGGGGTAGGGCTCCATGGGGATGTTCGGATTCTTCAGAAATGCGATTCCCCTGTTGCGTTGTCCGCGGGATCGGGCCGGACTGCACATACTCCACGAAGACGACGCCAGCGCGGAGCTCATTTTCCACGCTCGACTCGGCTGCGTTTCCTGTGGGGCCGTCTTCACCATCCGCGAAGGCATCCTCGACCTGCTGAACCATCAACCTGATCTTGCCTCCATTCAACAAGCCGAGATCAACGCACGCGACGCCGGCGCCCCCTTATACGATCAACAGATGGCCGAGCGCGGCCATCGAGAAATCCCTTCCACGCTGGCCGCTTTGCCCCCGCTGGAAGGAACGCGGGTCATCGAATACGGCTGCGGCACCGGCCGTCTGACCGGTTCGTTCCTGAAGGCCGATCTGGTGGTCGCCTGCGACTTCTCCCGGGCCTCGCTGGAGATCCTCGCGGCCAAACATGCCAAGGCCCGCAACCTGGCGGCCGTCCTGGCCGACGCCACCACGCTGTACACCGCGCCTGAGGCCTTCGACTGTGCGATCGCCACCCAGCTTATCGAGCACCTCACGCTGCCTCTGCGGCGCCGTTTATTCGGTCATGTGCGCGAAACCCTCCGCCCCGGAGGCATCTTCCTCTCGACCTGCTATTACTACGACCTGCGCACGCGCCTCCGCCGACTCCCTCGCGAAGGTTATCATCGCAACGGCATCTTCTATCATCGCTTCTCTGTCGCCGAGATTCTGGCCGAAATGCAACCCTTTTTCGAAATCGAACATGACCGCCTCATCGACATCACCATCCCCGGTGAAAGGAAACTCGGACTCCAGGCTCTGTTCAGCGCCAATCTCTCCCGTGTCGCCGAGCATATTCCCCTGGTCCGTCAGTTCGCCAATCTGATCCTGGTGTCTGCCCGCAAGCCCGTCGAACCAACGCCCCCCAACATCCCTGCACCCGCGACCGCGCTGGCCTCTGACCTGTAGCCCCCGGCGTCCCTGCCGGCCGGCGTCACCGCAGAAAACCTGTCCCCAACCGCGCCAGTCGGGTATAAGAAGATGATCGTGCGCGATCCTGCGACACGCGTCTGGGCGCGATGCCACGCTGTGTGGGCTGCCGCTCTTGAGCAGCGCGGAACATCCGAATCGTCCCGGCACGGATCGAGAGCCGTGGCACACACATCGTGTGCGTTGTTGTCTCACCATCGCGCACAGGCATTTAAGGCGAGTCGGATGATCTTGCGGCCATCTGCAAAAGGAGAGGCCCATGAACCGTCGTAGCATACTGGCCCTGCTGGGCACGATCGTGGTCCTGTTAACCCTCAACCTCATGGCCCTCGAACCCCGGGACGACGCCAAGCCTATGGTATCCACTCCCAAGCGATGCGTCGGCATCACGTCCCAATCGGTGGACGGGCAATACGCATGCCTGTTCCGCGCCTTCGAAGACGGCAGTGTCGAGCTCATGCGCGTGGATTTGAGGCCGCCTGGGCCGGCTCGTCCGGGGCAGTGGCGCCCGCTGTCGCCGCCCCCGGGTGCGGGTAAGCCGCAGCCGCCTCAGCAGTAACCCAGTATCGAGGAGCATGTTGCATGAAACTGTCTGCCCGCACCGGCATCATCCTGGTTCTGTTCGCTTCATCCGCACTCCGCGCCCAGGCCCCCACCTTCCAGTCACTCATGGATCCGACCATCTTCCCCGATCCCCAGTGTGGCATGCGCGTCGAGGGCGCTGAAATCGAAGGGCCCGTCCTGAACATCCGGACCACCGGGGCCGTGCTCACTTTCGATACCGCTACCGGCATCGCCTCCTTCCAACAGCGGATCGGTCAGCCCCGCGAGGTCGTCCGCCTCCAGATCGGCGATGGCCCCCTTGGCCGCCCCAGGCTCACCCACCGAGGTCAGGGCCTGGCCTTCGCCGAGTTCAGCGCGCCGCGGTTTAACCTGCGGGCCAATGGCGACTCGCTCTTCATGCTCCACGCCCTCGAACCGCTTAAAGTCACCGTCCGCCGGAGCATCGAGCCGGGCTTCTCGTCGTCCTGGAAGACCAACCACATTCTGCTGGATGAGTATGGAGGTTTCGGCCTCTACTGCTCGCAGCTTGATCTGGCCGACGGTTTCGACCCTTACGAGCCGGTAACTGCCACCTATCGCCTCCCGGCCGGGGCCGTCCTGTGGATCGGCATCTGCCCGCCCAAGCCCTTCGACTGGGAGCGATCCTTCAAGGATCATGTCGTCTGGCATTGGTCGAACACGCTCGGCTACCCACCCGACGACCTGCTGGCCGCCTGGTCCAAAGAGGGCAATATCGTTTTGCTCCAGGCGGAGGTTATGCTCTGGAAAGACTGGAACCTGGCCTTCGAACCGCGCCTGGGGCCGGCCGAGTTCGCCCGCGTGCGCGAGACCGTCCACCGGCACGGCATGCGCTTCATCGTCTACACGAGCCCCTTTTACTTTCTGCGCAACACGCCCCTTGAGAAACATGCCTTCAACAGCTTCGTGAACTTCACCAACTGGCCGCCCGGCACGCCTACCGGCGAAAACATCGAGCAGTTCATGGCCGAGATCGAGCGCCTCCTGAAGACCCATCGCCCTGACGGCCTCTACTTCGACGGCCAGTACATCGAAAACCCGGCCGCCCTCTACGCCCTGGCCCGCCGCACGCGCGCTCTGCTCGGCGAGGACGGCATCCTCGAATGGCACTCCACCCAGGCCCTCGGCAGTGAACTGTGCTTCCTCCCGCAGGCGGATGCCTACGTGGACTTCATCCTCCGTGGCGAAGGCCGCGATGGCCACTACGACGACTTGACCTACCTGCGTTACTTCGTCTCCGGCTACAACACCAGCAACAGCATCGGCGTCCTCTGCAACAACGGCCCGCGACCGACCCCGGAGCTGCTCCACAGGCTGCTTGCCGTCAATGGTCGGATCCACACCATCGTCTCCTGGCTCACCGAGCCCAAGCTGACCGAACTCATCCGCACCGACTACCACACCCGGCTGACGCCGGCCCTCCGCGAGGAGGTCGAAAGAGGCATTCGGCAACGGCAGGCGGAACTCCCCATCCGCGCCCGAGCCATCCAGGCCGAGCGTCGGGCCCTGTCCACTCAACCCGCCTGGGACGAACCCGGGAAGCTGGCATCCAGCCCGCCTTCTCACCTCGGGGGACAGGCATCCTGCCCGCCTGTGCTCGCCGAGAGCTTCGACGCCCCCCTGGACGGCTGGAGCCCTTCCGTCTCACCGCTTAACCAGGCCCCCTTCACCTTTAAAGACGGCGCCCTGCTCATCTCGGCGAAGGCCCACACCTACGCCTATTTCACGCATACGCTCGACCGCCCGATTCAGGGCTTCGTCGTTCAGCTTCGCCAAGACACCGACGCCGGCCAGTCCTGGGGGCCGGCGATCTGCGTCCGCTGGAAGACCGGCCAGTTCCTCAGGCTCGGCGTGCGTTCCGACGGCCTCATCCAGGCCGACATCAACGGCAATCAGCTTCTGGGCGGCCGATACGCTCGCGGCCGGAGCATCTGGCTGCGCGCCCGCTGGCTGAAGTACGAGGGCGTCATCGAAGCCAGCGACGACGGCCGGACCTTCGAGCGGATCTGGCACTTCCACCCCACTCCGCTCATGAACGCAAACGCCGAGAGCGTCTCCGCAGGCAAAGTCCCCTACAACGGCCAGCCCATCGACCACGAACCCGACCCGGGCCCGGCTGGAACCTGCGCCATCGAGGACCTCCGGCTGTACTGAAAGGCTGTTTAAGAAATGGAGCGCCAGCGATGCCGAGCCGCTTGCGGCCTATCCCCAGCCTCGCACGCAGGATCTGGTCAACGCCTGGGCCTATGTCAACTCGCACCGGGACGAAATCGACCGCCAGATTGCCGAACAGGAGGCGGCCTGACGATTCCTCTCATCGTCTCATCCTCACCGGCGTATACCCGCAGTTCGGCTCCTCAGCGAGGTAATCCCCCGTCGCCGCGTATGCCCGCGCCCGGCAGCCCATGCACACCTTCTTGTACTCGCAGATCCCGCACTTGCCTTCCAGCTTTGAGTCATCCCGGATATCCGCGAATACCCGGCTCTCGCGCCAGATGATCGGCAACGGCGTGTCCTTGATATTCCCCGAACTCACCGGCAGATATCCGCAAGGAAACACCTCACCGGTGTGCGACACGAAACACACGGCCTGACCCGCCAGGCACCCCTTGGTCATCGCGCTCATGTCCCCGCCGGGATGGCCGCCCGGCCGCCCGCCGCTCCGGGGGGCGGGCATCCCGCCCGCCTCATCCTCTCGGGAGCCGGCCATCTCGCCCGCCCTTTGCCCCGTTAACGAGTGAGGACTCCGGGAGGGTTCTTGCACGGCCGGCCCCATGCTGCGATGTGGATGGGCACTGGCCGGCATCGCCGGCCCGCCGGCCTTGGCCCGCTGCCGCATGACCCGGAAGTAGTGTGGCGCGCAGGTCACCTTCAGGTGAAGCTTGTTCTCCAGGCTCCGGTCATACACCCAGTGCAGCGCCTTTTCGTACTTCTCCCCGTCCAACATGATCGACGGGTCCAGCTCCATCCCGCAGCCCACCGGCACGAGCATGAAGATGTGCAGCGCATCGGCCCCCAGGTCCATCGCCAGCTTGTACATGTCATCCAGCCGGGCGTAATTGTGCTGGGCTACGGTGGTGTTCATCTGCACCGACATCCCCGCCGAGCGCAGCATCTTGAACCCCGCGACGGAAGAGTCGAACGCTCCGTCGATGGCCCGGAACCGATCGTGCGTAGCCGCATCTGGCCCGTCGAAACTGATAGACACCCGCTCAAAGCCCGCGGCCACGATCTGCCGGGCGATCCGCTCGTCCATGATGGTGCCATTGGTGGCCAGGGCCATCGGCAGCCCCTGGGCCCGCGCCTCATGGGCCAGTTCAAACAGGTCCGGCCGCATCAGCGGCTCGCCCCCCGAAAACACCAGGATCGGCCGTCCGGTCTCCGGCAACGAGCGAATAAACGCCTTCGCCTGCTCGGTGGTCAGGTCGTTCTTGCTCAGGGCTTGCGACACATCCAGCCGCCGGCAATGCACGCAGCCAAGATTGCAGGCGGTGGTGGTCTCCCAGAAAACCAGGCGCAGGGCCGGGGCGGGTGTGGAATGCGTGGCATTAACCATCGTGTTTCATTCTAAGTTCAAGCGCGAAAATACGGAAGCCCGACACCGGCCTCGCCTGCAGCTCATCAATGTTCGGGCTCCCGCCCTGGCCGTCCTTACTCTTTCGCTCAGGGTTCTGTGCGGAACGTGAAGATCCCGAACCGTGGTGGTACGAAATACATCACCGATGCCGGTTGAACAGTCTCAGTTCGTGTTTTCGTGCTTTCGTGATTACGATAACGCCGTTCAAGCCGGTTACGCCATCGGCCCCGGCACGTCTGCACGAAAGGAGGACATGAATGGCTTGCCAGCGCCGTCCCAAACGCGACATCGAAAAGGAATACCCGCTCAAGCAATTCATAAGCAAGCTACGGCGTCTGGCCGACGCCCTCGAAAACGGAAAACGGTTCCGTATTCAAGTCGCCTCCCAGCGGGTGACCATCCCCCCTGACGCGATCATCAACATCGAGCACGAACGCGGCGGTAAGGAAGAAGAGATCGAATTCCAGCTCAAATGGCGTGTCGACCCCGACGCCAAGTGAGGCCGGTGGCTACCCGCCCCTGCATCCCGCCCTCCTGGATGCATGGAAAACCCGCCACTTTGATTTCCGCCGTTCTGTTCCGGCCCCCCCGGACTGAACAGCGGAAGTGTTATACGCCCCGGCCACTGCACAGCCCGTCCGCCACAAACATAAGACCAGCACCCGCAACCACTTACATCCATCACTGCTTTCACCGTCCCCATTCCGTCCCCTCTCGCCCCTCAGTCCCCTTGTCCCCTTGTCCCCTTGTCTCCTTGTCCCCTTGTCGTCCTGTCCCTCTGTCCCCTTGTCTCTCCATCTCTCACACTCTCCATCTCTCCCACTCGCCACCCTTCCCGCGCCACCCGCACCCTACCACCCCCGCCCCCCTCCGACTATCCTCTCCCAAGCGAGAAACCAACTGGAAGGATCCTCATGCCTCACTGGCTCGATGAACTCAACCCTGCCCAGCGCGACGCCGTCACTCACGGCGACGGGCCGCTCCTGATTGTGGCCGGCGCCGGCACAGGCAAAACCAAGACCCTGGCCTGCCGGGTGGCCTGGCTGGTCGAGCACGGCACGCCGCCGGAGCGCATTCTGCTGCTGACCTTCACCCGCCGGGCCGCCGCCGAGATGATCACCCGTGCCGGCCACCTCACCGGCGCCCAGACCACCGGCAAGGTCTGGGGCGGCACGTTCCACGCGGTGGGCAACCGCCTGCTGCGGTACTACGGCCGGGCCATGGGCCTTCCGTCCGACTTCACCGTTATCGACGCCGCCGACGCGGCCGATCTCATGAATCTCATCCGCGGCGAGCTCGGCCTGGCCAAGGGCGACAAGCGCTTTCCCCGCAAAGAAACCCTGGCCGCCATCTACTCGCGAACGGTCAACGCCGAGAGCAAGCTCGCTGCCACGCTCAAGGGCTACTTCCCCTGGTGCGCCCAGTACGAAGAGCCCATCCGCCAGATCCTCCAGGTCTACATGCAGCGCAAGCGCGAGCAGAACGTGCTCGACTACGACGACCTGCTGCTGTACTGGGCCACGTTGGCCGAATCACAGGAACTGGGCGACACCGTCGAACGCCGATTCGACCACATCCTCGTCGATGAGTACCAGGACACCAACGCCGTCCAGAGTCGCATCCTGCGGAACATGCGCAAGACCAACCACAACATCTGCGTGGTTGGCGACGACGCCCAGTCCATCTACTCGTTCCGCGCCGCCACCGTGCGCAACATCCTCGATTTTTCCAAGCAGTTTCCCGGCACGCGCATCGTCACGCTGGAGCAGAACTACCGCTCCACGGAGCCCATCCTGGCCGCCTCCAACGCGGTCATGGCCCGTGCCCGCGAGCGCTTCACCAAGAACCTCTGGTCGCAACGGCCCTCTCATCAGAAGCCGTTGCTGATCACCTGCATGGACGAGGCCGAGCAGAGCGAAGAGGTCTGCCGGAACATCCTCGCCCACCACGAGCGCGGCATCCCGCTGCACCGCCAGGCGGTCCTGTTCCGCGCCGGCTATCACAGCGATATGCTGGAAGTCGAGCTGACCCGCCGGCACATTCCCTTTCACAAGTACGGCGGGCTCAAGTTCGTCGAAGCCGCCCACGTGAAGGACATGCTCTCCTTCCTGCGCATCCTGGAGAACCCTCACGACGAGATAAGCTGGTTCCGCGTGCTGCAACTCCTCGAAGGCATCGGCCCAAGATCCGCCCGGCGGATCATGGACCACCTCGGCGTCCGGGGGGGTGGGGCTCGTGCCCGGCGTGCTGAACCGGCGGGCGCGCATCCTGCCAAGCGTTCTGAATCGGAGGGCGGGCATCCTGCCCGCCTTTCAGGGGTTCAGGGTTCGGGGTTCAGGGTTCAGGAAGGCGCGGCAGCGCTTCCCCAGGAGGATTCCGGGCAAGGGGCGAAAAAGGCAGGTGAGGCGGCCGCCGCCCGGGGCGCGGAATTGGCCGCGTCTGCGTCGCCCTTGCGGCGACTCTTCGAGACACCGCCTGTTGTCCCGGCCGCTGCCGCCAGGCAGTTTGAACAGCTTCGCCGTGCCCTGGCCGATTGCTGCGGATTCGTCTTGAAGCACTCCCGGGCCAAAGGCCCCCGAGCCCGAAGCGCAAGCGAGGGACAGGCCGACGACGGAGACCCTCGCTCGCGCGTCGGGCTCAGTTCCGCGGGCGAGCCGGACGACGCCGACCCCGCCCCCCGCCCCGGCGAACTCCCACCGGCCGTCCAGGTGGAGCGTATCCGCCGTTTCTACGAACCGCTCTTCCAGAAGCTTTACGACAACGCCACCATCCGCCTGCGCGACATCGAGCAGTTGGAGCAGATCGCCGCCGGCTATCGCTCGCGGGCCCGCTTTATCACCGATTTGACGCTGGATCCACCGACGTCCACCTCCGATCTGGCCGGCCCACCGCACCTCGACGAGGATTATCTCGTCCTGAGCACCATCCATTCCGCCAAGGGTTGCGAGTGGGACGTCGTGCACATCATCCACGCCGCCGACGGCAACATTCCCTCAGACATGGCCATCCAGGACCAGGACGGCGTCGAGGAGGAGCGCCGCCTCTTCTACGTGGCGATGACCCGGGCCAAGGACATGCTCTACGTCTACTTCCCGTTACGCTACTACCGCGCCCGCATGGGCCTCGGCGACACGCACCATTACGCCCAACTCACCCGCTTCCTCGCTGAAGGCCCCAAGTCATTCTTCGACCAACGCGGCGCTGCCGGCTTCACCCGCGAAGGCGCGCAGGCCGCGAAGCCGATCCCAAGCGCTCAAAAGGTGAATGACTGGGTCAACAAGCTGCTGGAGTGAGGTGAAGACGGATGAAGGATGCCGGATGATAACACGCAGCCTCGGTGCTGCGCGGGGTGGCCCAGGTTCTCCGAACCTGGGCTCGCGATTTCATCGGCTGCGAGTATGGCGAACATTTCATGCAAACGAGGGGTCTTTAACGCACAAATCATGAACCCACCTTCGGAGAAGGTGGGCCACCCGCAAGAGACTCTGTGGCTCCACTATCGCGCGGGGGTGGCCCAAGGTTCTCTGAACCTGGGCTCGCGATTTCATGGGCTGCGAGTATGGCGAACATTTCATGCAGACGAGGGGCCTCTGACGCACAAATCTTGAACCCACCTTCAAAGAAGGTGGGCCACCCGTTCCACCCGAAGAAGGTGGGAGCCCGTCCATTTTCTCTCCGTGCCCTCTGTGGCCTCACCGCCGCCCCGGTTTTCGTCGTGCCGCGAATACCTCTTCCAGCGCCCGGCGAACGCTCCGGACCATCTCCGCCCGGAACTGCGGCTGCTCCAGCGTCCCCTCGACATGCACCTCCATCAGCTCGCGAGCCACGCCCTCGACCAGCTCACTGAGCACCTCCATGCGTGGCAGCCGGAAGGCGCTGCCCACCAGCAGCGTCAGGTCCATCGCCTGGGTCGAGCTGTTCACCCGACCGGCCCCCACCATGGAGAGCGACTTGCCACGCAGATCGATTTCCTGGAGCAGCACATCATCCCCATCGATGGCGTAGGCGAACCGCGCATCCTCGAAGGCGTTGTCGTCGCGCTGGCCGTGGACGAGTTGAAAGATGGAGAATATCAATGGAATGCGGGCCATCTGCGCCTGCCGGATGAACACGCTCCCCCCGCCATGCCGGCTGTCGGGATCGCCAAACCGGCCAGCCAGGGCCAGGCTGCCGTCCACGGTCCCTTTGGTGGTCACGGGCGGCTCGTCGGGCCGGCGCTTGGCGTTCAGGAATTCCTCCAGCGACATTCCCCGCGTCGCCAGCGAAAGTCCGAACGTCGGCCGGCCGGTGGCATAGTTCACCTCCAACTCGCCGAGCACGTCGCCGCCGTAGAAGCCGCCCCGCAAGTCGGTGATGCGCAGCCGGGGATCCCCCGCCGGCCGGGCCATGTGGCCCCGGACCTCAGTGATCAACCGGCCATCCACCCGGGCTTGCGACAGTGTAAAGTCCAGGTCCAGCGAGACGCTCTCCGCCATCCCCCCCCGGCCGCTCACCCGTCCGGTCAGGTCGGCCAGTTCGCTACCCACATAAATGGTGAGGCCGTCCAGATCGGCGGCCCCTTCGGCCGTCCATTGGCTTCCCCGGGCGTCATACGAGAAGATCAGCCGGCTGATGGAAATATCCGCCTTGCCCGTCGGCTTCACATCGTACCACAGCCGGCGAAGCCGCCAGGGCACCGCCTTGCGAAGCGTCTCCGAAAAGGTAAGCCCGCGGATCTGAAGCGACATCTCGCCGGCCAGCGCGGCCTCCTTCATGTCCATACGCCCGTCCAGCTCGAACTTCATGCCCTCATGCCATGCGCTGACGTTCTCAAATTTCACGCCCTCCGGCGTGAACACGAACCGCCCATGCACCCGCGTCAGGGGCAAGGGGAATGCCTCCAGCATGGCCGTGCAATCCAGGGGCTCGATGATGGCCGTGTAGTGAACCTCCGGCAACGCAGGCTGCGAGGCGGGAAGCGTGGTCGGCCGGGATGCCGCCGTGCCGGCAGGAAGAGTGGCAGACCCGGCAGAAGCATCGGTTTGAGCTTCACCCGGAGAGGCAGAGGGAGCCGAGAGTCGTACTGAATCAGAGGTGGAAGCCGCGACTACGGCCTTCTGTTCGTAGGTCAAATCCAGCCGAACCGCCCCACCCGGGTTCACCGACTGCCAGATCGGCCGGACCGCCTCCGGCAGTGCTCCGCGCAAAGTCTCATCCAGGAGCAGCCGCTGGCTGGTCACGCGCAGCGACAGGTCTTGATCGTCCGGCCGTATACCGACCTGTCCGGTCAGCGCCACTGTCGAAGCTCCGAAGCGCCCGCTCAGCGACTCGATGGCAAGCTGCTCGGGCCTGATACCGATGCGGGCGTGCACGTCGGTCAGGCACACCGGCGTCTGGGGAACGCTCAACTCGCCCCCGTCTAGGCTGGCCGTCAGGTCATACACCACCTCCGCCGATTCCGGCGGCGTATAGATCCGCCCGTGAACCGCTACCTGCCCACGCGGCGCAAGTCGCTCATACATCAGCCGGGCGTCCGGCGGAAAAGCCTGGGCCAACTTTTCATCAAGCGGCACGGTCCGGGCATCCAGCCGGAGATCCACCACGGCCGGCCCTTCCGAACCGCGCTGCACCCGGCCGCTCACCTCCACCCGGGCCGGCCCGTTGGCTCCCCGCACCCGGTCCAGTTCAAAACCGCCATTCTGAATGCGCAGCCGTCCGGCCAGCCCTTCGAGCGGATACGGGAAATCCTCGAACCGCACCGCTCCGTCCAGGAAATGCACATCCACCACGGCCTTCCAGGGATTCTCTGACAGCGACAGGCCATGCGGCTTGGGATCGCGATGAAGCTGCACGTCGAGGTCCATGCGGGCGCGCGTATTGAACATCGCGATCAGCTCGCGGTCGCGTTCATCCAGGCAGCGGGTCAGGTCGTCATCCAGCTCGATCGAGGTGGCCTTGATGTTTACATCCAGGCCCTGGTTGTTGTAGCCGTTGACGATCCCATTGATCACCGCCCGGCCACCGCCGTGAACACCCGTGAACTCGCGCAACTCGATCCGGCCGTCCGGGCGAAAGTAGATGCAGCCCGACAGATCGTACAACCGGTACGGAAAGCGGAAATAGCGGGCCGACGCGCCGCGGGCCGTGAGCAGACCATCCACGAAGCGGATGCCCTTGTCCTTGCCGGGTAGCTTCTGAAAATGCAGACGGAAATCGGCCCGGCCGCGCGGGTCGTAATCCACCACGAACTCGCGCAGGTGAAACCACCGCTGGGCAAATCGCCGCTCCGCCGCCGGCGCCTGCTCGTCGTTCACCGGCAGGGTCACGCCCCTCACGTCCACGTGCACGTCAAACCCCAGGTCGTCCACCGTGAATCCGTCGGCGTTGAAGGTCACCGTGCCTTTGAGCCGCATGGGCGCGTCGCGAAACAACCCGGAAATGTCCAGCGTGGCCCGACCATAGCTGACCTGCACCGTGCCGCCGACCTGACTGAACTGAATGAAGCGTTCGCTTGCGGGCAGAGGCTTCTCTACCTCGTCGATCGGCACCGAGAGGCTCGCGTCCCGCAGGATCAGCCTGGCCTCGCCCCCGGTCCGCGGATCGAACCGGATCGACTCGGCCCGCACATACCCGCGCAGGCCGAGCACGTCGAGCTGGCGCAGGATATGCGCCGGCGCCGAACCGGCCAGGTCCTCCACCGACATGGACGGCACGCTGCCGGCCACCGCCAGCGTGCGCATGTTCACCCGCAGCCGCCCCTCCTCCGTCTTCAACGGATCCTCCATGTCGAATACCCGGACGATCCTCAGGTCATACGTTTCGCTGTCCGACGATGCCGGCTGGGCGTCCGCCCACAGCGACTGGGCCGCTCCCGCGGACCGGCCACGCTCATCGAGCCGGTGCTGCACCACGCGCAGGTTGCGCAGTCGCAGCACCGGCAGCCGGATGGCCTGCCGCGGAGGTCGTTGCGGCCGCTGGTTGAGCAGTACCTGCCAGTTGCGCGCGTCGTCGGTCAGGCGGTGAATAAGCGTCAATTCCGGGTCCACGGCCACGATCTCGGGCACCACCAGGTTGCCGGTGAGCAGGCTGAACGGATGCAGTCTCAGGTATAGGCTGCGGGCCCTGAAGATCGTCCGGCCGGCCAGCGTATTGTCGTGCGGGTCGAAGCGGGCCTCCTCCGGTATTGCCACCGTGACGCCCCTCAGGTCGATGCCGCGAAAAGGATTGAGGCGGAGCTGTGCGATGCGAACCTCTCCCCCGCTGAAGTCATGCAGCCACCGCTCGGCATAACTCCGCAGGCGTTCTTCGTCCGTCAGATGAAAATAGAGGAACGCGCCGCTGCCCAGCAAAGCCAGTCCGAGCAGTCCCAGGATCGCGCGCAGGCGCGACACCCGCCGGCGAAACGGCCGATTCGGTCTCCAGGTTTTCTCGGCGCGATCACGCACGGGTTTTCACCGACTACCGCTCCTGCCGGGGGCGTGCATTCCGCCTTCCTTAAGGCGTGCAAGATGCGCGCCCCCCGGGCGCACGGCCTCTTCCAACAAACAGCATTGCCACGGCCCCCAACCCCGCTGCCGACAGCACCACGACGAACGGCATCACCGGCACCCGGTAACGCACGCTGCCCACGTAAATCATGTGCAGCAGGGTGAACGCAATCACCGGCAGCAACAGCAGCAGCCAGTCCGCCGCCGGCCGGCGACAGCGCCACCAGCCGATCGCCGCGAACCCCAGCGCGGGCAGCATCCAGGCCGCGCTGACCAGGGCGATGAATCCGCTGCTGTATTCCTCGACGTTGGGTATCGGACTCCAGGTGCGAAGGAACTTCCGCCAGGCCAACCGCAGCACGCGCATCGGGTCACGGCGGGCCTCTGCCAGGGCCCGCTCCTGGAAATACTCGTTCCATTGCACTTCGCCGAGGCCTTGTACGTCCGGGGCCTCTTTGGTGTGGGCCAAGTCGCTGCCGCCGGTTGCGCCGGGTTGCAGGCCGTCGTAGAGGGAAATACCTCCCCGGGTCGAGAGCCAGTGCCACCGGCCGATGACGGCCCGGTTGCGCGCTGCCCAGGGCAGAAGCCCGATTATCACCACCAACGGAATGACCGCCGCCTGAACTACCACCTTGCGATCGAACCGCCTCAACACCACCAGCGCGACCGGCGTCAGAACCACCAGAATCGCGGCCGACGGCCGGAGCATAATCGCCAGCCAGAGAAACAGGCCCGCACAGATCGCCTCCGCAAACCAGCCGCGCCCCGTTTTCGGCGGGTGCTTCTGCATAAAAATCCATGCCGTCACCAGCACGGCCGCAAACAGCGCCTCGGTCAACAGCAGGCCGGAGAAAAACACCAGGAACGGATCGAATGCCGCACCCAACCCGGCTAGCCCGGGAATCAGCAGACTCTCACGCGCGGGCATCACGGCCGCGTCGGCCGTGCCGGTGCATGGTCGGCCATCAACAGGCTGCGCGCCGTCAGCACTGCGCGTCGAGTCGTGGCATAGAGCCCCATCGCCGGGTTGGCCCGGCCTTCCCGCAAGAAATTGCCGGGCCAGCAGGAACGTCGCGGGCGCCACCCAGGCCGCGAGAAGGGCCTGGGCGATGCGCGCCCAGAGCAATGGCCGGGGCAACCCCTGAAAGATCGCCAAAAACGCGGGATACCCGGGCATGTACGTGGCCCGGTAGCCAAACTCGTCAATCAGGCCCTCCCCGGCCGCCAGGGAACGGGCGCTCAATACGTACGCCTCTTCGTCGGGATAATCGAGATGTTCGGCCCGGCCCTCCGGCCCCCAGCGAACCAGGACCCAGCCGACGCGCAAACCGGCCGCCAACAGGAAGAGGAGCAGGAGCCCTGTGCGGACCCGGCCGGCCGCGTTGTCTTTTCGAGGCCGCAGGCTCATGTGCGCTCCCGGGCGTCCAGGGGGCGGGCCCGCAAACGCAGGATCTGCTGCGTCCCGCGATGCAGCCGCACCCGGTCATCGATCCGGAACGGCACCAGCCAGATAGGGCCGAGCTGATCGCATAGCACCACCGACCGGTCGCGCAGGGCCGGATCAATCTTTTCATCGATAAAGAAGTCGGAGAGCTTCTTCATGCCCGTCATACCCAGCGGAAGGAAGCGGTCGCCGGGTTTGCGGGCCCGGGCCACCAGCGGCGGGCGCACCTCCGCGGCATCGAGCCATTCCTCATAGTTGGCCTGCCCGCGTCCGGTCTGTCGGCGGATGTGCTCGTCGATGAGCGTCTCGTTCGCTTCGATCAATTCGGCGGAGATCTCCATGCCGAAGGCCGGCAGCAGGGTCGTGCCGTTCATCGATACGCGCATCTGATCGGCCAGCGGCTCCACCGGCGCGCCAGTCGCCGCTTCGAAAACCAGGCGCGCGTAGCGTCTCGACACCCGGAAGCCGCCCGGCAGATCGAGCGTCTTGTTGCCCTCGCGCCCGGCGGCCAGGTTCGCGACCGCCTCAAGATGGCCGTAGGTCAGCTCCTGCTCGCCGATGCCCAGCCGCAACAGGGCGTGGCGGACCACCTGGGCGCGCATAACCTGCGGCTTGCGCGCCAGCAGGTCCGCGTGCAGGGTAAGCTGACGATCGTCGTGCGAGACCACCAGCGATTCCAGCAGCCGCTCGCTGGTCTCGCTCAGGTAGGCGTCGGCCCCGCGGGCCTGTTCACCCAGCCGCAGCAGGGCTTCGTCCACCTGGGGGTTGAACTTCTCGCGCAAGAGCGGCAGGACGATGTTGCGGATACGGTTGCGGGTGAACTCGGACGAATGGTTGGTCGCATCCACGCGCGACTCGATGCCCCGCTCGGTGAGGTAGTCCATGATTTGAGCCCGGCGAAACGCCAGCAACGGCCGGATGATGCGAATGTCGCTTCCGGGCCGGATGGGCCGCACCGGACGGATACCGCCCAGCCCACGCAGGCCCGTCCCGCGGATGATCCGATGCAGGATGGTCTCCGCATTGTCGTCGGCGTGGTGGGCCATGGCCACCGTCCGCGCGTCCAGCTTCAGACAAAGCCGCTCCAGGAACTCAAATCGGCATTGCCGGCCGGCCTGCTCCACGGAGGTCCCCCGCTCCCTGGCCACGGCACGCACATCCACCGACTCGATCGCGACCGGCAGGCCGAGCTTCCGGGCCAGCGATTCCACAAAAGCGGCGTCCGCATCGGCATCAGCCCCGCGAAGCTGATGGTTCAGATGGGCGACGTGAAGTCGCAGGCTCCAATCGCCGACCCCTTTCAGGCTGTGCAGCAAATGCAATAGAGCCACGGAATCGGGCCCGCCAGAGACCCCCACCACCACGGTCTCATCGTGAGCCAGCAACCGGCGGTCCACCAACAACTGAGCAAACTGGGCTTCAAGATCAGATTTCGGCATAACTCGTCGTCTTCTCGGCGGCAGGCCTCCGGCCCACCTTTTATGTTGGAGACAGGCACCCTGCCCACCTCTGTCTCGGAGGGCGGGCATCTTGCCCGCCTCACTTCTACGCGAAGCGAGCAAGTACGGATCGTCAGGCGTTCAACGCCCGCCCGCAATTATCGCAGAAATTGGCGTCGAAGTCATTCCCATGACCGCAGTTGGAGCATTCCTGGGGACGGACCAGGGCCGAGCCGCACTGGGAGCAGAACCGGGCGTCGGGGTCATTCTTGTGCAGGCATCGGAGGCAGGCAAGCTCAGCCGGGGGAGCGGGCTGGGCCCCGGCTATGCCGTCATGCACGGCTTTTGCTATCTGGCGGATGCTGTCCTGTGATTCCCGAGCGGCGTATTTCAGGGTGTCGGTCGCCACCGGCGTGATTTCCGCCGATTTATAGCGTGCGATTTTGCCCATGTAGCCGGCCTTGGTGATCATGACCCCGAATCCCAGGAGCGGCAACCCGACGAAGGCACACCAAAAGAATCGCGGCGGCTCAAACGATCCGAAGCTCGAGAAGAAACTGACAAAGCCAACCAGCGCGAACAGCCCGCCAACGACCGCAATCAGCGGACCAACCACGCGCAATGCATCCCGTGTGGATTCATGATCGGGGTCAATCTGGCTGGGGCCCGGCATCCGCACACCTCCTCTCAGGGCCACCAGTATAGCGATCACCCCGGCGAGAGCGATTCTAATTTTGTGGAATTATTCAACCGCGGATCCACGGCTGCCCCCCCACCCCACCGCTTCGGGTGGCCCAGGTTCTGCGAACCTGGGTTCGCGATTTGGAGGGGCCCTGAGGATCGCTGTCACACCCGGCGGAGGTACGACTCCGAAATCAAAAATCGAGAACCCACCTTCAAAGAAGGTGGGCCACCCCATTAGACAACCTCGCGTGCGATAGGTGCGAAAAAGGATTCCCGCACCAGGACCCTGGTACGAAACCGACGTTTGCGGGTGGCCCAGGTTCTCCGAACCTGGGCTCGCGATTTGGAGGGGCCTTCAGGATCGCTGTCACACCCGGCGGAGGTACGACTCCGAAATCAAAAATCGAGAACCCACCTTCAAAGAAGGTGGGCCACCCCATTAGACAACCTCGCGTGCGATAGGTGCGAAAAAGGATTCCCGCACCAGGACCCTGGTACGAAACCGACGTTTGCGGGTGGCCCAGGTTCTCCGAACCTGGGCTCGCGATTTGGAGGGGCCTTCAGGATCGCTGTCACACCCGGCGGAGGTACGACTCCGAAATCAAAAATCGAGAACCCACCTTCAAAGAAGGTGGGCCACCCCATCAGAGAGCCCCGCTTGCGATAGGTGCGAAAAAGGATTCGCGCGCCGGGACCGTGGTACGAAACCGACGTTTGCGGGTGGCCCAGGTTCTCCGAACCTGGGCTCGCGATTTGGAGGGGCCTTGAGGATCGCTGTCACACCAAGCGGAGGTACGTCACCGAAATCAAAAATCGAGAGCCCACCTTCAAAGAAGGTGGGCCACCCGACGACCGCCCCCGGCACCGGCGAGACACCGGTGCCACACTGAACCCTGAACCCCGAACCCTGAACCCTGGATCCCGAACCCTCTCACCCACCTTTGGCGTTCTTCTTAGCCGCCGGCGCTCCCCACGAGGCCAGTTGCCGGCAGATGCCATCCTGGATGGTATGCGGCGAGACCTTAGCGCCGGTGGTTTCGTTACAGAGAACGCTGAAGACATAGACCTGCTTGTCGGCCCCCACCACGTAGCCGCTCAACGTGCTCACCCCGCTGATGTGGCCGGTCTTGGCGAAGACCTTGCCGGCCAGATCCTTCATTCGCCGCCGAAGCGTTCCGGTTTTCTCGCCGGGAACGGCCAGGTTAGACCACCATTCCTTGCGGCGAGGATGGTTGTTCATGTGCTTGAGCAGAGCCGTCAGCATGACCGGCGTCACCCGGTTGTCATGACTCAGGCCCGAACCATCATCGATAACGTAGCTGCCCCGCGGCACGCCCAGGCTGTCGAGGAAGCGCTGCGTGGCGGCCCGTCCAGTCTCGTAACTGCCTACGCCCGGGGTCGCCTCGCGCCCGGCATAGGCCCCCACCGTCTTGAGCACCGCCTCGGCAAACATGTTGAGACTGCTCTTGTTCACCCGCCAGAGGATCTCGCTCATCTTGCGCTCGTGGACGGCCACCGGCCGCAGGTCGGCCGGCAGACCCCCATTCACCAGGCGGACGCGGGCGCGTTTCGTCTCGCCCAGGATGGTGATGCCCTGGGCTGCCAAGGCCGTCCGGCAGGCGGAAGCGAAGAACATGCCCGGATCGGTAATCGGAATCGGCAGCCCGGTGCGCGGGTCATTGGCTTTGGAAACCGAACCGCTCACCGTGATGGTCAGGGCGCCGCTGCCCTGCCGCTTCACCAGCGGTTCACCGCTCTTGGCCGTCTTGGCGGTATTTTCGAGGCGGATCCAGGATGTGCCGGGAACCAGCGTCACTTCCGCCGGCGAGCCGATGCCTTCGGCGCCGGGTTTCACAACGACGCCCACGCAGTTGTCGTTGAAGTTCAAACCGCCGACCGGAGCGCAATAACCGGCAAGCATGTTGAACTGCCTGGTCCAACTCGCCAGCACGTACTCCTCGTCGAAAATCGAGTCATCGAAGAGCAGATGGCCGCGGATGGTGGTAATCCCCGCGGCTTTGAGCCGCTCGGCCCACTCGTGGAACATCGCCGTGATGGGTTGTTTGGCCTCCTGGGCCATCAGCGGGTCGCCACAGGAAGGATCGCCCGATCCAATAATCACCAGGTCGTCGCCACGAACGGCCAGGATGGTCCGGTATGTGAAATCGGGCGAAAGCAGACACATGGCCGCCGCCGTGGTGACGATCTTCTGATTGCTGGCCGGCTTGAAGGATTCGCTGCTGTTGTAGTCGAAAATGAGGGTTGGTTTCGGACCCAGGGCCTCCACCCGGACGCCCACCTTCATCTTTCCGGCGCTGGAAACGATTTTTTCGATGGCGGCGGAGAGTCCGGCATCAGCCGCCGAAGCGACTGTCGCCACTCCCAGGACAACGACAAGACCGATAATCCCCTGACGAACAGACTTCCTTGTCATGAACAACTCCACGTGGTGCACCGCCATCCGGCCAGTACAGGTTCCCGGCAGCAGCCGGCACAGGCCGGCTTCCACCTCTTTGCAACGGCCTCTTCACACCCCCTCGTTTGACCCTTTTCCCATGCCTGAGTAAACTTAGATAACAGGATGTCGCTGAAGACGCAAATCCAGCGAGGGCGTCACGATGTATTCCTCAAAGCCACGCGGGTCGCGGATCATCTATGTGGCCGCCTCCGCGCGAGAACTTCCGGAAGAAGTTCAGCAGTGGCTCGGCCGGGCGGAGCACCGCGCTGCCCGCTCGCCGCACATCTATGATGCGCTCGCCTTGCTGGCCGGCGGTGCCAGGCCTGCCGTTATGATCGTCAGTATGCAGGCGGTGGACTGGAGCGAAATGGCTTTTTTCGACCTGGTCGCCCGCATCAGCCGGCATACGCACATTTTCGTGGCCGGACACAGCCATGATGATTCCAAGTTGAAAGCCGCCTGCAAGCGAGGCGCACGTCTCTTTGAGGAAGAGTCTGTCGCCGAAGCCTTGTCCAGCACAGCCAACTGGAGCCGCCCGGCCGGGGTGGCCGACATCCTCGCAGCGCGTCTGCCCGCTACACCTCCTCCACCTGTCAGTGCGCCGCTCTTCAAGCCGGTTCGGCCCGAATCATTCGAAGGCGATGCAACCGAGGAGAGTTCCGCGGAAGAATCCATCCACACCGGCAAAGCTACAGCCGGGGCGCTCGACACGCTGGAGCCCGCGTCTGAACCAGAGCCGGCGGACGCCCCGCCCGTCCGGCTGGTGGATGCGCTCGATATCGCCGCTCACTACGAGGATCTGTCGCACGACGAGGACCCGGACTTGGAGCCGCACGCGTCCTCGCCGGGCACTGCGGAGCCACGGCCTGACGACCTGGAAGCTCCAGACGCTCCCGCGCCAGAGCAGCCCTCCGAAACCAGTTACAGCGAATCAACCGAGCCCGAGCAGCCCATCCCCTTCCCGTGGGCGCCCGCCCCGAATCGCCCCCAGCGGATTCCGCCCAGGCAACGTATGGCTGAGGGCGATGCGCCGGCGTCTGCGTCTTCTGTATCTTCTGTCGATCCGGCCCCCCCCAGCGCACCGGTCCCGGTGCCGCCCCGGCCTGCGGAGTTGACTGCTGAAGAGCTTGCGGCCCTGATGGGCAAGCCGATAGTGCCCGAAAAGCCGACCAGGGAGAGCCGCGCATGATCAACCTGGATCGAGGACCACTGCATCGCGAACGCCTCCTGATTGTCCAGGATCCGGGCAACCTGGCTCAGTTCGCCCGTGCGCGCTACCCCCAGTTCGAGGTCTCGGTCACGTCTTCGTACCTGGAAGGCATCGCCGCTTTGGCGGGTCAACCGGCACGGGCCGTGCTTGTGGGCGTGGATCCGACCGCCAGGAAGCTCAAAGAGGCGGTGGCCGGTCTTCGCCGTGCCGCCGGTGCATCCACCCCCCTGATCCTCTGCTGCCGGCCCAGCGGTGAACCGGTCGCCCGGGAGGCAGCGGCCCAGAGCGCCGATGATTATCTCATCTACCCGCCGGTCGGCGAGGAGCTCGACCAGGCGCTTAAGATCCCGTCCGCCAAGGATTTGAGCGACAATACCCCGGCCGTTCCCGCGCCCACGTGGGAGGAGATCACCCGTCTGGCGGCCATCCTCTCCAACATGAACGAGGGTGTGCCGGCCATGCTTGAGCGCGTCTGCCGGTTGATCGCCGATTCTCTGCGCACCGCCAACGTGCGGATCGTGATTGAAGGGGCCATGGCCCACCTCGGCGACCCGAGCGCCGAGCCTACTCTGGCCGAGACGATCCTTTCTCGCGGGCGAACACTGGGCCGCATCCTGGTCGGCGGCCGAAGCCGCTCCCCCTTCACCCGGGCGGAGGTGGAAAAACTCAGTCACTACGCCCGCCTGCTCGCCCATCTGCTCGATGCGGCCGAGCAGCAGGAGCACTGGCAACGGTTGGCTTTCATCGACGAAACCACCGGCCTGCCCAACCGCCGTTACCTCATGGAGAAACTGGAGGAAATTCTCCAGCGGGCAGCGACTGAGCAGTTCCGCGTCACGCTGCTGATCTTCGACCTCGACGGTTTCAAGCACTTCAACGACACCTATGGGCACGCGGCCGGTGACGCGGTCATCCGCGATACGGCCCAGCTTTTCCGTAAGCACTGCCGCCAGCATGACATAGTGGCCCGATACGCCGGCGATGAATTCGTGGTCGTCTTCTGGGATGCGGAAGGGCCGCGCGTGGCCGGTTCGAGGCATCCCACGGATGTGCTCTCGGTACTGCACCGGATCAAGAAAGCCCTGGCATCACAAGAGTTTCCAATGCTCGGCCCCGAGGCGGTGGGCAAGGTCACCATCAGCGGCGGCCTGGCCAGCTTCCCATGGGATGCTCGAACGGCCCAGGGCCTGCTGGAACGCGCCGATCAGGCCCTCCTGCAAGCCAAGCGTGCCGGCAAGAACCGCATTTTCCTGGTCGGCCAGGAAGGCAATCCGGTAGAACACCATCAGACCTGACGCGCTTCCACGGCCGACTCCCGCACAGGTAGCACATCCGAGCCCTCGTACTGCTGATACCGCAGGGGCACACGGTCTGCCCACACTCATACCTCAGAGGGGTATAATGAGGTAAATGTCTTCCCAGCGGTTAATTCTGTGTCCCCGTTGCGGACGACGGAACGTGTCCCGGGCCCGCTACTGCGCCCAGTGCGGCCTGAACCTGGTCGCCGCCGGCGTGGACGAGGTCACGAGGACACTGCGCCGCAACGGGCAGCATACCGGAATCGGTCTGCTTCTCTTTCTGGTTCTGGTCATCTTGTTTTTCAGCGTGATAGGCTCGCTCGTCCGGGCGAAGCCGCGAAGCATATACCCGCACCCGGTTCACCAGCAAATCGTGACGCCCTGCCATCCTCAGCACCACCCGTGGCGCGATAGCGACTCCCGCGATGTTCGCAAACCAGTCAGGCAGCGATGGCCCGAGAAATGGCAGGTCGAACGCTGACGCCCGCCCACCCCGGCCTGGGTGTGGCAATTTTTCGTAGCGGGGTGACGTGGGCCGTTGGAGGGCGTGTATTTTGCACGCCTTTGAGGCGGACAGGATGCCGCCCCTCTGATGCGCCCGGCCGCTTCACCATAATCCTTTGCCAGCCCCCGGCCTTCGGTCATTCCTCTTATCCTTTATCTCTCGTCCATCCTTCATTAACCTGTAAGGTCCAGGCCTGAACCGAACAATAAGTGTTTGTAAAGGACCTTCGGATGCGACGATGGGTGGTTATGACACTCTATGGAGCAGGATGGATCCTGCTGGCCGCCGCGATCGCCGCTCCGCTGATCGGGATTGTCATCGGGTTCAGCCGGCCGGGGCAGGCTGACAACTCCGTGTACGGTATCGCCAGGCCGGGGGAATTGCTGGTTCGCAGCGTGACCTTGTCCATGATCGCGACGCTGGGGGCGATCCTGTTAGGGTTGATGCCGGCGGCCGCACTGGGCTCTGCTCCGGGCCGGCGGCTGGCCGTGCTGACCGGGCTGATGCTGGCGCCGCTGCTGATCCCGCCGCAGGTTTATGTCTATGCGTGGCAGATCGCCCTGTCCCCTCAGGCTTTTCTCGGCCGGCTGATGGCCAGGCTCCCCGGTTGTGACGGCGGGCCCTGGGCCGGCGGCGAGGTGAAGGCCGGGCTGATTTCCGCGGCATGGCTGTGGCCGGTCGTGGCATTCATCGTGGCGGCCGGCTGGCGATCAACCGGGCGGTCCGTCTACATGATGGCGCTGCTGGACACGACGCCGACCCGGGCCTTCTTCCGGGCGGTGCTGCCCAGTCTCCGTCCGCACCTGCTGGCGGCCGGCGCCCTGGTCTTTGCGGTGACGCTCGTCGAGTATGCCATTCCGCACCTTTCGCTGGCGGCGGTCTATCCCACGGCGCTGCAGGTGCTGTATGACGCCGGCGCGCCGCCACGGCAGATGCTCACCGTGGCCGGGCACGTCTTTGCCCTGGTGATCGTGGCTCTGGTCCTGGTCGCGTGGAGCCTTCGGGACGTGAGTGCCTGGCAATCGGTGGAGACCGAGGAAAGCGACACGACTCTCACTTGGCGGCGCCCCGGCCGGACGGTCAGCCTGGGCACGGCAGTCATCTGGCTGATCAGCGTCGGGCTGCCCGCGGCGGTGATGCTGGCCTGGCTGCGGGTGCCGGGCGCCTGGAAGGAAGGCTTCCTGCTCTTCGAGCGCGAGTGGCGCGTTTCTCTGCTCGTGGCGATCTCGGCGGGCGTGTTAACGGTGATGCTGGCAACGGTGACGGCACTGCTTCGGGTCGCGGCAGAAAATCGACGACAGCGGATCGGTCCGACGGTGGGGCTGGCGCTGATCCTGCTGGCCGCGTTGATCCCCCCCGCCGCCCTGGGGCAGGGCTTTGTGCTTTTTTATAACCGGCCATACGGGCCTGGGCTGCTGGGTGTGGTCGCGGGCAAGCTGGGCGACATATATGCCGAAACGCCCGTTTTGTGGGTCCTGGGCCTGGTCGCCCGCTACGCTATCATTGCCAGCCTGGTCGTGTGGCTGTCTGTCGGACGACGAGGCAACGTGCTGGCCGATCAGGCCCGTTCGGACGGCGCGGATCGATTCGCGCTGTTGGGCTGGGTTTTGATACCGGCGGTCTGGCCGTCACTGCTGGCGGCGGGGTTGATCGTGACGGTGCTTTCACTGTTCGAGGTCGTACTGGGCCAGATGCTCAGCCCGGCGGATTTCTCAGGTATCGCCCAGAGCATCCTCAACCAGATGCATTACGGCCAGGACGATGTCATCATCACCACGAGCCTGATCGTCATGACCGCGGGTATACTGTTGACCCAGGGCTGCGGCTGGCTGCTGGCGTGGAGGCGACGGTGAGGGTTCAGGGTTCAGGATTCAGGGTGCAGAGAAGGGGCGAGGGCCGAGGGACGAGGGCCGAGGGGATATCGTGCCAGGCAGTTGCCGTCGGTCCCCGCTCCGGCGCTCAGAGCCCTGCTCTATGTCTCCTTGTCGCCTTGTCCCCCTGTCTCCTTGTCATTCTGCTACTGGCGTCCGGCTGCGCCCGCGAAGGCGCCGTCCGCGAGCCCGAGAAGATAATCGGCGGCCAGGGCATCGGCCCGGGCGAGTTCATGAACCCGCGCTGCATCGCCACCGGTCCGGACGGCGCCGTGTACGTGATTGACAAGACCGCCCGCGTGCAGCGATTCAGCCCGGACGGCGAATTCGAGACCTCCTGGCAGATGCCCGAATGGAGCGCGGGCAAACCCACCGGGATCATGGTGGACGCACAGAACCGCGTCTGGGTGGCCGACACACACTACGCGCGCATCATCATCTTCGACCGCGACGGCAACGAATTGGAGCGTTACGGCCGGGGCGAAGGCGAAGGGCCGGGGCAGTTCATCTTCCCCACGCACACCGCATTGGCCCCCGACGGCACGCGCTACGTGAGCGAGTACGGCGGCAACGACCGCATCAGCCGATTCTCGGCCACCTGGGAGTACCTGGGTTCTTTCGGCTGTCAGGGAGAGGCAACGGCCCTCCGCCGCCCGCAGGCGATCGCCCTGGACCGTGACAATACGCTCTGGGTGGCCGATGCGGGCGGACACCGGATCTGCCAGTTCAGCCCCGACGGCAAGCTGCTGAAGAGCTTCGGTTCCATGGGCAGCGCGCCGGGCCAGCTAAGATTCCCCTACGGCCTGGCCCTGTGCCCGGACGGAACCCTGCTGGTCAGCGAGTTCGAAAACAACCGCGTCCAGCGTTTCGACCGCACCGGCAAGTGCCTGGAGATCTGGGGCGGGCCGGGGAGGGGGCCGGGGCAATTCGCCGAAACCTGGGGCGTGGCGGTCGGCAAAGACAACCGGTTCTACGTGGTGGATTCCAAGAACCACCGCGTGCAGATGTTCAGGATGTGAGGAAACGTGAACCTGGCGCTGAACATGCCGATTTCCTTCGATCAGCCGGCGTGGCTGTTCCTGCTGCTGCTGATCCCGCTGCTGGCCGGCGTCTCCATGCGAACGCTGTCCGGGCTGGACAAGGCCCGGCGGATCACCGCCATCGCGCTGCGCAGCCTGGTCATCGCCGCGTTGGCCATCGCTCTGGCCCGGGTGCAATTCGTCAAGCGCAATGACCACGTCGCGGTCATGTTCGTGCTCGACCGCTCCAAGAGCATCCCCGACGACCTGCGGCTGAAGGCCCAGGACTACATCAAACAGGTGGTCAGACACGCCCGCAGGATCGATGACCAGGCCAGGTTCGGCATGATCGGGTTCGACGGTCAGGCCGACGTGACGGTGGTGCCCAGCCGGGTCGGCGCCGAGATCCTCGACTTCGGCATGGCCGCCCAGCCCGACCGCACCAACATCGCCGGGGCCGTCCGCATGGCCCTGGCCGCCTTCCCGGAGGGTTACGCCCGGCGGATGGTGATCTTGACCGACGGCAATCAGAACGCCGGCGACCTCAATGCGGAGATCGAGGCGGCGGTGGCCAGCGGCGTGGCCGTTGACGTGGTGCCGCTGGCGTTCCAGCACAAGAACGAGATCCTCTTCGACCGTGTGGTCGTGCCGGCCACCGTGCCGCGCGACACCCGGGCGAACGTCCGCATGATCGTCAAGAGCACCCGGCCGACGAAGGCCCGCCTCACGCTGTACCACAATGACAGCGAGGTGCCGCTCAGCGAGGAGAGCCGGATCATCGATCTGAGCGGCAACATGCGTCCGGACCGGCTGGACGTGCAGATCCCACTGACCACCGGCGGCGTCCACCGCTTCGACGCCCGCCTGGCCCCGCTCAATCCCAACGATGACTCGGTGACCGAGAACAATCGGGCCACCGCCTTCACCTTCGTCCAGGACCAGGGCCGCGTGCTGATCCTCACGCCGCCCGGCGTTCAGGACGACCTGGCGCTCTACAACGCGCTCAAACGCGAGAAGATCGACGTGGAGATGCGCGGCACCGATTACTACCGGGACGCCATCGACCTGCTGGCCCTGCAGGAGTTCAGCGTGGTCATTCTCTCCAACGTGCCGGCCGACGAATTCAACGACACTCAGCACAAGGCCCTGGCCAGCTACGTCCGCGATTTCGGCGGCGGGCTGATCATGACCGGCGGCGACAACGGCTTCGGGGCCGGCGGCTGGATCGGTAAGCCGCTCGAAGATGTCAGCCCCGTCGCTTTCGAGATCAAGCACGAAAAGAAGATGCCCTGCGGCGCGCTGGTCATCATCATGCACTCCTGCGAGATCGCCAAGGGCAACTACTGGGGCCAGCAGGTGGCCATCGCCACGGTCAACACCATCAGCTCGCGCGACTACCTGGGGGTCCTGAGCTACTCGTATAACCCCGGCGGGGTTCACTGGGACGTGCCCCTGCAACTGGCCGCCAACAAGCAAGGCATTATCCGAACGCTGGCCCAGATGCAGAACGGCGACATGCCCGATTTTGATACGACCATGAAAATGGCCGTGGATGGCCTGCTCAAGCTGCATCGCGAAGCGCCCATTAAACCCTCGCAGATGCACATGATCATCATCAGCGACGGCGACCCCCAGCCGCCCAGCGATGAGGTGATCCGCAGCATGGTCAAGAACAAAATCACCTGCTCCACGGTGGCCATCGGCTACGGGGCCCACGTGGTCGAGAAAACGCTGCGCGACATCGCCATCAAAACCCATCCCGGCCAGGACGGCTCCAAGCACTTCTATCCGTGCCGGAATCCCAACCAGCTCCCGCAGATCTTTGTCAAGGAGGCCAAGATCGTCCGCCGGTCGCTCATTCAGGAATCCAAGGATCCCCCCTTCCGGCCTCGCGTGGCCATGCCCTTCGACCAGTTGGTCGCCGGGCTCGGCGGGGCGATTCCGCCGATTACCGGCTATGTGCTGACCACGCCCAAGCCCGAAGCGCTCCTGCCCGTCGTTCGCCCTTCGGACAAAGGCAACGACCCCATCCTGGCCTACTGGAACTATGAAATGGGCAAGATGGCGGTATTTACCAGCGGATACTGGCCGACGTGGGGAAAAGATTGGCAGGGCTGGGAGGGATTCGGCAAGTTCTGGGCCCAGCTCGTTCGCTGGGCCATGCGCCACACGGGCACAGCCAGCTTCGACATCGTCACCCGCCTGGACGGCAATCGCGGCAAAATTTCCATCGAGGCGATCAACAAGGACGCCTCCTACCTCAACAACCTGCGCTTCCCGCGGGCCAAGCTGATGACGCCCTCCGGCGAGATGAAGGATCTCTTCCTCACCCAGGTCGGCCCCGGCCAATACGAAACCAGCTTTGACGTACACGACAATGGCAATTACCTCGCCAGCCTGATCTATGTCGATCCGAACAACAATAATGAACAGGGGCTCGTCACCACCGGCCTGAGCGTGCCCTATTCGCCGGAATTTCGCGAGTTGCAGGCCAACATGCCGCTGCTGGAGAGCGTCGTCCGCAACACGCGCGGCCGGATGCTGGCCATGGACCCCGAAAAGGACGATGTGTTCGACAAGAACCTGCCGCCGTCCACGTCGCGCCAGCCGGTTTGGCGCTGGGTGGTGCAGTGGCTGCTGCTGCCGCTGTTCCTGCTGGACGTGGCCGCCCGGAGGCTGGCCAGCACGCTGGCCATGTCCCTCTACGCCGAGGTGGCGGTGTTCGTGGTCCTGTGCGCGACGCTCTACGCCGGACGATCGCCGTTCTGGATGTACGTGTTGGCTCTGCTGCTGGCCGAGATGGTGGGCTGGGCCATCCGTTGGCGGTTCATCCTGCCGACCATCGAGTACTTCACCCACGGCGTGACCGCTTTGGCCCGGGCCGGCCAGCGGAGCACCCAGTCGCTTTCGCAACTCAAGAGCGTGCGCGACAAGGTTCGTGAGGGGTTACAGACGCCGGAAGCCTCCGACCGGCCGGTCCGCTCCGCCGAACGAAGGCGCGACACGACCACGGCCATTCCGCTGGAGCCGGTGGCCGATCCCAAGGCTCGGTTCGACGTTGGGGATCAGGCCGCCGCCAAGTCCGCGAAGGACCTGACGGAAGCAGTGGGCGGCGCAACGGCCGAAACGGCGCAGGACCGCGACCGTGCCGGACAGGACAAGAGCGCCCAGGGCGATCTGACCTCGCGCCTGCTCAAGGCCAAGCAGCGCGCCCGGGAGGAGATGAAGGACCGGAAGGCTGATCCACCTGAGTGAGAGCCGGGGGATTGTTGCCGGGCGGTGTTGATGGGAGAGCGATGGTGGGATGCGGGGATGCGGAGACAAGGAGACAAGGGGACAAGGAGACAAGGGGAGAGAGGGATTGAGGATTGGGGAGGGGCGAGGGAGGGTAGGCGCTGGTTGGAGAATGGTTGCTGGTTCGCGGGTGCGAGAATCTCTTCTTGCATCGGCATAAGCGGGAATCATTTCCCGCGCTAGAGGTTGGAGAATAAAAATGCCTGAAGGTATCGAATCCGCCGTCGAAAAAGCCACGCAGGAGTTCCGCCACAAGTTCCAGCGTCTCCGCGAGGAGATCGGCAAGGCCATCGTCGGCCACGCCGACATCGTGGACGGCGTGCTGACCTGCCTGTTCACCGGCGGCCACGTCCTGCTTGAAGGCGTTCCCGGCCTGGGCAAGACGTACCTGATCCGCACGCTCGCGCAGGCCCTCAGCCTGGAGTTCAGCCGGATCCAGTTCACGCCCGACCTCATGCCGGCCGACATCCTCGGCACCAACATCATCATGGAGGACCCCAACACCGGCACGCGCCAGTTCAAGTTCCAGCGCGGACCGCTGTTCGCCCAGATGGTGCTGGCCGACGAAATCAACCGGGCCACGCCCAAGACCCAGTCGGCCCTGCTGGAGGCCATGCAGGAACACAGCGTCACCGTCGGCGGCACGCGCTATCAACTCGACGAGCCCTTCTTCGTCATGGCCACGCAGAACCCCATCGAGCAGGAAGGCACCTACCCCCTGCCCGAAGCCCAGCTCGACCGCTTTTTCTTCAAGCTGATCGTGCACTACTCGACTCACGAGGAACTGAAAACCATCCTCGACCGAACCACCACCGGCCACAAACCCGACATCAAACCGGTGATGACCCGCGAGGAGATCATCGGTGCGCAGCGGCTGGTCCGCCGGGTGCAGATGGCCCCCCACGTGCAGGATTACGTCGTCCGCCTGGTCACGGCCACGCATCCCAACAGCGAATTCGCGACCGAGATGACCAACCAGTACATCCGCTGGGGCTCCAGCCCGCGCGGCGCCCAGGCCCTGGCCCTGGCCTCGAAAGTCTCCGCCCTGCTGGACGGGCGGTTCAACGTCAGCTTCGAGGACGTGCAGAAAGTCGCCGCCCCGGCCCTGCGGCACCGCATTCTGCTCAACTTCGAGGGCGAAGCGGAGAACATCAGCACGGATGCGGTGATCGACAACATCATCAAGCAGACGCCGACGATCGCGACGGCAGCGGCGTAACTGTAGCGGCCGGGCTCCGTACCGGCCGTTCGGGAGATGAACGATGAAACATTCCAAACGCATCCTGTCTGACTACCGCACCTATGGGCGGAGCCGCGCCGTTCGCTTGGAAGGTTTCGATTATTCGTCAGACGCTCCCATTCATCTGACATTCTGGGCACCAGCAACCAATCTCCTCCAGCCGGAGCTGGCACAGGTTATCTGCAACAGCGTCGAGACGTGCTCTCGCAAGATGGGGTACATGCTATACGGATACTGTTTGATGCCGGACCATCTGCATGTCCTGGTGTCACCGGCAGCCAGCGGACGAGCAATAGAGCACTGGTTGCGCGACTTCAAGAGCTATACAACAAACAGTTTATGAAATTGGGCGGAACGCCGCCTCTCTGGCAACGATCCGGGTATGACCACATTTGCCGGGAAAATGAGACTGCGGAGAGTGTGCTCTTTTATATTGCCAACAACCCAATCAGACGGGGTCTGGTTGAGGATTGGCAGAAATGGCCCTGGACGCGAGTGTTTATCGAAATGTGAACGGCTCGAGCGTGAACGGCCGGTACGGAGCCCGGCCGCTACAAGTGTGGGCAATGACAGGAGCAAGCAATGCCGGTTGCGACAAGGAAATCCGATCTCCTCGACCCCGAGTTCATGTCGCGGCTCGAACAGCTCGACATCGTCTCGCGGAAGATCTTTGCCGGCAAAATGAAGGGCGAGCGCCGCTCCAAGCGCAAGGGGCAGTCCGTCGAGTTCGCCGATTACCGCAACTACGTGGTCGGTGACGACCTGCGCTTCCTCGACTGGAACATCTACGGCCGGCTCGAACGCCTGTTCATCAAGCTCTTCTTCGAGGAGGAAGACCTGCACGTCAACGTGCTCGTGGACATGAGCAAATCGATGGATTTCGGCAACCCCTCCAAATCCCTCTACGCCCGCCGGGTGGCCGCCGCCATCGCCTACATCGGCCTGGTCAACTACAACCGCGTGAGCCTCGTGGCTTTCTCCGACCAGTACGGCCCGGAGATGGTCGGCGTCCGCGGCCGGCGGCTCATTCACCAGGTGCTTGGCCACCTCTCGGACCTGCAGGCCGACGGGGCCGGCAACCTGTCCGCCGCCTGCCGGCAGTTCGCCATCCGCCACCCGCAACGCGGCGTCGTACTGGTGCTTTCCGACTTCATGGACAAGGGCGGCTACGAAACCGGCCTGCGCTATCTCATCGGCCGGCATTATGATCTCTACGTCATCCAGATGCTCTCCCCCGAGGAGATCGAACCCAACCTCAACGGCGACCTCAGATTGCGCGACGTGGAGGACGGCGACTTCGCCGAAGTCACCATCAGCCGGGCCCTGATCAACCGCTATAAGCAGAACCTCAACGCCTATTGCTCCCAGCTTCGCGACTTCTGCACCCGCCGCGGCGTGACCTACATGTTCACCAGTACGGCCGTGCCGTTCGACCAGCTTGTGCTCAACTATCTGCGAAGGAGAGGGCTGCTGCGATGAATTTCCTCGCCCCCTGGCTCATGCCCGTCGTTGCCGCGGCCACCATCCCGCCGCTGTTGCTGCTCTATTTCCTCAAGCTCAAGCGGCGCGAAGTCCCCATCGCCTCCACCCTGCTCTGGCGGAAGGCGGTCGAGGACCTGCAGGTCAACTCGCCTTTCCAGAAGCTGCGCAACAACCTGCTGCTCATCCTGCAACTCCTGGCCCTGACGGCGGCCATCCTGGCCGTCGGCGAACCCATGTTCGCCGGCCATCGCGGCGTCGAAAAGGCCATCGTGCTCATGATCGATCATTCCGGCTCCATGGCCACCGACGAGGGCGGCGAAACCCGCCTGGAGATCGCCAAGCGGGCCGCGCTCAAGGAAATCGAGGACATGAGCACCGACCAGCGGGCCATGGTCATCGCTTTTGCCGACCGGGCCCGCGTGCTCTGCCCCTTCACCGACGACAAGAACGCACTGCGCCGCGCGGTCGAATCCATTACCCAGACCGACGCCCCCGGCCGGCTCGTCGAGGCCATGGCCCTGGCCGAGGCCCACTCCACCCCCGTCGGCGAAGTCGGCGTCGAGATCGAAATTGCCGAGTCGCAGTACGTGGTCTTCACCGATGGCCGGCTGGCCGACGCCGCCCAGACCATCGTCCAGCGCGGCCAACTGGAGATCATTCGCGTCGGCGCCAGCACCGAGAACGTCGGCATCGTCAACCTCGACGTCCGCCGCCACTACGAGGCCCCCGAACGGCTCAGCGTGCTGGCCCGAGTCCGCAACTTCGGAACCCAGGCCAGCACCCGCGACGTATCCCTCTATGTGGACGGCGAGCTCAAGGCCGTCCAGACGGTCCAGCTCGCCCCGCTGGGCAATGCGAACGCCATCTCCCAGCAGAGCCTCGCCGGCCCCTCCCCGGATGGCGTCGAATCGAACGCCGCCTTCGAGCTGTTCCTGGATACGGCCGCCCGCATCGAGGTGCGTCTGAGCGGCCAGGACGCCTTCGCGGCTGACGACCGCGCCTACGCCCTGGCCACCGCCCCCCGGCCGGTCAGCGTGCTGCTGGTCACGCCGGGGAACCGCTACCTCGGTCATGCCCTGGAGGCGCTCCGGCGGGCCAATCTGCTCGGATCGGCCGAAACCTGGACGCCGGAGGAGTACGAAAAGAAGCCCACAGAAGACCTCGAAGTCGACGGCCGGTGCAAGTTCGACGTGGTCATTCTCGACGGCCACTCCACCGAGCGACTGCCGCCTGGTAATTACCTCTTCTTCGCCGGGCCGCCGGTCCTCGACGACGTGCGCATTCGGGGCACGGTCAGTCATCAGGCCTTCCTCGACTGGGACGACACCCACCCCATCCTCCGTCACGTGCCTGTGCAGACCATGGTCGTCTTCTCGTGGCTGGACATCGAGGTACCCGACCAGGCCATCAAGCTGATCGAAGCCGACAACGGGCCGGTCCTGTCGCTCCTGAGCCGCGACAAACGCCAGTACCTCGTGTGTTCGTTCGGCATCTTCGATGAGGACCGACGGCACCTGAACACCACGTGGGTGCTGGAGGGCCCGGGCTTCATCATCTTCCTGCAAAACGCCCTGCGTTACCTGGCCGGCGCCTCGACCACCGGCCAGGTGCCGCCGGTCAAACCCGGCGAAGCTTTCGAACTCGCCGTGCGCCCGGGCCCCTCGACGGTCAGGATCTACCGCCCCGACGGCTCCGCCGACAGCGTGCCCGTCCAGCGGAACACGGTCACCTATGGCCGGACGGACCGGGTCGGCATCTACAGCATCTCCAACGGCCTGCCCGGCAATGAGGCCCGGGCCGTGAACCTGCTGGACGAAACCGAAAGCTGGATCGCCCCCAACAGCCAACTCCAGATCGCCTCAGGCGAGGTTCAGCAACGCACTGGAAAAGACCGCGTCAACCGCCCCCTGTGGCCGTGGATGCTCGGAGCGATGGGCCTGATCCTGGCGGTGGAGTGGCTCATCTACAACAAACGCGTGCTCGTGTGAGATGAATGGCCGGTTATCGCGGGACTTCGCGTGCGGCTGTCTTGTGTCTGATGGGTCCGATCGGTCGGATCCGTCGGATCGGTCCGATCTGTCTGCCAGAATAGCCACGGGTGAAGCGACTGATCACCGGTTCCGCTTCACTCCACGAGTGGCCGCACTCACCCGGCCCTGTTGGGGCCAGTTTCCTCCCACGCCTTCGCCACCCGGTCGGCCACGCTCTCTACGGTATCCTCCGGCGTCACTTCCACGTACGTGATCCCCCCCATGCGCCGCATCCACGTTCGCTGGTGCTTGCCCAGCCGGCGGGTGTTGATCTTGATCCGTTCGATCGCCTCGTCCAGGGTGAGTTCGCCCCGCAGGTGGGCGATGATCTCCGCATACCCCACCGCCTGTGCGGCCTGCGGGCTGATGCCGCGCGGCTCGGCCAGCAGGGACCGAACCTCCTCCACCAGCCCCGCCTCAATCATCCGCTTAACCCGCGCGTTGATCCGTCGATTGGCCTCCTCGCGCGGCCGGTGCAGGGCCACGATCCGGCAGTCGTACCGCCCCCCCGGCGAATCCCATTGCCTCTGCATGGAACTGATCGGTGTCCCTGAGAGGTGATAGACCTCCAAGGCCCGCTCGATGCGCTTGAAGTCGTTGGGATGAATCCGCTCGGCCGACACCGGGTCCACCCTGGCCAGCTCGTCATGCAGCGCCGGCACCCCTTCCCGGGCCGCCCGCTCGCGCAGGGCCTTGCGGAACTCCGGGTCCGTCCCCGGCCCCTCGAACACCCCCCAGACCAGCCCCCGGACATACATCATCGTCCCCCCCACGGCCAGGGCCGCCTTGCCCCGACTGGTAATGTCCGCAATCGCACGGTCCGCGTCCGCCACGAACCGCCCCAGGCTGTACGATTCGCTCGGCTCGACAATGTCGATGAGGTGGTGCGGCACCAGCCGGCGGGCCTCCGCCGACGGCTTGTTCGTGCCGATATCCATCCGCCGGTAAATCTTCATGGAATCGACGGATACGATCTCCCCATCCATCCGCCGGGCCAGTTCGAGCCCCACCTTGCCCTTTCCGGCCGCCGTGCACCCAATCAGCATGTAAACCCGGGTCGCCATCCTCAACACCTGATCACCGCAAACCACGCCGCGCAGGCCATAACCGCGGACAAACGCGGATGCGCGCGGGTTCCAGGCCCCTGCGCTTATGGCCGGTTTACCGCTGAATAACCGTGCGCGCTGATGCGGCGACTACATCTATTTGAAATATTGACGTTTGGCAATAATGGATGGGGATTCTTCTTCCCGGCTGAAGGTTTTTCCGGCCACGCAGCCCTGGACGGGCCCCCTCCTCGATGAGCCCGCCCAGGTCAACTTTCGCGGTCAAGCCGCCTATACGTCCATCTTGCGCTGCCCTTTGCCCACCGCCTTCTGGGCCTTGCCCTTAAGCTCCTGGGCCCGGTCCTGGGCCTGGCCGATGTCCTCCCTGGCCGCGCCGGTGACCTCATCAATCTTGGATTTGCTCTTCTTGCTGAAACCCTTGGGCTTCTTACCAGTCCTCTTATCCATGATGACATCCTTTCCGGAAGCCACCCCTTTCATAGGAGAATCCTATGCACCCTCCCGGGTGGTTCAACCCCCAATCATGCCCCTCGGCCGAATAATACGCATCCCAAATGAATCTTGTGCGGGGTCCCCGCCTCATGAAGGAACTGAGTGGAATATGAAAAATGGCGGAGGCGAATGGGAATCGAACCCACCCAGGGCCTGTTCCGGCCCCACACTGGTTTTGAAGACCAGGAGCGCCACCAGGCGCCAGTCACCTCCGCGTTGATTCAGGTCGTAACCTGGATCCGCCGGATTATCCGCCGGCCGTTTTCATCAGCCGGCCATTTTCAATTGTCTGCTTTCATGGCCGGAGAACTGGGGATTTCCTCTTTCGCCGCGTGCCTTCGCCGGCGGATCAGCCCTCCCGCTTGATCTCATTCCAGAACATCATCACCGGCCCCCCGCCGAATGCAATAGCCATCCAGGCCGCTTCTTCGATCTCCGCGTCGCTGAAGCCCATGTTCCGCGCCTTCTTCACGTGGGCCCGCGCGCACGGCTCGCACCGGGCCAGGACCGACAAGGCCAGCGAAATCGCCTGTTTCGTATGCGCATCCAACGCTCCAGGCGCGTTGGCCGCCTTCAGGAAATCCTGGAATTTCCTCTGGATCTCCGACGCGCCAGCTCCCATGGCCGCGGTCCCGTCATGCCCGTTGCAGCACGCCACTTCGTCGGTCATCACCGTCCTCCGGGATTCCTCATGGTCAGTCTGTTCGTCTTGAGAAAGCCGGCCCTCGCGTCCTTCCCGGCCGGCCGTAGCCAAGGCCGGCGCCGGGACGGCCTTTCCTGAACTCTCCCCGTGCTGCAGGACAAACACCCGTCCGGTGCCCGCCCCGCGCACTCTCCCCACTACGCATGCCACCTCAATCCCAGCCGCATGCAACCGCCCCACCAGCTCCGCCGCCCGCCTCTCCTCAATCGCGATCAGCAGCCCCCCGCAGGTCTGGGCGTCAAACAGCACATCCCGCAGCGCCTCATCCACGTCTCCAACCACAACCATCCGCCCCCCGGACGACTCGCGGTTGCGCTCCACCGCCCCCGGCACGATTCCATCCCGGATACACTCCCGCACGCCCGGCAGGAGCGGCAGTTGCTCGAACCACACCTCCACATCGACCCCGGCCGCTGCCGCCATCTCCCCCAGATGCCCCATCAGCCCGAACCCGGTCACATCCGTGCAGGCATGGGCCCCAAGCTCCACCATCCACTCCGACGCCACCCGGTTCAGCCCAGTCATCGAAGCCGTCGCCGCCACCACCCATTCGCTTTCCGCCCGATCAATCTGAGCCGCAAACGCGATAATCCCCGTCCCCAGCGGCTTGGTTAAGACCAATACATCCCCCGCTCGTGCCCCCGCATTCGTGACCATCCGCCGGGGATTAACTACTCCCGTCACGGCAAAACCGGCCTTGATCTGGTTGTCGAGGATGCTGTGCCCGCCGACGACCGCCACCCCCGCTTCGGCCATCTTGTCGATGCCCCCGCGCAGAATGGCCGTGCAGACCTCGTCCGGCAGTTCCCGGATCGGAAATCCCAGGATCGAGAGCGCCGTCACCGGCCGCCCCCCCATCGCGTACACGTCATTCACCGAGTTGGCCGCCGCGATCTGTCCGAAGGTGTACGGATCATCCACCGACGGGCAGAACACGTCCACCGTCTGCACCAGGGCCATATCGTCGCTGATCTGGTAAACCCCGGCGTCATCCCCCGCCGCCGCCCCGACCAGCACTCGCGGATCGCTCACCGCCGGCAGCCCCGACAGCACCCGCTTGAGCGACGCCTGATCGATCTTCGAGGCACACCCCGGCCGTTCCACCAGCCGGGTCAGACGGACCGTATCCGGCGGCGGTTCCAGTCGTTCCCCCGCACACAGACAAACATCCTTCTCGCGCAACAGCTCACAGGGGCAGGGCCATTGCGGATTACAAATGCAGTGTCCCAGCCGGATGGATCGATCCATCACCCGTTTGCGATTGGTCAGATTCCGCTGCTGCACCGCGGCCCCCTGGAAAGATGCTAATCATTAAGACCGGAAATAGTTTACGTCCAATCCAAAGCGGATCAATCGCCCCCCTGGATTCCCCGACATGCGTCTGGTCATGCACGGCTTCCGGCTCTTCGGTGCCGCGAACCGCCCACGTCTCTCTGTCGGACCCACAGCGCCGACAACCCGCTGAGAAACATGAATTTACAACCATCCCGACACGGCCGATACGATGCCGGTCTCCGCAAGACCCAACTGCCGCCGGCAACGTATAACAGAGGAGCCCTGCACTGGAACTCAGATGAGGGCGGCTTCGCCAACCTCTTTGCCCCGGGCGCGGTCGGGTGTATAAATGTCGCATGGCCGCAGGGGCGGCAGGCTAAAGCCGATCCCGGGAAGCATGGCATCGGCTCCTCGCTGAGGCGCGTGCAGGCGGGAACCTGTGCCACTCGGTCTGCCGAGACAGGCTCTCAGGGCCTATCCGAACAAGGCGTGTGCCGCTGCTTTGCGAGCAGTGCCATCGGGCGACCCGAGGTCGCCGTGACAGCGGCGCATTCCAGGGCCAACCGGTCCAGGTCTGCTGGGCGGGGCTTTGTAACCGTAAGGATGCACATGGCGAAAGAAACTGCACCCGCGACACGGGCTCCTGTGGCCAAGTCCACGGTCGAGAACATCAAGGACACCCTTGAGTCCATCGTCGTGGCCTTTATCCTGGCCTTCATCTTTCGCGCCTTCATCGTCGAGGCGTTCGTTATCCCCACCGGCTCGATGGCCGTCACGCTCTACGGCAACCAGGTGACCAACACCTGTTCCACGTGCGGCTACGAGTATGCCCGTGGGATCGACCAGAACGAGCAGGAACAGGCCATCCGGCTGCGACTGGCCAAGCTCCCGCTGAAATGCCCCAACTGCGACACCACCCCGGACCACGTGGATCAGGCCGGCCTCATCCATCCCGACAGCGGCGACCGCATTCTGGTCCACAAGTGGCCCCTGGACGTCGCCAGCCATGCCCTCGGGCCCAAGCGCTTCGACGTCACCGTCTTCAAAGATCCCACTGACGGAACCACCAACTTTATCAAGCGTCTGGCCGGCCTGCCCGGCGAAGTCCTCGAGATCATCGATGGCGACATCTACACCGCTCCCCTGGAGCCGACCAAGGATCATCCCGGCCTGAACAAGGCGGCACCCGGCCTCGTCGAGCGCCTGGAGCAACTGCGACAGGACGTCTACAACTGGGGCGCTACCGGCCAAGGGTCCCCGGATGAGATCAAGCGCCGTTACCAGGAAATCAACGAGGAGTTGCTGCCCCACCTGCGAATCCGGCGAAAGATCCTCGAGGCTCCTCGCGCCCAGCAGGCCCTCTGGGTCAACGTCTACAACCACGATTTTCTGCCCAACTATGACCGCTTCAACAATGCAGAGGGCGGCGCCGCCGGCATTCGCCGCGTCGGCTGGTATGAGGAGGGCAGCGTCAGGGCGTGGGATACGAGTCAGCGCGAGATCGTCTTCAGGCCCCCCGCTCCCAACGCGGGCCCCGTCTTCATCTGTTTCGACGGTAAGCCGATCGACGACTTCTCCGCTTACAATTCCGAACACAACAACAGCTATCCGAACAAGGTCGGAGACGTCCGCCTGCGGTTCACCTGGTTCCCCGAAAACACCGCCGGCAACGGCGGCATCGTCCTGCGGATGAACCGCGACGAAGCCACCTTTACCGCGGAAATCGCCGCCAACGGCTCCGCCAGGATCATTCACGCCCAGCCGGGGATGACGGGCGGCCAGACTGTCATCGCTGAACGATCCCAGCTCTTTAACCCCGGTCAGGCGATCAACATCGAGTTCATGAACGTTGACTATGTCGTCCGGCTGATCGTGAACGACAACATCCTCGAATCCAAATCCAGCCAGTACGAACCCGACGTCGTCCGCATCATGAAAAAACGCCAGGGCGAAACCTACGACGTCAAACCCACTGAGGTACGCATCGGCGCGCTGGGCATCCCGTGCCGGCTCCGGCATGTGGTCCTGGAACGCGACGTGTACTACCGTGACACCCACCAGGTGGAGCCAGGCCGGATTGTGAATCCTCAGACCGGCGTCACTCGGACTAATCCTTACCTCGGATGGCCCGGTTGGGGCACGGCCGGCATGCCCATTCTGCTGCGCAGTGAACGCTGGGTGAACGGAAGGAAACTCCCCGGCGAGTATTTCATGCTGGGCGACAACAGCCCGGCCAGTAAGGACTCCCGCCTGTGGTGGGAGATCGGCCCTCATCTGGTGGCGATGGGGCCGGAGTACACCGTAGGCACCGTTTCCGGCGATCAGCTCATCGGGGAGGCCTTCTTTGTATACTGGCCTGCCGGCTATCGCCGCCCGTGGGCCGGAAACGTCGGATTTATCCCCAATGTGGGCCGGATGCGATGGATCCGTTGACGGAGGGGCCAAAGTTATCCACAATGCATGCACGCCAAAGTGGAGTTCTCCATGGCTCAGCCGCAAGCGGCCGGGTGCAAGCCCCACGGGGGCTTACAATGTGACACGAAAAACAGGTGAAAACCCTAATGCGAGAAATCGCCGTATGTTAGACGCTGTCTGGACGCCGTTTCGGTCATCCCATCCATCCTTTGATGGAGCGGGGCTGACGGTCGGGCTCAGGCGGGTTTCCGTCCGCGGAAGGAGACTTTTCAACAAGTTGTCCACTGACCTTCGGCGTCCATTTGGCATTTTCCGGGGGAGTTAAGAGGGCCCTATGCCCAAATCAGCTAAGCTGCTTGAAACGATTGATTTGGTAAAGCGTTACGGTAGCCGGACGGTGGTTGACCGGGTCAGCTATTGCGTTAAGCACGGCGAGATCGTCGGCCTGCTCGGCCGTAATGGCGCCGGCAAGACCACCAGTTTCCGCATCACCATCGGCATGATTACTCCAAATGCCGGAAAGGTGATCTTCAACGGCGAGGACATCGCCGACCTGCCCATGTACAAGCGCGCCCAGCGCGGCATCGGCTATCTCTCGCAGGAGCCCAGCGTTTTCCAGCGGCTGACCGTGCGCCAGAACCTTCTGGCCATCCTCGAGGGCATGCCTCTGCGCCGGCGGGAACGACACGCGCGGGCCGACAACCTGCTTGATTCCTTTGGTCTGCTGCATCTGTCCAACCAACTGGCCCGCAGCCTGTCGGGCGGCGAGCGGCGCCGCCTGGAAATCGCCCGGGCCCTCATCACCGAGCCGCAGTTGATCCTGCTGGACGAGCCCTTCAGCGGCGTGGACCCCATCGCGGTCGAAGGCCTCCAGCGCGAGATCACCCGGCTGCGCTCAGAGCACGGTATCGCCATCCTGCTCACCGACCATAACGTCCGCGAAACGCTTTCGGTCACCGATCGCAGCTACATCATCCATGAAGGCCAGGTCATCGCCGAGGGCACCCCGCGCGACCTGATCAATGACCCCAAGGTTCGGCGCATTTACCTGGGCAACACCTTCCGCGGCGACGAATTCGACGAGCCGGAATCCACCTCGCGACCGTGAGAATATACGGTGGCCAGGCCAGGTAGCCGGTGAAAGCGGGCTACCAGCCCTTTTCTGTGCGGCGACCGGGCTCCGTACCGGCCGTTCTCCCCTTAGCGTCTCGACTCCGTAGCAGCCGGGCTCCGTACCGGCCGTTCTCCATCCTTTCCGTGCCCGGTGTTGGCCGGATGAAACGCCCGCTCCCCGTTTGGATTCAGGAAGGCGGGCAAGATGCCCGCCCCCCCAGATGCTACCCTGAACCGTGAACCCTCCCAGGCGGGCAGGATGCCCGCCCCCCGATCAGATTCACAATGACATCGCGGACGGTTATTTAGCGACCGGCCGGTTCGATGGACAACACGCGCACGTCGAGCGCGGGCAGGTTGAGCTCGATTGTTGTGCCGCCGTCGTCCGCCGCGGCCGGAAGCTGCTGACCGGTAAGCAGGTCCGAGACGGCGGGCTGACCATCCAGCCGGGCCTTCATCGTGGCCACCCCGGTTCCGTGATTCATCGCGATGAGCAGCCGTCGCCCATCTCGCCCTTCCAGCACACGGGCCTCCAGCCACGCCTCCGGCGGCTGGTAATCAATGCGCACCGCCTCCCGGACGCCCGCCGCGCGGGCAAAACCGGTCAGCAGCCTGCCGATGTGGGGGGCGTGCGAGCTGTCGTAATGATGGAACAGGAGCGTGCCAACGTACAGTGTGCGTCCCCGGCCATACTCACCCGTGATCAAACCCGGGCTGCCGTCGGCGAACTTTGCGACCACGCGCCCACCCTCGAGGACCTGCAGCTTTTCCTGATAGCGATGCACCGGCAGCTCGGCGCCGGCCGGCAGGGACACAAACTCCTCCACCAGTTTCAGCGCGCCCCCGGCGTGCGGATTGACCTCCATTTCCCGGCAGTGGAAGACCTCGTCCAGCCCTGCGCCGGGCACCGTCTCGTAGACGAAGGTGCGTTCATCCTTGAGCCCGCACCACAATGCGCCGGCAAGCCACCCGCCCTGGCGGACAAATTCGGCCAGTTTCGCCCCCTCCTCGCGCGTGAGCATGTACGCGAATGGAAGATAAACCACCTTGTACCGGCCCAGATCGCCGCTGAGGATGTGTTCCGGCGTGATAAAGTCCACGGGGATGTTGGCACGGTAGAAAGCCCGATACGCTCCCCGCACGCTGTTGGTATAAAGTCCCGAGTTCTGCTCGCCGGCAGCCTGAAGGAAGGCCCGTGGATCGTGCAGGATGGCAACCTGGGCCTGGACCGGCCGGCTCTCCAGCAAGCGGGCGGCATGTTTCTGGAAGTCGGCACAAACCTGACCGGCCGCGCGGGCCCGGTCGGTCAGGCTGCCATCGTAGTTGACCAGCCCGAAGCCGGAGGCCTCGATGCCGGTTGTCTCCGGCCGCCAGTTCCAGTAGAAGATGCCGCTGATGCCGTGGGCCACCGCCTGCCAGTTCCACAGGCGGATATCCGCCGGCGTCGGGTTACGTGAGCGGTAGTTGAGCCCGTAGATGCTCGGCCCGCCTTGCAGCTCCTCGATCCACATGGGTTTGTCGCCCGCCGCGGATTTGAGGCCGTCGAACATCATGGCCCCGTACAGCGGTTCATACTTGCCAAAACTCCGCTCCAGCCAGAAGGGGAAGAACGACAGGCCCAGCACGTCGAAATGCCGGCCCATCTGGTACTCGTCCGTACAGGCATACAGATAACTCCAGCCCCAGCCGCCGAAGTGGCAGGTGATCGGATGGTGCGGATCCGCCTTGCGGGCCGCGTCGGCCTTGATCCGCTGGAAGTCGGCCGTGTTCCACAGCATGAACTGCCGCCAGTCCTGCCAGAAGATCTGGGCGCGCTCGAAGCTGCCGACGCGCACCGGCTCGACGTCCTGCCAATCGCGGTGATACGTGGCCCACACCTCATTGAGTTTCTGAATGGTCCCGTACTTGCGTTGGAGCCACTCACGATACCGCGCGACGGTGTGCGGGCAGTAGCAATACAGCCGGGCATCCCAGGGCTTATCCACCGGCCCAAGTGACGTGACCCAGATGCCGGCCTCGGCACCAAGGTCCCAGGCCAGGACGGAGGGGCGATCCCGGTAGCGTTCCACCACGCGGGTCACGAACCGCTCGATGGCGGTCCGCACCTCCGGGTGATCCCAGCAGGCCGGGCCGGGCTTGTAGCCGTCGGCAGCCTCCCACTGGCTGTTGGCGTGTACCTTGGCGACCCACTCCGGCTGCAGCTCCGGCCAGGGCCACAGCAGCACCTTCAGGCCGTGCTTCTCCACCAGCTCCATGAGCTTGTCGAGCCGGCGGAAGTCATACTCGCCGGGCGCCACCTCGATGTCATACCAGTCCACGTGGGCAGCCAGCGTGTTAAAGCCGACCTCCTTCATGCGGGCCAGATCCTTGTCCATGTACGCAGCCCACTCATCGATGGGCGGCAGGTAGTGCTGCCAGTGCGAGATGGTGCTCATGTGCATCGCGCCATAGGGAAAGAAGGCCGGCGGATCACCGCCGGCCGGGCGCGGGGCGGGTTGGGCGGCGACGGAGCAGACGAGGAACAACCCTGCGGCGCTGGCCACAAGAGCAGGAATTACGAAAGAGCGAAAACAGGAAAAGAAACCCATCGATGCACCTCGGATCAGGAGCGCGGGCCTGGCGATTACCACGGCCCTTCCAATTTTTCACGAGAGCTGCCAGAATACCCGTGGATGGCCTGAACTGAAAGACCACCAACAAGGAGAAACCCATGACGCGAGTTCCCCTCTTCCTGTCGATCGCCGTGAGCGCCGCCCTGGTGACAACTCTGACCGGCTCGACCCGTGCGGACGATGTCCGCCGGCTGCCGGTCTCGGAATACCGTGACAAGATGAAAGCCGGCTGGCTGGGCCAGATGGCCGGCGTGGCCTGGGGCGCCCCCACCGAGTTCAAATGGACCGGCGCGGTCATTCCCAAGGACAAAATGCCGGCCTGGAAGCCGGAGATGATCAACGGGAGCTTCCGGCAGGACGACCTCTACGTGGACATGACTTTTCTGCGCACGCTGGAGGAACACGGCCTGGACGTCTCCATCCGCCAGGCGGGCATTGACTTCGCCAACAGCGGTTACCCGCTCTGGCACGCCAACAAGGCCGGACGGGATGCGCTGCGCAGCGGCATCGCCCCGCCGGATTCCGGCCATCCGCAATTCAACAAGCATGCCGACGACATTGACTACCAGATCGAGGCCGACTTCGCCGGGCTGGTCTCACCGGGTTTGCCGAACACCGCCATTGCCCTCGGCGAAAAGTTCGGCCGGCTGATGAACTACGGCGACGGCCTGTACGGCGGACAGTTCGTGGCGGGCATGTACACCGAGGCGTTCTTCGAGAAAAATCCCGAAAAGATCGTGCGGGCCGGGCTGGCCTGCATTCCGGAAGGCAGCCAGTACGCCGAATGCATTCGCGATGTGATCACCTGGTATCAGGAAAACCCCTCGGACTGGGGCAAGACCTGGCAAAAGATCGAGGACAAATACAACCGCAACCCCGATTACCGCAAGGCCTCCTGCGAAGGCCTCAAGCAAGGATCGCTGTTTAATATTGACGCCAAAATCAACGGCGCCTACATCGCGCTGGGGCTCTTGTATGGGCGAGGGGATATTGACCGGTCCATCAGGATCTCCTGCCGGGCCGGCCAGGACTCGGACTGCAACCCCTCCAACGTGGCCGGCGTCCTGTTCACCACGCTGGGATTCTCCCGGGTGCCCGACAAGTTCAAGGAAAAACTCGATGAAAGCCAATACTGGAGCCACACCAGTTACAACTTCCCGAAACTGATCGCGGCCTGCGAGAAGGTCGCCCGCGAGGCGGTGGTCAAATCCGGCGGGCGCATCGAGAAAGATGCCAGCGGCGAGGAAATCTTCGTGCTGCCCGTGCAGCAGCCCAAGCCGAGCAAGTTGGAACAGTGCTGGGCCCCGGGGCCGATCGCCAATAGCCGGTTTACCCCCGAGGAGATGGCCAAGATCAAGCCGCCCACGGAAGAGCCGCCGAAGTAGCCGTAAGAGAAGGTGGGGTGGCGACCGGGCTCCGTACCGGCCGTTTCGCTCATCATCCGTTTTCCGTAGCGGCCGGGCTCCGTACCGGCCGCTTTTCTCATGAGTACAGCCAACACCCGGCTTTCGCCGTTTACCCGGCGCAGCCGCCAGGACTCTGCGCCGTGGCGCCAGTGCCCTTTCCAGGCCAAGAGTGTCGCGCTTTGCCCCTTGAGGCGGACAGGATGTCCGCCCTCCAGACGCACTGAGGCCGGCCGGATGCCCGCCCCCGACAGCGCTGCCCGTCCCGGCGATCTATGAATGGCCTCGGTCCGTTCGTACCTTCGCGATCGGTTGATGGTCAAGCGTCGTAGTCGCGGGCCGGCCGGGATCGCAGACTGTTGGCCTCGTCATCGTTCACGAAGGCCTCTTTGGCCGGGTCGAAGGTTAGCTTTCGATTCAAGATCCACGACAACGCGGCCGCGTGGCAGGCGATGTGCGAGTGACGCATGACCTGCGGATTCGCGGCGGTTTGGCTCCGCGAGCGCATGCAATCGAAGAAATTCCGCGCATGGGCGGAGACGTCCAGCCCTGCGACGGTCTCGAACTGCTTCAGCTCGCTCTTGAGCGAGGCCGGATGCACTTCGATCTCGCCGCTGTCGCCCGTTTCCACCCACCCCTCGTCGCCCACGAAGCGCACCGGGCAGGTGCCCAGGCGCTGAATCCACCCGGGACGTTCGCCGAACGGGGTCTTGAGGAAATCGAGCACCAGTTTCACGCCGTTGGCATACCGGCAGGTGATCTTGTCGCTCGAAGGCTCGTACTCAACGGGCATGGTGTCGTCGGCGTCGTTGGCCCACTGGCAGAGATCGACGGTGTGCGCGCCCCAGTCCAGCAGGCGGGCGCCCGAATCGAAGTCCCAGTATCCGCGCCAACGGCCGGCCACGTACTTGCTGTTGTACGGCCGCCAGGGGGCGGGGCCCAGCCAGAGATTCCAGTCGCAGACGTCGCGAGAGGGCGTAGGCTCGCCGGGCAACCAGTCATTGGCCAACTGCGGCATGTAGACCGAGGCGTAGAGCGTGTGGATTTTGCCCAGCTTGCCGCTGCGGGCCAACTGCACCGCCTGCTGGAAATTCGGCACGCTGCGGCGCTGCGTGCCGGCCTGAAAGACGCGCTTGGTGGCCTTCATCACGTCGGCCAGTTCCTGGCACCAGGCGATGGTCAGGCCGCAGGGCTTCTCGCTGTAGACGTCTTTGCCCGCTTTGGCCGCGAGAATCGAGGCCGGGGCGTGCCAACGGTCGCCGGTCGCGATCAGGACCGCGTCGATGTCCTTGCGGGCCAGGAGCTCGCGGAAATCGCGGTAGAGAACGCAATCCTTGTTGCCGTAGTGCTCATCGACCAGGGCCTTGCCCGCCTCGCGCCGGCTGGCCTGCACGTCGGCGATGGCCACGCACCGGACGTCAGGCATGGCCAGCATGGCCTTCAAATCGTACCTGCACCGCGACCCGATGCCGATCACGCCCAGGGTGATGCGTTCGCTCGCGGCCACGGCCCCGCCAAGCCCCAGCGCGGAAGCTGAGACCATCCAGGGCAAGGGCACGGCGGCACCGGTGGCGAGTGATTGCTTCAGAAAGCTGCGACGGCTCGAAAGGGGCTGTGCGGCCTGCTTGCTCATATTGTCCTCTCCTGTTCGTTTACGGCACCGGCATGAGCGGGCCTGTCCTCGCCGCCGGGCGGGCGTCATTGTACCGCGCCACCCTCCATACGGCAGCATGCCCGCGGGCCTTGCGGCATTTCCGCACCAGCATCCAAGCCGCTCCGCTTCGCCCCTCTAGCCCCTGCTCTGTCTTCTTCGTATATTGTCCGCGCGAGAAGGGCCGACGCACGGCGCGGCGCCGCGCGCCCTTCACTCGCGATCCCCGGTCTGTAAGGAGGACACATGAACGCTTTCACTCCGGCGATGGTCATGTCCCTGGCGGCGTTGCTGATCGGCCTTCAGGCCGCCGACGCTCAGGCTCAGGACGCACCCGGCAGCTTCAACGGCCTGCATATGAACATGGGCAATCTCTCCCGGCTGTCCAACGCCAAGAGCCGCTCCATCTCGGCCGAAAACTTCACCGGCGAAAAAGGCAAGGGCGGCATGTCCACCACCGGCCATGCCGCGAAAGGCGCGGCCCGCGACCTGGGCCTGGGCTGGAAAGTGTCCCCCTATATTCGCGTGAAACCGGGCGAGACCTTCACACTGGGCGAGATCCATGGTTCCGGTGCGATCCAGCACATCTGGCTGACCCCCACCGGCCACTGGCGTTACTGGATCCTGCGCATGTACTGGGATGGCGAGGAGAACCCCTCGGTTGAATGCCCGGTCGGCGATTTCTTCGCCTGCGGGTGGGGCAAGTACGCCCAGGTGTCCAGCCTGGCCGTGTGCGTCAACCCCGGCAGCGCGTTCAACTGCTACTGGCCCATGCCGTTCCGCAAGTCGGCCAAGATCACCATCGAGAATCTTTCGCAGAACGAAGAGGTCCTCTATTACCAGATTGACTACACCTTGACCGACGTCCCCGCGGACGAGGCCTACTTCCACGCCCAGTTCCGCCGGGTCAATCCCCTGCCCTACAAGCAGGTCTACACCATCCTGGATGGCGTGAAGGGCAAGGGCCACTACGTGGGCACCTACATGGCTTGGGGCGTAAACAACAACGGATGGTGGGGCGAAGGTGAAATCAAATTCTACATCGACGGCGATATCCCCGAAGGCGTGAGCACGCACGAGGGCGTCGCCGAGCACGGCGGCAAGTACTTCCCCACCATCTGCGGTACCGGCACCGAGGACTACTTCTGCGGGTCGTACAATTTCGAGAACAAGGAAACCCGCCAATACCAGGAGTTCACCACGCCATACGCCGGCATGCCGCAGGTCATTCGCCCGGACGGGCTGTACCAGTCGCAGCAGCGGTTCGGGCTGTATCGCTGGCACATTATGGACCCGATCCGGTTCGATGAGGATCTGCGCGTGACCATCCAGGCCATCGGTTGGCGCAGCGGCGGGCGCTATCTGCCGTTGCAGGATGACATCGCCTCAACGGCCTTCTGGTATCAGACCGAGCCGCACCAGAAGTTCCCTCCACTGCCGGATCGGGACAGCCTGGAAATCCAGTGACCTGACGGCCGGCGGCCCGGCGCCTGGCAAAAGGCGACTCGCCCCAAGCCTGGCGCGGGCCGGAAGGTTTCACCTGCCGGGGCGCGGTCGGTGTATCGGGTGGCGGCCGCCTGGGGGTCGCCTGGCCCGACCTCCGGCCTCGCCCCGCCTGCTCCTGGATGCAGCCCGTGACCTTCTCATACGGATCCCCAATGAATCTTGCGCGTTGGACGCCCCACCTCTTCACCTCTTCAGCGGTGAGGGCGCAAAGATTCAAACGATCAGCAGCGTGGAGACCAACAACCAGGCGGGTCAACGCGGACTCGAGCTCCTGATCATGGCGGCTCATGGCCCCCCGCCGCCGGACTATTGAGGAGCTCCGACAGGCCGAAGCCTGTTAATCGTCGGGATCCTCCTCCTCTTCAGTCAGGTCGGAGAATTCCTCGTCGCTGACGGGTCGAAACTCCACCTCGACGTCATCCGTCTCCTCCTCCCACAGGCCGCCCAGACCGTCGGGCTCACCGAAAACGTCCGCCTCGGAATCATCGCGATCGTCGGGCCAGATCTTGTCGGCCATAGGTCTGCCTCCTGCCTGAAGAAAGGGAATTCAATGGAACCGATTGGTCGCGCCGTGTCCGCTTGATCGGGTGCACCGCCGCTGTACGGGCCTTCGCGTCGGTCCCCCTGCATTCGGCAGTCCGTCAGCCACCGAGGGGCCGTTCACGTCATTTCGGCAGCGACGGGCACGTTCAGCACTGCTCAGAAGCAGTCACTCGCCCTTCCGGGACAGGGTGTTGACGGACACAGGAAACTGTATCTATCCCGCCATCGTAAAGTCAAACCCGCGACGGGTGGATGAAATTAGTCTCACTCGCGATACAATCTGGGACTTTTCCGCAACCATCCCGCCGCCTGGCGAAGTTCGGAACGACGCCGGCCCGCGCGGGTCTTGATATGTGCAAGAGGAGAAGGCGTGTTGGACGACAGTGAACGTCTGGTATCGGCCACGTGCCGTACCTGTGGGAAGCAATTAACCGCCGGCGAGTTCAGGTCGTGTCGCGGAATCGGCCACTATTGCGCCGCACACCTGCCGGTCTCAACGCAACAGTCGCGTCCGGCATCCTCCCGCCGCTCTACGGCTCCCCGGTCGGCAGCCGACCAGGGGCGACGCAACCGCCGGTTCACCGAATCCGGCGGCGTGGAATACCCCTGCAAGGCCCAGTTCGCTTCCGATGGTGCGATTCGCCGGGGCAGGCTGACGACCGAGCATGCCGCCTCAACGGAAGGCAACGCCGTTTTCGTCATCGACGACATCCCCTACAGTTCAACCGAGATCGTCACGCTGTTCATTCGCGACCCTGACGGCCGGCGGCTGGCTATACGCAGCGGATTCAACTGTCACGATTGATACGGCCGGCAAGCGGCAGGTGAACAAGCAAGAACGCCCGGGAAATGGCGAGCGCGGCTCCGCCGCGCCCTAGCTCCCTGCCCTCAACTCTCTCTGGGATAGACGCTTACGGATTACCCCCCGTCGGCTTGGGCTTCGACAGGGCTCATGGAAGCGGCTGCGACGGTTTTCTCCACGCGATCGTCGCGAACTCGCAGGCCCGAAACCAGATCGGTGCCCCAGGTGAGACAATACTCACTGGCCCGATCAGTGAGGACTTCGAGCTCATAACGGCCGGGAGCCAGCCCGCGCAGGTAAATGTGCTCGACGTTGTCCACTCGCGAGATGCTGGCGTCAACCAGTGCCTGGCGCGTTGAGCCGTTGACGGCATACAGCCGCAGATCGATGTTCGGGAGGACGGACGAGAACCTCAACGGCAGAGAACTCGCGACTTCCACCCGGCGGTTCCAGACGGCCAGGATCGATATCTGTCGGGCCTGGCAGCCACGCGGGATCTCGAAGTAATATCGACGACTTCCGCCGGCCGGCAACGCCTCATAGTCCCAGCCGGTCAACGGCACGGTACCGGACTCACTGGCGTTACACTCGCCGGCCGCAAGGATACGGTAGCTGTTATCGATGTTCAGCTCGCCAGCCCCGTAGCGATAATCCAGCGGAACGGAGCCATCGGTGCAGGGACAGGCAAAGCCTTTGCGCCAGTCGGGCCACTCGTCCTTGGTCGCCCCGCCCATCAGGAGGGCTTTGACCAGCAAGGTCCGCGCGGGGCGCTGCTGCAGGACGGGCAGGTCGGCGAGCGCTTTCATCGCTTCGCAGCCCTCGAGTAACAGTGCGCCGGAGGCCGCTACTACCGGCGTCGCCCAACTCGTGGCGCTCAGGGGAGCGACCAGGTCGGGCTTCACCCGTCCGCCGCCGTCGATGGTGGTCGCTCCGCGGCTGGCATTGGCATTGGTCAGGCCGACGCTGACCACGTTATACGCACTGCACACCAGCCGGGGAACAGCCGTGTCAGAGCCGTTGTTCAACCCCGCCGCCACCAGCACGCCATCGCGCTGGACCATGTAGTCCACGCGCCGCAGGGCGTCGGTGTCCATAGCCACGGAGCCCAGCGTTCCCACCCAACTGTGATTCTGGACGCGGTCGGTCTCGAACACCGGTTCGGCGTTCGAACTGACCCGCAGGATCTGGTTCACCCAGGCGTTGGCTTCGTAGATGTTGGCCGAACGAATGCCGCACGCCGGGCTGCTGCCCACTCCAAAGTAATGTTGCCCCACGATAGTGGCGTGAGAGGAAAACCCGCCCCTGCCGCTGCGAACGTTGATCGAGCGGCCAGCGAAGTAGGCGTTGCGGCGATCGGGAATGTAATCGCCGTCATCCACGGACATCTCGACCTGGCTGACGCCGATGCTCTCGCCGGTGGGCATGGATTCGCCCAGCCGGGCCTGAAGCCGAGCCAGGCCGATCTCTTCGCGCCAGCCGGCTAGAACCGGGCTCGACAGGCTGGCCATGATGACAATGGCGAGAACCAGGCAGACAACGGTCAGGGGAGATAACCGGCGGCAGGATCGGGTGCGGCCAAGGAGGGCGTCAGCAGCATGAAGCCTATGGTCCATCAGGAACTGTCCCTGGAGTCCTGCCGGGTCAGTCTTCGTCACCTGCCGCATACCGGGGCGGCGACAATTTCAGCCTGATCACGCGCGGGCAGAATCCCCTCTCGCATCCACCTCGAAACCGCGCGTGGGGCACTTCAGCAATCCAGCCAAAGCCCCCGGAAGCCGCTGACCTCCTCTTCAACTGGCGTAAATATATGGCGTTATAAAACGTTAACCAAGGAGGGCAAATACCCCAATGGCTGTGATTCATCACAAAGCCGGACAGCAATATTATATCTGATAATGATCGACCGGGGCCGAGCGACTCTAACGCCTGTCTGATTCTTTTCCGGTCCTTTTGCTCCAATATCGGGCATCTACTCTAATCCTAGCTGCTGGTCTGACTTCGAGTTACGCCTAGAATGCCCTTATGCGGACCCGATCAGAGGCACGCAACTCAGGAAGATTCGCAACCTGCCACAGCCCGGCGGTTATAACGAAATAAGCGGGAGGGTCACGGTCCGCGCCCACGGTGCGGACACAGCCCGACAAAAACGCAGGAGCTCCGACCCAATCAATGACAATTCGGAGCTGGAGAACCAAGTTGTGAGTGTTGGGGAAATCCTCTTAGAGCGTGGCAAGATCAAACCCGAGCATCTTCAGGCCGCCCTGGCGGCGAAGAAGAGCTCAAACGAGCGCATCGACCGCATTCTCGTGCGCATGGGCCTGGTGGATGAAAAAGATGTGCTCGAGATCTGGGGCGAGCAGATGAGCATCGACGTGATCGATCTGAGCCAGGTTCAGATCGATCCCGAGCTGTTCAAGCTGATGCCCCAGCGTCTGATACACAAGAAGGGTCTGCTGCCGGTGGACAGGGTGAATGGCACCCTGCGCGTGGCCAGCGCTGACCCGTACGACATCAGCGCTTTCGACGAGCTGCGCATGGTCACCGGCCTGCGCATCGAGCCGGTGCTGGCCAGCGAGTCCGAAATCCAGCGTTTGATCCGCCAGCATTTCGGAGTGGGCAGTTCCACCGTCGATGAAATGACCGAGGAGGAGTCCGACAGCGGCAGCGTCGAGCTGCTCAGCGACTCGGTGGACGAGAACGGCGATCCCATCGAGCTGGCCCAGGAGGCCACCGTCGTCAAGCTGGTCAACGAAATCCTCCAGGAGGCCCTTCGCGACAAGGCCAGCGACATCCACATCGAGCCCTACGAGGACGACCTCAAGATCCGTTACCGCATCGACGGCGTGCTCCAGCAGACGCCCGTGCCCCCGCAGATCCGGCGCTTCCAGGCGGCCATCATCAGCCGCATCAAGATCATGAGCAATCTCAACATCGCCGAGAAGCGCCTGCCGCAGGACGGCGGTTTCAAGGCCCGCATCCACGGCCGGGAGGTTGACTTCCGTGTGTCGGTCATCCCGACCGGCTTCGGCGAGGCGGTCGTGCTGCGTATTCTGGACCGGCAGTCCATCAACCTGTCGCTCCAGCAGCTCGGCATGGACAACGAGGTGCTCGAAAACTTCCAAGCCCTGATTAACCGCCCGCACGGCATCGTGCTCGTTACCGGTCCGACCGGAAGCGGTAAGACCACCACGCTGTACGCCGCCTTGCACACCATCGTGTCCGACGAGATCAAGATCCTCACCATCGAGGACCCGATCGAATATTACCTGCCGGGCATCAACCAGGTGCAGGTCAGCGAGAAGATCGGCCTGGACTTCGCCCGGGCCCTGCGTGCGTTCCTGCGTCACGACCCCGACGTCATCCTGGTCGGCGAAATTCGTGACCGCGAGACGGCCGAGGTGGCGATCAACGCCTCTCTGACCGGCCACCTGGTATTCAGCACCCTGCACACCAACGATTCGTGCACGGCCAACACGCGTCTGCTGGACATGGGCGTCGAGCCGTTCCTTGTCTCCAGCTCGCTGGATGGCGTGCTGGCCCAGCGTCTGGTCCGCAAGATCTGTCCGCATTGCAAGGAGGCCTATGAGCCCGATCTGGCCGCTCTGCCCAAGGACTTGGTGCTCGAACCAGGACAACTCCTCTACCGGGGCCGCGGCTGCCGCGAGTGCCGCAACATCGGCTACCGTGGCCGGCTGGGCATCTTCGAGCTGCTCATGATCGACGACGAGCTGCGCGAGATGATCGTTCAGCGGGCCTCGGCCGGACGCATTCAGCAGGTGGCCCTCAAGCACGGCCTCAAGCTGCTCCGCGAGGACGGCTGGGGCAAGGTTCGGGCCGGCCTGACCACGCCGGAGGAAGTGCTCCGGGCCACGAAGGTGTAGCGAGTTGCGGACCTCGGAGTGCGGATTTCAGATTGAGTCAATATGACAGCATCTGCAGCGGCCGGCATCTCTGCCGGCCGTTCCTGCATATGGAATCCAAACAGTCAGCCAGCCCAGCCTCCGGCCGGGCGCCCGGACCACCGATACGTTCGGTCGGAAACGGTCGATTCTCTATTCGCCGCCTTCAATCAACGGCGCATCCTTGCCCCACCTGATTTTCACCTTCGACAGAAACCACGACTTGCCATGGTCGTTGTTACCCTGGAAGAAGAGGTAAGTGGTGCCATCCTCGTCCGTGAACGCGTATGGATGTCCGGACTCACTCGAATTCCATTGCCCGCTCTCGCCGTTGGGCATGAAGGGATGGGAGAAACGCCGCTTCCACAAGACTCCGTCTGAACTGACCGCGCAGCCGATCTGCTGAGGCTCATTGTTGTAGCCTCCGGCATAAAACATCCAGAGCTTGCCCCCGTGCTTGCACAAGGCCGGGGCCTCAATGCAGTTCTTCTCCCAGGGCAACTCCGGCTTGAGAATCGGACCGTCAGAGTTGAGCTGCTTCCATTGCCCGCGCGTGAAGTCCGAGTCAATTGGAGCGGCGGCCACCCCCAGCATCTGGACTTTCATGCTCGGGTCGCGAGTTGCGTAGAAAAGCAGCAGCTTACCTTCATGCTCAACGACGTCCGCGTCGATCGCCCGCCCGACGGTCCAGTGTCCGGAGGGTCTGAAGATCGGATTCGTGGGATTCCTGGTGAAGTTGAGCCCATCATCCGACCATGCATGACAAATGGCGTCGTTCTTTCCGTTGCCGTAAGTCTGATAGAAGAGGTGAACGCGTCCCTTGAGGACAATGGCCCCGGGAGCGCAGAATCCTTTCTTCTCGCATTCCTGAGCGATCTTCAGTTCTCCGGCCTTCTTCCAGACAACGAGGTCTTTGCTCGTCGCTATGCCGATACGCCATCCTTCGACGGTCTTGCCCGGCGGAACGGAATAGTACAGGAAGTACTGATCTTTGAACCGGACAACGGCGGGATCTTTCGCAAAAGGTCGTCCTCTCGATGTATCGGCAAACATCATCACGCCGTTCTTCACGAACGCCTCAACATTGACCTCCTGCCGGTCTGCTCCCACCGGACTGATGATAAGACCCAATAGTACCGCGCCTATGCTTCTCATCACGCAACTCCCTTTCGATCTCCCTGCCTTCCCGGCTTGTCACGGCAATGCTTACTCAACACTCTGTGTCTGCGCGCGTCCGTGGGTTGCAGGAGCGGTACGGATGATCCCGGCAACCGCTCGGCGATGATGCGATTGCCCTCGCTGGTGTAGTGATATTCGTCCAGGTAGGCGTCGCCGTTGAAGTTCGCGAAGACGTCGGTCAAATCCACGACCACGGCGCCGGGCACGTCCAGTCGGGTGAGGGCTTCCTGCATCCGGGGCCAGAAAGTACGGAAATGCGGCGATGCCTCGCCCCACATACTGACTTTCTTTTCCTCGGTCTGCGTCAGCGGCTTGCCCAGGTGAATGATCGGTTGAAGCCCCAGGAGGCACAGGCAGCCATCGTCCACGGCGGCCTGGGCCAGCAGTCTCACATGGCGAAGGAACTGATCAATGTAGGCCGGATTAACCGTGTCGGGCGATGAATGAATTCCACGAGGGCGACCCTGCAGGATGGTGGGGTCCAATGTCAACATCTGTGGGCGGGGACCTAACAGGGAATCAAACCGTCGATAGAGCGCGCTGCGCATCAGCAGACGTTCCAGGCTGAAGAAGGGCTCTGGCTCGGATGTCACCGGCTTGGCCAGGGGAATAAACGGGCTGGGCCCGGTCCCGCCCTGCCAGACCGGCCGCCAGTAGGCGCTTTCCTCAAATGCGAAGCGGGCATCATTCCGCCCACTCAACACGATCAGCACATCCGGGCGATAGGCGTGCAGCACGTGCAGATAGAGGTTCAGTTCGTGAAAGGACGTGTAATACGGCACGGCCGCGTTGATCACTTCATAGGCACCGTCGGGCAGGGAGCCATTCAGGATGGCCTCCATATGTGCCGTGATGTCCTGGCCATCCGGCACGCCCCAACCGAAGGCCGAGGATCCGCCGGCAAGTATGACGCGGGTTCGGCCAGAAGACTTTTGGAGAGGCACATCGGAGGGGCTGCGAAAGCCGTTGGCGTCAACTCGGACTTGACCACCCCAAAGATCGTACGTGCGGGAAGCATTGAGCCGGAAAGAGCATACTTCGTTTCTGGCCAGCAGGCCGGTGTGATCGAGCTCGGTGGTCATCCGCAGCGGCTTGGTCATTTCTGCCCACCGCCAATCCAGGTAGGCAAACAGGACCTCGGCCCCCAGAAGAACCACCGGGGTGAACAGGATGCTGATGAAGAAAACCCGCCGCCTTGCCGGGCTGCCCTCAGACCACCAGGCCAGGGCCTTGAACAGCACGGCCACGCCCCCCACCAGAACCAGGAACACCTTGACCCGCCACGAGATGGGAACCGCCAATATGAAAACCGCAGCCCCCGCCAGCAGGAGATACCCAGCCCTCAAGCAGCGGCAACGCGTCTTCATCTCAGGGTCGTCCTCAAATCAAAACAGCGGATAAAAGAACGGGGCCAGGGGCGACGAACTGGCAAACAGAAGCAACGCCCCCAGCAGCAGCAGGACCAGCACCAGCGGAATCATCCACCATTTCTTCTCCTGGCGGATGAAGGCCAGGAATTCACGAGTGAGTGACTGCTTGGCCATAGATCGTCGCTCTCCTCCAGGGGGGCGGGCATCTTGCCCGCCGCGCATCTCGGGGGGCGGGCATCCTGCCCGGCTGCTAATGCCTGGTTCACTCCCCCGTCAGTCTGCAATCGCCGTCCGCCGTTGGGCCTCCAGTTCCACGCTTCGCCGCTGTCCCAACGCGAAATCCACCGCCGCCGGCTTTTCGGTCACCAGGTAGGACCCGATGACCAGGGCGTCGATCCCCGTGTTCAGGAACGTACTGTATGCATTCTCCGGCGTGCAGACAATGGGCTCGCCGCGAACGTTAAACGAGGTATTCAACAGCACGGGCGCGCCCGTTCGTTCGCCGAACTTACGGATCAGCCGATAGAAGAGCGGGTTGACGTCCGGCGTCACCGTCTGCACGCGGGCGCTGCCGTCGGCGTGGGTGATGGCCGGCAGGAGCTGGCGACACTCCGAGCGGACCTGGGGCGTCAGCAGCATGAACGGCGCATCCATCCCCTCGGGCATATCGAAGAAGCGATGGGCGTCCTCTTTGGTCACGGCCGGCGCGAACGGGCGAAACGCTTCGCGGAATTTCACCTTGGCGTTGATCACCGCCTTCATCTCGGGATCGCGCGGGTCGGCCAGCAGCGACCGCGCCCCCAGTGACCGCGGGCCGTATTCCATCCGCCCCTGGAACCATCCGATCACTTTGCCCTTCACCAGCAGGTCCACGGCCGCATCGAGCAGCGCGTCCGCGTCTTCGTGGTGAACATACCTGGCCCCCGCCTGCCGGAGGGCCGTCTCAATTTGAGCATCCGAGAACGACGGCCCCAGCAGGGCATGCTTCATCACGTACTTGCGCGGGTTCTTCAGCACGCTGTGGTAGATGTACATGGCCGTGCCCAAGGCCCCACCCGAGTCCCCCGCCGCAGGCTGAATGAAGATCCGGCGAAACCCCGATTCCTGCAGGATGCGCCAGTTGGCCACGCAGTTGAGGGACACGCCACCCGCCAGGCAAAGATTGTCCAGCCCGGACTGTCGGCGCACGTGCGCGGCCATCTTCACCATGATGTCCTCTAAAACCTTCTGTCCGGAGGCGGCCACGTCGGCGTGAAAGTCATCCAGCGGCGCCTCCGGGCGGCGCATGGGCCGGCCAAACAGCCGCTCCCATCGCCGGTTGAGCGTGCGCGAGGTCGAGTGCGTGAACGAGAAGTACTTCAGGTTGAGCCGGATGCTGCCGTCGTCGCGGACGTCCACCACTTCCCTGAACTTGTCCACGTACCGCGGCTTTCCGTATGGGGCCAGGCCCATGACCTTCCATTCCGCATCGTTGACCCGGAAACCCAGGTAGGCGGTCACCGCGCTGAACAGCAGCCCGATCGAGTGTGGGAAACGCAGCTCCTGGCGGATGTCGATCTCCACGCCCCGCCCCACTCCCCAGGCCGTGGTCGTCCACTCGCCCACCCCGTCGGCGGTAATGATGGCGGCCTCGTCAAAGCCGGAGACCAGAAACGCGCTGGCCGCGTGCGCGAGATGGTGTTGGCAGTACAGGATATCCTTATCGATACCCAGCTCATTCTGGATGGTCCGGCCGATGTGCAGTCTGTTGTTGAGCCACAGAGGGATACTCCGAACCCATACCGGAAGCGACCAGGGCCAATCTGCCAATACCGTGTTCAGGATGCGGTCGAATTTCTGAAGCGGCTTCTCGTAATAGCCCACGTAGTCGAGGTCCGCGGGATGAATGCCGCCCTCGGCCAGGCAGTATTCCACGGCGTGACGGGGATAGCCGCTGTCGTGCTTGCGACGGCTGAAGCGTTCCTCCTCGGCAGCGGCCACAACCTCCCCATCGCGGAGCAGGACCGCACCGGCGTCATGGTAATAGCAAGAAATTCCAAGGACGTTCACGGGGCCCCTACCTCATTTTCACCTTTCTCTCGCGCGTCCTTCACACTTTCACACGTTCGCACTTTCCCACCTTCTCCGCCCGCTTCCTCAGAATGGCCGGGCCATACGTTCCAACGTGGGCTCCTGCGATCGGTGCGGCTCCCAGTAGCTGTCGGCCCCCAGCCGGCGGCGCAGCGGATCGCTCAGGCGAATGAACTGGAAGAACGGCAGAAAGAGGAAAAACAGAGCGGTCAGCAGCACGGTCGTCATCACCATGCCCAGGCCGCGTCCCAGACCCATCCAGACTCGGTGGATGTAACGGCCTGCGCGGGGCAATATGATGCACACCAGCCCCAGCACCAGCCCGGCCGACCACAACCCCAAGGCGGCCATTTGCCGGCCTGTGCCGGCCCAAGCCCAGCCGAGCTGCGGATCCCGCCCGGCCCGCCACAGAAGCAAGCCGAACAGCCCGAAACCGCCCAACAGAACCAGGCCGAGGGTCCGGATGTCCCGTCGCGATGTTTTTTCGTTGCCTTGCATCATGCATTCCGACCTCTAAAGCCCTGCCTTTTAGTGGCTTGGGGCTTCTCATTCACAGGCTCGTTACGGGATGCCGATACCTCCCTATGATAAAAGAGTGAGAGGAAATCCGGTGGCCACAGATGAGGCGTTTGGGAAGGTACACGATCATGGATTCCACAGGCAGCATTGTGACCACAACCATGGCGAATGACAAGCAAGCCGGCCGGCCAGCCCGCCGAAGGCGATCTGACCGTTTCCTCCGGGCCTTGTCCGACTTCGACAACGTGGTCATCCTGACCCACGATAACCCCGACCCTGACGCAATCGCCGCCGGTTGGGGTCTGTACGTTCTCATCAAGGAACGGCTGGGCAAACCGGTCCGGCTGGTGGCGGGTGGCGCCATCCTCCGGGCCGAAAACCTGCGGATGGTCGAGCTGCTTAAGCCGCCGATTGAGCTGCTCAGCAAGCTTGAGGTATCCGGCCAGTGCGCCGTGGTGCTGGAAGACTGCCAGGCCAGCGCAGTCAACCACCTGCTGACCAGCTCGAATCTCCGGCCCACCGCGGTGATCGACCATCATCAGCCCGTTGGGGAGCGTCTTCGGCTGCGATTCACCGACATTCGCCCGCAGGTGACCGCCACGGCCACGATCGTCAGCCAATACCTGCGCGAGCAAAACATCGATCCGCGTCCTGAGCTGGCCACCGCGCTGGTCTACGCCCTGCGAACCGACATGCAGGCCAAGCAGACCACCTTCTGCCCGGCGGACCATCATGCCTTCGCCTGGCTCATGCACAGCGTGGACCATCAGAAGCTCAGCGATATCGAGAACGCGCCGCTGTCGCCCGCCTACTACGCGGACCTGTTGCTCGCACTGCAAAACACCTTTACTTACGAGGATACGGCCTTGTGCTTCCTTCCGCGGGCCAGCGGGCCGGAGATTATCGGCGAAGTGGCCGACCTGCTTATTCGCCGGGAGGATCTCCGCCGGGTGCTGTGCGGCGCGATGGTCAAGGGCGATGTTCTGCTGAGCGTGCGCACGGCCAGGGGCAACGGCGACGCCAGCGCCTTGCTTCAGCAGACGCTGGAGGGGTTGGGCTATGGGGGCGGACACCGGCACCGCGCCGGCGGCAAGATCGATCTGTCCCGAAAGAGCGACCAGTTCAGCGAGGACCTCCAGTCGCTCCTCCGCTCGCGATGGCTGGCCGCCTGCGGGGTGGATCAGCAGCGTGGTTCCCGTCTCGTCCCGCGTAGCGAGATCCTGGAGAACCTGTAGGAGGCTGCTACGGAGCCGCAGCGGTCGGCGTCCCTGCCGGCCGTTGACACCAAAGAAGCCATAAGGCCGGTCGAACGGCCGGTCGCAGCCAGGGCCCTTTCCGGTCCTGAGTCTGGCGGTTGGGCCCTGGAGTACGAGCAGGCCGCCCGCCCCTGATCGTGGCGCACACAGCGTGGCCGCCCGCCCCAGGATGTGTCGCGGCATCGCGCAGATCATTGAGAAGCGCCTGGCCGTGCATTTTGGCACGGAGGTTCGATATGGAAGCTGTCGAAAGCCGCCCGAAATTTTCCGGCGAACCCGGGCTGGATCCCGTGGACGAGGTCCTGGCCAATGGCCGGGCCATTTCCGCCAGCCTCCTCAACCACGTGGGCGCGATTGCACGCGAGTGCAACGCGACCGCCCTTTTCGTGTACGTGGACGCCCTGGCGGGCTCGGAATTCCAATTGCCCGAGAATGAACTGGATGTGTTTTACGTCACCCGCACGCCCGCGGAGGACGAATCCCAGGAGCGGCTGGGGCATCATTACCTGCACGTGCCCGACGTTCCCCTCACCCGGATCGGGCGGATTAAGATCGCGGTTCTGCTGGCCGTCTATCGAGGCCTGATTCGCAAGGATGACACGATCATATTTCTCTCGGGAGTGGCCGACAGCGGGGTGCTGGACACACTCAGCATTCTTCAGGTGGGCCGCGAGTTCGAACTGTTCCTGGTACCGGAAACCTCCGAATTGCTCTCGCCGCAGGTTCGCCCGGAGGTGATCGAGGAGGTGCTGGACATCGCTACCGACCTGGGACGCGAGGGCCGGGAGGGCAAGCCCATCGGGGCCCTGTTCGTGGTGGGCGATACCGACCGGGTGCTGTCCCTGTCCCGACAACTGATCCTGAACCCGTTCCACGGCTACCCGCCGGAGCGGCGGAATGTCCTGGATCCCAGCCTGAAAGAAACCGTGAAGGAGCTGGCGGCCATCGATGGGGCATTCCTGATTCGTGAGGACGGCGTCATCGAGACCGCCGGCACGTACCTCAAAGTCACCAGCCAGTCGGGCGTGGAACTGCCCCCCGGGCTGGGTGCCCGCCATCTGGCCGCCGCCGCCATTACTGACGTATCCGACGCGGTGGCCATCGTGGTGAGCGAATCCACCGGGACCGTCACGGTGTTCCGCCAGGGCAAGATGGTGATTGAACTCGAACAGCGCCGCAGCCAACTCCCCCGCCGACGTTAAAAAGGACAGCCGGCCTTCGGGACCCACGCCCGGGGACAAGCTCCCAGCGAACAGCTCAGCAGCAGGCAACAACAGGATTAGGGTAAACACACCTGATGGCGCACAGTCTGTCCCGTTTAGAATCATTTGAGAACGTAGTTGGGGCGATCGCGACTGGATGTATGTTGCATCGTGTCGCGGATCGGCACCTGACCGGAGCGAGGGGTTTGCGGGCGGACTGGGAGTGAGCCATGAACCACGAAGGCACGACGCCAGACGCGTTCAGATTGGTCAACCGCTTTCCGGCTGGGAAAGAACAGCCTGCGAATGGCAACTCGTCCGGCAGCTTCGCCGACCCCGCAACCGTCGCCGACGCCATGCTGGAGGCCTGCGGCCTGGGCGGGTCCTCCTGGCACGACCTTCGCGACGAACAACCGGCGGCTCACTTCTACTCCGTCCGTGAACTCCCCGGACCATACATTTCGCTCAACTGACGTGACAGAGCCGGGCTGCAGACGTCGCGAAACGCACCTGTTGAGAGAGCACTCAACCGGCCGTATCGGCGGTTGGGGACATTGCGCACCCAGGGCGGAGAACCAAAACCTGCCGTGGCCCGATGAGCGGCGCGAGAATCAAACATCCGCAGCGTGATCGCGCGTCGCCGGGCCTGGCGCACAATCGCACACGGCCATTGGGGCTTGCCTGTTTCAGCCCTTTTCACGACACTAATGCGCCATGGGGGATGACTCTTGTGAGGCCTCGTCGATATGTCCTCCAATGACACAGACAGTCGTCGCGCCGGCTTCCGCATCCGGCCGGCCGGCAACGCTGACGAAGCGGCCATTCGAGGCGTGTTGCGCACGGTGCGCTCGGAGTACGGCGTCCACCAGGATGGTCATCCGGCCGATGCCAACCTGGCGGACATCGAGCAGCATTATTTCCGGGCCGGCGGATGCTTCGAGGTCATCGAAGATGCCACCGGCAGGATTGTCGGGTGCGCGGGGCTGTGTCCGCTAAGCCCAAGCCGCGTTGAACTTTGCAAAATGTATATCCAGAAAGAGGCCCGCGGCCGAGGGCTGGGTAAACGCCTGCTCGAAGATCTTCTCGCGATCGCCCGCAAGAATGGCTTCAAGGAGGTGTGGCTGGAAACAAATTCCACCCTCTCGGAGGCGATTTCGCTCTATGAGCGCTACGGGTTTCGACCGGTCACATGCGGCCAACTGCCGGCACAATGCGATCAGGCGTACCTGCTCAAGCTCTGATACGGATCCCCAATGATTCTTGTGCGTTGGGCACCCCACCTCTTCCGTTGGGTGCCCCGCCTCTTCAGAGGTGGGGGGCGCGAAGATTCAAACGCTCGGTAGCGGAGCGAACAACAACCACGCAGAAACCTGCCCAAGTTTGCAACCGAAACCATATTGAAGGAACGTCCCGGAACGCTGCGCGTCCCCGTCGTTGTGCAGTCTCGGCCCACCGCTGTCGCCGCCCACCTGGCATGAATGAAACCTCTCCGGCGACCTGCTGTCAGCTCACGGGATCGACTCTAACGCGGCTGTTGCACCCATCGTACAAACTTCCGAACCAGCCCGCGCGGCAGGAGACGAACCGCGAACACGCCCAGCCGGTTGTGCAGCCCCGGTATGACGAGGAGTTTCCCCGCGCGAAAGCCGCGATAGCCGGCTTTGGCGACGGTCTTCACGTCCATCAGCCGCCTGGAGAGTAATGCTTTTTCCGCTCCGGCCGCGGCCATGAAGCCGGTGGCGGTCGCGCCGGGGGCCAGACAACTGACCACGATGCCGGTTCCGGCCAGTTCATCGGCCAGGGCTTCGGTGAGGAACAGGTCGAACGCCTTGGTGGCGAAGTACACCGCCTGGTAAGGCCCCGGTTGAAAGGCAGCCGTCGAGGCCACGTTGAGGATGCCGCCACGACCTCGGGCCAGCATCCCCGGCAGGAAGAGCTTCGTAAGGTGCGTGACGGCGGCAACGTTCACCTGGACCATCTCCATCTGCCGGTCGAGCGGCAGTTCCGCGAACAGCCCCACGGCTCCGAAACCGGCATTGTTGACCAGGACGTCTACCTCCACGCCCTCGCTCTGGAGCTGGTCGAAGATGGCTGCGGGCGCGGTCGGATCGGCCAGATCCCGCACCAGCACGCGGACCTGGATACCGTGTTCCCGGCGCAGGGCGTCCGCCAGTTGCTCGAGTTTCTCCACATTGCGTGCCGTCAACACCAGATTGGATTTGTCGGCGGCAAACAGTTTGGCCAGTTCCAATCCGATGCCTGAGGAAGCCCCCGTAATCAGCACGGTCTCCGCCATGAGCGCTCTCCATTTCCGGGTTCCGGCCATGTCCATTCACGGCCTGTCGGCCTGGGGGTACGGCAATTCTTTGTGGCGGGCTGGCACGGGACCTCGGAGGGCGTGCATCTTGCACGCCTTCGAGGCGGGCAGGATACCCGTCCTCCTGCTGCGCCCGGCCGCTTCACCATAATCCTTCGCCAGCCCCTCAGCCTGGCTGATCCATTGCCAACAGGTGACCCGGGGCCGGCCCATCGGTATAATCCATACCATCATCACGAGGAACTATGATATGACACCAAATGAGTTTCGTCAGTGGGGCCACAAGGTGGTGGACTGGGTCGCCGACTACATGGAGCAAGTCGAGCGCTACCCGGTCATGTCGCAGGTCAAGCCGGGAGAGATCCGGGCTCAGCTTCCCCCGTCCGCACCGGTGAAGGGCGAGCCCTTCGATGCCATTCTGCGCGACGTGGACCGGATCATCATGCCCGGCATCACGCACTGGCAATCCCCGAACTTCTTTGCCTACTTCCCGTCCAACAACTCCGGCCCGTCGATCCTGGGCGAGCTGATCTCGGCCGGGCTGGGCGTGCAGGGCATGCTCTGGGCCACCAGTCCCGCCTGCACCGAGCTTGAGACCCACGTGATGGACTGGCTGGTGGACATGCTGGGCCTGCCCGCGTCGTTCAAATCGAACACCGCCGGCGGGGGCGTGATTCAGGATACGGCCTCCTCGGCGGTGCTCTGCGCGGTGCTGGCCGCCCGCGAACGGGCCATGGATTGGAAAGGCAATCTGGACGGCCTGGACGGGAGGCTGACCGCTTACACCTCCACGCAGGCCCATTCGTCGGTGGAGAAAGCGGTTCGCGTGGCCGGCCTGGGTTCGCGCAACCTTCGGTTGATCGAGGTGGATGAGCAGTTTGCGATGCGGCCGGACCGGCTGGCGGCGGCGGTGGCGGCAGACCGGGCGGCCGGTCTGCGTCCCTGTTTCGTCGCCGCGACGGTGGGCACGACCTCTTCCACCGCGGTCGATCCGCTGCCGGAGATCGGCCGGTTCTGCCGTGAGCAGGGTTTGTGGTTGCACGTGGATGCCGCCCTGGCGGGAACGGCCGGGCTGTGCCCCGAGTTCCGCCACCTGTTTACCGGTCTGGAACTGGCCGACAGCTACGCGTTCAACCCGCACAAGTGGATGTTCACCAACTTCGACTGCGACTGCTTCTGGGTGGCGGACCGGGCCAGCCTGATTCGCACCCTGAGCATCCTGCCGGAGTACCTGCGCAACAAGGCGACCGAATCGGGCGCGGTGATTGACTATCGCGACTGGCATGTCCAGTTGGGCAGGCGGTTCCGGGCATTGAAGCTGTGGTTCGTGATCCGCTCGTTCGGGGTGGAAGGTTTGCAGGAGAAGGTCCGCAAGCACGTGGCCCTGGCCCAGGAATTCGCCGGGTGGGTCCAGGGCGACGAGCGTTTCGAGCTGGCCGCCCCCGCGCCGCTGAATCTGGTCTGCTTCCGACATCGCGGCGGCGACGAGGCCAACCAGCAACTGCTCGAGCGTCTGAATTCCACCGGACGGCTCTGCCTGTCACATACGAAGTTGAACGGCAAGATGACGTTGCGGCTGTGCGTGGCCCAGACCAACGTGGAACGCCGGCACGTGGAAGCGGCGTGGAAGATGATTCAGGAAGCGGCGGGCTGATCGCGGGGGTGGATGGCCGGGCGCTAAAGGGCGTGGGCCAGCCTGCGCCCGGGGGCGACCCGGCCTGACATGGCCGGTGTTCAGCCTTCGCAGGCAACCGCCCTGCCGCCGGCTCAGATGTACTCGGCGTAGAGTTCCTTGCTCGGCCCGGGAATCACCACGGCCGACACCAGCAGCCCCTTGCCCCGCACCACCTCGGCCCCGGCATTCACACCGGAGTTGCAGTCAGCCACCGTGCCGGCCATCAACACGAAACCTTTGCCGCCCAGGGCCATGGCCAGGTGAATGCGGTACAGGGTGACGGCGGCCACCTTGGCGGCCACATCAGCGGCTTCGAGGGCGCTGGACGCGGAGAAGGTCTCGATGATGCCGATCGCGCCCGGCGTCTCGGTATGAAGCTGAACCGACTGCCCCAGCGCCGGGAAGACGCTCTTGTGCACGTTGGGGATGAGGATGTGGTCGATGATGCCGTCGGGCGCGGCATCCAGCCCGGCATCTACCGCCGCCTGGACCGCCGCGACCGACCCGGTGACCACGTTGATGAATTTGCCCGAACAGATCGTGCGGCCAAGGACGAGGGACACGTCCGCCGCTTTCAGCATGGCATCCTGGACCTTCAGTCCAATCCCAACGCTGGAGAGTTCAATCATTCCGATGGCTTCAAGCATATGTCAAACCGCACTAATGGAACCGCAAAGACGCCAAGGACGCAGAAAGCAAACCCGTTCGTTTCGTGTTTTCGCGCTTTCGTAGACTCACGACTTCTCGATCACAACGGCATCGGAAACGCCGACCACCCGACCCGCGATGCTGGCGTGGAGCACGGCGCCCAACTGGCCGGCCGGGGGTTTCGCGATCACATCGCCGGCCTCGACCGTGTCGCCGACTTTGACGGTCGGCTCGGCGGGCGCGCCGACGTGCTGCTTGAGCGGCAGCACCACGCGGCTGGCGGACAGATGATCGTCGATCAGCGGACCCTTGTTCTCGAACCGGCTGAGCCCCAGCTTGCGAACGAGCCGGCCGATGGGCACCCGCCGGTTGGCCATGTGCAGGCTAGCCCGCGTGGGGTTGGCCTCCACTTCCCAGCGATTGCCTTCTTTTAGAATGCGCCGCTTATTCTGGGTGCAGACGTTCTTGGGGTCGAGATCCTCGGGGCAGGCCATCATGGTGCACAGGTTGCACTCGCAGCAGAACTGCGTGCCGATGGTGTTGGCCTCGCCGGCCATGCTGAACACCAGTGAGCGCATGGCCTTGTGCGGCTCGATGGGGTGCCCCAGCAGGTAGCGCGGGCAGTACTCGGTGCAGAACGAGCACTGGTCGCAGGCGGAGGCCCCGATCCGCGCGATCGACTTCCACGGCAGCGTATAACGTTGCGCCAGTTTATGGTCGCGCGGCAGCACGATCAGGCCGCCGGTGGTCTTGGTGATGGGCTCGTCGAAGTTATCGCTGAACCGCCCCATCATCACCCCACCGACCAGCAGCACGGGGTCGGGCACGTTCGGGCCGCCCGCCAGGCTGATGGCTTCGCGGAACGTCACCCCCACGGGGACCCGCACGGTCACCGGGTTGTGGACGGCTCCGGCGATGGTCAGGAACTTGCGCGTGACCGGCTCGCAGCGGGCAACGTTGTAGGCGGTTTCGACGTTCGTCACCACCGCCCCCACCGCCAGCGGGATCTTGCCCGGCGGAATGATCCGGCCGGTCACATCGTACACGAGAATGAACTCGTCGCCGGCCGGATAACTGTCGGACAATTCCGCGATGCGCATGTTGGGGGCCAGCTTCGGGCGGAGGAGATCGATCACGTCGTGGTATTTGTGCTTGATCCCCACGACCGCCTCGCGGGCCCCGACCAGCTCGGCCGCGGCGGCCAGGCCGGCCAGCACCTCATCGGGGAAGGCCCGGAGCATCTCCTTGTCCTTGTGCAGCAGAGGTTCGCACTCGGCCGCATTGAGAATCACCACGTCCGCCTTGGCCTTGAGCTTCACGTGGGTCGGAAACCCGGCCCCGCCGGCCCCGACCACCCCGGACGATTCAATGGTTTGGAGTGAGGGTTTCGCCATAACTTTATGTTCGTTTAGCCGGGACGGGAATCCTGTCTCGCCCCTATCACCGCGAGAACTAATCCCCGCGCCTGCGGGAAAGGGTTCTCGCCCCAAGAGCGATCATGATACCACAGAGACGGGCCACACGCCACGAAAGGGGGTCAAGTGCCGGGCAGGGATCTGCCGTTGGATAGCATGAATGGCCGGCGGACGGCCGGCGGGCGATTCTTCGGGCGGCCAGAGCCAGCAAAAATGCATTGATTCCAGTGCAGGCGTCGCCGGCGGCCCGGATAAACCAGACTCGGAAAACCGCTTCCGGCTTGTCCCTGTCCTCTGACGAAGGGAAGGGCTCAGATGCACCAGAACAGTTTGCTCCTGTTTGAGAGGTACGCCAAGGCCTTTTTTGCGCCGACGGCCAGGGTCCTGGAGATCGGCCCGAACATCTTCCCTTCCGACTACTGCAGGATGTCCGGCATTCCCGTCGAGCAGTGGGACACGCTGGATCTGCGCAACGATCCGCGCCTGACCTACCCCAACGCGCCGGAATACCATTATCCGATCGCCGAGAACACCTACGACATCGTGATCAGCGGGCAGGTGATGGAACACGTGAGAAAGATCTGGCGCTGGGTGCGCGAGCTGGAGCGGATCTGCAAGCCGGGCGGCCATGTGATCATCATCTGCGCGGTAAGCTGGCCCTACCATGCCGGGCCGGTGGACTGCTGGCGGATTTACCCGGAAGGCATGAAAGCCCTCCTGGAGGACCACACGTCGCTGGAGATCGTGGAGTGCCGCTGCGAGTCGCTGGAGACGCCGCAATACAAGCGGCACACGCCCGGCCGGTCGCTGGAGTGGATGAATCCCAAGCTGCGCTGGTTCTACCGGATCGCGGGCAAGTTCGGGTTCCCGGTGGAGTGCTCGTACGATCTGCTGACGATTGCGAAGAAGCGAACCTAAGATTACCGTAGCGGCGTCTGAGAATTCATACACGGGAGGAGCTGACATGTTCCAGAGGAAATCTCGGGCCACACAGGTTCTGCTGGCCGGCGGCGTGGTTGGTTGCTCATACCTTTGCGCGGGGACTTTGCCGGCCGTCGCCCAACAGCCGACCCAGCCTTATAAGATCGTGGTCGATCCGGCCAGCGTGACCATCCACTCGGGCAATCCGGCCGTGCTGCGGTATCGCTATGGCGGAGTGCCTTTCAAACCCTATGTGGACTACTTCGCCACGCCGGCCGGAGTGAATGTCCTTCGGGACGCCCCCGCCGACCACAAGCACCATCACGGCCTGATGTTCGCGGTCGCCGTGGATGGGGTGAACTTCTGGGAGGAGGATCAGACTCCGGGTACGCAACTGCACCAGATGCTCAATGAGGTGCGCACCGGCAAAGGCGGCGATATCTACTACGCGGGGTTCGTGGACGGCGAACTGGTGTGGCTTAACCCCCGCACCCGGTCGCCGGCACTGTTTGAAGATCGCCGCATCGAGGTCGTGCACATGAAGGACCAGAAGGCTTCATTGCTCACCTGGGATTCAGTGCTCTCCCTGCCAGAGGGCAAGAAGACGGCCACGCTGAGCGGCAGCGAGTATTTCGGCCTGGGCATGCGTTTCGTGGCTTCGATGGACCGCGGCGGCGCCTTCTTCAATGCCGAGGGCAAGACGGGGGTACAGGGCACCAACGCGGTCCGCTCGCGATGGTGCGCCTACTCCGCTGCGGCGGGCGGCAAACCGGTCACCGTGGCCATGTTCGACCACCCCGCCAACCCGCGCCAGCCGGCCACCTGGTTCACGATGGATACGCCCTTCGCCTACCTGTCGGCGACGCTGAACCTCAAGAAGGAGCCGCTGACGTTGACGGAGGATCGCCCACTGCTTCTGCGCTACGGTGTGGCCCTCTGGGACGGCAAAGTGGATGCCCGGGAAGTCGAAGGCCTGTACCGCCGGTGGGTAGACCTGTTCAAACCCCCGCCACAACAGCCGGGCCAGCCCGCTCCACAGGGCGGACCAACCGGCACGCCGCAGCCGGGCCGGTAACCGGGCATGCCCCCACCGACCCCTGCAGGGAGCAATCCTGTTGAACATGGGCGAGGAGCCGCCATTACCGGCATACCTCTGCCCGAGTTGTGCAGGCTGTTCCCGAATAGCAATCGTATTCCTGCGGGTTTTCGCGAGGGCGTTTGATTGCCTGCGTATTACCTGCGCACCGGCATCCGCGTCCCTCGCCTCAGCATTGTGCCAGTGGAGCGAAAAGACAGCCGCGGACCTTCATGGCCAGCAGCCGGCGGGCCAGCTCGCCCGACACGAGGATGGCCCGGTATGCCGAGGCCCCGTCGCCAAACCACTCCTGGCTGCGGACCGCGTGAACACCTTCCACCGGTCTGGTCAGGGCGGGAAACATCCCCCGGACAAAAGGCAAGTACTTCTTGCGCTGACAGAACTCGCAAATATTGAAGGGGTGATCCTTCATGTGCAGTTCCACGTCGAGAATCGGATCGATGCACAACTGCACGACCGTCTTCAGCTCCGTCTCCTTCCTATATGCCAGGACAGGCCGGGCGCCAATTCCGAACGGTGCGAATACCGTTTTCCAGACCGCAGACAGTGCAAAAAACTCGTCAAATACCCAATTCAGTTGCATGAGCCCCTTCCGGCCCCACTTCGGCTCGCGCCGCATGCGGAACGGCGCTTTCTGGCGGGTGCCGATTCCGCATTTCGCGCAGTAGTCAGTCAGGTCGTAGGTCAGATCCCGGTAGCCGAAACCACTGTCCGGCATGGGGTACCCGTGGTGCCAGTCTGGTTCCATTGCAAGCCACTGAGCGGAGTGGATCTTGGCGGGGGTAAACTCGGTTCGCACTGTGGTCATGATCCCGCAGGCATCCAGTACCGCCTTGATCTCCGGCCATCGCGGATCGGCCTCATCTATATCCAGCACCAGCATGTCCCGGCCTATCCCCACCGGGGTCTGTGGACAATCCAAACCAATCTCCCGGAGCCTCTCTGCCGGTTCATCGTACCAACAGGCCACCCTGTGGATGATTCTCACGCCCGCACCTCCGGTCACAGCCCACGTTCCCGCAGGATTTCAGGACAATCGGCATAAATCTGCCTCGCGGCTGCTTCGATGGATGCTCGCATTGCACTTCGGGCTCCAGCGCCAGAGGGAACTCCGTAAGCCTTCGGCCAACTCCGTTGGCTGAACCCTTGCCGGATTTGTCGCCCCTGCAGCACAGGCCAGGCGGAGCACCTGTTCCTCCGTGAGTATCCTTACGACCGGTTGCTCTACCACAAGCCGTCAATACTTCGCCTGATATCAGTAAGTAATGCAACGCGAGCATGCGCCACCGGGTCCGCACGCAGTAAAGTCACTTACTTCAGCGGCATGCCGCTTCAGATCTGTGAGCGCCACGCGGTGACCCTCCAAACGCGATGCGCCCTGACACACCTGTACCACCTCGTCTCCAACCAGCATACAGCGCAGCCATCCTGTGCACTGGTCCGATAGATCATACGGCAGATAGATCGGGGCATTACCATGCAGTGACGCCACGAGATCATACCACTGCCCAAGACTATCCCGCAGCACTCTCTTTGTCCCCGCTATTGGATCGTGCTGCGTCGCATACAAAGAAAAGTAATAAGAGTCACACACGAATGTGTGTCCGGCAAATTCGAGAATCAGGTCTTCATGCCACCTTCCATTGGGCACGAACCGCAGCAGAAGCATGTGCAGGCTCTCCTGGTGACAGTCTCCAGCCGCCTCACCCTCTTCTGTTCCGTCCCCTGAACATGATCGATGCAATCATCCCTCGGCCGTGTATCCCGGGTGGTCCATGAAGACACCCGCTACGAAAGGATGCGCCATTCGCGAGAGTCTCTCAGAAGCGTTTCCGTTTCCAGCAGCGGGCGTTCAGAACGCGCTGAGCCCGGTGTTGCGAAACCGAGCCCGGCGGCTGCCGGCTTGAGCCTGCCGGCTGTTCTTACGCTCGACGATGGTTCCTGCCCCTTGTCTCTGGCCTCACAAATGGCATGGTAGTGCCATGATCTCAACCCGATGATGGCCAGTTTCCACCCGAATTTCCCAGATGACACTTGCGGCGGCGTATACTGAGGTGACGATTTCCCCCGTGAATACAGGCGCAAACGAAGCTCAAGCCGCTGAAACCTGGAGAATCCAATGGGTGAAGCACGCAAGG